>Ga0123332_1004306_pt1 | contig 12570 bp, 11 predicted proteins | sample BioC12SIPDNA_4_FD_89958 | JGI IMG/M metagenome (GOLD analysis project Ga0123332, IMG submission 89958) | Anaerobic biogas reactor microbial communites from Washington, USA - Biogas_R2_A C12 SIP DNA | ecosystem: Engineered > Bioreactor > Anaerobic > Unclassified | place: Washington, USA...
TGCGGACGGGACAACCATCTTCCTCACCACCCACAACATGGAGGAGGCGAACCGGCTCTGCGACCGGGTCGGGATCATCCGGAGCGGCCGGATCGTCGCAATCGATGCGCCGGAGAGACTCAAGACCGCGATCGACCGCGTCCACCGGATCGAGGTGAGCTTCGACCGGGAGATCGCGGGAGACCCCCTCTCAAAGCTTGCGGGCATCACCGGGGCTGCCCGCACGGGGGACAAGTGGCAGATCACGGCGGAGGATCAGGACACGGCTATCCGCTCCCTCGTAGCGTTCAGCCGGCAGGAGGGGATGGCTATCCTCACCCTGAACACGCTTGCCCCGTCGCTCGACGAGGCTTTCCTGCGGCTGACGCAGGAGGAGCGACCATGAACCCGGCAGCGTTCCGGCAACAGATCCGGCGGGCATGGGCGATCGCGAAGAAGGATATCCGTATCTATTACCTCAAGGGCCCGGTGCTCATCTTCGGGGTTTTCATGCCGGTCTTCCTCTTCCTGGCCTTCTTCATGGGAGGCCGGCAGCTCCCCCTCGCGTTCCTCCTCTCCGGGCTTGTGGGGATGACCCTCTTTTTTACCGCAACCGCCGTATCCCCCGCAATCTTCCCCTGGGAAGGACAGGCAAAGACCCTCGAACGCCTTGCCGCCTGCCCCGTCACCATCGAGGCGATCGTCCTCGGGGATATGATCGCCTCCATCCTCTTCGGCATCGGGGTCACGATGATCACCCTTCTCATCGGGCTTGCGCTCGGCCTCTCGCTCCTGCACGGCATTGTGCTGGGTTTTGCCATCCTGCTTGCCGCACTTTGCTTCTCGGCGATCGGGATGCTCCTTGCCGTCCCTCCTACGAACGTGCCCTCAAACATCATGATGCTCTCCACCCTTCTGAAGTTCCCGCTCGTCTTCATCTCCGGCATCTTCATCCCGCTCGAGCAGATGCCGGCGTGGGGACTTTATCTTGCTGTCTGCTCGCCGCTCACCTACTTCACGGATCTTGTCCGGTACTCGTTTACGGGCGCACATTACTTCCCGGTAATAGTCGACATCGCTGCACTTGCCGTCTTCACCCTGGTCTTTACCGCGGCCGCGATGCACCTGCACCGGCGGAGCCTGCCGCGGAGGATGTGACGTCGCGAAAGGAAACCGGGCTCCGGGGCCGGATACGGCTCCCCCGCCCCCCTCCTCCGCTGGAGCACGCGATGCCTCCCTTCAGAACAGAACCCTCCACGTCCGGCGTGTTCCCCAATACCACTTCAAACAGCCTGTTCTTCGTTACGGGTGAGTCCCGCAGTGATTCAACTTTTTTTGAAAAGATTTAATACCAGCGACAGAGAGGACTTCACTGATGATCATGGACGATTGCGCCGGAGAGAGCGTTTCTGCCGATATCCCCCCCGTTAGATGGGCGGCCGGCCACTTTCGGCCCGTAACACGCCTTTCCGGTCGGCAGGCCGATGGATCGGGCCGCGATCCCGCACCGGGTGCCATGACCCTCGAAGCGGTTATATTACGGCGACAACTATAGCGTGGCGAGTTCGATGTTCTCAACCATACTCTTCCCGGTCGACCTCTCCGGCACCACCGAACAGATGTTCTGCGCCGTCCGCGAGCTGGTCGGCGCCGGAGCCGGCGAGGTTGTCCTCTTCCACGTCATCGAGAAGCGGGAGGCAGAAGCCGATCCCGGGGCCGTCGAATACGCCCGGGGGGTTCTCGAAGACTGGAACCGGACGCTCGAAGCGGCCGGGACACCCGCGGTCAGGTCCGAGGTGGCGGTCGGGACACCGTGGATGGAGATCGTCGACCGTGCGTCGCGGGACCACGTCTCGGTCATCCTCATGGGGTCGCGCCCTACCGCCATGCTCCGGCGGACGTTCCTCGGGAACGAGACCGAGAACGTGCTCCATCAATCGACCTGCCCGGTGCTCGTCCTCAAACTGAACCTCATCGAGCCGGTCGGCGGAGCCGTGTGCACGCTCGCAAAGGAGAGGCTGTTAAAGCGGGTGCTCTTTGCCACCGACTTCTCGGCAAACTCGGAGAGATGTACCCCGTTCGTCGAACAGATGGCCCGTGCACACCCCGAAGACCTGATCGTGGTCCACATCCAGGACCTCCGGACCCTCGGCTATGCGTCGGCGCCGCAGATGGAGGAGTTCAACCGGCGCGATACCCGGCGGCTCACGGAGTTAAAACAGAGGTTTACAGCCCACGGGTATGCGAAGGTCACGTCGATCTTGAAGACCGGCAACGCCATCTCGGAGCTGCTGGCCATCATCGCGGCGACCGACCCCACCCTGGTCGTCATGGGCGCGAAGGGACGGTCGAACGCTGCCACAATCATGCTCGGCGGGGTCAGCGAGACGGTCGTGCATGCCGCCGAGTCGCACATCCTCGTGGTGAGGTAAGGGGGTGCCGGGATGGTTGCCGACGAGATAATGCGCATAAAAGAGGCGGAACGCGAGGCGATAGCGCTCGTGGCGGAGGCCCGTTCACGCGCCGACGGGGTGTTCCAGGAGGCTCGCATCGAGCGGGATGCGAGCCTCGGGCGATGGAAGGCCGAAGCGGAGAAGGAGCGGGAACGGATACTCGAAGAAGCCCTTGCGGCGGCCCGCAGCGAGGCGGAGCGGATCCGGCGCGAAGGGGCGGAGCGTGCGGAGGCGCTGCGCCGGGAGACGCAGGTACGGATCCCGGACGCGGTCGCGCACGTCCTCTCCCGGGTGAGGGGTGAGTGAGATGCTCTCCCCCGCCGGGATGCTCTTTGTGACGATAGGCGTCCACGCAGAAAAAGCCGAGTCGGTTGTGCGGTCGCTCCACGAGTCGGGCCTCGTCGAGATCCGGGGGGTGCACGACGGCCCCGGCGAGAACGCCCCGGCCCTCACCCCCGGGGAGCGGGCGGGATACACGACCGCCTCCATCGACTACCGGCTGAAGATGGACCGCATCCTCGCCGCGGTCGCCGAGACCCGGCCGGAGCGCCGGCCAACTCTGCGCGACCTCTTCGTCCGGCCCTCCCACGACCCCGTCCCGGTTGCGGGTCTGCCGTTCCGGGACGCCGCGGGGGACTTCGACCGGCTGGTCCGGGAGGGCGGCCGGGCGATCGCCCTCCAGCAGGAACTGGCAGGGCTCAAAGAGCGGGAGGCGGAGATTGATGCCGATCTCCGGGCGGTCGGATACCTCCGCCCGCTCGCCGTGCACCCCGAGCACCTCGGCACCTCCGCCTACCTCACCGTCCTTGCCGGCACCGTGCCCCGCGATGCGGCAAAAGAGGTCGGGGGAGCGCTCGGCGGCCTCGGCATCGAGGAGATGCTGGTGCTCTCCCACACCGTGGACGAGACGGCCGTCTATGTCGTCGCCACCGTGAACGAGCACCTCCCGGCCGTCGAAGAGGCGCTCCGCCGGGTGCCCTGGGAGCCAGTCTCCGCACCGGGACTGGCCGGCAGCCCGGACGACGTCTTTTACCGGCTCGATGCGAAGCGCTCGGCGGTCCGGGAACGCCGGAAGCAGATCGTCGAAGAAGCGGAGGCGATCGCGTCCGACCGGGAGGACGTGTGGCGGGCATACCGTGAAGAGGCGGAGATGGTGCGGGAAGAGGGAGAGATCTTCGGTCTCGCGGGTGTCACACAGGAGACGGTGGTCATCGAGGGGTTCGTCCGGGTGTCCGACCGCGAGAACCTCGAGGCGCTGGCCGAGCGGGCGTCGGGAGGTTGTTCGTTCTGCAGGTTCTCCCCGCCCGACCCTGCGCGGACGTCCGTCCCCGTCGCCTACGAGAACCCGGCCTGGGCAAAGCCGTTTGAGATGCTGACGAGCATGTTCGCCGTGCCCCGCTACGGCGGGATCGATCCGACGGTCATCATCGCCCCGATCATCGTCTTTTACTTCGGCTTCATGCTCGGCGACGCCGGTTACGGCCTGGTCCTGGCTATCGGGGCGTTCTTCGGCTACCGCCTCCTCGGCCAGACCGACCGGTCGATCCGCGACCTCTCGCTGATCATGCTGGCCTGCGGGGTCTCGGGCATCCTCTTCGGCATCCTGCAGGGCGGTTTCTTCGGCGACCTCCTCCCGCGGTTCTTCGGCATTGAGATGCGGTTCGCAATCGTCGACCCGCTCGCCCAGCCCGTCGAGATCCTGGTCGTGGCGCTGGCGATCGGCGTGGTGCAGATCAACGCCGGCCTGGCCCTCGGCCTCTGGCAGAACGTCGCGGCGCACCAGGTCCGCAGGGGGATCTTCGAGCAGTGCTCCTGGTTCATCCTGCAGCCGGCAGCGGCAGTCCTGGCGGTCGGCTTCCTGGGCTGGGCCACGCTCCCGGCGGCGGTCGAGATCCTCGCCGCGATCGGCGCCGTCACCGGCATCGGGATGATATTCGTCGCCCACGGGCCGCTCGGCGCGTTCCGGCTCACGAACTTCCTCGGCGACTGGCTCTCCTACACCCGGATCCTCGCGCTCGACCTCGCCACGCTCGGGATCGCGCTGACGATCAACATCCTCACCGGGATGATCGCCGCGATCCATCCCTGGCTCGTCGTCGTGGCCGTCGTCTTTGCCGTCGTCGCCCACACCTTAAACCTCCTGCTGCAGGCGCTCGGCGGGATGATCCACTCGCTGCGTCTCCAGTACGTCGAGTTCTTCGGCAAGTTCTACACGGGAGGCGGCAGGGCGTTCGCCCCGTTCGCGGCCAAACGGCGCTTCAGCGTCCGGCCGGGAGGTGATGAGCGGTGGTGATCGATATCGGCACCGTCCTTGCCGTCACGGGAGCGGGGCTCGCCGTCGGGCTCTCTGCGATCGGGTCGGGCATCGGGGTCGGGATCGCCGGCGCCGCCGGTGCGGCCGCGCTCGCCGCCCGCCCGGAGAAGTTCGGCACCTCGCTCGTCTTTCAGGCGGTTCCCCAGACGCAGGGGATCTACGGCCTCCTCGTGGCGGTGCTGATCCTCCTCTCCACCGGGGTGCTCGGCGGCGAAGGAGGCGGCGTCTCGTTCGCGATGGGGCTTGCCGCGATCGGCGCCGGGCTCGCGGTCGGGCTCGCGGGGCTCTCCGCCATCGGACAGGGGATCGCGGCGGCGGCAGGGATCTCGGCCTCCGTCCAGGAAGAGCGCTCGGTCGGCCGGAGCCTGGTCTTCTCGGTCATCCCCGAGACCCAGGCGATCTACGGCCTCCTCACCGCGGTCCTCATCCTCTCGTTCACCGGGTTCCTCGCCGGCGATCTGGCAATCTCGGACGCGGCGGGGCTTGCCGCCATCGGTGCGGGGTCGGCTGTCGGGTTTGCCGGACTCTCCGCCGTCGGGCAGGGGATCACCGCCGCGTCGGGGATCACCGCGTCCGCCCGGCGGACCGAGGCCTTCGGCAAAAGCCTGGTCTTCTCGGTCGTCCCCGAGACCCAGGCGATCTACGGACTCCTCGCCGCCATCCTGATCATGGCCTTCACGGGGATCCTCACCCAGGACGTCACCGCCACCCTGGCGGCGGGGTTCGCCGCGATCGGCGCCGGGCTTGCCGTCGGGATCGCCGGGCTCTCTGCGATCGGGCAGGGGATCACCGCGGCGGCGGGGGTTTCGGCGACGGCGGAGAAGGACGAAGCCTTCGGCAAAAGCCTGGTCTTCTCGGTCATCCCGGAGACCCAGGCGATCTACGGACTCCTCACCGCTATCCTGATCATGGCCTTCACGGGGATCCTCACCCAGGACGTCACCGCCACCCTCGCGGCGGGGTTCGCCGCGATCGGCGCCGGGCTCGCGGTCGGGCTCGCGGGGCTCTCGGCGATCGGGCAGGGGATCACCGCCGCGACCGGGGTTTCGGCGACGGCGGAGAAGGACGAGATGTTCGGCAGGAGCCTGGTCTTCTCGGTCGTCCCCGAGACCCAGGCGATCTACGGCCTCCTCGTGGCGGTGCTGATCATGGCCTTCACCGGCATTCTCACCCAGGACGTCACCGTGACCGCTCTCGTCGGTCTCGCGACGATTGCAAGCGGGTTTGCCGTGGGGTTCGCCGGGCTCTCGGCGATCGGGCAGGGGATCACCGCGGCGGCGGGCATCGAAGCCACCGCGCGTTCGGGCGCCGCCCTCGGCCGGAGCCTGATCTTCGCCGTCATCGCCGAGACGTTCGCCATCTTCGGGCTGCTCATCGCCATCCTGATACTCTTCGGGATCGGCGTCTTCGGATAACCGGGTGACCATACGTGACTGTGGAAGCAATCATCGAGCGGATACGGACGAATGCCGGGCAACGCGCCGCAGCGATCGAGCGGGAGGTCGGAGATGAGGCGGAAGCCATCCGCCGCCGGTCGGAAGAGGAGGGGAGAGAGGCGCACGCACGGACCTGCGAGGAGGCCCGGCGCGAAGGCGCGGTTCTCGCCGGCCGGATCCTCTCCGTGGCACGCATGGACGCCAGGACCGCGGTGAACGAAGCGCGGTCGGCGCTTATCCGGGAGTGCATCGGGCGGGCGGAAGAGCAGTTCGGAACGCTCGCCGCCTCCCCGGAGTACCCGGCGATACTCGGGCGGCTGATCGAGGAGGGACGCCGCGACCTCGGCGGGGAGAGCGCGGTGATCGAGGGCCGGGAAGAAGACCTTCCCCTGATCCGGGACCTGATCGAAAGGGTCCCGGGCAGGAGGTTCTCGGCCGTGCCGGCGCCAAACGGGACGATTCCGACCGGCGGCGTGATCCTCCGGTCGGAGCAGGGCGACCGTCTCGTGAACCAGACGTTTGAAGCCCGCATGCAGCGGATGCAACGGCCGCTCGTCATGGAGATCGGCGCGAGGCTCTTTAGGGAGGAGGACCGGCCATGATCACTGAGTTTGCCGGTCTGCCGCTCGACGACGGGACAGCCCTCGTCATCCTGCTCGGGCTGGGGCTCGCGGTCCTTATCGGCGTCCTGGTCGTCTTCTTCATCCCGGTAATGGAGATTGCCCGGTTCGTCCACCCGATCGCCTACGTCAAATCGACCGGCACCCCGTTCGTCGAGCGGCGGGAGATCTATCCCCTCGCCGAGGGGGCCGATCCCGGCGAACTCCTCGCCGTCCTGCGCGCCCGCGGCGTTCTCGGGGATATGCCGCCCGATGCCGCCGATCTCCGCCGGCACCTGGCAACGTGGCACATGCAGCGGCTCGCCACCCTGCAGCAGGCTGCGCCCCTCTCGGTCGGGGCGTTTCTCGAGGCGGCTGCGATGGAATTCGAGATTGATACATTAAAGAGGGCTATCATGCGCAAACACCTTGACAGCGCGCCTGCAGGGCTCGAGGACGAACTCCTTCCCGCAGGCCGGATGGATCCCGCGACGCTGCGGCGGATCGCGGAGGCGGCCGGCATGGAAGAGGTCGCCGATATCGTTGCCGGGGCGCCGTACGGCCGGGCGTTCCTCGACGCACTCCCGAAATACCTTGCGGATTGGCGTGTGATGCCGCTTTCCGCCGCTCTCGATCGGTTCTTCTACGCCGAACTCCGGCAGGCGGTCTTCCGCAGCCCGCAGAGCCTCCGGGAACCGCTGGCATCCTACGTGGGCGCCCGGATCGATCGTGCCAACGCCGCCACGGTCCTCGCCGCGAGGGTGGCCGGCACCTGCCGGGACGAGGTGATGGAGCACCTGATCCCCGGCGGGCTCGCCCTCGACCTGGACCTGCTCGAACACATGGCGGACGCCCCGTCCATCCCGGACGCGCTCGGCGTCCTGGAGGGGACACGCTACTGGCCGGTCGTCGCGCCGCTGGTCCCGGCGTACGAGACCGAGAACGACATCGTCGCGATCATCTCGGCACTGGAGGCCTCGTTCCTCGAATACGCAGCGACCCTCGGCGGCGCCTACCCGCTGACCGTCGGGCCGCTCCTCGAGCATATGGCGGGGCTCGCATACGAACGCCGCAACCTCCACGTCGTGCTGACGGGCGTGCTGACCGGTTCTCCCCCGGACCGGATCAAGCGTCTCCTCATCGTCCGGGAGGCGGCGGCATGAAAGTGGCCGTGATCGGCGGGACGCGGATGGTGCTCGGCTTCGCCCTTGCCGGGGTGAAGCGGACGTACGTCGCCGGAGACCAGGAGAGCGTCTCGGCTGCGCTGTTCGAGTGCCTGCACGACCCGGACGTGGGCGTCATCCTCCTGCAGCAGGACCTCGCCGGCCTGATCGGGGATCTCCTGGACCGGGTGCGCCGTGAGAAGGGTGCCTTCCCGATGATCGTCGAGTGCCCCGGCGAGGAAGGGCGCGGTCTGCGGGAAGACGCGTTTACCCGGTCGATCAGGGCTCTGGCGGCTCTCGGCGTGCGGGAGACCGGAGGGGCGGTATGACGATCACCGGCACGGTTGCACGGATATCGGGCGCCGTCGTCTCTGCAAGGGGCCTTGCCGGAGCGCGGATGCATGATGTCGTCCGGGTGGGAAACGAGAGGCTCGTCGGGGAGATCGTCATGCTCGACAGAGACGTGGCGACGATCCAGGTCTACGAGGACACCGAGGGGATAGCCCCGGGCGAGCCGGTGACGACGACCGGCATGCCCCTCTCGGTCGAACTCGGGCCGGGACTCCTCGGCACCATCTACGACGGGATCCAGCGCCCGCTCGAGGTCATACGGGACGAGACCGGTGACTTCATCATCCGGGGCGCCCATGCGCCGGGTCTCCGCAGGGATCGCGGCTGGGACTTCACCCCGATAGCCCGCCGGGGAGACCGGGTGGAGCCCGGCGACCTGCTCGGAACGGTGGTCGAGACGGAGGTGCACGAGCACCGGGTGATGGTCCCCCCCGGCATCCGGGGCCTGATCGAGGAGATCGCGTCGGCGGGCCGGTATACGGTCGAGGAGACCGTCGCGACCGTCAGGGACGACACCCGCCTGCACAGGGTCCGGATGCTCCAGTACTGGCCGGTGCGGCAGCCGCGCCCTGTCCGGATGCGGCTCGAACCCACGGACCCGCTCATCAGCGGTCAGCGGGTCGTCGACACCTTCTTCCCGCTCGTGAAGGGTGGGACGGCGGCACTGCCGGGGCCGTTCGGCGCGGGAAAGACGGTCGTGCAGCACCAGCTCGCGAAGTACGTGAACGCCGACATCATCGTCTACGTGGGTTGCGGCGAGCGCGGGAACGAGATGGCCGACGTGCTCCGCCAGTTCCCGGCCCTCGTCGACCCGACCACCGGCAAAAGCCTCATGGACCGGACGGTGCTGATCGGGAACACCAGCAACATGCCGGTGGCCGCACGCGAGGCGAGCGTCTACACCGGGATCACGATCGCCGAGTACTACCGGGACATGGGGTATGACGTGGCCCTGATGGCCGACTCAACCTCCCGGTGGGCGGAGGCGATGCGCGAGATCTCCGGGCGGCTCGAGGAGATGCCGGGGGAGCAGGGGTATCCGGCCTACCTTGCCTCCCGCCTGGCGGACTTCTACGAGCGGGCCGGCCGGATGACGGTCCTCGGCAGTGCCGACCGGACGGGTTCGGTGACGGTCATCGGGTCGGTGAGCCCGCCCGGCGGCGACTTCTCCGAGCCGGTGACGCAGAACACCCTCCGTGTCGTCAAGGTGCTCTGGGCTCTGGACGCCGATCTCGCGCACGAACGGCACTTCCCCGCGATCAACTGGCTCACCTCGTACTCGTCCTACGCCGGGACGGTGCGGGGCTGGTGGGCGGAGCGGGCGGCGCCGATGTGGGAGGAGTACCGGGCGGAGATGATGGGCGTCCTCCAGGCGGAGAGCGAACTCTTGGAGACCGTCCAGCTCGTCGGGGAGGACGTCCTGCCCGAGGAGGACAGGCTCGTCCTCGTCCAGGCCCGGCTGATCCGGGACGGATTCCTCATCCAGTCGGCGTTCCACCCCGTCGATACCTACTGTACGGCAGAGAAACAGTACCTGATGCTCGAACTCCTCGTCCGGTTCTACCGGCAGGCACGCGAGGCCGTCGCTGCCGGCGTCTCCGCGGCGGCGGTCGGCGGGCTTGCGGTGAAGAGCCGCCTCGAACGGATGCCGTTCGTTCCGAACGAAACGTTCCCCGACGAATACGCGAGCATCAAGGGGGAGATTGCGGAGGCGTTTGCCGGCCTTACGGCAGGGCGGCCCGCTTACGGGGTGACGATGCGTGGATGAGACACCTTCCGACCAGAAGCAGCAGAGCAGGGGACGGGAATACCGCTCGGTGACCCGGGTGACCGGGCCGCTGATCGCCGTATCGGGGGTAGAGGGCGCGGCCTACGGCGAGGTTGTCGAGGTGACCGTGCCGTCCGGCGAGCGGCGGACGGGCCGGGTGCTGGAGAGCAGAGAGGGTACCGCCATCGTGCAGGTCTTCGGCGGAACCGAGGCGGTCGACACCGTCCGCACGTCGGTGCGGTTCACCGGGGAGACGATGAAGATCGGCGTGACCGAAGACCTCCTCGGGAGAATACTCGACGGCACCGGCGAACCCATCGACGGAGGGCCGCTCCTCATCCCTGAGGCGATGCGGGATATCTCCGGCGACCCGATCAACCCGTCCGCCCGCGACTTCCCCCGGGACTCCATCGAGACGGGCATCTCCGCGATAGACGGGATGAACACCCTTGTCCGGGGGCAGAAACTCCCGATCTTCTCCGGGTCGGGGCTTCCGCACGCCCGCCTGGCGGCACAGATTGCGCGGCAGGCGCGGGTCAGGGGCGAAGCGGAGTCGTTCTCGGTGGTGTTTGCCGCGATGGGCATCACCTACGAGGAAGCGGATTTCTTCATCAGGAACTTCCGGGAGACGGGTGCGCTCGAACAGGCGGTCGTCTTCGTGAACCGTGCCGACGACCCCGTCATCGAACGCCTCATCACGCCGCAGGTGGCGCTCACCGTCGCGGAGTACCTTGCCTTCGACCTCGGGTATCACGTGCTGGTCATCCTGACCGATATGACCAACTATTGCGAAGCCCTCCGCGAGGTGGCAGCCGCACGGGAGGAGGTGCCGGGCCGGCGGGGGTATCCCGGCTACATGTATACCGATCTCGCCGGCATCTACGAGCGGGCCGGCAGGATAAAGGGCCGGAAGGGTTCTATCACGCAGATCCCGATCCTCACCATCCCCAACGACGACATCACCCACCCGGTGCCCGACCTGACGGGCTACATCACGGAGGGCCAGATCGTCTTCTCGCGGGACCTGCACCGGAAGGGCATCTACCCGCCGATCGATCTGCTGCCGTCGCTCTCCCGCCTGATGCAGGGGGGGATCGGGGAGGGGAGGACGCGGGAGGATCACGCCGCCGTCAAAGACCAGCTGTATGCCGCGTACGCACGGGGGCGGCGGCTGAGGAATCTCGTCGCCGTGGTCGGCGAGGAGAGTCTCGGGGAGATCGACCGTCTCTACCTGGTCTTCGCCGACCGGTTCGAACGTGAGTTCCTCCGGCAGGCGGAGAACGAGCGAAGGTCGTTTGAGGAGACGCTCGATGCCGCGTGGCGGCTGCTCTCGATGCTGCCGGAGAGCGAACTCGTGCGGATCGAACCGTCCCTCATCGAACGGTATTATCCCCGGCGGACGGAGGGATAGGGTGGCCGTCCGGATCATTCCCGGCACCCGCCCGACACGGATCGAGCTGCAGCGGCTCCGAAAGCGCCGGGAAGTGGCGGAGCGGGGACGGGATCTCCTCGAAGACCAGTTGAACTCGATGCTGCTCGAGTTCTTTCAGCGCTATGCACGCTACCAGGCAGACCGGGCGGCGTTCGATGCGGTGCTGGCGGATGCCTACAGCCTGTACCGCGACGCGGAGATGGTCGACGGCCGGACAGCGATCCGGGAGGCCGGATACACCGTGCCCGACCCCGGCGACCTTCCCCTGCAGGAACGATCGGTGCTGGGCCTGCGGGTGCCTGCCCTCGGCGATGCCGCGATGCTGCAGGCCCCCGGCTACTGCCCGGTCGGTGCGTCGCCCCACATCGTCCTTGCTGCAGCCCGCTTCTCCCGGGTGCTGCACCTGGCGCTCCTTCTCGGGGAAGAGGAGGAGGCGCTCCGGGCGCTTGAGCGGAGCATCACGCGGACACGCCGGAAGGTGAACGCGATGGACCGGGTGCTGATCCCCCGCATCGTCGAGACCCTGCGGTATATCGAAGAGCAACTCGAGGAGCAGGAGCGAGAGGATCTCTACCGCAGGAAGATCACCCGGGCAAAGAAGCGGGGTGAGCCGGAGTGACCGCTTCTGCGGATCGCCCCCGAAACGCAGTGGAGAAGAGCCGATTTTCCGGCAGGGGGATGCGAGGATGAAGCACCCCTGGAGAAAGCATATATATCAACCCATACAAGAACACAAAATCATTTCAAACTAAATTGCAACAGTCAATCCAGCGACAGGAGTGTCCTTGATGAAAACAAAACAACCATGCAGTCCAAAGGCCCCGCGCGTACGCCGGGGGCTTGCCTGCAGCATAACCGGACGAAAGGTCCTGCCATTAGTTGCGCTGGCGGTGCTCCTCGCCTTCACCGCCCTCTTCGCAGGGTGCACGGCAGCACCAGGCGGAGCGGATGCCGCCACCATCTCGCCGCTCAACGGCACCGTCACGAAAGTCGAAGTCATCCACTTCACCGCGCCGAACCAGTGCTACTCCTGCGTGGTGCTCGGCGACTACGCCGAAGAGACCGTGAAGACACA
>Ga0123332_1004310_pt1 | contig 12563 bp, 8 predicted proteins | sample BioC12SIPDNA_4_FD_89958 | JGI IMG/M metagenome (GOLD analysis project Ga0123332, IMG submission 89958) | Anaerobic biogas reactor microbial communites from Washington, USA - Biogas_R2_A C12 SIP DNA | ecosystem: Engineered > Bioreactor > Anaerobic > Unclassified | place: Washington, USA...
TCCGCGCCGATCTTCACGCCGGGCACATTGGTCAGGAACGTGGCGTGGGCGGCGTGCAGCGCGGCGGCGATAGCCCCCGCGGCGTGGTCGGCGTTGACGTTGTAGCGGCCATCCGGCCCCAGCGAGATCGGGGAGACGACGGGCACCACGCCCTGCTCGCACAGCCCCAGTAGCACGTCCGCGCGCACGCTCACAATGCGCCCCACGCGGCCCATGCCCTCGCCCCACGGCTCGACCTGGAGCAGGCCGCGATCGACGCCGCTGAGGCCGAGCGCGTCCACGCCGGCGCGCAGCAGCGCCATGGTCAGCGCCTTGTTGACCGAGCCGGAGAGCATCATCTCGGCCACGGCCAGCGAGGCGTCATCGGTGACGCGCTGCCCGTTGACGTAGACCGGCTCGAGACCCAACTGCTTCTGCAGGCGGTTGATGGCCTGGCCGCCGCCATGGACGAGGATGCATGGCGTCTGCTGTTGGAGCGCCGCCACCGACCGGGCCAGCTCGTCGATGAAGCCGGGCTGCTCGAGATCGTTGCCGCCAATTTTGATGACGATGGGCAGTGTGTTGAACATGGTGTTTTCCTCTGGCGAGTCAACACGCCACTAGTCCGGTCGTTTCGGGCAAATTCCACATCAGGTTGAAATTCTGCACGGCCTGCGAAGCCGCACCTTTCAGCAGGTTGTCGATCACCGACACGACGATCAGCAGGTTTTCCCCGGCGGGCGTCAGCGACAGGGCCGCGCCGGGCGTGTTGACCACGTGGCGCAGGGTCGCCAGCTCGCCGTCGGGCAGCACGCGCACCAGCGGCTCGCCCGCGTAGGCGGCCGTGAAAGCGGCGCGCGCGGCGTCCACGTCCGTCACCTGGGCGTAGACCGTCGAGAGGATGCCCCGGTCGGTGGGCAGCAGGTGCGGCGAGAAGACGAGCGGCCCGGCCTGGCTGCCTTCGGCGGCCAGCACCTGCTCGATCTCGGCCAGGTGGCGGTGACTCCGCCCGATGTTGTACGGCGAGAAATTGCCGTGCACCTCGGCGAACAGGAGGTTCTGCTTGGGCGTGCGCCCCGCGCCCGACACGCCGGATTTGGCATCCACGATCAGGGGCGCGCCAGGGACCAGCAGCTTCTGGCGGGCGAGGGGCACCGTCGCCAGCAGGACGGATGTCGCGTAGCAGCCGGGATTGGCGATGCACTCCGCGCCGATCAGCCGGTCGCGGCCCAGCTCGGGCAGCCCGTAGGGGCGGGGCAGCAGCTCGGGGTTGGGATGCTCCACCTTGTACCACTGCGCGTAGACGGCGGGATCGTCGAGCCGCAGGTCGGCGGAGAGGTCCACCACGCGGACTCCGCGCGCCAGCGCCTGGGCGGCCAGCGGCGCCGAGCGCGTGTGTGGCAGGCACAGGAAGACGGCCTGCACCGCGTCCAGCGGCGCGTCGGCGGACGGCACGAGGGTCAGGTCCGGGGCCAGCGGCCAACTCTGGCGCAGGCTCTGCCCGGCGGACGACTCCGAGGTGGCGAAGCGGATGTTGGCCTGGGGATGCCCCGCCAGCAGCCGGACCAGTTCCAGGCCAGTGTAGCCCGTCGCGCCGTAAATCCCGACTTCGATGCTCATGCAGTGCTCCTCACACGCCCACAAAAAACCGCCCCCGGGGTCCGGGAGCGGTTGTGTTGGCTACTATACGCTGACCTATTGTGCCACAAACACCACTAAGCCGGACCCCTCCTATGGAGAGCCGGGCGGCGGCGCGGGAAACGCGGGACAAAGGTCAGGCTTGGCATGGTTCGGTGCAATCTCTCGTATCTAGCAGCGTGTTCCTGACTAACGCTCAAACGATAGCACAGAACAGGCCACCGAACAATACATTTTGGTTAGAAAGTACAAATTGCGCCCTGCGATCAGGGCACTTCCACCACCGGGATCGTGTCGAAGGCGGCTGAATAGCGCCCCAGCCACGACGCGACCCATCCCTGCTGGCCGTTGTATTCGACCAGCGCCCAGTTGCGATCCGCCGTGCGCCCGAGCACGATCACCGGAACACCTGCCGGGATCACGTCCAGCGTTTCGCCGTAGATCGACGCGCGCAGCCGCAGATCGTCGAGCGGGCGTAGCGTGATCGCACCCGGCGCGGCAGTCGGCGCCGCCGGGACGGTCACCGGCGCGGGTGGCTGGGTTGCCGCGGCGGGCGGCTGCTGGACCGGCTGCGCCTGTTCGACGTCCGGGGCGGCGGGCTGAGTCGGCGCGGGCGCCGCGGCCACTTCGCCCAGATAGGCTTCGTCGAGCGCGATGTCGTTGTGCACCACCGGGAACTCCGGCTGGCTCCACGTGAACACGGTCAGCGCGTTAGACTGCGCCACGGCGTCCACCGACAGGAAGCGCCACTCGTCGTAGTACATGGCGAACGGCGACCAGACGACCGTGCCGGCGTAGGGATTGGTGCCGCCGGTCGGATCGATGCCGATCCGCACGTTGACATTGCCCGGCTGGACGCTGGTGAAAATGTCGCCCTCGCTGCTCGACCAGATGTACAGGCCGATGCTGAAGCGGTAGGTGCGGCCCGGCGTGGCGTTCTCGACGCGCTGCCACAGGCCCGCCTGGTGCACGCTGTAGGACGTGAAATACTGCTGCGATGCGCTGCCGTTGTAAGAATAGTTGCCCGGCTTGTATTCCGGACGGCGCAGGCTCTCGTTGAACCACGGGTTCCACCCGGCGGCGATGTGAAATTCGCCGATGCGCGTGCCATTGGGATAGGTGTAGGGCACGTATTGCCCTTCGAAGCCGGGATTGTTCAGCAGGTTGGGGCCGCCCTGGGCCAGCGCGGCGTCAGCGGGCGCCAGCGCGCCGAGCGCGACCAGCAGCGCCAGAACGGGCACCAGCCAGCGGAAGCGGATTGACAGGGGCATACAGGAGTCTCCTCAGTCGATTGAATCGCTAATCACAATGCTTCAGGCGCACCAGTATAGCATCGCTCAGCCGGAGGGGGGTATAATCCGCTTTTCGCAGCCGGAGCGGATTGTGATCGCGGGATGACCCTTCGTACCTGGACAAACGCGGCGCTGCTGGTGGTCACGCTGGGGTTTGTGGCCTGGGCGGCGCGTTTTATTGACGCGACTTCGTTCGTCGCGCTGGACGGGCGGCGCTATTTCGCCCTGTTCGACGACGCGATGATCTCGATGCGCTATGCGTGGGACTTCGCTCACGGGCAGGGGCTGGTGTGGAATCCCGGCGAGCACGTCGAGGGCTACACCAACCTGCTGATGGTGCTGGTCATGGCGATCCCCACCGCGCTGGTCGAGCAGCGGCTGGCCGTGCTGAGCGTGCAGGTGTTCGGCGTCGCCACGCTGCTCGGCATCGCCGCGCTGACCGGGCAGATCGCCGTCCTGCTGGTGCCGGATGCCTCCCCTCGGGCGCGCGCCGCCACGCGGTTGGCGGGATTCGCCGTGCCCCTGCTGTACTACCCGCTGGCGTACTGGTCGCTGCTGGGCATGGAAACCGGCCTGCTGGCGCTGCTGCTGCTGGCGGCGGTGGCGGCCCTGCTGATCTACCGGCGGAGCGGCGACCTGCGCTGGGCGCGGGGCATGGCCGTCCTGCTCGGCCTGTGCTACCTGACGCGCCCGGAGTCGCTGCTGTTGGCCGGGCTGGCGCTGCTGGCCTTCCTCGCGATGGCCCGCACGGCGCCCGCACCGGTGACATGGCGGCAAATGGCCGCCGTCGGCCTGTTGTTCGCGGCGCTGCCGCTGGCGCAGCACCTTTTCCGCTGGTGGTATTACGACGGCGCGCTGTTCGCCAACACCTACACGCTCAAGGCCGAAGGGCTGCCGCTCGACGAGCGTATCGAGTACGGGTGGGACTACACCGCGCCTTTTCTGCGCGAGCACGCCCTCCTGCTGGCGCTGGCGGTGGCGGGCATCCTGCTGAGGCGGCGGATCGAGACGGCGCTGTTTGGCGCGATGATCGCGGCCCTGATCGCCTACCAGATTTTCGTGGGCGGCGACGTCCCGGCCTGGACCTACTGGCGCATGACCGCCCCGGCCATGCCGCTGGTCTTCGCGCTGGCAATCGCGGCGCTGGTGATGGCGGCGCGCGCCCGGCCCGCGCGCTGGACGGCGGCCGTGGCCGTGATCGTCGGGGGGATCGCGCTCGGCGCGGCGCTGGAGCGCTTCTGGCCGGAGATGGCATTCGACGTCCCGCCTTACCAGGCGCCGCTCAACGCGATCAACGTCGAAAAGGCGCTGCTGATCGACGCCGTGACCGCGCCTGATGCCACGCTGGGCGTGTTCTGGGGCGGCACCATCCCCTACTACAACCCCGAACGGACCGCGATCGATTATCTGGGCAAGTCGGACCCGGTCATCGCGGCGCTGGCTCCCGACCCGGACGACCCGATGCGCGGTTGGCCCGGCCACAACAAGCGCGACCTCACCTACTCGATCCAGACGCTCCAGCCGACCTACAGCGAGGAGTTCGCCATCGGCAACAGCGACATTCGCGCCTGGGGCCGCGAGCACTACACCGCGCTGGTCCAGGGCCAGAACCGTGACATCGTGCTGTTCTTCAAGACCGGCGACCCGGCGGTGAACTGGTCGGCGGCGCTCGAGCGTGGCCTGTTCCCGTGGATGGGCTGGAACGTGGACGCCTATTTCGCGGAGTGGCCGGGCGACGCGGGGGCGGTCTTCATGCCCGCCAACACGCTCGACCTGAACGTCCCCGCCGTGGGGCCGGAAGCGTTCTCCGGCGCGGCGGCGGAGGCGCTCGCCGCCTGGGAACGCTCGCGGCGGGCGGACGATCTGCGCGCCGCGGGCGTGGATTACCTGCTGGTCGATCACAATTGGTGGGCGGGCCTGAGCGACGACGAACGGGCGGTGCTCGCCGACCCGGCCCAGTACGAGCCGGTCCGCGAGTGGCGGGTGGACACCGTGTTCGTGCGGCTGCTGCGCGTCCGCGAGGGGAGCATCGCGGCTACGGGCCAATGACCGCGCCGGGACTCCCCGCTGTCTGGTAGCGATCGTCGACTGGCGCGACCTGCGCGGTGTAGCCGTCGTAGAGCTGCACGGTGATCGCATCCGGCGGGCTGTCACCCTCCAGCGCGATGACCTGCTGGCTGCGGACCGTCCGCCCGAACGCCCAGCGGTAGGTGGGAAGCTGGCCGCGCACCGGCTCGAAGTCCGCCGACTGCTGCCACCCCTCGCCCTGCAAGCCGATCGCGATCTTGACGTTGGTCGCCGCCGCGCCGAACGGCAGCCATGTCAGGCCGACCGTCGCTTCCCCGGCGTCGATGGCGATCTGCCAGTCCACCAGCGCGGCCACGTTCCCGAACGGGATGTAGCGCGCGTCGCCCTCCGCGCCAGGGAGCAGGACGCTCCGTCCGTCCAGGTGCACGCGCACCGGCTCGCTCGCGATGGACGGCGGCAGGCTGTGCACGCTGGTCCAGTGGCCGGTGGCGTCGCCCACCTGGGCGGTGACCGGCGCCCAGCGCCCGCCCGCTGTGTCCTCAATCTCGACGGTATAGTCCCGGTCCGGTTCTTCGAGTTTCCAGTGCAGATACAGTACGCGCTCGCCGGGCAGCGTGCTGTCGGCGTCCCAGCCGATCAGCCGAGCCGCTCCCAGGTCGCGGGCCAGCCAGTGCTGCGTCGGCATGGGATACGGGCCGGGATTCACGCGCACTTTCCCCAGCGCGACGCGCGGCTGGCCGCCGGGTGTGGTCAATGGGCCGCCGGGCGTATAGGCCCCGGCGAACAGCGTCCACTCGCCGGGCGGGACGGTTGGCGGGATGAGCAGATCGACCGCCAGCGTTACCGTCCCGGCCGCGCCATCCGGGGACGGCGCCTGGACCGGCAGATCGACTTGCGCGACCGGCGGTTGGTCCGGCAGGCCGATGTGCAGGAAGACGGTCAGAGCGCCGTAAGGGACCGGCTCGCCGAGCGTCCAGGTGAACTGGAACCGGGCCGTTTCTCCGGCGCGCAGGTTTGCCGCGTCACCCGACAGCCAGCGCCAGTCCGGCCAGAGCGCGTGCGGGCCGAACTGGATCGCGTCCGGTGGGGCGGGCGTGGCCGGAGGGGCGGCTAACACGCGCGTCCCGGCGAACGTGTACGGCAGGCTCCGGTACGTTTCCGGGAACTGCTGGAGCGCGATCACGTCGCGCCCGGAGGCCATCGCCTCGTCAACGGCCCGCGCCCAGGTGTCCATCGGCGTCTCCGCGCCCTGCGGCGCGACGTAATGCACCTCGACGTCGGGCCGGATGCGGTCCACCTGCTGCGCGTACCACAGCGCGGTGGCCGAATGCCATGGCGCCAGGGCCAGCGCGCCGTCCGGCGCACCGATCAGCGTCTCGAGCAGGACCGCGCGCCGGTCCGCTTCGTGGTCGTACAGGCGTTCCGTCGTGCGCCAGTTCGCCGCCAGCCCCAGCGCGATCCCGGCCAGCGCCACCGCGCCCAGCAGGACGGACCAGGGCCGGGGCACCGTCCCGACCAGCCAGCCCGCCGCGGCCGCCAGCAGGACGTAGACCGGCAGCATGTATTCCGACATAGGCGAGGCGGGGTAGGTGATGCTCACCGCCGTGTGGACCAGCAGCCCGGCAGCCAGCGTCAAGCCGAGCCAGCGGTCGCGGATCAGCGCAGCGACCAGCCCGGCCAGCGCCAGCGCGATCAGCGCGAGCGGCCACTGCAGCGCGACCATCTCGCGCGCGACCTGCCAGTGCTCCGGCCAGGTGTCCGGCCCCAGGCCGCCGAGCGCGTCCCCGGCGAAGCCGCGCGCCAGAACGTGATTCCAGAAGCCGTCCCAGGTATCCAGCCCGGCAGGGGCCAGGAAACCGTCGCGCCGGACCAGGAAATACAACCACGGCAGCGCGCCCGGCAGCGCGGCGAGGACCGCGACCGGCCAGCGGCGCCACGCGCGCGGGTCCGCGGCGGCGATGGCCAGCGCCAGCACCACGCCAAGGAAGACCAGCGATCCGTGATGGGTGACGCCGAAGCCCGCCGCCAGCCCGAAGCGGATCAGGGCCGGGCGGATGGGGCGATCCTCACGCGCGGCGCGGCGATAGGCGAGCGCCGCCTCGAGCATGGCGGCGACCAGCAGCACGCTCAGCGGGCGGATGCTGGCCTGGGTGGCGACCATCCAGAACGTGGCCGAGGTTGCCAGGGCCAGCCCGGCGATCCAGCCGGCCCAGGCGCGGCGCGTCTCGCCAGCGACGGCGATGCTCAGGACGGTCACCGCCCCCGCGCCCACCAGCGCCGAGAACACGTTCACGCGCCAGGCCCACAGCCCCACCGGAGCCAGCCGCCCCAGCGCGCCCGCCAGCAGCGTGTAAAGCGAGTAGCCGGGCGGGTGGGCCACGCCCCAGCGGGCGACCACGACCTGAAACTCGCCCGCGTCGCCGGGCAGGGCGCCCGGCGCAGCCGCCAGCGCGAACAGCCCCAGCGCGGCAGCGCCCGCCAGCGCCGCCCAGCGCGGGGCGCGCCGGAGCGTCACCAGCCAGCCCGCTGCGGCCAGCGCGATTGCCCAGACCGTCAGGCGGGGCAGCGGGATCGGGCTGGCGAGGACGGCGAACAGGCCGAACAGGGGCCAGCGCGGCGCGGGCCACGCGGCACCGATCGCGATCCCGGCTGCCAGCGCGGCGAGCGCGACCAGCGGGTCGCCGCCGTAGTCGAGGCCCAGGCGCGCGCCAGCCAGGCCAACCAGCAGGCCGGTCAGCAGGCGGGGGCGCGTGGCATGGGTTGTCAGGCGATGGCGCATCGGGATATCCAGCCGGGTGCGAACGGTTCAGCGCAGCCCTGCATTGTAGCGCAGTTCAAAAACCCCTCCCATTTTGTCCGGCGAGATGCTACAATACATGCCCGGTTGCCGTTTCATCGCACAGGGCGGTTATGATTACCGAGCGCTTGTATTACACGGATTCCTACACCACCTCGTTCGAAGCCCGGATTGTCGAACAGACGTCTCACCAGGACCAGCCCGCTGTGGTGCTCGACCGCACCTTTTTCTACCCCACCAGCGGCGGCCAGCCCCACGACACCGGAACCCTGGACGGGATCCCCGTGGTAGACGTGAGCATCCGCGAGCCGGATGGCGCGGTGCTCCACGCGCTGGAAAGACCGCTCGACGGCGACCGCGTGACCGGCGTGATCGACTGGCCGCGCCGTTTCGACCACATGCAGCACCACACCGGCCAGCACATCCTCTCGCAGGCGTTCGTCCGCGTGGCAAATGCGGCGACGATTGGCTTTCACCTCAGCCCGGACAGCGTGACCATCGACCTGGACAAACCAGCTATCGATCCCGCCCTGGTCGACGAGGTCGAAGACCTCGCCAACCAGATCGTGGCCGAGGATCGCCCGGTGCGCGCGTGGTTCCCCTCCGACGACGAGCTGGCGCGGCTGGAGCTGCGTAAGGTGCCGGACGTGGACGGGAAGTTTCGCGTCGTGGTGGTGGAAGACTTCGACGCGAACGCCTGCGGCGGCACGCACGTCAGCCGCACCGGTGAGATCGGGCTGATCAAGCTGCTGCGCGTCGACCGGCGCGGCGATAGCGTGCGGGTCGAGTTCCGCTGTGGGGCGCGGGCGCTGCGCGATTACCGCGAAAAACACGCGCTGATGAGCCAGCTTGCCGCCGAGCTGACGACCGGCTACTGGGACGTCCCGGCGGCGCTGGACAGGCTGCGCGAAGAGAACAAGGCGCTGCGGCGCGAGATCAAGACGCTGCGCGAAGCCGCCCTCGTTCACGAGGCCGAGCGGCTGTGGCAGAGCGCCAGCCGCGCGGATGGGCACGCCCTGATCGTCCAGCAGTTCGCCGATCGCGACGTGGCCGACGTGCGCCAGCTGGTCCAGGCCCTGATCGCGCACCCGGCGACGATCGCGCTGTGCGGCGTGTCGGGCGAGAAAGCCCAGCTCATCCTGGCCCGGTCCGACGATCTGCCGTTTGATATGGTCGCGGCGCTCAAGCGGGCGCTGGCCGTGCTGGGCGCCGACCGTGGCGGCGGGCGGCCCTCGTTCGCACAGGGCGGGGGCATGGCCGCCGGGGCGGAGGCGGTCGAGTCCGCGCTGCGCGCCGCTGCCGAGACGCTTGGATCAGTTGCTGAGTAAAGGAAGAGTCCGTGCAAGAACTAGCTCCAGGCATCTTTGTCGAAACGGGTTTCCGGCGCATCAATGTGGGCGCCATGTTGACCGAGGAAGGGTGGGTCCTGATCGACACCCCGCCCTATCCCGACGACGCGCGCTGCTGGCGCGACACGCTGGCCGACATCGAGGACCGGCCGGTGCTGGCGATCATCCTGACCGACTGCCACCGCGACCGGCTGTTGGGCAATAGCTGGTTCGATGCGCCGGTGATCGTCGCCCAGGACGAGACGGTCGCCTATATGCGCAACCTGCCCGCGGCGTTTCTGGAGACGTCGGTGGACGCGCTGACGAGCGATCTGCCGGAGCGCAGCACGTTCTCGGGCGTGCGCATCCAGCTCCCGACGGTGGGCTTCTCGCACCGGATGCAGCTCCGCTATGGGAGCCGTGTCATCCCGCTGGTCGCGATGCCCGGACCAACGGCGGGCAACCTGTGGGTACACCTGCCGGAGCAGCGCATCCTGTTTGCCGGGGACAGCATCATCGTCGGCCAGCATCCGTATATTGCCAGCACCAACACCAAGGACTGGCTCGAAAACCTCACCATCCTGCGCCGCAGCCGTTTTGCTGCCGACCAGATTGTGCCAGGCCGCGGCCCGGTGGTGGACAAAAGCGCCACCGAGCCGATCTCCAACTATCTGCGGCTGGCCCGCCGCCGCGTCCAGGGCCTGTATCGCGCCGGACGCCCGCGGGCGGATACCTCGGCCCTGGTGCCCGAGCTGCTCGACGTGTTCCCCTGTGACGACGGCGATCTCGAGCGCGTCCAGCGGCGCATCAAGGCTGGCCTGGATCGTATCTACGAAGAGTTCAAGACGAACGAGAAGAACAACGATATCGCTGAGCGCTGATGGCCGCTCGCGTGGTCGATTGGCTGGACTCCGAGACGATGCGGGTTGATATTGGCCGGATAGTAATATACCGCACTATTTTCTCAGTTTAAGTTATAATGTCCGTAGCATTAATCGTGCCTCGCGGTAGAATTCACCGTGGCAATGTGTTGGTATGCGTGGAACAGAGGCTGCGGCTTATGCCGGCGAACATCTTATTCGTGGAAGATAACGAAGATTTGCGGAACAACGCGGCGCTAGTCCTTCAGTTGGAAGGCTACGAGGTGCACGTGGCGCGTGACGGTCTCGAGGCGCTGGAAATTCTGGAGCAGGGATTCGTCCCCAACCTCATTGTCAGCGACATCATAATGCCGCGCATGGATGGGTACGAGTTCTTCGCGGCGGTCCGCGAGCAGGCGAACCTCAGGGCGGTGCCGTTCATCTTCCTGACGGCGCGCGGCTCGCGCCAGGACATTTCCATGGGCCGGATGCTGGGCGCGGACGATTACCTGGTCAAGCCGTTCGATCCTGAAGAATTCCTGATCGCGATCCAGAACAAGCTGCAGCGCGCCGCCGAGATCGGCGCACAGGTGGCCGAGAACTTCGACCACGCGCGCCGCTCGTTAGTCCAGTTGCTATCCCACGAGCTTCGCACCCCGCTGACCTATGTCACCGGCGGATTCGCCCTGCTGGCCGAAGAACTGAACGCCCAGCCGCCTGCCAGCCACAACGAGGACATTCGCGTCAGCCTCGATCTGATCCAGAGCGGCACCCAGCGGCTCAACCGGCTGGCTGAGCAGATGGTGCTCTATTCGGAAATCATCAGCGGCGTGGTGGCCCAACAGGTGCGCACTGCCTCCGAGCCGGTGCCGCTTCACGGGCTGGTCCACGACGCGCTCGACCTGCTGCACGATCTGTGCCGCGATCAAGGAGCCAATATCAAGCGGGCGCTGTCCGAATCCAGGCCGGTGATGGTGTGGGGCGTGCGCGGGATGCTGATCACGGCCATCGCCGAGGTGATTCGCAACGCGATCCAGTACTCGCCCCGCTCAAGCCCGATCAAGCTGGTCGGCACGCGCGAGGGCGATCAGGGCGTGCTGACCGTGATCGACCGCGGCTCCGGCATCCAGCCCGAGGATCAACACCTCATCTGGGATCTACTCGTGCAGTCGGGCCGCGAGCGCACTGAGCAGCAGGGCATCGGGATGGGCCTGCCGATCGCGAAAGGGATCGTCATGGCCCACGGCGGCGACGTGGCCCTGTTCAGCGTCCCGGGCAAGGGCACCGAAGTGACGTTCCGGCTGCCGCTCGCCCCCAAGAACTAGAACCCCAGCGAGGCTCCCCCGTCGATGAGAATCGTCTGGCCGCGGATCATGCTGGCTTCCGGCGAGCACAGGAAAGCGACCGTCGCCGCAACGTCTTCGGGCATGATCGTCCGCCCGGCGGGCGTGCGCTCCAGCGCGTAGGCGAAGCGCTCCTCGAACTGCTCGCGCATGCCGGGGAAGTGTTGCAGGGCATCGGTGCGCACCATGCCGGCGGACACGGCGTTGACCACGATATTCCACGGAGACAGCTCCACGGCCAGGTAGCGCGTCACCGCTTCGAGGGCGGCCTTCGACGCGCCAACGACCACGTACTCTGGCAGCACGCGCTGCGAGCCAATGCTGGAAATGTTGACGATGGCGCCCCCGCCGCGCGCTCGCAGGTGCGGAGCGGCGTGCTGGGCCAGGAACAGTGCGGCGCGCGCGTTGATATTCAGCGTCCAATCCCACCCCTTGACGCGCTGCTCCATCACGGGCCGGTTGTAGCCCGACGCCGCGTTATGGACCAGGATATCCAGCCCGCCCAGCTCCTCGACGGCGGTCGCCACCAGCATCTCCAGATCGTCGGGCTGGCCCACATCGGCGCGGATGACCGCTACCCGGCGTCCCAGAGCCTGGATCGCGGCGGCGGTCTCTTCGGCAGGCTGGCGGTTGCGAAAGAAGTTGACGGCGATGTCGGCCCCCTCGGCGGCCAGCCGGAGCGCGATTGTTTTCCCGATGCCGCGCCCGCTGCCGGTCACCAGGGCGATTTTTCCGCTGAAGCGATCAGAGTGCTGCATGGCGATGTCCTCTTACGTCGATTCGATAGTGATCTGGTCCAGGGCCAGCCACTGCGGCGCGTCCGTGGCGACCAGCCCGAACCTGAAGCGTCCCTGGGGCGTGACGATGGCATACTGGTTGTCCATCCAGGCGATGAAGCCCAGCGGCCCGCCGGGCGAGGCGGGCGCGGTGTGGACCCGCTGGCCGTCCACCTCGAAGCGGACGGCGTCCGGCAGCCATTCCAGGGTGTAGGTGTGCCGCTCGGCCAGGTCTACCGGCAGGACGGCTTCCGAGACGCCGATCGCCCGCTGCCCGACCGGCCACAGGCGGCGATACAGGGCCGGGATGCGCATCAGCGCGAAGCCCACCGGGGCCAGCGGCGCCAGCGCGACGAAGCCCCAGCGCGCCGCGTCGAGCGTGGCGGCTTTCCAGCCCCAGCCGGGCACGTCCTGCGCCAGCGCCATGTCGTGTGGCGGCGCGCCGAAGAAGAACCACGCGGCGCGCGGCAGGCGCGGCAGGCCCATCCCAACCGGCACGAACGGCTCGTTCCAGAAACCGAA
>Ga0123332_1004312_pt1 | contig 12563 bp, 8 predicted proteins | sample BioC12SIPDNA_4_FD_89958 | JGI IMG/M metagenome (GOLD analysis project Ga0123332, IMG submission 89958) | Anaerobic biogas reactor microbial communites from Washington, USA - Biogas_R2_A C12 SIP DNA | ecosystem: Engineered > Bioreactor > Anaerobic > Unclassified | place: Washington, USA...
CCCCTGCCCGCGACGCCGAAGCCGGCGGCCGGTTCGCCGTTGGAGGGCGTGTCCGAAGCCGGGCCTTCGCCCGGAGCGGCGCCCGCAACCGGCTGCCCGGGCGCCGACACCGGCATCCATGCGGTGACCGTCGGCGCCGCGGCGCCGGCCCGACCGCCCGCCGGCGCGGTCGCGGGCGCGGCCGCACGGCCACGCTGCAGGCCGGTTTCGACCGCGCGCAGCAGCTTCTGCATCGTGATCGGCTTCTCGAGGAAATCCAGCGCGCCGATCCGCGTGGCCTCGACCGCGGTGTCGATCGTCGCGTGGCCCGACATCATGATCACCGGCATCGTCAGCTTGCCGGAGACCGCCCATTCCTTGAGCAGCGTGACGCCGTCGGTGTCCGGCATCCAGATGTCGAGCAGCACCAGGTCGATGTGGTTCTCGTCGCGCAGTTCGCGCGCCCGGCGCGCGTTCTCGGCGGTGAGGACCGAATGACCTTCGTCGCCGAGGATTTCGGAGAGCAGCTCCCGGATGCCGATTTCGTCATCCACTACGAGAATTTCAGCCATGCCGCTGGATCGCCAGTCTCAATCGTGTTGCGCCTCGGCCAATCGGCGATTCTCGCCGCTTTTGGCCAGCTTCGTAAATAGCACGACAATGCGCGCGCCCACCGGCTCACCCTGTGCGTCATGCAGGTTGCCGACCTCGATGCGCGCACCGTGCTCGTCGATGATCTTGCGAACGATCGCAAGGCCCAGGCCCGTGCCGCGCGCCTTGCTGGTCACGTAGGGTTCGAAGACCCGTGCCAGCGCCGCTTCCGGAAAACCGCCGCCATTGTCCGAGATGCTCGCACGTACCGCGATTCCGCCGTCGGCACGCTCGATGCGTTCGGTGACGATCTCGATCTGCGCCGCCGCGACCTTCTCGGTCGCCTCCTGCGCGTTCTTGACCAGATTGTGGATCACTTGCCGCAACTGTGTCGGATCGCCGAGGATCTTCGGCAGGTCGGGCGCCAGCCTTGCCGTGATCGTCGCACGCCCGTCGCCCGACGGGTACAGTCGCAGCACCTCGTCGACCAGCGCGTTCAGGTCGACCGGTTCGAGCCGCGCGGCAGGCAGCCGCGCGTAGTCGCGGAACTCGTCGACCATGTGCTTGAGCGCTGCAACCTGGTTGACGATCGTCTGCGAGCTCTTCGCCAGCAGCTCGGCGTCGGCCGGCGGCAGCCGGTCGGCGAGCTTGTGGCGCAGGCGCTCGGCCGCGAGCTGGATCGGCGTCAGCGGATTCTTGATCTCGTGCGCGAGCCGGCGCGCGACCTCGGCCCATGCGACCGCGCGCTGCGCCGAGATCACGCCGCTGATGTCGTCGAAAACGACGACGTAGCCGACCCGGCTCTCGGGCAGGATCGAGCCGCGCGCGAGGATCGTCTGGTCGATGCCGCCGGCGCCGGTCGCGCCGGGCGCCATCGGGAAGAAGGTCGAGCCCTGCCCGTTGGCATTGCCGCCTGCCGGACGCGGCAGCACGAACTGGCGCTGCCAGCTCGCATCGCCGGCGGCCGCCTGCTCGTCGAACGCGGCGCGGATCTGCTCGGCCAGTTCGTCGAGCCGCGGCACGTCGGCGATCGCCCGGCCGAGGTGGCCGGCCATCGACACGCCGAGGATCCGCTCCGCCCCGGCGTTGGCCAGCACCAGCCGGAACTCCGAATCGAGCACCAGCACGCCGCCGGTGAGGTTCGACAGCACGCTCTCGAGCCGCGCGTTCGCGCGCTCGAGTTCGCGCTGGTTGCGTTCGACCAGCAGCCGGGCTTCTTCGAGCTGGCGCGTCATCACGTTGAACGACTGGGTCAGCACGCCGAGTTCGTCGCGGCCGACGTAGTCCTTGACCGGACGGAAGTCGCCCTCGGCAACGGCGCGGGTGCCGGCGGCGAGCATCGACAACGGGCCGGTCAGCCAGCCCGACAGCAGGAACGAGGCGGCGATCGCGGCGAACGCGGTCAGCAGGAAGATCAGCGTCAGCGTGACCCGGTACAGTCGCAGCAGCGCCTCGCGCGACAGTTGCAGCGCCTGGAAATCGCGCCGGCCCCGGTCGACGGCCTCGGCGTTCTCGGCGAGCGCGCGCGGCACCGCCTGCGTCAACTGCAGGTAGCGGCTGTCGTCGGCGAGCGGCCGCTCGGCGCCGATCACGAGGATCACGCGAAACAGCAGCGACTCCGGCGAGCCGTCCTCGCCCGGCTCGACTGCCGCGTATTCGCGCGCCTGGCGCGCACGTCGCAGCGCCTCGCTCGGCGGGGGGTCGGGGATCAGCCGCAGCTGCGTGCCGCTGGCGGCGACCAGTCGCCCGGTGCCCGAGACGATCAGCGCGTCCTGAACGCCGATCTGCACGCTGAGCCGATTGAGCACCGCCGGCCATTCCTGCTGCGGCAGTTCGACCAGCTCGGCGGTGATCGCCCGCGCTTTCTGCGACAGGTCGGCAAGCATCGCGTCGAGCGTGGTGCGGCCGAGCGCGATCCCGGATTCCAGCGCCCGCTCGACCGGCACGGCGAACCAGGATTCGACCGATCGGCCGACGAACTGCACGGCCACCAGATAGATCAGCGCGACCGGCACGACCGTCATCAGCGTGAACGAGGCCGCCATCCGCGCCATCAGCCGCGTCCCGAACAGCCCCCGGCGATAACGCTGCACGAGCCGGCGCAGCAGTTCGAGCACCAGCAGGAACAGGCCCGCGGCAACGCCGACGGTCAGCCACAGCAGCGTCCGGTAGTGGCTTTCGAACAGCCGCGAGTTCGCGGTGACGCTGGCCAGCAGCACGAGCAGCACGACGGCCAGTGCGACCGAGCCGATCAGCGCGAAACGCAGCGTCCGGCCTACGGCGCGCTTTTCGCGGTCGCCATCGTGAACGTGAAGTTCATCCATTCGGACTGCGGATTCCACTCGCGATTGGTCAGGCTGCCGACCTGGAAAGGCTTGGGCAACTGCGAATTGTCGAGGCGCAGGCGCACGCGAGCCTCGTATTCGACGCCGGCGGACAGCGCCGTGACCGGCGCGACGCGCCAGCCGCGGACCCGCGACAGCGCGCGTACGGCTTCGTCGAGGGTCTCGAAGGGCTCGATCACGCCGTCGGATATCAGGCGATAGCTGCGCGTCAATGCATGATAGGCCAGTCGCCAGGTGCGCGTTTCGGCGGCGACCTCGGCGTCCCACCACCACCAGCGCGGTCGCCACATCTCGAAGTCGGCGGCGAAATACAGCGGCACGCCGCGCGCCAGCGCGTCGTGCAGCGCCGGAGTCAGCGGCACGTCGAAATCGACCGACAGTACCCAGGCACTTCCGTCGGGCGAGAGCTCGAGCACCGGCGCCCGGAAAGCCGACTCGGCGTGCGCGCGACCGTCATTGGCGTTCCCGGTATCGGCGCGCACGGGCGAAGCGCACAGCAGCGCCGCCGCAAGGGCCAGCGCCACGGCGATGCGAACGATCACCTGCGCTTCTCCAGCAGCGCGTAGAAGAATCCGTCGTGCTCGTTCATCGGGGTGTCGGAGGGCAGCAGTTGCGCGATCGGCCGCTCGACGTCGCCGATGCGCGCCCGGATCGGAAGCCGCAGCGCCGTCGGCTGCCTCCCCAGGAATGCCGAAACCACCGACTCGTTCTCTTCGGCGAACACCGAGCAGCTTGCGTAGAGCAATCTACCACCGGGGCGCAACAGCGGCCAAAGAGCCTCGAGAATCGCCGCCTGCCGCGCCGCCAGTGTCGCGATGTCGCCACGCCGGCGCAGCCAGCGCACGTCGGGGTGGCGGCGCACGATGCCCGAAGCGGTGCACGGCGCGTCGACGAGGATCCGGTCGAAGGGCCGGCCGTCCCACCAGTCCTGCGGACGGCTGGCATCGCCGGCGCGGACATCGGCCTGCTGGCCGAGCCGCGCCAGGTTCTCGCGCACCGGCGCGAGCCGCGCCTCGTCGATGTCGAGCGCGAGCAACTCGCAGTCGGCAAGCTCCAGCAGGTGCGTGGTCTTGCCGCCGGGCGCCGCACAGGCGTCGAGCACACGCTCGCCGTCGGCCGGCTCGAGCAGCGGGGCGGCGAGCTGGGCGCCGGCGTCCTGCACCGACACATCGCCGTCGTCCCATCCCGGAAGCGCCGCGACCGGCATCGGCCGCTCGAGGACGACGGCCTGCTCGCCGAACCGTGGGGCGGCGGACGGCGGGGATCCGCGCTGCGAGGCGGCCGCCGCGGCCGGCTGCGGGGTCTCCGAGTCGCGGGTCTCCGACTGCGGCGTCCCCGACTGTGCGCCAGCGGCCGGCCGCCGCGCGACGATGCCCGCCTCGGCCAGGCGCGCCAGGTAAGCGTCGGCCGAGCCGCGCCGGCGGTTCACGCGCAGCGTCATCGGCGGCGGGGCATTGCCCGCTTCGAGGATCGCCTGCCACTGCGCCGGATGATCGCGGCGCAGCGTCTCGATCCACCAGGCCGGATAGTTCCACCGCGCGGTCGGCGACTTGCGAGCGGCGGCCAGCATCGGTTCGCGCTCGCGCAGGAAACGGCGAAGCGTCGCGTTCAGGAAACCGGCGGCCCCCGTGTTCCCGGGGAGCATCTGCCCGACCGCGGCCACGGCCTGGTCGACGATCACGGCCTCGGCGCGCAGCGGCTCGACCAGTTGCGACAGCGCGACCGCCTGCAGCGCGGCAAGTGACGAAGCCGGCGGGCGACGATTGAGCACGCGCGCCAGCGCGTCGACCAGGCCGAGGCGGCGCGTGGCCTCGTGCGCCATGTCGCGGATCGCCGCGCGCGAGGCATCGGACAGCGGTTCGCGCCGATCGGCCTCGGCAAGCACGGCGTCGAGCGCCGCCGGCAGCGCGCGCCCGGCGCGCAACGCCTCGAGCGCGCGCGCCGCGAGCGCGATCTCGCGCGACAGCGGCGCGCGTTCGACCATCGACCGGTTCAACGGCGCTGTCGCGGCGAGGCGTCGATCAGGCGACGACCGAAGCGCCGGCCATCGCCATCAGGCGCCGGATGCGCTCGGCGGTATCCGGGTGCGTCGAGAACAGGCCGCGCAGGCCGCCACCGGACAGCGGGTTCATGATCATCATCTGCGCGGTCTCGGGGTGGCACTCGGCCGTCTCGAGCGGCACGCGCCCGTTCGCGAAGCGGCTGATCTTGTCGAGCGCCGAAGCCAGCGCTGCCGGATCGCCGGAAATCTCGGCGCCGAGCCGGTCGGCCTCGAACTCGCGCGCCCGCGAGATCGCCATCTGGATCAGCATCGCCGCGATCGGCGCGAGCAGCGCCACGGCGATCGACGCGATCGGGTTCGCCGGACGACCTTCGCTGTCGCGCCCGCCGAAGAACAGCGCGAAGTTGGCCAGAGCCGAGATCGCGCCTGCCATCGTCGCCGAGATCGTCGACAGCAGGATGTCGCGGTGCTTGACGTGGGCCAGCTCGTGCGCCATCACGCCGCGCAGCTCGCGCTCGTTGAGCACGCGCAGGATGCCGGTCGTCGCCGCGACCGCGGCGTTTTGCGGATTGCGGCCGGTCGCGAACGCGTTGGGCGCGTCTTCCTGGATCAGGTAGACGCGCGGCATCGGCAGCTCGGCACGCCGCGCGAGGTCGGCGACCATCCGGTAGAACTGCGGCGCGCTCGTCTCGTCGACCTCCTTCGCGTTGTACATCCTCAGGACCATCTTGTCCGAGAACCAGTACGCGAAGAAGTTGCTGATCAGGCCGAATCCGAGCGCGAGCAGCATCCCCTGCTTGCCGCCGATGACCATTCCGACGGCGCCGAACAGCGCCATGATCCCGGCCATCAGGATCGCGGTCTTCATCCAGTTGAACATCTGTTCGTTTCTCCTACGTATCGGGCGCCTCCGGCTTCATGCCGGAACGAGGCGCGCATCGGATCCAATATCGGGGCGGCAGCGCGCCAATGCAAGCAGTGCGAGACCGGCGGCCAGGAGGCTGTCGGAGTATGGGTCGCGCGGCCGCCGCGCTCATTTCAGGGCCTGCGGCGGCAGGAAGCGATCGCCGGGGGCTATCGGAAATCCTCGCAGGAAGTCTGCGCGGGCGAGCCGGCGTCCGCCGGGCTTCTGCAGCTCGAGCGCGTCGACGACGCCGTCGCCGCAGGCGATCAGCAGCGCTTGCGCGTCGGCGCGCAGCACCGTGCCCGGCGGCGCGGGCGGCCGGCCGTCCTCGGCGGCCGAGCCCGCCGGGCAGGCCTGCAGCCGCCAGAACTTGACCGGCACCGTTTCGTCGCCGCGCCGGATCGCAGCCGACGATCCGGGCACCGGGTCGAAGGCGCGCACGCGGTCGACCAGCGCCCGCGCCGGCGCAGCGAAATCGAGCAAGCTGTCGTCGCGCCCGAGCTTGTGCGCGTAGGTGACGCCTTCGGCCGGCTGCTGCACCGGTTGCAGCCGGCCGGCTTCGAGCGCGTCGAGCGCCGCGACGATCGCCTCGCCGCCGAGGGCGGCAAGCCGGTCGTGGACGCTGCCGCCCGTGTCCTCGGGCAGGATCGGCGTGCGCAGGCTGTACAGCATCGGACCGGTGTCGAGCCCGGCGTCCATCTGCATGATCGTGATGCCGGTCTCGCGATCGCCGGCTTCGATTGCGCGCTGGATCGGCGCCGCGCCACGCCAGCGCGGCAACAGCGACGCATGGATGTTCAGGCAGCCGAAGCGCGGATGCGACAGGATCGGCTCGGGCAGGATCAGGCCGTAGGCTGCGACGACCATCACGTCGAGCGGCACCTCGGCGAACCGGCGCTGCACCTGCGGATCGCGCAGGCTCGCCGGCTGCCAGACCTCGATGCCGTGCTCGACCGCCAGCGCCTTGACCGGGCTGGCCTGCAACGCGCGCCCGCGGCCCGCCGGCCGATCGGGCTGCGTCAGCACGAGGACCGGCACGCGGCCGGCCTCGATCAGCGCCGACAGCGCGCGGGCAGCGAACTCGGGAGTGCCTGCGAAGGCGATTCGTAGCATCGTGGGGTCCGGAACGAGGCGGGCGGCACCCGGCCGCGCGTTGACGACTGCGAGTGGATCATGCGCCCGGTCGATCCCGGGATCGTCGACCCCGGCCGGGCGGGCCCGGCGTACGGCGGCAGCGGCTCAGGCGACCTGGCGCTCGACCTTCAGCATGCGGGTGCGGATCCGGTTCTGCTTGAGCCGCGACAGGTACTGGACGAAGACGCGACCGTTCAGGTGGTCGATCTCGTGCTGGATGCAGACGGCCAGCAGCCCGCTGGCCTCGATCGTGAACGGCTGGCCGTCGAGCCCCAGGGCCCGCACGGTGACCCGGTCGGGCCGCTCGACCTCGTCGTAGACGCCCGGGACCGACAGGCAGCCTTCTTCGTAGGACTTGTAGTCCTCGCTGCTGGCGACGATTTCGGGGTTGATGAAGACCTTCAGGTCGTCCTTGGTCTCGGAGACGTCGATGACGACGACCCGTCGGTGGACGTCGACCTGCGTGGCGGCCAGCCCGACACCGGGCGCCGCGTACATGGTCTCGGCCATGTCGCGTACCAGCGTGCGCACTTCTTCGTCGACTTCGCGAACCGGCTCGGCGACGCGATGAAGGCGCGGATCGGGGTATTTGAGGATCGAAAGTACGGCCATCGGCTGTTATCGGCCGCCGGTAGGTCGGACCGGCAGCGTAGCTTGCGGCACCCCCGTGACCTGATCAGAATCGGCCGCAAAGGGCGCCAGAGACAATGAGAAATCTTATCACGCGAGTTCTGTCGGCAGCAGCGGCTCTCACGGTCGCCGGGGTCATTGGCGCACAGCCGCTCGAGCTGGCACCGAACGCTCCGGACCGCTATGTCGTCGTCAAGGGCGACACGCTGTGGGACATCTCCGGGCGCTTCCTCAGCAAGCCCTGGCGCTGGCCCGAGATCTGGGAGCTGAACCGGGCCGAGATCCGCAACCCGCACCTGATCTATCCGGGCGACATCGTTCTGCTCGATCGTTCGGGCGCCCAGCCCCGGCTGCGCCTGGGCCGGCTCGTCGGCTCCGGCGGCAGCCACCTGAGCGACGGCTCCGGCGCAGGCGCCGGGGCCGGCGGCAGGCAGGTCGAGCGCCTGCAGCCGCGCGTGCGCGTGTCGGAGCTCGACCGCGCACCGGTGCCGACGATTCCTTCGACCGAGATCGAAGCCTTCCTGAACCGGCCGCTGATCGTCGACGAGGGACAGCTTGCCACGGATCCGCGCATCGTCGCCACCCAGGACGGCCGCGTCTACCTGGGCCGCGGCGACGTCGCCTATGCGCGCAACATGCCGGTCGACAGCGCCGGCGAGTGGCACATCTACCGCCAGGCCAAGCCGCTGCTGGATCCGGACACGCGCAGGCCGATCGCGCACGAGGCGCTGTTCCTGGGCACCGCGCGGCTCGAACGCGGCGGCGACCCGGCCACGCTGCGCGTGCTCGCGATGAACGAAGAGATCGGCGTCGGCGACCGGCTGATGCCCGCCGAGGCCCCGACGATCACGAACTTCGTGCCGCGACCGCCGGAGACGGATGTCGCGGCGCGCATCGTCGCCGTCTATCGCGGCGTCACGCAGGTCGGGCGCAACAGCGTCGTCGCGGTCAACGCCGGCGCCGAACAGGGACTCGAACAGGGCAACGTGCTCGCGATCCAGCAGCGCGGGCGGGTCGTCGTCGATCGCGAGGCGAAGGAAAAGGTCAGACTTCCGGACGAGGCCGTCGGTTACCTGCTCGTCTTCCGCGTCTTCGATAAGATTTCCTACGGTCTGGTCATGGAGGCGTCGCAATCGATCTCGGTCGGCGACGCCGTCACGAATCCGTAGGAGTCGAACCGGCTCCTGAGGGAGCCCGAATGCCGCTTTCCGCCGAGGCGCGCGAAGCCTGCGCGCCGTGGCTGCGACTCGTCCTCACGCCCGGCCTCGGACCGACGGCGATCCGCCGGCTGCTCGAAACCTTCGGCCTGCCCGAAGACGTTCTCGCGGCCGGCCACGCCAAGCTGTCGGCGGCGCTCGACGCGCCGCGCGCGCAGGCGCTGCTCGGCACCGACCCGGAGCGCGAGGCCGCCGCGCAGGCCGCGCTCGACTGGGCCGAGGCCGCCGGCCACCATCTCCTCACGCTCGACGATCCGCGCTATCCGGCGCGCCTGCTCGAGATCGGCGATCCGCCGCCGCTGCTGTTCGTGCACGGCGACCCGGCGGCGCTGTCGCGTCCGGCGCTGGCGATCGTCGGCAGCCGCAACGCGACCCGCGCCGGTCTCGGCCATGCACACGACTTTGCGCAGGCGCTCGGCGACGCGGGGCTGACGATCGTCAGCGGCCTCGCGCACGGCATCGACGCCGCCGCCCATCGCGGGGCGCTCGCCACGGCGGCGGGGACGGTCGCCGTCGTCGGCACCGGCATCGATCGCGTTTATCCGGCGGCGCACCGACCGCTGGCCGATGCGATCGTGGCCGGCGGCGGGGCGATCGCGACCGAGCTGCCGCTCGGCTTCCCGGTGCAGCCGTCGAATTTCCCGCGTCGCAACCGGCTGATCGCCGGGCTCGCGCTGGCCACGCTGGTCGTCGAAGCCGCGCGCCATTCGGGCTCGCTGATCACGGCGCGCCAGGCTGCCGAAGCCGGCCGCGAGGTCATGGCGATCCCCGGGTCGATTCACTCGCCGTTGTCGCGCGGCTGCCACCGGCTCATTCGCGACGGCGCGAAGCTGATCGAATCGGCCGAAGACGTGCTGGCCGAACTGCGCGGGGCGCTCGGGGCCGGCCTTCCGGCAGCGGCGGCGCGGGCGACGGAGCGGCCGGCACCGACCGAAACGGCCCCCGACGACGAGCAAGCGGCCCTGCTGCAGGCGATGGCATTCGACCCGATCGACGTCGACGAACTGGTCAGCCGCACCGGCCAGCCCGCGGGGCGGCTCGGCGCACTGCTGCTGCGCCTCGAGCTCGACGGCAAGGTCGAGCGCCTGGTCGACGGTCGCTTCGCAAGGCTCGGGGGCTGAACCGCCCGCCCGCCGCGCCTGCTTGCACCGGGTCGCGACCGCCACTTATGATTGGCGCCCCTCCGATCGACTCGGTCGCCGCCGGCGACAAGCGAATGAGCAAAGCCCTGATCATTGCCGAAAAACCCTCGGTGGCCGCCGATATCGCGCGCGCCCTCGGCGGCTTCACGCGGCAGGGCGACTACTACGAGAGCGACGACTACCTGCTGTCGTCGGCGGTCGGACACCTGGTCGAGATCGCCGCCCCCGAGGAATACGAAGTCAAGCGCGGCAAGTGGTCTTTCGCGAACCTGCCGGTCATCCCGCCGCACTTCGACATCCAGCCGATCCCGAAGAACGAGGAGCGGCTCAAGCTGCTGGCCCGGCTGATCCGCCGCAAGGACGTCGACCTGCTGATCAACGCCTGCGACGCCGGGCGCGAGGGCGAGCTGATCTTCCGGCTGATCGTCCAGTACGCGAAGGCAAGACAGCCGATCCGCAGGCTCTGGCTGCAGTCGATGACGCCGGCCGCTATCCGCGAGGCCTTCCAGTCGCTGCGCGACGACGAGCAGATGCTGCCGCTGGCCGACGCCGCGCGCTGCCGGTCCGAGGCCGACTGGCTCGTCGGCATCAACGGCACGCGGGCGATGACCGCCTTCAACTCGCGCGACGGCGGTTTCTACCTGACGACGGTCGGGCGCGTCCAGACGCCGACGCTGGCGATCGTCGTCGAACGCGAGGAACGCATCAAGCGCTTCGTTCCGCGCGACTACTTCGAGATCCATGCGAGCTTCGGCGCGAAGGCCGGCGAGTACAAGGGCCGCTGGTTCGACCCCGATTTCCGCAAGAGCGAGACCGACGCCGACGCGCGTGCGGAGCGCCTGTGGGAACGCGAACGCGCCGAGGCGATCGTCGCCGCGTGTCGCGGCCGCACCGGCACCGTCACCGAAGAGTCGAAGCCGACGACGCAGCAGTCTCCGGCGCTGTTCGACCTGACCAGCCTGCAGCGCGAAGCGAACGGCCGCTTCGGCTTTTCGGCGCGCACGACGCTGGCGCTGGCGCAGGCGCTCTACGAGCGCCACAAGGTCCTGACCTACCCGCGAACCGACTCGCGCGCGCTGCCCGAGGACTACGTCGGCACCGTCGTCTCGACGATGGAGATGCTGCGCAGCCAGGGCGGCGGAGGCACGGCCGAGTTCGCGCCCTTCGCACGACAGGTGCTCGACAACGGCTGGGTCAAGCCGAACAAGCGGGTCTTCGACAACGCGAAGGTGGCCGATCACTTTGCGATCATTCCGACGCTGCAGCCGCCGAGGTCGGGCGGCCTGTCCGACGCCGAGCAGAAGATCTACGACCTGGTCGTGCGCCGCTTCCTGGCCGTGTTCTTCCCGGCCGCCGAGTACCTGGTGACCACGCGGATCACGTCCGTCGACGAGCACCGCTTCCGCACCGACGGTCGCGTGCTGGTCAAGGCCGGCTGGCTCGCGATCTACGGGCGCGAGGGCGGCCGCGACGATACGCTGGCGCCGGTCGAGCCGAACGAGCGCGTGACCACCGAGGCGATCGAGCTGATGGCGCTTGCCACGCGTCCGCCGGCGCGCTTCAACGAAGCGACGCTGCTGTCGGCAATGGAAGGCGCCGGCAAGCTGATCGAGGACGACGAACTGCGCGAGGCGATGGCCGACAAGGGCCTGGGTACGCCGGCCACGCGCGCGACGATCATCGAAGGCCTGATCGCCGAGAACTACCTGGTGCGCGAAGGCCGAGAGCTGATCCCCACGCCGAAGGCGTTCCAGCTGCTGACGCTGCTGCGCGGTCTCGGCGTGACCGAACTCACGGCGCCCGAGCTGACCGGCGAATGGGAGCACAAGCTCGCCGAGATGGAGCGCGGCCGGCTGTCGCGCGAGGTCTTCATGCGCGAGATCGCCGAGATGACGCGGCAGATCGTCGAGCGCGCGAAGAACTACCAGTCGGACACCGTACCCGGCGACTATGCGACGCTCGAGAGCCCGTGCCCGGCCTGCGGCGGCGTGGTCCAGGAAAACTACAAGCGCTACGCGTGCACGCGCTGCGACTTTTCCATCACGAAAGTGCCGGGCAGCCGCCAGCTTGCGCCGGCCGAAGCCGACGAACTGCTGCGCGAACGCACGATCGGGCCGCTGCAGGGTTTCCGCAGCCGTCTGGGCCGCCCGTTCGCGGCGATCCTGAAGCTGTCGCCCGAGAACAAGCTCGAATTCGATTTCGGCCAGAGCGACGCCGACGCCGAGGCCTCCGAGCCGGTCGACTTCAGCGGGCGCGAGCGCCTCGGCGACTGCCCGAAGTGCAGTGCCGGCGTCTACGAGCACGGACTGTCCTACGTCTGCGAGAAGTCGGTCGGGCCGAATCGAAGCTGCGATTTCCGCAGCGGCAAGATCATCCTGCAGCAGGAGATCGAGCCGGCGCAGATGAGCAAGCTGCTCGCCGAAGGGCGCACCGACCTGCTGCCGGGTTTCGTTTCGCAGCGCACGCGCCGCAAGTTCAAGGCCTTCCTCGTGCGCGGCGCCGACGGCAAGATCGGCTTCGAATTCGAGCCGCGCCCGGCGCGCCAGGGCGCGGGCGCCAAGGCCGCCGCCGGTGCGGCCGGTGCTTCCGCTGCCGCGGCGGGCGCCTCGGCAGCGGCGG
>Ga0123332_1004314_pt1 | contig 12560 bp, 7 predicted proteins | sample BioC12SIPDNA_4_FD_89958 | JGI IMG/M metagenome (GOLD analysis project Ga0123332, IMG submission 89958) | Anaerobic biogas reactor microbial communites from Washington, USA - Biogas_R2_A C12 SIP DNA | ecosystem: Engineered > Bioreactor > Anaerobic > Unclassified | place: Washington, USA...
GAACGACACGTGCACGGCGATCCCCTGTTGATGGAAAAAGGAGCTGATCCTCCCTCTGGTGCGATCGAGGAACTGGTCGGGGATGACCACGTCGAGAGGCGGATACTCCTCCTTGAGGCTGCCCACCGCGCTGACCGAGAAGATCCGCTCCACACCGAGGAGTTTGAACCCGAATATGTTGGCGCGGAAGTTCAGCTCCGACGGCGGGATCCGGTGACCGGCCCCGTGCCGGGCCAGGAACGCCACGCGGCGCCCGCGCAGCGTGGCCGTCACATAGGGCCCGCTGGGGTCGCCGAAGGGTGTCGACACCCGAACCTCTTCAGGGTCGGTCAGTTCCGCCATGTCATAGAGGCCGCTACCGCCGATGATGCCGATCTGGATTGACATGCTCCTCCTTCAGGGGTCTATGGCCACGCGCCTGAAGCGCCAGACAGGCCATGAGCACCTGACGGGCCTGACGCGCCGCCCCAGGGTATCACGCACCCTCATGGCCCTCGGCAGCCGCATCGCCGTCGTCGGCAGCCGCATCGCCGTCGTCGGCAGCCGCGTCGCGATCCTTGCCTCCGGCGTCCAAGGCCGCCACGTACGCAAGCTGCAGTTGAGACAACATACCTCGGTGGGCAGCCATCTCGCCCGCGGGCCTCGCCTTCTCGAGGAGCTCGAGTAGCGCTTTGAACGCATCGACGGCCAACCGAGCCTGCTCCATGTCGCGCCGCCCCGCGGTATCCGCCGCGAGACCCATGCGGGCAACGGCCAAACCCGAAAGGGACTGCATCATGAAGACCAGATGGTCGCTGACAGGCAGATTCCGGATCTCCTCCTGCAGGCGCTCCATCATCTCGGCGTCCTCGACCTGCTCGGTCCTCCGGTCCCGCCGCGGCTCCTCAGGCTGCCGCGGCTCCTCAGGCCGTTCGGCCCCGGCTTCCTTGACCTCTGGTTCCTGTCCCTGCTGTTCTTCCATGTGGGCACGCACCTCCTCCGTCCACTACCTGACCATCGACGTTACCACAGTCTCCGCTGTTAGAATTGCACAGGGTGAACATGCGAACGAACCACAGGATCCGGGAGAGCCATTGAGTGTGACTGAACGCGTGGCCGACGCCGAAGGTGATCCGGATGCCACACTTGTAGAGCGCGCCCGCCGGGGGGATTCCGAGGCCTTGACGGACCTCTACCGCCGCCACGAACGACGCGCCTACAACCTGGCCCTCCGGACCTTGGGCGACCCCTGGGATGCCGCCGATGTGGCCCAGGAGGCCTTCATCAAAGCTTTCAGGAACCTCGACTCGTTCAAGGGCGAGGCCCGTTTCGGCACCTGGTTCCACCGCATCGTGGTCAATGCCGCATACGACCATCTGCGCCGCCAGCGGCCCGAGCCCATGGACTCCGAGATCCTGGACGACCTCTCCAGCCCGTCCGGCCCGGCGGCGGTCGTCGCCACAGGGCGGGACGGCATCGACCCGGCGATGGATGGCCTGTCCGACCCGTTGCGTGACGCGCTCATGAGTCTGAACGAGGGCTTCCGGTTCGCAGTGGTTCTGTGCGACCTGTTGGGCTTCCCCTACGGCGAGGCCGCTGAGATCCTCGGAGTCCAGGAGGGGACCATCAAATCCCGCATCTTCCGAGCCAGGGAAGCACTGGCGGCGGCGTTGGTCGAGGCGGGGTACGAGCTCCCCGGGGCGGGGACCCCCGACGCCAGGAACCCGGGGCACGATGACGGCGTCACATGACAGGGCAAGATAAGGAAGACGCGTGATGTTCAGGGGCAAGAACAAGAACGGCCGAGACGCAGTTCCCAAAACGGAGTTGACCGGCCATATGGACGAGTGGATGGCGCTGGCCGTCGATTACCTCGACGGACGACTCGATCCACAGACCAAGGCGGCAGTCGAGCGACATCTCGACGGATGCTCCGCGTGCGCCGCCCGCATGCAGGCCCAGCAGGGAGCTCTTGCGCTCCTGCAGGCCATCCCTCTCGAGGCTGCTCCCGACGGGCTCGAAGACAGAGTCCTTGACGAGGTACTCTTCCCCACCACTCCCCCTCGGACGATAGCGAGCCGCAACGCGGATGAAGCCTCCGGGTGGTCGACCCTCTGGCGACGGAGGATCAAGCCCTGGGTGCCCGCCACGATAGCGGTGGTGGCGGTATTCGTGGCTCTCGTCAGCTACGGCGTCTACTATTCGACAGCCTCCGACTCTGCCGACTCCGAGATCACTACCACCGCCATGGCGTCCGCCGAGCCGGCGCCGGAGGCCGACGGCACCCATGCGCGAGGTGAAGAGAACCTCACCGCCGGAGAGGCCTACGGGCCGGCGGAGGGAGCGGGCGGGCAGGGTCTCGCGGCCACCGAGACCACCACGGCTGCGGCGGAGACCACGGCTGCTCCCGCCGCGACCACAGCCGCAGCTGATGTCACCACCACCACGGCAGGCGCCACCACGACGGCGGCCGGCAGCGTGAGCACTGGGGTCGACACAGTGGGCGCGGCGGCGACCGGGAACGGCCCCGGCGCAACGGGTCCCATCGAGACGACTCAGGACCGCAAGACCATGATCGCGGATCTCAAGGACAGCGAGGAGCCCGTCTGTTTCCTGCTGGAGAGCGCCGGGTCCGAAGAGGGAGCCGCGAAGACGGCGGCTGCGAACGCCGCGGCCGGCCAGTTGACCGAGCTCACCGGACTGCGGCCTCTGGACGAGTCTCTCTCTCCTGACGAGCCGTTGTTCGCCGCCTACGTCCCCCGTGACAACGCCACCCAACTGGTGGATCTCCTGAGGTCCATCGCCGCCTCGCTGGGCCTGTCCGTCGGCCTCAGCACGCAGCCGCACGCGCTCTTGAACGAACTCATCACCAAGCTGACAACGGCAAGAGCCGAGCTGCCCGAACTCTCGGCGGCAAGGGCGCCGCAACCGGCGGTGGCGGGCTGGGCGTTCACCACGTCCACATCGGCGGTACCCGGGGATGCCATAGGGTCGGGCGATACGCAACCGCCGGCCGGAGCGGCCACTCACGTCCTTGTCGTCATCTGGGTGAGAGACTAGAGAGAAAGATGGTCGGGGTGCCGGGATTTGAACCCGGGACCTCATCGTCCCGAACGATGCGCGCTACCAGGCTGCGCTACACCCCGCCGCGGAATACTCCCGTCACTGGTCGTGACGGTCGCCTATTGTATACCATCGCTCAGGGGCAGGCCATGGCGGCGCACACGCTCGCCACGGTGCAGATGCCGCAAGCCTTTCCTCGGGTCGGAGCGAACTCTCCCTTCCTCAACCCCTCGAGGACCTCGTCGAGACAGCCCTCGAGCAAGTCGGCGTCGCCACGGTCGTGCCACACTGTCACCGGCGTCTCGGGCTGTTCCAGGAACACGAAGTCGAGACGCACCGCGGGAGCGCCGGCTCTGAGAGCAGCCAGGCAGTACACCGTCGCCTGCAGATCGTAGGCGACGGCGAGGTCGGCCGGAGACCTGCCCTTGAGAGCGTTCGTCTTGTAGTCGACGATGTACCACGACTCCCTGTCCCGACGCAGCAGATCCATCACGCCTCTCACGATGATCCCGTCCTGCTCGAAGAAGAAATCCACCTCTCGCTCGGCCCCGGGTTGCGCAAGTAAGGTCGCGACCGGTGAGGCCCAGAAAGCCCGCGCGAGGGCGACGGCGCGCTCCCGGCCGGCCGCTGCGAGGCTGCTCCCCTCCCGCGCCAACCAATCATCGATCAAGCTGCGCAGTGTCTCCTCAGAGGGCGGCTGGGCCCGGGCGGCGGTCCGCTCCAGCAAGGCGTGCACCAGCAGACCCACCTCGCGACCGTGGCGACGCTCGTCGTCGTCGAGCAGCGTCTCGCCGGATGAAGCGTCATCCTCGTCCTCCGCCCCCTCGACCGGCCGGTCGCCGAGGCCCAGCACCCGCTCCAGGTAGAACATCCTGGGGCAGCGTTGATAGGCGGCGAGGGCCGAGAAGCTGACCTGGCGTGGCATCACGCTCCGCGAAACAGTATCCAGGAACTCAGGCATGGATGCTGCTCCGGCGGCGGGCGTCTCCTCGTCCGACTCCGCGGCAGGCTCCTCGTCCGACTCCGCGGCACGGAGCCGCTCTGAGACCAGGCCCCCTCCCCCTCGCAAGGAGTCCGCCGTCTCGGTAGTGATGGGACCGACCCCCGAGACGACGGCGTCGACGCCCTGCAACGGGACGCTTTCGCCCTCTCCCGGCGCGTGATCCAACCCCAGAGCGCCGATGATGCGTCCCATGCGGCACCTGTCCAGCTTCCCGTCCACGGAAGTCGCCCCCACGAGCAACAATCGTTGCTGAGCCCTGGTCATGGCCACGTAGAGCAGGCGGATGTCTTCTTCCTGGTCCTTGGCCCGGCTCTCTTCCAGGATCTCGACGGCGGGCCCCCAGGACAGGTCGTACGTTTCGTGGCTCTCATGCTTGGAGCCCTTGAGGAAGACTCCCACGCGCCCGTCATCGCCGACGACCACTTCCCCTGCCCTACCGCTCTGGACCCCCGACCCAAGACCGGCCAACACAACCACCGGGAATTCCAGTCCCTTCGATTGATGCACGGTCATGACCCGCACCACGTCCTCCCCTTCGGCGAGGGTGGGTGCGCTGCCCTCCGTGTCGCTCAGATCACCCATCGACCGGATGAGCTCCACGAAGCCGGCCAGATCCGGTCCCCGGAGAGTCTCGTAGTCATCAGCCATGCGCATGAGCTTGCGTACGTTGGCGAAGCGCCGCTTACCCTCCGGGGAGGCGAGCAGACAGATGTCGTAGTCGCAGGCGGTGACGGCGTCATCGATGAGTCGCGCCAGCCCGGGGCGTCCCACGCGCCGTCGCAGGCGCTCGAAACGTCGGACGAACTCCGACAGGGAGCGGCGGTCGGCGTCGTCCAGACTGTCGGTCCGCGCCGAGCGCACGGTCTCCCACAGCGAGATCCTCCCTTTCCGTTCCTCCCGGCCCAGCAGGTAGAGGCCATCGTCCGACATGCCCACGAGCGGGGAGCGGAGCACGCCGACGAGCGCCAGATCGTCGTGAGGGTTGACGAGAAGACGGAGGAGAGACGTGACGTCGGCGACTTCCTCCTGCGAGTAGTAGCCCTTGCCGCGCACGAGGTAGACCTGGATCCCACGTGAAGACAGCGACTGCCGGTACTGATGCACGTTCGTCTGCGCCGGCAGTAGGACGACGATGTCGCGCTCCGACCACCCTTCTTCGTCGATCAGCCGGCGTATCCGTTCGGCCGTCGCCTCCGCTTCGGCCTCCTGGATGGAGGGAACGGGCCCGCCCACGTTGGCGCACCGCCGATAGGACACCAGGATCTCCACGGCCGGATGCTTGTCGCACGACGGCGGTCCTTTCTCGGGGCCCGGCTGCCGCAAAGGTGACTGGCGCGCCCCGAAGAAGCCTTGGTGGGCAAAAAGCCGGTTAAGAAAGCCCAGTATCTCCGGCCGGCTCCGGTAGTTGACGTCCAGCCGGTGAAGACCCCCGAGCGGGGAGCCGGCCCCGGCTGCCTCCAGCTCCTCCTCACGCCTACGGAACACGGCGACGTCGGCTCCGCGGAAGCGATAGATGCTCTGCCGCTCGTCGCCGACCATCAACACGCGCGAGGCACCCAGCCTGTCGAGGACGCCGCACTGCAGCTCGTTGGTGTCCTGGAACTCGTCGATGAGGACGCGTGACACCGTGGGACCCGTGACCGGCTCCGAGCTGTCGCCGCCGCCCTTCACCAGGGCCATGGCCCGCAGTTCAAGATCGGCAAAATCGAGGATCCCCCGCTCGCGCTTGTGGGCCTCATACTCCTCGTGAAACCCGGCCAGAAGATCGTTCAGCGTCCTCACGAACGGTTCCAACAGATCCTCGGCCAGCGTGTGCCGGTAACGGGTGAGCGCTCGCCTTACAGGCTCGAAGTGCGGCTCCATGCTACGCGTCTTACCACTGGGGAAGAACCGCAGGGTCTCCTCCAGCTTCTCTTGGGGGTCCGCTTGGCGGTCCGGCGTCTCGACCCATCGCAGGCACTGGTCCAGGCGCTCCAGATCGGTCGACAGAGACTTGCCGGGATGGGCCACGCGACCGCCTGCGTCAAGCGCCTCGCGGATCGCGGCCGACAGCGCCGTCCGGGTCCTCTCCAGGTCGGATCGTGGGGGCATGGGCACCTGGGGCCGCTCACAGCCCATGCCGCGCAGACGGTCGTAGAGCGCCACCATCTCCCGGCGGAGAGCATCCCGCCGGTGGGCGATGACCTCGAGGCCGGCTTCATCGGTGCGCTGCAGGACTTGCTCCCAGGCACGGCGGCTCGCCTCGTCTTTCGTGAGTCGCGCGGCCTCGGCCTCCAGGACTGCGAAGGCGGGGTCCACTCCCGCCTCCAAGGCCCGTTCTTTGATCAGGCGGCGGCAGAGGGCATGTATGGTGCCGATGGTGGCCGCATCGAGCGCCCGGGCCAGGTCGGGGCGGCCGCAGTTCTCCAAGGCCGACCGGATACGCTCAGTCAGTTCGGCTGCGGCCTTGCGCGTGAAGGTCACCGCGACCAGCCGCTCCACAGGCACTCCCTCGTCCACCAAGGCCCGGACGAAATAGGCGACCAGCAGCCGAGTCTTGCCGCTCCCGGCTCCGGCCGCCACGAGAACCCTGGGGCGAGCGTCCATGAGCGCTTCAGCCTGCTCGGCCGACAACTCCGTGTGGTCCACGCAGCTCACGGTCGATAACCCTCCCGCCGCGCCCGGCAGGCCGGCCCCAGGTTGCACCATGGAGGGCAGTGGCCTTTGGAACGGGGGGCTATGATGCCCTCCCGCATGCCCGCCACGGCTTCGCGCGCGGTCTCACGCGTGATCCGGAACATCTCCTCCATGCCCTCGCCGTCGACCTCCCTGAGACCCTTGAGCCCCGCTCCCAAGGGTTCCGCCGATTCAGCGGCGATCACGCCGGACCGCTTCTTGCCGGGCAGAGACAGGTAGGCTCCGCCGATGACATCCGTCCCCGGCCGTTCCTCCTTGAGCGCCATGAGGTAGAGAGGGAGTTGGAGACCTTCCTCTTTGCCGAGGGATCCAGACGACGGGATCCCGCCGCTCTTGTAGTCGATGACGAAGAGCCCCTGCCCGTCAGGAGTGGAGTCCAGCCGGTCGATGCGGCCCTTGATCCGCACTCCCCCGACGTCTACCCCGTGCCGCCCGCCGACCCACATCTCGGTCTCGGACAGTACGAGCCCGCCGGTTGCGGCGATCTCCATGGTGAAGACGTTGTGCATCATCCGCTTGACGCGATGGGCGGCGAGCCGCCGCTCGGCCGGGGTGCCGCAACACCCGTCGCTCTGCACCAGGCGGTCGGCGCACTCCGAGGCGAGACGCTCGGCCTCAGCCAGATTCTGCGGCGAAAGGGGCAGCATGCCCCCCGCGGCAAGCCTGGGATAGACCGCGCTCAGCGCATCGTGGACCAGTTGACCGACCAGCCGGTCGTCCATCTCGAGATCGACGTCTTCGACCCCTATCACCTTCTCCACGAACCAGGCAAAAGGACAACGCGCGTATGTCTCAAGAGAAGACGGACTGTAGCACTCCACAGCGGCCAGTTCTTCCAGAACACTGGAGGCGGCGAGACAGTCGGGAGCACGCCCCCAGGGTCGGATAGGAAGGGACGGGGCCCCCTCCGTGCGTATCTCCTTGCCGCCCTCCGGTCCGGCCGCATGCGCTGCCAGAGCCCGAAGGTAGTGGCGCTCCGAGGGGGCCGCGTCCGGCGCAAAGACCTGGTCGGCCAGTGTGCGCCGATGGCAGCTCAGGCCATCCAGCCCCAAGACTCTCCTGGCTTCGGTCCAGAAGCGGGAGGGTTCGGACTCCGTCCCGTCGTCCTCAGCATCGCGGGCGCTCAGCACCACCACGTGGAGCGCCCGGGACACCGCGCTCAAGAACAGCGCGGCCTCTTCGTCGATCTCGGAAGCGAAGATCCCCTCGCCCAACTCGTCAAGCCGCGCCTTCTGCATCGGGGTGAGCAGGGACGGGGTGTCCGGCCTGCGGGGGACCTCACCCTCCACCAGACCGAGAACGACGACGGCCTTGAACCTCCGGGCTCTGGCCCGCTGCACGCCGAGCACCTGGACCGCGTCGGAGGGCTCAGTCCGTCCTCCCGGTACGGAGACTTGGGACAGCGCCCGCAGTATCAGGCGAGGCTCGAGCTTATCGGGAAAGCCCTCGACCACGGCCAGCGCGGCCTGGAGGGCTCGGAAGGCACGCGCGTCTTCTTCCATATCCGCGGAGCCTGCGGCGGCGCTTCCGAGTCCCACGAGAAGCATGCGTCGAGCGAAGCCCTCAGCCGCCTTCGTGGAAAAGATGCCGTGGAGCAGCGCCTTGGCCGGTGCCGGCTCCTCTGCCGGTGGTTTGCTGGGCGCCGGCTCCACGACCGGGCTCCGCCCCACGACCTCCCACAACCCTTCGAGAGAGGTCACGCCCACGCTTCGCGCAAGCGAAGCCAACGCACCCGCCCCCTTTGAAGCACCCCGCCGGTACCGGATCTCGAGATCGCTCACCTCCTCCGGTGACGATCCGCTGTAGGGGCTCCGCAGGTAGGCGAGCAACCCGGCGGCCTCGTCGGACATGACACCCTGCAGAGCTCCGAGGAAGGCGAAACCCAGACCGGTCTCGCTAAGAGCGCACCGGTCGTCCATCTGGTATGCGATGCCACACGAGTCGAAGACGTGCGCCAGCAGGCGGCTCCACGTACGCGTCCGCCGCACCACCACCGCGATATCGCCGGGCGTCAGCCCCGAGCGGATGAGGGCAGTCACATGCTCAGCCGCCAGTTCGGCCTCAGCTCGGCGTCCCGCCGCGAGGAGGAAACGGACCCCTTCCGCACCGCAGGACCCCGGAGGCGGACCCTCAGCAGGCTCGCCGGTCATGAGATGCCGTTCCAGGTATGCGAGGGCCGGGGACGAGTAGGCCAGGGTCCGGGTGGTCAGCTCCTCCACCTTCTCCGCCCGGCTTCTCCACCATGACACTTCCGCGGGCGTGGTGAGATTGATGGCTCGAGAGCCATCGTAGTTGAGGGTCAGCAGCACCTCCGTGCGCCGCGACAGCGCCTCGATAAGGGCGCGCTGCCCTGGGGTGAAGGAGGTGAAGCCGTACAGGGCCACCGGCCTCGTCCAAGCGCCGGCGGCTCGGGCGGCCTCCCGTACTGCCTCCGGCCGGGTCACCAGGCCAAGCCGGGCGCACATGTCCGCGTATCCGCCCAGGAGCCGCCGCAGATCGCGGGCGAGCGGCCGCGAGCGAGGGTCCAGCGCGGCCCAGCGAGACAGGATCCCATCGAGCTCCTCAGGAGTCCTGCCACTCTCGCCGAACTCCAGGATGAGGGCGGCTAGCGCCCTGCTCGTGCCCGGGAGGCGGGCGGCTCCTTCCAGCGCTTCCAGTGGCGCCTCCTCCAGAAGCCGCTCCATCATCAGCGAGAGGTCCAGATCGCTCGCGTACCTCGGTGAACGGTCGAGTACCAGCCGCACGAGGTCGTCGAACGTCTGCGCCACCGACTGGCCGACCACACCCCCGGCGACCCTGGCCATCTCCACCGTGAGTTCGCGAGAATCGGGGCCGGTGGGAGCGACCAACACCGGGCGATCGGCGGCCCGGCGCTTCCACCACTCGAGGACGTGGCCCATCTTGCCCGAGTTGGCCGGGCCCAACACCAAGGTGATCCCTATGGAAGACGGCGTGCTCATGCGCTAAGCCATTGTAGAACCACGGCCGGACAGGCGGCGACCGGACCGACGGCGCCCGGCCGGATGCCGTCCGAACAGGCGGCGCCCACCCGACCGCACACCCGCGCGCACGCCGACGAGGGCCGCGCGGATGCTGACCGGCGCCGCGCGGATGCTGACCGGCGCCGCGCTTGTGCGCTAGTCTTAGCGCATGGGCCGCGACGAAGACAAGCTCATACGCCAGCTGTCTCTCATCTCGTTCCTCCTCAGCCGTCCGCGCCCGTTCACGGCGCGCGAGGTCCAGGAGTCGGTGGAGGGCTACGCCGAGATGAGCGACGAGACGTTCGCCCGTCGCTTCAGCGGAGACCGCTCCGACCTGGCCAAGATCGGCATCGAGATACGAGTCGTGAGCGGCGCGGACGCCGCCGTATCGGCCGAGACGCAGCTCTACCATCTCCGGGAAGAGGACTTCCGCCTACCCGGCGTGGAGTTCACGCCGGCGGAGACCCGTGCCCTATGCCTGGCTCTGGCAGCCCTGGACGGTCGGTTCGCCTATGCCCGGCCTTTGCGGATGGCCTTGACGGCCATACTCCGCGGACACCGGGACCCCATGTGGGACGAGCTGGAGAGGCTGCCGATCGCTCTCGCGCCGGATGAAGACGCCTGGCGCGCCGGAAGGCAGCTGTCCCGCATGGAGGAGGCGCTGGCGCGAGGCAAGACGGTCTGCTTCTCCTATCCTTCCAGGACGGGCGCGCTCGAAGAGCGCCGCTTCGACCCCTACAACCTCTTCTTCATACAAGGACGCTGGTACGTGGTCGGCCACGACCACGAGCGCGACGGCATCCGCACCTTCCGCCTGGGGAGGATACGGGGGACCGTGCGCTTCCTCACGGAGAAGACCCGGGACTTCTCTGTCCCGCCCGACTACGATCCCAACGAATACAGGGCTCGCCCGCCCTGGTTGATCGGCCGGGTGCGGGGGACGGCGTCGGTGCGCGTGGCCGACGACCTGGCTTGGTGGGTCAAGCGGCTCGAGCCGCATGTGAGCTGGCTGGGTGACGACGACGACGGCTGTGCCCGGTTCGCGGTCCCCTACTCCGACGAGCGCGTCCTCCTGTCGTGGGTGGTTGGACTGGGCGGTTGTGGAGAACTCCTGGAGCCGCGCGAGCTGCGCGGACGGCTTCACGGCCTGCTCGGCCATGTGTGCCGGGATCACGAGGGCGCTGTTGAAGGGCCGGGGCCGGTGCAGCCTGTCACTTCAGGCGGCCCGAGTCTGCCGGAGGACAAGACCGCCCCCATAGCCCCTGAGCATCTGGCCAGGGCCATCACCCTTCTTTACTACCTGCTGGACGAGCGGCGCCCGGCTCTGGTCGCCTGGCAGGACCTCGAGACCGACCTGGGCATGGCCCGGGAGGAGGTCGAGACCGACCTCTCCCTGATCAACCTGGTCAACTTCGGTGGCGGCACCTACGCGCTTCGGGCGGAGGCGACCCCTGAAGGCGTGCGGGTGGAGCCGGACGTGATGGCCGACACCTTCGCGCGGCCGGCTCGTCTATCGCCGGTGATGGCGCGGGCTCTTTGTTTAGCCCTGGATCTTCTGGGCGACGCCTTCGCCCTCGACGGGCTGGAGTCTCTGGCTTCGGTCCGGGAGAAGGTCCGGGCTCTGATCGGCGCCGGCGGTCCCGAGAGCCCCGTGGTGGTGGAAGACATTCTGCCGCCCGATCCCGAGATCGTCGAAGTGCTCAACCACGCCATCCGGGACAATCGGGTGGTGGCCCTGGAGTACTACACGACCGCCAGACAGGAGCTCAACGAGAGACTGGTCGAACCATACCTGCTCTTCCACTCCCCGGACGGCTGGTATCTGGAGGCATACTGCCTCAAAGCAGACGACCAGCGCACGTTCAAGCTGGAGCGGATACGGAGCGCCCGAGCCACCGGCGATCGTTTCGTCCCACGTTCCGAGGTGGACCTCACCCGCCGGCGCAGCGGGCAGGCCTTCTCGCCGGCGGACGCAGCCGCCTGGGCCACGGTGCGCTTCAGCCCCCATTGGCGCGGCTACCTGGAGGACCACCTGGTCGACTGCTCCGTGCGCCCCGATGGAGACCTCCAGGTGCGGATGCCCTATCTGGATGAACGGTGGCTGGCTCAGGAGATCGTCCGATATCTTGGTGACGCGGTCCTCGAGCAGCCGGCTTCGGCCCGCGGCCAGGTGACAGAGCTGGCGCGCGTGCTCGCCGCGCGCTACGAAGAAGGCTCCCATCCGGATCCACACGCGGACGGACCGCCGGGCGACAGCCGATGAAGACCATGCTGCGCTGGACGGCCAACGCCGTCGCCTTCTATCTCGCCCTGTACTTGGTGGATTCGGTTGCCGGGGGCCGATTCAAGATCGGAGCGGTGTGGGTCGCGGTGGTGCTGGCCGTGATCCTGGGCCTCCTGAACAGCCTCATCCGGCCTCTTTATCGCGTGAAGAGCAAGCCCGGACTCGCCATCAGCGAGGCGGTCGTCACGGTGCTCATCAACGCCCTCGTCCTTCAGATCGTTATCTGGGCGGGGGGACCGCTCTCCACGGCCGGCATCGCCTGGGTGTTCGTCATGGCCGCCTTCCTGGCGCTGTTGGGAAGCGTGATCAACTGGCTGATCGGCTTCAAGAAGAAGGAGACACCAGCGTCGAGGGCCCGGGAGCGACGAGCCGCGCGGACGCAGCAGGCGACCGCCCCGAAGAGAGGAGCAGAGCAGGCTCCCGACGCGCGCGGCGCGAAAGCCGGGCAGACAGGGGACTAGCGCGGGTCGCTAGTCGACCATCGGCATTTCGTGGCCGTGCGACTGCACGAGCAGCCGGAAGTCGTGCGGGCTGCTGGCCATCAGCTGGGCGTCGGCCAGGTTGATGAGTCCCC
>Ga0123332_1004317_pt1 | contig 12549 bp, 9 predicted proteins | sample BioC12SIPDNA_4_FD_89958 | JGI IMG/M metagenome (GOLD analysis project Ga0123332, IMG submission 89958) | Anaerobic biogas reactor microbial communites from Washington, USA - Biogas_R2_A C12 SIP DNA | ecosystem: Engineered > Bioreactor > Anaerobic > Unclassified | place: Washington, USA...
GGCCTCGACGTCGTCGTCGACCCAGTCGAAGGTCTTGGTGACGGCCTTCTTCCACTGCCGGTAAAGGCGCTCGCGCTCGGCGTCGGGCATCTTCGGCGACCAGCGGGCGCCCTCGGCCCAGTTGTCGATGACGTCCTGCTCGCCCTGCCAGAAGCCGACGGCGATGCCGGCGGCGTAGGCGGCGCCGAGGGCCGTGGTCTCGGCGACCTTCGGGCGGACCACGTCGACCCCGAGGATGTCGGCCTGGAACTGCATGAGCGTCTCGTTGGCGATCATGCCGCCGTCGACGCGCAGCTCGGACAGCTCGACACCGGAGTCGGCGTTCATCGCGTCCAGCACCTCGCGGGTCTGGTAGGCGGTGGACTCCAGTGCCGCGCGCGCGATGTGGTTCTTGTTGACGAAGCGCGTCAGGCCGACGATCGCGCCGCGGGCGTCGTCCTTCCAGTAGGGCGCGAAGAGTCCGGAGAAGGCCGGCACGACGTAGGCGCCGCCGTTGTCGTCGACCTTCTTGGCCAGGGTCTCGATCTCCGGGGCGTCCTTGATCATGCCGATGTTGTCCCGCAGCCACTGCACCAGGGAGCCGGTCACCGCGATCGAGCCCTCCAGGGCGTAGACCGCGTCCTGCTCACCGATCTTGTAGCAGACGGTGGTCAGCAGACCGTTCTCGGAGGGGACGATCTCGGTGCCGGTGTTGAGCAGCATGAAGTTGCCGGTGCCGTAGGTGTTCTTGGACATGCCCTTCTCGAAGCACGCCTGGCCGAAGGTGGCGGCCTGCTGGTCGCCGAGGATGCCGGCGATCGGCACACCCGGGACCATGCCCTTCATGCGACCCTCGCCGTAGACCTCGGAGGAGGAGCGGATCTCGGGCAGCATCGACAGCGGGATGCCCATGTCGGAGGCGATGCCCTCGTCCCAGCTCAGGGTCTTCAGGTCCATCAGCATGGTGCGGGAGGCGTTGGTCACGTCGGTGACGTGCACGCCACCGTCGGTGCCGCCGGTCATGTTCCAGACGACCCACGCGTCGGTGTTGCCGAACAGCAGGTCACCGGCCTCGGCCTTCTCCCGGGCCCCCTCGACGTTGTCGAGGATCCACTTGACCTTGGGGCCGGAGAAGTAGGTCGCCAGCGGCAGGCCGCAGATCGCCTTGTACTTGTCCGCACCCTCGTCACCGCCGAGCTCGGCGACGATCTTGGAGGTGCGGGTGTCCTGCCAGACGATCGCGTTGTAGACGGCCTCGCCGGTGTTCTTGTCCCACACCACCGCGGTCTCCCGCTGGTTGGTGATGCCGATGGCGGCGATGTCGCTGTAGGTGATGTTGCCGCGCGTCAGCGCCAGACCGACCACCTCCCGGGTGTTCGTCCAGATCTCGGCCGGGTCGTGCTCCACCCAGCCGGCCTTCGGGAAGATCTGCTCGTGCTCCTTCTGCCCGGAGGAGTGGATCTCCCCGGACTTGGTGAACACGATGGCTCGCGAACTCGTGGTGCCCTGATCGATCGCGAGTACGTAGTCAGCCATTGCTGTCGCTCCTTCACATCGTTGTGTACGGGGTCGTGGGGCGCCGGGCGGCGCTGGTGGCGGTGCGGTGGGATCGGGTGCCCTTCACTGGGTGACGGGCACCCGACCCCGTGGCGGTCAGGCGAAGACGCCCATGAAGAGCAGACCGGCCAGCACAGCACCGATGATCGGTCCGACGACGGGGATCCAGGAGTAGCCCCAGTCGCCACCGCCCTTGCCCGGGATGGGCAGGACCGCGTGCGCGATCCGCGGGCCGAGGTCACGAGCCGGGTTGATGGCGTAGCCCGTCGGGCCACCGAGGCTGTTACCGATACCGACCACGAGGAGCGCCACGGCCAGCGGGCCCAGGCCCGACGGCGTGGCACCGAACATCAGGATGACGAAGACCAGGACGAAGGTGCCCAGGACCTCCGTGACGACGTTCCACAGCGGGTTGCGGATCTCCGCCCCCGTGGAGAAGACCGCCAGCTTGGTGGCCGGCTCGGCGTCCTGGTCGAAGTGCTGCTTGTGAGCCGCCCAGGCGAGGACCGCACCGATGAACGCACCGATCATCTGGGCGACGATGTAGGCGACCGTGTTGCCGACGTTGACCGGGATGGTCTCGTTCGGGCCGTAGAAGTCGGCACCGCTGGCAGCCAGGCCCAGGGTGACGGCCGGGTTGATGTGCGCACCGGTCTTGTAGGCGACGTAGACACCGGCGAAGACCGCCAGGCCCCAGCCGAAGTTGATGAGCAGCCAGCCACCGTTGTTGCCCTTGGTCTTGGGCAGGACCACGTTCGCGACCACGCCACAACCCAGGAGGGTCAGCATCGCCGTGCCCGCGATCTCGTAGAGGAAGATGTCACCCATACGGGGCTTCTCCGTTCTGTTAGAAGGAAGTGTGCGTCGAAATCGTGGCAGAACCGGACGGTCTTGTCGCGGGGGCGCACCCGTGACCGGTCAGTTCGAGGTATCCCCGAGGGGGACCATCGGCCTGAGGTCCGGCGCCTGCTCCCGGGCCTGTTCCGCCGACTCGTCATCCGGCGCGAGGGCCGCCTGCTCCTCGGCCGCTGCCAGGGCCCGGTAGGAGGCCAGCTCCCGCTCGCGCCGCTCCTCGTCCCAGCCGAGGACGCCGGCGGCCAGGGTGGCGATCTCCTCCGCCGCGGCCAGACCGCGGTCGGCGACCTCGTAGTTGAGCCGGGTGCGCAGATACATGATGTCCTCCAGGTGGAGGGCGCCCTCGTGGCTGGCGGCGTAGGCGATCTCGGCGCGCAGGTAGGCCGGTGCGCCCTCGAGCGGGCGCCCGAGCGACTCGTCCTCGCGGATCATGTCGACCAGCTCGGTGAGCAGCGACCCGTAGCGGTGGAACAGGTGGTCGACCATCTGGTCGGTCCAGCCGAACTCCTGCTGCCAGTGGGCCGCCTGCCGACGCACCGCCTTCTCGCCGACCGCCCCGACCAGGGGGATCTCGTGGGTGATGCTGGGCGTCTCCACGGCGGCGCCGCCCAGCGCGAAGTCGACGGCATCCTTGGCCATGACGCGGTATGTCGTGAGCTTGCCTCCGGCGATGATCGTCAGGCCGGGCACGGGGCTGGCGACGGTGTGCTCGCGGCTCACCTTGGCCGAGTCCGTGCCCTCCTTGGTGCCGGGCTGCAGGAGGGGCCGCAGTCCGGCATACGACCCGATCACGTCGTCCCGGGTGAGCTGGGTGGTGAGCACCTCGTTGGCGTGGTCGAGGACGTAGTCGATGTCCTGGCTGGTGGCCACCGGGTGCTGTGGGTCCAGCTGCCAGGGCGTGTCGGTGGTGCCGAGGATCCAGTAGCGCGACCAGGGGATGAAGAACAGCACCGACTTCTCGGTCTGCAGGAACAGGCCCGAGGTGCCCTTGATGCGGTCGCGGGGGATGATCAGGTGAATGCCCTTGGAGGCCAGCACCCGCAGGCCGCCAGTGGTGTCCGCCAGGGCCTCGGTGTCCTCGGTCCACACGCCGGTGGCGTTGATGACGTGCTTGACCCGCGCGGTGATGTCGGTGCCCGTCTCCAGGTCGCGCAGGACCGCACCGTTGACCCGGCCCGAGGCATCCTTGGTCAGGCTGGTCACCTGGGTCCGGGCCGCGGCGTGCGCGCCGTAGGTGCTCGCCGTGCGGACCAGGGTCGCCACCAGGCGGGCGTCGTCGACGGTGGCGTCCCAGTACTTCACCGCACCGATCGCGGTCTCGTGCTTGAGGTCGGGGAACTGCTGCTGGAGTCCCTTGCGCGTCGTGTGCTGGTGGATCGGCAGCGCCCGGCGGCCCGGCATCATGTTGGCGAGCAGGTCGTAGAGCGTCACTCCCGCGCCGTAGTAGGCCCGCTGCCACACGCGGTGCTCCAGCGGGATGAGGAAGGCCATCGGCTTCACCAGGTGCGGCGCGATCTTGCTCAGGAGCAGCCCGCGCTCGGTGAGCGCCTCGTGGACCAGCTTGAAGTCGAGCATCTGCAGGTAGCGCAGGCCGCCGTGGACCAGCTTGGTGGAGCGGGAGGAGGTGCCCGAGGCCCAGTCCTGGGCCTCGACGACGACCGTGGACAGGCCCCGGGTGGCGGCGTCCAGGGCGACGCCCGCCCCGGTCACCCCACCGCCGATGACGAGGACGTCGATCTCGGTGCCGCCGTCACGGCCGCTCTCGGCGAGGAGGTCCAGCGCGGCCTGCCTGGTCTCGGTGGTCAACGGACGTGGCTGCACGTGGTCTCCTGACGTAGCGGTGACTGTGGTGCTCTGATCCTCGCGCCCCGGGGCGGAGCCGCGCAACCGGACATCTGCGGTCATGACCGGTTCTCCGGCGCGGGTCGGTAGGCTGGGTGAATGCTGCGCATGCCGGCCCCGGTGCGGGGGCTGGGGCTCTCGGACGCGCCCCGGGCCCTGGAGATCTGCGGGCGCGACCCGGTCACCAACGTCTTCGTCGCCGCGCGGATACTGGAGGGCGGTATGGCCGGGGGCCGCAACTCGGTGCTCGGCTTCGAGCGCGGCGGCCGGACCGGCCTGTGCTGGACCTCGGCGAATGTGGTCCCGGTCGAGATCGGCGAGGACATGGTCGAGCCTCTGGCCGCCAAGGTCGTCAAGCGGCGGGCCTGGGCCTCCTCCCTGTTCGGACCGGTCGACCAGGTCCTGCCGCTGTGGGACCTGCTCGAGTCTCCCTGGGGGCCCGCCCGTGAGGTGCGCCGCAATCAGCCCGTGATGACGACCCGCACCTCGCCCCTCCAGCTCGGCGTCCCCGTCGACCCCACCGTCCGCCCGGCAACCGTCGACGAGATCGACCTGGTCGTCCCTGCTGCGGCAGCGATGTTCACCGAGGAGATCGGCTACCCGCCCTACCGCGGGTCAGACCGCGCCTACCGCCTGTCCGTCGGCGGCCTCGTCCGGTCCGGGCGGTCCCTGGTGCGGATCGAGGACGGGGAGGTCGTCTTCAAGGCGGACGTGGGCAGCGTCGCGCTCGATGTGGCGCAGATCCAGGGCGTGTGGGTTAACCCGCGGTGGCGGGGCCGGGGTCTGGCGGTCCCGGCGATGGCCGCGGTCGTCGAGCACGTCCTGGCCCACATCGCCCCGACCGTGACGCTCTACGTCAACGATTTCAACCTCCCGGCGATCGCCACCTACCGCCACGTGGGCTTCGTGCAGACCGGCACCTTCGCCACCGTCCTGCTCTGACCCGGTCCCCCAGACCAACCTGGGCACGGTGATCCGGCCTGCGCGCGGGATATACCCGTGACACAGTGCCGCTAGGCGTGCCCAGGTTCGTTTCGGTCTGGTTCCGCGCGTGGTCACGATCTGGCCACAACCGTGCGGGCGTGTCGGATCGGTGCAGGTGGAGGGGCTAAGATCCCAGGGACTTATTCACTGGTCTGCATGTCTATGCAGCCGGACAGGAAGCGCAGGGCCGCCCCACGATGGCACGGGTACAACGCCGACTCCCCAGGATCGAGGAGTTGCGTCCCCTGGTGAAGGTCGAGCGGCCCACCCTGCACCGCACCAGTCGGGCCCTGGAGCGCGCGAACACGATCGAGGACCTGCGACGGATCGGCCGGCGGCGGACCCCGCGCTCAGCCTTCGACTACGTCGACGGGGCGGCCGAGAGCGAGGTCAGTCTCACGCGGGCCCGCGAAGCCTTCGGCCGGGTCGAGTTCCGGCCCCGGGTGCTGCGGGACGTGTCCCGGGTGGAGAGCGCGGTCCGGCTCCTCGACGTGACCAGCCCGATCCCCCTGATCCTGGCCCCGACGGGGTTCACCCGGATGATGCAGCACGAGGGGGAGCGAGCGGTGGGCCGTGCCGCCGCCCGCGCCGGGGTCCCCTACACACTGTCCACGATGGGCACGGTCTCGGTCGAGGACCTCGCGGCCGAGGTGCCCGACGTGCAGCGCTGGTTCCAGCTCTACCTCTGGCAGGACCGCGACGCCTCGCTGGAGCTCATGGCCCGCGCCCAGGCGGCGGGCTTCGGCACGCTCGTGCTCACGGTGGACACCGCCATCGCGGGGCAGCGGCTGCGTGACGTCCGCAACGGGATGACCATCCCGCCGCAGCTGACGCCCAAGACCCTTGCCGACATGGCTCTGCACCCCCGCTGGTGGGCGAACCTGCTGACCACCGAGCCGCTGGAGTTCGCCTCGCTCCGCGAGTCCGGTGGCACCGTCGAGCAGCTGGTCAACCGGATGTTCGACCCGACCCTCAACACCAGCGACCTGGTGTGGCTGCGGGAGAACTGGTCCGGCGCCATCGTGCTCAAGGGCATCCAGAACGTCGAGGACGCCAAGGAGTTCATCGACCTGGGCGCCGACGGGCTGATCGTCTCCAACCACGGTGGTCGCCAGCTCGACCGCTCGGTGACCCCGCTGGACGTCCTCCCGGAGATCGCGGCCGCCGTCGGCGGTCGGGTTCCCGTGCTCCTGGACACCGGCGTCATGCACGGCGGTGACATCGTCGCCGCGGTGGCCAACGGCGCGGACGCCGTGATGGTCGGCCGGGCCTACCTCTACGGCCTGATGGCCGGGGGAGAGGCAGGCGTCGCCCGGGCACTCGACATACTGATCAACCAGGTCCACCGGACGATGCGCCTGCTGGGCGTCACCGCGCTGGACCAGCTCACCCCCGACCACGCCGTGCTGCACCCGGCCGGCGCCCAGCCGTCCCCGTCCTATCCCTAACCCTGTCGTCCAACCTGAAGGAAGTTCCTTATGCGCACCAACCTGTTCAAGCTCACCGCGGCGGCCGGCGTCCTGGCCCTCGCGCTCACCGCCTGTGGTTCCGACGACGGTGGCGACGACACCGACGGCGCCCTGGCCGGTGAGGGCAGCGGCGACGACTGCGTGATCGACGGCGAGGTGGCCATCGGGGCCGCGCTGTCCCTCACCGGCGCCGCGGCCTCCTACGGCGAGTCCCAGAAGAACGGCCTGGAGCTGGCCGCCGAGCAGCTCAACGAGAAGGAGGGCGTCACCTACGCCCTCACCGTCGAGGACGACCAGACCGACCCCCGCCAGGCGATCAGCGTCTTCGAGGGCTTCGCCGGCGACGGCACCAGCCTGATCATCGGCCCGACGCTGTCCAACACCGCCTTCCAGGCCCAGCCCATCGCCCAGGAGGAGGGCGTGCCGGTGCTGGCGATCTCCAACACCGCCGCCGGCATCACCGAGCAGGGCGACTACATCTTCCGCAACAGCCTGACCGAGGCCCAGGTCATCCCGCAGACGGTCGCCAAGTCCATCGAGACCTACGGCCTGGAGAACGTCGTCGTGATGTACTCCAACGACGATGCGTTCACCGAGTCCGGCTACGAGGTCATGGCCTCCTCGCTCGAGGAGTCGGACGTGACCGTCGCGGACACCCTCACCTTCTCCAAGGCGGACACCGACTTCCGGGCGCTGCTGACCGAGGCCAAGAACCTCAACCCGGACGCGATCTTCGTCTCCGGCCTGATCGAGGCGGCCATCCCGCTGGTGACGCAGGCCCGGGAGCTCGGCATCGACGTGCCGATCATCGGCGGCAACGGCTTCAACAACCCGCAGCTGATGGCCGACGCGGGCGAGGCCGCCGAGGGCGTCGTCGTGGGTGCCGCCTGGAACTCCGCCTCGGACAACGCCGAGAACACCGCCTTCCTGGCCGACTACGAGGAGAAGTTCGGAGGCCAGCCGGACCAGTTCGCCGCTCAGGCGTTCGCCGCGCTGCACATCGTCGACCACGCGGTGCGCGAGGACTGCTCCGCCGACCGGGACGCCATCAAGGCCGGCCTGGGCAACATCACCGACCTGCCGACCGTGCTGGGCTCGATCAGCATCAACGCCGACCGCGACGCCGAGCACGACGCGGTGGTCCAGGTCGTCAAGGACGGCGCCTTCACGGTCCTGCCCTGAGGCATCGCCTGACGGCTGATCCCGCTCCCACGCCCTGACCCCTGACGGAGGCGGACATGCAACAACTGCTCAACGGACTGTTCACCGGGTCCATCTACGCGCTCTTCGCGATCGGCTTCACGCTGGTCTTCGGCGTGCTGGACCGGCTGAACCTGGCCCACCCGGCGGTCTTCGCCGTGTCCGCCTTCGTCGGGATCGAGCTCGTGGAGGTCGCCGGCCTGTCGATCTGGTACACGCTGCCGATCGTCTTCGTGGTCGGCGGCCTGCTCGGCATCATCATCGAGCGGGTCGCCTTCCGACCGCTGAAGAACAGACCCGATGCCCACTTCGCGGGGTTGATCTCCTCGATAGCACTGGCCGGGATGTTCATCGCGCTGCTGCAGTGGCGCTACGGCCCGAACACCCGGCGCTTCCCGGCCGACTCCTTCCCGAGCACCACCTTCACCGTCTTCGGCGCCCAGGTGACGCTGCTCCAGGTGGCGATCCTGGTCATCTCGGTCGCACTCATGGTGGCGCTGACCCTGCTCGTAGCCAAGTCCCGCCTCGGGCGCGGCATGCGGGCGATCGCCGAGAACCCCACGGCGGCCCGCGTGCTGGGGATCAACGTCGACCGGGTGACGATGACGACCTTCGCGATCTCCTCCGCGCTCGGCGCGGTCGCCGGCGCGCTGTTCGCGATGAACGTCAACAGCGCGCAGCTGGGGATGGGCACCGCGATCGAGCTCAAGGGCCTGGCCGTCATCATCGTCGGCGGCATGGGCTCACTGCCCGGGGCCTTGGTGGGCGGTCTGCTGCTGGGCCTGGCCGAGGTCTTCGCGGTGGCCAACATCGGGTCCAGCTGGCGTGACATGGTCGCCTTCGGACTGCTCTTCCTGATCCTGCTGGTGCGCCCGCAGGGGCTGTTCGGCGCTCGCAAGGTCCGGGAGGTCTGAGTGTTCACCGAGTCGACCCTCGTCTTCATCGCGCTGTCCGCGATCTTCGCCTACTCCTTCTACGCCGTCCTCGTGGCGGGCCAGCTGAGCCTGGGACAGGCCGGCTTCGCCTCGCTGGCAGCGTTCACGGGCGCCGCGCTGGCGCCCTCGCCGAACGACGTGGGAGACCTCCCCGCGCTTCTCATCGCCATCTTCATCGGCATGACGGTCGGTGCGCTGGCCGCCGTCATCCTGGGCCTGCCGACCATGCGGCTGCGCGGGGTCTTCCTGGCGATCGCCACGCTGGCCTTCGCCGAGGCCGTGCGCATCCTCATCATCAACATGGACTGGACCGGTGGGGCCCAGGGGATGTCGGTGCCCAAGATCCTGGAGCCGTGGATGGCCTGGGTCCTGCTGGCACTGGTCGCCTACTGGTTCTGGCGGCAGGGGCCCTCGCGCTACGGCCGTGCCCTGGAGGCGATCCGTGAGGACGAGCTCGCCGCGCGGGCCATGGGCATCGATGTCGGCACCCACCGCCTGTCCGCCTTCATCGCGGCCGGGGCGATCGCGGGGCTGTATGGCGTGCTGTGGGCCTTCTACGTGCGCCTCATCGCCCCCGAGGACTTCGGCTTCGCCCAGGCGATCGACGGTCTGGTCACCGCCGTGGTCGGTGGGTCGACAGCATTCGTCGGACCGCTCCTGGGCAGTGTCTTCCTGACGATGGTGCCCGAGGTGCAGCGCGCCATCGGGATCGAGGCCGGCTGGATCCGGCCCTTCCTGGCCAGCCTCCTGCTGCTCCTGGTCATCCTGTTCCTGCCCGGCGGTCTGGCCAGCCTCCTGCCGCGCCGCGTCGCCCGGCTGGTCAGCGGCAGTGACTCCGAGCAGGCCGAGCTGGAGAGCCGGCTCGCCCAGCGCGTCCACCCGACCGAGGGCCAGACTGTGGTCAACCTGCAGGGTCTCGGCAAGGACTACGGCGGCGTGCACGCCAACCGGGACATCGACCTGCACATCACCGGCGGTGAGGTCATCGGCCTCATCGGGCCCAACGGTGCCGGCAAGACCACGCTGGTCAACATGATCAGCGGTCTGACGAGGTCGACATCGGGCACGGCCGAGGTGCTGGGCCTGGACCCCGGCAAGGTGGCGGTGCACAAGGTCGCGGCCGCAGGGGTGAGCCGGACCTTCCAACACTCCAAGCTCTTCGCCCGGCTCTCCGCGCTGGAGAACGTCATGGTCGGCGGGCACCTGGTCAGCAAGCCCACCTTCCTGCGTCGGTTGTTCTGGCTGCCGTCCGCCCGGCGCGACGAGCGGCGCCTGGCGGTCCACGCCGCGTCCTGCCTGGAGCGGGTCGGGCTGGGCGACAAGGCCGGGAACCGTGCGTCGGCGCTGTCCTACGGCGACCAGCGTCGCCTGGAGATCGCACGGGCACTGGCCTCCGACCCCTCCCTGCTCATCCTGGACGAGCCGGCCGCGGGCATGAACCACGTGGAGGCGGACGCTCTCTCCGACCTCATCGGATCCCTGTCCACGGACGGTCTGACGATCCTGCTCATCGAGCACAACGTCGGCATGGTCATGAAGACCTGCAGCCGCATCGTGGTGCTCAACTTCGGTGAGGTCATCGCCACCGGCACCCCCGAGGAGATCGCCAACAACCCCGCCGTCGTCGAGGCCTATCTCGGCAGCGCCGAGTCGGAGGAGGCATCATGACCGAGTCGCACGCAACCGAGCCGATCCTGAAGGTCGAGAACCTCGTCGTCAGCTACGGCCGGGTCGAGGCGGTCCGAGGGGTCTCCTTCCAGGCTGCGTCGGGGTCGCTGATCACGCTCGTCGGCGCTAACGGTGCCGGCAAGTCCTCGATCATCAACGCGGTCTCGGGCATCGTGCGGCCCAAGGCAGGCACCATCACCTTCGAGGGTCGCGACATCACGAAGACGTCGGCGCACGCCCTGGTCGGCGAGGGCCTCGTGCAGGTTCCGGAGGGACGCCAGATCCTGGGCACGCTGACCATCCACGAGAACCTGCAGCTGGGCGGGTGGCACACCAACGACACGGCGGCGATCCGGGAGGTCTACGAACGGTTCCCCGTGCTCGCCGAGCGTCGCGACCTGCCGGCCGGGGCGCTCTCCGGCGGCGAGCAGCAGATGCTGGCCATCGGTCGGGCCCTGGTGGCCCGACCGCGGCTGATCCTGCTCGACGAGCCGTCGATGGGCCTGGCGCCCAAGATCGTCGACGAGGTCTTCCGCGTCATCGAGGAGATCCGCGCCTCGGGCACGACCGTGGTCCTCATCGAGCAGAACGCCCGCCGCGCGCTGCGCGCCGCCGACCATGGCTACGTCCTGGCCAGCGGTGAGATCGCCCACGAGGGTCCGGCCGCGGACCTGCTCGCCGACGAGCGGGTGGTGCAGGCCTACCTGGGCGTCTAGCCCGGCGGTCAGTCCGCCTCGGGCGACCCCACGGCATACCCCTGGAGGAGCCAGGCCAGCGCGGTGGGGAGCCGCTCGGCCCAGGCGGTCTCGAAGTGTGGCGCGGCCGAGTCGTAGGTGTAGCGCACCGGGACGTCCACGGCCTGGAGCGCCGCGACGACCCGCTCGGTGTCCGTGCGGTACGCCAACTGGCGCTCCGCGTCGTCCGGCGTCTCCCGCCCGCCCACGTCCAGGTAGAAGCGCGTCGGCGGATGCGGCGCTGCCACGGCGCGCTCGATCTCGAGGAGGTGCTGCTCGCCGGGCACCCAGAAGGCTGTCGAGAAGGCACCGATGCCGCCGAAGACGTCCGGGCGACGGACCCACGCGTGCAGGCTCACCACACCGCCCATCGACGACCCCGCGGTCAGGGTGTGCTCCCGCTCGGGACGGGTGCGCAGGGCGGCGTCGACCCACGGCTTGAGGTGGTCGGCGAGGAAGTCGACGTAGGCATCGCCCGCCGGAGTGCCCAGGTCGGGCTCCTGTGTCCGGACGCGTTCACCGAGGTAGGGGGTGTACTCCTCGATCCGCCGGTCGGGGGAGCAGGGCACCCCCACGGCGATCGCGTCGATGCCCTGCGTGTGCAGCCAGGCGAGGGCCTCGTCGGCACGCCAGGTGGCACCCGCGTAGGCCGTCCGCGGGTCGAAGAGGTTGCCGCCGTCGTGCAGGTAGATGACCGGATAGCGCCGGCTGCTGCGTCGGTAGCCGGGCGGCAGCCAGACGTAGAGGTCGCTGCGGCGGTCCAGGCCGGGCAGTCCTACGTTGCGCCAGTAGCGCAGGTCGCCGACCACCCCTCGACGGCGGGGATATCGGCGCAGCCGGCCAGGCCCTCGGGAAAGGATCACCCCGGCAGGGTAGGCCACCGGCGACAAACCGGTGCCGAAGCCGGTCGGGCAGCAGATATCCTCGGTCGGTGACCCCGACCGCCCGTGTCGGCGGTCGGCCAACCCCGAGAGAAGGAGCCCACGTGGCACTGCGGATGTCGACCCTGTTCCTGCGGACCCTGCGCGAGGACCCGGCGGACGCTGAGCTGCCGGGCCACAAGCTGCTGGTCCGGGCGGGCTACATCCGGCGCGCGGCCCCGGGGATCTACAGCTGGCTGCCGCTGGGCCTGCGCGTGCTGCGCAACGTCGAGGCCATCGTCCGCGAGGAGATGGACGCCATGGGCGCCCAGGAGCTGAGCTTCCCCGCGCTGCTGCCCCGGGAGCCCTACGAGGCGACCAACCGGTGGGAGGAGTACGGCCCCAACCTGTTCCGGCTCCAGGACCGCAAGGGCAACGACATGCTGCTCGGGCCGACCCACGAGGA
>Ga0123332_1004323_pt1 | contig 12528 bp, 8 predicted proteins | sample BioC12SIPDNA_4_FD_89958 | JGI IMG/M metagenome (GOLD analysis project Ga0123332, IMG submission 89958) | Anaerobic biogas reactor microbial communites from Washington, USA - Biogas_R2_A C12 SIP DNA | ecosystem: Engineered > Bioreactor > Anaerobic > Unclassified | place: Washington, USA...
CGACAGCGCGCTGCACTTCGTGCGCGTCGAGCTCCAGGGCCGGGCCACGCGCGGCCAGACCGTGATCGACTACATGGGCCTGCTGGAGCGCGAGCCGAATGTCAACGTCGTGACCGGCCTGGATACCGCCGGCGTCTACGCCCTCTACCAGCAGATGCTGGCCTGAGCCGGATCGCCATGGAACGCGCCATCGACGAGCTTCGCGCGCTGTTGGAAGCGCTCGTGCCGCCGCCGGGCCTGTCGGGCCACGAGGCGGCGGGCATCGCCGGCAGCATGACCGGCGCGCTGCAGCCCGGCGCGGATCAGGTCTGGACGGACCCGCTCGGCAACGTGATCGCGCGCTTTGGCCGCGCGGACGCGCCGCGCCGGACCGCCGTGCTGGCCCACATGGACACCGTCGGCTTCCTGGTCAAGTCGGTCGAGGCTGGCGGCATCCTGCGCGCCGTGCCGGTCGGCGGGGTGAACGCCAGGGCGCTGCCGGGCGCCGCCGTGCGGGTTTTCACCGCGCAGGGCGCCATCCCCGGTGTGATCGGGGTCCGGTCGCAGCATCTCGCTGTGCCCGGCGAGGCCGCCGCCAGCCCCGACGATCTGTACATCCAGGTCGATCCGGCGGACGCGCCCCAGATCGAGATCACAGCGCCCGTCCTCTACGCCCCGCAGATCGTGAACCTGGGCGAGCGCCGCGTGGCCGCGCCTTACCTGGACAACCGCGCCGGCTGCGCGGTCCTGGCCGCGTTGGGGCGCGGGCTGGAGGACCTGCCGGACGATCGGGCGGTGTACCTGATCGCCACGGCCCAGGAAGAGACGACCTGCCTGGGCGCGCTGAGCGCGCTGCGCGTCGTCGCGCCGGACCGGGCGCTGTTCATCGACGGGACGCTCACCTACGACACGCCCGACACGCGCGCGCTGGGCGCGGTGTACTTGGGCGGCGGCCCGGTGCTGACGGCGTTCCTGTACGCCAGCGGCATGAATGGCTGGCACGCCCATCCAGGCTGGCGCGCCCACCTGTTACAACAGTGCGCCGCCCACGGGATCCCCTGCCAGCAAGACGCGGTCCGCGGCCTGATGAGCGACGCCCGCGCCGCCGCGCAGTTAGGCATCCCCAGCGTGGTGGTCGGCCTGCCGATGCGCAGCAAGCACGCGCCGCTGGAAATGGTCGATCTGGCCGATCTGGCGGGCGCGCTGCGGTTGATCCAGATCGCGCTGGCCGATCCCTACGCTCTGCCGTGAGAGGAAACACCATGCCGCTGCATGCCATCGCGACCGCCCTGCCCGCTCTGCACGAGGGCCTGAACCGGCTTCCGGCGCTGGCCGATCCCGACCGGCTGTGGGCCATGCTCCGGCGGCTGCTGGCGGCGCACGCGCCGTCCGGCGGGGCGAATCTGCCCGGCGGGATCGGCGGCGAGATCGCGGCGCTGGCGGGCGAGTTGGGCCTGGGCGATCGGGTGATCCCCGCGCTCGGCTCGACCGGCAACACCGCGCTCTGGCTCGGCGCGGACGGGCCCCAGCCGGATGTGGTCGTCGCCGCCCACATGGATCGCCCCTCGTTCCGCGTGCAGAACCCGGACGAAGGCACGCTGTTCGCCATCTGCGCCAACCGCTTCCCGCCGGGCGACTACCGGACTCCGGCCAAGGCAGTGCGCTTCGCGGAAGGGCGGCTGGTCGTCGGCGCGCAGGGAACGCTCGTCTCGCGCAAAGCGGACGGGGACGCGGCGCTCCGCTTCGAGGCGGCGCGCGGATCGCTGGATTGGGCGGATACCGTGCTGATCGACCCGCCGCCCGCGCGCGACGGTGACCGCGTGACGGGGACCGGCCTGGACAACAGCCTGGGCGTGCTGGCGGCGCTGTTGGCCACGGCGGCCCTGAGCGCGGGTGAAGACGCGCTGAGCCGCGCGGGCCGGCGCCTGCTGGTCGTCTTCACCGATCAGGAAGAAGGCCCGCCCGATGGCTTCTTCGGGCACGGGGCGGCCCGGCTGGCCAGCGCGCTGCCGCCGCCTGTCGCGGGCTGCGTCGTGGTGGACGCGCACACCGCGGGGCCGGGTCCGGGAGTCGAATTGGGGCGCGGCGCGGGGCACGGCACGGCGTCCGGCTGGGGGCGCGGGTCGATCGTGCCGCCCAACGTTCACGCCCTGGCGCGCGACCTGGCGCGCCAGATCAACACTGCCCGGCCCGGCACCGTCCAGATGAACACCGGCTACCTCTCGCGCAGCGACGACATGATCCTGAGCCGGTGGGCGCCCGTGCTGGGGCTGGTCGGCCCGCCGATGACCGATCCGCACACCGGCCACGAAGCGGCGCGCCTGAGCGACATCCAGGCCAGCGCGTGGTGGCTGGCGCACTTTCTCGCCGCCGCCCTGAACATAGCGCCGGAGATCGGGCAGCGCTACGGGCTGGCGCGCTAGCGCGCGTCGAGCAGCACGGCGTCCGCCCACCAGTATGGGTACAGGGCCTGCGTCCGGATGCTGCGGAACCCGGCGGCGCGTAGCCCCTCGATCCACCCCTCGACCGGCCCTTCCCAGTTGGTGCGGTCCGCTGACCGGTCGAAATAGCCGAACATGACCGGCATCAAGAACCCCTGCGCGACCAGCCCGCCATCGTCCGCGTATTCGGCCAGCCCCTGCTCGTAGCGCGCCAGCACATGCCGCACGCGGGCGGGATGGTACAGCTCGTCGAACAGCGGCACGTCGAATTCGGCGATCAGCACCCGCTCCCCGTGCGCCCGCAGCCAGCCAAAGATCGCCGGGTGCTCGTCGGGCGGGATGGACTGCAGGCTCCACGTCGCCTGGATCACGTCCCAGGTGGGCGCGCCGCCGGTCTGCATGAACGCCTGCAGTGTGGTGGGGTAAGCCTCGTAGCGGACGCCCCACCGGCTGAGCTCGGCGGTGGTGCGGGCGAGCATGGCTTCCGACGGCTCGATCAGGCTCAGACGGTGGATGTTCTTGGTCATTGCGGGGAGCAGGGCCAGCCCATCGCCCACGCCGATATCGAGCAGCGACAGCGTCTCGTACTGCTTGTAGACCGCGTTGAGCGCCTCGCTGGCTGCCGCGTACAGGCCGATGTTCCCGCCGCCGCGAATGAACGCTGCGAAGGCCTCGCCATCCACGTACACGCCGGCCTTGCCCCGCTCGCGCACGCGCGCCAGGTAGATCGCCGCCTGGCGAAACAGGTCGCTGCCCGGCTCGTGCTCGGCGGCGGCGCGGGCCGCTCCCGCCGCGCGGTCGAAATCGTCATGGCCGAAAGCCAGCACAGCCCGGTAGAAGTGCGCCAGCCCCGTTGTCGCCGGAGCCGCGCTCGCGACCTCGTAGCCCTCCGTGCGGAACGCGTCCCACAGTGTCTCGAGCGGCATGGTCACCTCGCTAACACGATAACGCCGGGGCTGGCAGGCGAGTGTCCCGGTCGCTAGAGTGCAAAGGCCCGCCATCGAGGACTCGACCGCGGGCCATACGGGCGGTCAGATCGCCCGCGTTATTTCACATCGCCCCACGTAGCGGTCACCTCGCGCGCGCCAGACTTAAGAGCGCGCAGCAGGGCATCCTGGTCGACCGGGATGCGAAAGACGCGCAGGCCGGTGGCGTGGTAGATCGCGTTGGCGATGGCCGGCGTCGTGTTGATCGACGTGATCTCGCCGACACCTTTGGCGCCGAACGGGCCATCCGCCGTTGGGTGCTCCACCAGATGCGAGACAATCTGCGGCGTGTGCTTGATGCTCGGAATCTTGTAGCGGGCGAACAGGGTGCTCCACGGCACGCCGTCCTCCACGATGTACTGCTCCGTCAGGGAGTTGCCCATCCCCATGGCGATGCCGCCCTCGACCTGGCCTTCCAGCGCGCGCGGGTTGATGGCGCGGCCCACGTCGTTGGCCGCGATTACCTTCAGGACGCCCACCGCGCCCGTCTCCAGATCCACCTCGACCAGCGCCGCCTGGGTGGCGTAGGAAAACGCGAAGTGCATGTCGCCGCCCGTGCCCAACGGCTGGGTGGCCGGGGCGTCATAGGCGTAGCGCGCCTTGGCTTCCATCCCCTGCTGGTGCATCCAGGTGACGACCTCGCCGATCTCGATCGACGAACCGTTATAGCGCAGCTTGCCGCCCTCGAACCGGATCTGGTCCGGCGGGACGCTCATCTGCTCGGCGGCGACGGCAGCCAGCGCCTCGCGCATCACTACCGCCGCGTGGCGCGCCGCGTTGCCGCTGACGTAGGTCTGGCGCGAGGCGGTCGTCGGGCCGCCATTCGGCGTCAGGTCCGTGTCGGAGAGCAGCACGCGCACCTGGTTGACCGGCAGACCCAACTCCTCGGCAGTGACCTGGGCCAGCACGGCGCTCAGCCCCTGCCCCATGTCCGCCGACGACGTGCGCACCTCGGCGATCGAGTTCTCGAAGACTTCCACCTCGGCTACGGCGCGGTCGGGCGCGCCGCCGCCCAGGCCGGTGTTTTTGTAGGCGCAGGCGATGCCCCAGCCGTAGGCTTTGCCCCCCTCGCGCCAGCCCCAGCGGAACGACGCGCCATCGCCGCGCATATCGCGATCGACGCGCTCGATCGTCTCCAGCAGACCGACGCTCTCGCGCAGGAGCTGGCCGGTGGCGGTCGTCGCGCCGACGCGCTGCGCGTTCTTCAGCCGGAACTCGATCGGGTCCATGCCGATGGCCTCGGCCACCAGGTCCATATTCTGCTCGACGGCGAAGGCCGACTGCGTGACGCCGAACCCGCGAAACGCGCCCGAAGGCGGGTTGTTGGTGTACATCACATAGCAGTCGATTTTGGCGTTGGGCACCACGTAGGGGCCGGTGGCGTGCGTGGTGGCGCGCGTCATCACCTTGTCGGACAGGCTGGCATACGCGCCGCCGTCGCCGTACAGCTCGGCCTGGACCGCGGTCAGGGTGCCGTCGCGCCGGGCGCCGGTCTTGATGCGGATGATCGTGGCGTGGCGCTTGGGGTGGAACAGCATCGACTCCTGGCGGGTGTAGAGCATCTTGACTGGCCGGCCGGTCGCCTGGGCCAGCATCGCGACGTGGATCTGCCCGGCGATGTCTTCTTTGCCGCCGAACCCGCCGCCGATCAGCGTGCCCCGGACGCGGATCTGGTCCTCAGGAATGCCCAGCGCGCGCGCCGCCTGCCGCCGGTCGTCGTACGGGATCTGCGAGCCGGCGTAGACGGTCAACTTCGGGTGCTCGTCGTCGAAGCCCGCCGGGACGCCGATCGCGCATTCCGGCTCCATGAACATGTGCTCGATCGTCGGCGTGCGGTACTCGCGCTCGATGACCACGTCCGCCTCGGCAAAGCCTTGCTCCACGTCGCCGTGCCGCACCTTGATGTGCTTGAGCAGGTTGCCATCTTGCCACTCGTCGTGGACCAGCGCCGCCTCAGGCGAGCGCGCGAATTCGGGATCGCCCACCACCGGCAGCGGCTCGTACTCGACGTGGATCAGCTTGAGCGCCTCGGCGGCGATGTCCGCCGTCTCGGCGGCGACGATGGCGACCGGATCGCCCATGTAGCGCACCTTGCCTTCGGCCAGCACGGGCCAGTCATCGTAGACCAGGCCGTGAATGTTATCGCCGGGCACGTCCTGGTAGGTCAGCACGGCGGCCACGCCCGGCAGGGCTTTGGCCTGGCTGGTGTCGATTGCCAGAATCCGCGCGTGGGGATACGCCGCGCGCAGCGTCCGCCCGAACAACATGCCGGGGAAGACGTAATCGTCGGCGAAACGGGCGCGCCCGGTGACCTTGTCGACCGCTTCCTGGGCCGCGACTGGCTGGCCCACCGCCTTGAGCGGCTCGACCGTCTTGACGGCCTTCCACGGCAGCGGGCCGTCGCCGCGCAACTCGCTGGCTGCCGAGTGGATCGCGTTGAAGACGCTGGTGTAGCCCGTGCAGCGGCAGTAGGTGTCCTTCAGGGCGACCTTGATATCGTGATCGGTCGGGTCGGGATGGCTGTCCAGCAGGGCCTTGGCCGTCATGATCAGGCCGGGCGTGCAGAAGCCGCACTGCACCGCGCCGTGATCGATGAACGCTTTCTGCAGGGCGTGCAGCTCGCCACTGCGCGCCAGCCCTTCGATCGTCGTGATCGAGGCACCTTGCGCTTTGAACGCCGGGTAAATGCACGAATCGACCGGCACGCCGTTCACCAGCACCGTGCAGATGCCGCATTCGGCCTCTTCGCAGCCGATTTTGGTCCCCGTCAGGCCCAGGTCGTAGCGCAGCAACTGGGCCAGCGTGCGCGATTCGGGGATGTCCAGATCATAAGGGTGGTCGTTAACGGTAATGTTCAGCTTGCTCATGATCGCGTCCTCGCCTATTCCATTCCAACGCCTTCAGGGACCGCCCGCCCGGTGCGGGCACGCTCCGCGGCCAGCGGCAGCACGCGCCGCAGCAGCACATCGATCATTTCCTGGCGATATTCCGCCGTGGCCCGGTATTTACTGGTGCGCGGGCTGAGCGATTGGTGAGCCGCCCCGACCGCCCGCTCGATCGCGGCGTCATCGACCGGCGCGCCGCGCAGAGCCTCCTCGACCGCGGTCGCTCGTTCCGGGACTTTCGCCACCGGCCCGATACACACCCGCGCATCCGCGCAGCGCTCGCCGGTCTCGTCGAGCCGCAGCCAGACGGCGCAGCCCAGGATCGGCAGCGCGACGCCCTGCGGGCGCATGATACGCTTGAAGGCCGTCGCCTCGCGCGGGCCGCACAGCGGGACCCGGAACTGGACCAGGATGTCGCGCGTGGGGTCGAGCAGCGACACGCCAGGGCCGAGAAACAACTCGCCGATGGGCAGCCAGCGGCGCTCGCCTTTGAGCACGACCTCGGCCTCGGCGTCGAGCGCCACCAGCGAGGTCGTGCCATCGCCGGCGGGCAGCGCGTGCGCCACGTTCCCGCCCAACGTGCCGACGTTGCGCACCTGGGGGCCGCCCACCACGCCGCAGCTTTCCACCAGGCAGGTGGCGCGGCTGGCGAGAAGGTCCGACGCGACGATCTGCGAGTGTGTGACGCCCGCGCCGATCAGCAGCGCCTCGCCCTCTGCCCGCAGCGTGTTCAGCCCGTCGATGCACGTCACATCGATCAGCGCCTCCTGCGGCGGGAGATGCCCGTGACGAATGTCCAGCAGCAGGTCGGTGCCGCCAGCGACAATACGCGCCCGCCCCTCGTACGACGCCAACAGGGCGAGCGCCTCATCCAGTGTAGATGGAGTATGGTAGTGCTTCCAAAGTGTCATGGAGAAAAGTTCCGTTTATGGTTAAATGGCCCGGTATATAGCGACCGCGAGCACTTTTCGGTGGGCGAGGGTGCCCAACGCCGCTGTGCCCCAAGACACATACGACACGCAGCCGGAGGAATGTTCACTATTAAAATTACCATAACATGCCGCGCCGGGCAAGATGCCGCACACGGCGCACGAACGAACATCCCCGCGCGGAAAGGCCCGTCGCGGGGATGTCATGTGCCCTGATGGTGCGATTGGCGGTGGCGCTACGCTGACTGCCCCTTCGGCACAGGTTCGGTGGTGGTCTCAGGCGCCGAGTCGCCCCATCCCCAGTGGAATGGCATTTCGTCGAAGGGGAAATTCTCGAAGAACTCCTCTAGGTCGAAGTCTCCCATGTGCGGCCCCATGCGGAAGCGCAGGCCCGGCATGTTCGGAATCTCGATTGTGCCGCTAAACCTGCCGCCGCGAGGCATCATGTCGTGGAAGCGCCAGCCGCGCCCGCTCCAGCCCGGCATGTTGCCGAGGCCGAACCGCGCCCAGCCGTCCGGTCCCAGCGTCACGTCCACCGACAGTTCCTCGCCCGCGCGGACCACCGTCAGCGTCACCTGATCCCCCTCGTCATAGGCGGATAGGCGCTCGGACAGCGTGCGCCGGGCATCCACCGGATCGCCATCGACCGCCGTCACGACGTCGCCAACCTGCAAGCCGGCTTCCTCGGCGGGCGTGTCCGCGTACACTTCCTCGATCAGCGCGCCTTCTTCGACCGCGAGATCGCGCTCAACGGCCAGATCAGCGTCGAGCGTCAGGTAGCGCACGCCCAGCCGGGTCGGCTGCGCGACCGCAGGCATCATTCCCAGGCCAAACTGCGCCGGCAGATCGGACAGATCCAGCTCGAGCGCCATTTCTTCGCCGTCGCGGAGCACGGTCAGCGTCACCTGGCCCTCGCTGTCGCCCAGGGCCTTCATCATCTCCCACATATCCAGATCGGCGAAGGCCACGCCGTTGATCGCGGTGATGACGTCGCCTTCCTGCAGGCCGGCCTCAGCCGCGGGCGATCCGGCCTCAACAGCGCCGATCTGCAGCCCCTCGTCGGTTACGCTGAGATCCACGCCCAGGAACGACAGGAGCATATTGCCCATACCCATCATCGAGCCATAGCCGGGCATGTCATCCCATTCCGGCACCATCTCTTCCCATTCCGGCATCACACCAGACAGGTCATCGAGCAGATTCGCGTCAATGGTGATCTCGATCTCCTCGCCGTCGCGCAGGACGGTCAGGACAAGCGGATCTTCGCTGAGCAGATTGAGCAGCACGCCGGGCCGTACGGCGTCGATCACGGATTCGCCGTTGATGGCGGTGATCACGTCACCAACCTGGAGATCGGTCTCAGCCAGGGGCGAGTCGGAGTCGATCGAGTCGATCTGGAGCCCTTCGTCGGTGAGGCTGGCCTGCAGGCCAAAGAAATCCAGCCGTCCCTGGAACATGGGCATGCTGAATTCCGGTGCGGAAGGCTCGATGGTGACGTCGTCTTCCGGCCACGATCCCAGCGTCACGTCGATGTCGCGCTCGGTGCCGCGCCGCTCGATCGTCAGCGTGACGACATCACCCGGCGCCAGGGCGCCGATGCGGTCCACCACATCCTCCGCCGAGTCGACCGGGGTCGCATCGATAGCGGTGATGATGTCGCCGATGTACAACTGCGCTGCATCCGCCGGTGAGGCTGGTTCAACGGAGGTAATGGTCACGCCGTTCTGGCTGTCGGAAATGCCCACGCCCAGCCACGCGCGATCTTCGTCCTGCTGGCGGCTGCTCGAGCCCGGCACCACCTCCGACGCGGCGGCAGTCATCATGCCCAGACCACCCAGCGCCAGCACAATCACTAAGCCGACTATCAGCACACGTTTCATAGGTTTTTCCTCCACGAATCAACAGAATGTGGGTGTGTTCCATCTGAATCGACTGTGACATCAAATTGTAAAAATTGCGTAATCTGATGCTTAGAATTGCCTAAGAATCGAGGCGGGTCAGGCGTACTAGCGCGAGCCGGGGAGCCGGATGGCGGGCAGGCTGGGGATGCTGGCGCGGATCGAGTCTTTGGGCGCGTGGTCAGGCACAACCGGCAGGCTGATGGTGAAGATCGAGCCGTGGCCGAGCTGGCTGGTGACGGTCAGGCACCCGCCGTGCGCATCGGCGATCCACTTGGCGATGGACAGCCCCAAGCCGGTGCCGCCCTGCGCCCGCGAGCGCGCCTTGTCGACGCGGTAGAAGCGGTCGAAGATGTGCGGCAGATCCTCTTCCGGGATGCCGATCCCGGTGTCGCTGACGGCGATCTTGACCGTGCGCTCGTCGCGTGTCATGTCGATCGTCACGCTGCCGCCGGCGGGCGTGTATTTGAGGCCGTTCGATACCAGATTCAACAGCAGTTGTTTCAGCCGGTCCGGATCGCCCAGCACCTGCGCCCGGTCGAGGTTGCCCAACCGGACGTCGACGCCTTCGCTGAGCAGGTGCGCCTGGTTGTAGACCTCCAGCACCAGCGTATCGAGATCGACGTTCGTCTTCTCCAGCGAGAGCCGCCCGGCGTCCGCCTTGGCCAGCAGCAGCAGGTCGCCCACCAGCCGCGACATGCGCCCGGCCTCGCTCTCGATGGCCTCCAACGCTTCCTCGTCATAGCCGATGCGGCGGATCAGGTCCAGGTTGCCCTGAATGGTCGTCAGCGGGGTGCGCATTTCATGCGAGACATCGGCCACGAAGCGGCGCTGCGCGTTGAACAGGCGCTCCAACCGTCCCATCGTCTCGTTGAAGGTATTGGTAAGCTGAGCGAGCTCGTCGGGCGGGCCGTTGTAAGGGATCCGGCGGCTGAGGTCGTCGGCGGCGGTGATCTGGGCAGCCGCCTGAGCGATGGTGTCGATCGGCTGCAGCGCGCGGCGCGTCAGGAAATCGCCCAGCAGCAGCGACGCCAGCAGGATCACCGCGCCGCCGATCAGCATGATCTTGAGCAGCCGGTCGATGGCTGCGTCGACCGTACGCAACGACGACGCGGTTTGGATATGCCCGTAGAGCCGTCCATTGATGATCAGCGGCGCCGTTGCGACGCGCAGGTGGTTATCGTCCACCACCACGTCGCGCCGGATCTCGTGCGTCTCGTCGAGCGCCCGCGCGTCCAGCGACTCGGCATAACCAAAGCCCAGCAGATTCCACGACGAGTCGTACAGGTACGACCGCTTCGACTGCGGATCGGTCAGCCAGACCTGGAAAAACAGGCCCGGCGTGCTGAGGTTATTGACCTCCAGCATCGACAGATCGCCAAAGTGGAGCGTTCCGTCAGACGAGTTGCCAATGCTGAACGCGACTTCGCGCTGCACGACCCCAATGGCTTCGATCAGCGTATTGTCAACCTGGTTGCGCAGCGTCCAGTTGAGCACGGCGGACGTAGCCGCGCTGAACATCAGGATGACGATCGCCAGCAGGCTGGCGTACAGAAAGGTCAGGCGGGTGCGAATAGTCATGACTGGCGATCAACGCACGAACTAAGCGGTTGAGAACGATGCATCGGTATCGTCGGATTATACCAACCGAAGGTTAGCGCCCGATGAGAACCGGCTACGAATCTCGTGATTCACTCCTCGCGCAGCACGTATCCCACGCCGCGCACGGTGTGAATCAGGCGCGACTCGCCGTTTTCCTCGGTTTTCTGGCGCAGGTAGCGGACGTACACCTCGATGATGTTGCTCTCACCGCCGAAGTCATAGCCCCACACGCGGTCGAAGATCAGCTCGCGCGTGAGCACGCGGCGCGGGTTGCGCATGAACATCTCCAACAGCTCGTACTCTTTGGCTGTCAGGTCGATGAAGCGGTCGTTGCGCTGGGCGCGGTGCGTGCCCGTGTCGAGCGTGAGATCGGCGAAGCGCAGGACTTCGGGCCGCGAGGACGGCATCGCCCGCCGGAACAGCGCGCGGATGCGGGCCATCAGCTCATCGAACGAGAACGGCTTGACCAGGTAATCATCCGCCCCGGCGTCCAGCCCGGCCACGCGGTCATTGACTTCTTCTTTGGCGGTCAGCATCAAGATCGGCACGTCGCTGGCTGCGCGCAGCCGCTTGCACACTTCCAGCCCATCCAGGCCGGGCAGCATCCAGTCCAGAATGACCAGGTCGGGCGGCTGGTCGCGCGCGATGTCCAGGCCGCTCTGCCCGTCGTAGGCCACATCCACCCGGTAGCCCTCGTAAATCAGGCCGCGCTTCAGAAACTGCGCGATGCGCGCCTCGTCTTCGATGACCAGAATGCGTTCTCCCATCCCGCGCTGTCCTTTCGTCGCCGCTCAGCTCGCCCAGGCCCTACCGGTCCACCCACTGGACCATCCATACCGGCCCTCCGGTGCGGATGCGCATCGTCGAACCGGCCGTCACGTCCACGATCACCAGTTCGCCGGACGCCCGGCCCACTTCGTCATAGGTCAGGTGGCGCAGCCCGGCAGCGATCACCGGCGCCCCACCCGCGGCGGGTACGCCTTCGCTGGACGGCGCCAGGCGCGGCAGCTCAACGAAGCCGCCACCGTCCCCCAACGGCTCGAACGGACCGGCTAACGTCCGGCTGGCCAGGGCGCGCACGTATTCCGGCCCGCGCAGCCCGGTCGCGTTATACAGCACGATCCACCGGCCATCGGCGGCCTTGATCACGTCCATCACCGGGTAGCTATCATCGAGCAACGGGACCGGTACCTCTTCAGGCACCGCCGGGTTCAACAGGTACATGCCCGGCAGCTCATACCCGTATGACCACGACCACGTCAGCACGTAGCCGCCGTCACTCCACATCCCGCGCGCCCCCGCCGGGTTAGCGAGGGGCGTCACGTTCCCGGTCGCCACATCGACTACGGCCAGCCCGGCCCCCTCGTAAAAGCCCACGCCCACCAACAGGCGCGCACCATCGTCGCTCCAGCGCGGGTTGAAATAGCTGCGAATGCGGGCGACATCGCCCTCTTCGAGCACATTCTGCAGCAGCAGGCGCGGCGGTTGGCTCCCGTCCGCCAGGACGGTCCACAGGCCGCGACGATCGTGATAGGCGATCTGGCTGGCATCCGGGCTCCACGCCAGGCTGGCTCCGCCGCTTTCGGACTCCAGCAAGGCCAGCTCGCGACGGTCGCCGCCCGGCGTGTCCAGGCTGGTCACCGCCAGCGAATTGGCCGTGGCGACGGCGATGTGGCCCGTCGCGGCGCTCACGTCATACGCGATCACCGGGGCAGTCTCCGCCGTCACGATGTGAGCCGGGCTTCCATCCGGCGGCAGGCGCCACACCTGCGCCACGCCCGCCTCGTCCGCCGCGAGATAGGTCAGCG
>Ga0123332_1004324_pt1 | contig 12528 bp, 12 predicted proteins | sample BioC12SIPDNA_4_FD_89958 | JGI IMG/M metagenome (GOLD analysis project Ga0123332, IMG submission 89958) | Anaerobic biogas reactor microbial communites from Washington, USA - Biogas_R2_A C12 SIP DNA | ecosystem: Engineered > Bioreactor > Anaerobic > Unclassified | place: Washington, USA...
ACCAGTCCTCAAGGCACATGCAGAAGAGGTCTTTCCTGTCCTCGGTGAGATCGACTATCTCCATGTGAGCCCGCCGCTAGTAGGTGTTGATGGCGAGGGCGATCCCCTCGATGCTCTCACCATAAGTGGCGCCGGGCACCGCCCAGCGGCCGTTGAGGTCGGCGAGGACGACGGCCACGCCGCGAGGGTTGACGAAGTCGAACCGGGGGTCGGCGGTGGCGTCGGCCCATGCCACCGGGCTCTGATCGTAGACATAGGCCACCATGTGGGCTACGTGGGCGATCACTCCGGCCTCGGCTGTCGGGAAGCTGATGCCGGGCTCCCCACCCCCGGTCGCGCCTATCCCCGCGTAGTTGTTCTGCTCCGGGAGCACGCAACCTCCGTACATGCCGTAACCGGTCTCGTGGATCATCTGCGCCCAGAGGAGATCGGCACGCAGTCCCGCCTCGGCGGAGTAGCGCACGTAGTATCCGGCGAGGTCCAGCACGGGGACTGTGAAGCTCGGAGATGGGCATATCTCCGAGAGATAGGCAGCCAGCCGCTCGGCCGTCCCGCTCCATACGCCTCTCAGGGGAGTCTGTCCTCCGTTGAGGACGACGGCGGTGGTATCGGCGGGGCCGGTCTCCGGGTCGCTGGGCGCGGCGGCTTGCTCGAGTGGAGGAGCCGAGGTGGTCGTCGTCGATTGGCAGGCGGTCGAAGACGTCTCGCGGAGGCGATGCTCGGCCATGACTCTCTCGTGCAGGGAGAGGGGGCGCGGTTGGTGGACCGTATCCGTGGTCGTGACTGCCGGGATCTCTCCGGCGGGTGTGTCGGCGTCAGCCACAGACGTGGCGGCGGCCTGCACGGGAGCCGCCCGCAGGTCTCCGGCGGTGGAGGCGCTCTCTCCGCATCCCGCGGTGAGAAGGCAGGAAGCGGCCATCGTCGCGAGCAGCAACGTTAGCCGTGACGCTGCCCGAGCGGGTATTCTTCGGCGTTTGATCCCCATGGGTAGGGGTATCGGCAGTTCTTCGACGCACCCTGAGGCCGTGGGTCCTCCCTACAGCTCGAAGTCCGGGAGCTTCTTCTCCACCCCCACGTTCTGCAGCGTGACGTAGTCCGGCAGGCCCTCCCTATACGGGGGGTAGTCCTCACCTTGGATCAGAGGAGCCAGGTATTCGCGGCATGCTTCGGTTATGCCGAAGCCGTCGTGGGTGATGTACTCCCTAGGCATCATCTTCTCGACGTTCGCCACTTCTGAGAGGGGCGCCGCTCCCACCTCCCACACATAGGGTCGCGACGAGACGCGCACGACGGTGGGCATGACGGAGTTCTTGCCGGCCAGGGCCAGTTCCACCGCCGCCTTGCCCATGGCGTAGGCCTGCTCCACGTCCGTCTTGGAAGCGATATGGCGCGCGGAGCGCTGAAGGTAGTCGGCCACCGCCCAGTGGTACTTGAAGCCCAGGCCGTCCCGCACGATACCCGCCACCACGGGCGCCACACCACCCAGCTGCGCGTGGCCGAACGCGTCTTTGAGGCCCTGGTCGGCAAGGAACCGCCCATCCGGGTCCCTCACCCCCTCCGAGACCACCACGGTGCAGTAGCCGGACCGCTCCACGAACGAGCCCACCTTGGCCAAGAACCGGTCTCTGTCGAAGGGGATCTCGGGGAAGAGGATGATGATAGGGATCTCGGTCTGGGCGTCCGACGCGAGGCCGCCCGCCGCCGCTATCCACCCCGCATGGCGTCCCATGACCTCCAACACGAACACCTTGGTGGAGGTCTTCGCCATGGAACGTACGTCGAAGCTTGCTTCGCGGGTGGAGACCGCGATGTACTTGGCCACCGAGCCGAAGCCGGGGCAATTGTCTGTGATGGGCAGGTCGTTGTCGACGGTCTTGGGCACGTGGATCGCCTGTATGGGGAACCCCACTGTCTCGGAGAGCTGCGAGACCTTGAGGCAGGTATCGGCGGAGTCTCCCCCTCCGTTGTAGAAAAAGTAGTCTATGTCGTGGGCCTGGAAGACCTCGATCAGCCGCTCGTACTCGCGCCGGTTCTGCTCCAGGCTCTTGAGCTTGTAGCGGCACGATCCGAACGCGCCGGAGGGCGTGTGCCGCAGCGCTGCGATGGCGGCGTCGCTCTCCTGCGTCGTGTCGATGAGGTCCTCGGTCAGAGCGCCGATGATGCCGTTGCGCCCGGCCAACACTTTGCCGATGGCGTCCCCGTGCTCGCGGGCCGTCTGTATCACCCCGCAGGCCGAGGCGTTGATGACGGCGGACACCCCGCCGGATTGTGCATAGAACGCGTTCTTCTTGACCATGGCCTTGCTCGACTCCTCCCCTTTCGCCTGCCGGCGCGCCCTGCGCCGCCGGCTCTCTCCGAGTCCGGACCGGTCCTCGTGTTCGTCTCGAGCGAGTGTACCCGAACTCGGCGGGATGGCGTGGCAGCTACGCGGGGAGCTACGCGGCGACCGGCCCCGCAGAGACTTGACGTGCGGGAGTGGATAGGTTATAAGTAAGCTAGTCGTAAGACAACTATTTAGATTCTCGAGAGGGTGTGGGACGATGGCGATCAAGTACGCGATTCTCGGACTTCTGAGCTGGCGGCCGGCCTCGGGCTACGAGCTGCGCAAGTACTTCTCGGAGTCTGTGGCCCTGTACTGGTCGGGCAACAGCAACCAGGTCTATCCGACGCTGGTGCAGCTGCACAAGGATGGGTTGGTGGAGAGCGAGGTCAGACAGCAGGGCAACTACCCACCGAGCAAGGTCTACAGTCTCACTCCCGCCGGGGAGACGGCGCTTCGGGAGTGGGTGGTGGCCGATCCGCCGGCTCCGCTGGTGAGGAACACCTTCCTTACGCAACTGGCCTGGGCCGACAGGCTGGACGACGAGGAACTCGCATCGCTGCTTGGCCGCTACGAGCACGAGGTGCAGATGAAGCTGCTGATGCAGCGGGAGCTGATCCGGCGGGGGCCGGAAGGACCGGCCCGCACACCGCGGGAGGAACTCCTCTGGACCATGATCGCCGACCACGACTGCTGGATCTACGAGGCAGAACTGCGCTGGCTGGAGCGGCTGCGCGAGGAGCTCGGGAAAGGGCGGACGGCATGAACAAGAAGCCCATCTACAAGACATCTGCCGGCGAGCAGGCGATCATGGCGGTCTACGATGGGATCCTCGCCGAGTGGCCGGAGTCGACGGAAAGCCTCCAGGTCGGCACTCGCCACGGGCGCACGCACGTACTCGCGCAGGGGCAGGAGGGCGCGCCGCCGCTGGTGCTGTTGCACGGGGCGGGATCCAATGCGCTCGCTTGGGGAGCCGATATGCCCGAGTTCGCTCGGAGCTTCAGGGTCTATGCTGTGGAGACTCCCGGTGAGCCCGGCCGCAGCTGCCAGGAACGCTTCTCGTGGCAAGGAGACGCCGCCGCCGAATGGTTGGCAGATGTGCTCGATGCTCTGGGGTTGACCCAGGTGCTGCTTGCCGGTATCTCGCAGGGTGGCTACATCGCTCTGCGCTTCGCGGCCGCCAGGCCGGAAAGGGTGAGCGCCTTGGCGCTCCTTGCTCCCGGCGGAGTGGTGCAGCCGAGGCCGGGCTTCGTGGCGCGCGGCATCATATGCAGCATGCTCGGGCGTCGTGGTAGCGCCGCGCTCGTGCGGATCATGGGTGACGAGGGCATGCCTCAGGTGGCCATCGACTACATGACCCTCATCTTCACTCATTTCCGGTCGCGCATGGACCCGCAACCGCTGCTGACTGACGCGCAGTTGCGAGACCTCAGCATGCCGGTGTTGCTGGTAGCGGGAGCAAGGGACATGCTCTTCGACGCCCAGAAGACCGTGGAACGTTTGACGCGGCTGATCGAGAGGGCCGAGACACGGCTGCTGCCCGAGGCCGGGCATGCTCTGATCAACGTTTCGCCGCTCGCGGCGCCGTTCTTTGCGAATGCGACGTCGACTCCGGCAGGCTGACGGGCCGACCACGGGGTGGGGCGCGGCCGCGGGCCCGGCCCGGCCGCACCCGCCCTCTAGTTCCGTAGCCCGCCCAGCGGCGCCGGGAACCGGCCGCCGCGGCGGGCGAACACCGAGCCGGCCCAGGCGTTCACCGGCATGACCGGCGCCTCCCCCAGGAGGCCGCCGAACGAGAGGCGTTCGCCGACCTGCTTGCCGATGGCGGGCAGCAGCCGCACGGCGGTCGTCTTGGCGTTGATGACGCCGATAGCCGCCTCGTCGGCGATGATGCCCGCGATGGCCTCCATGGGCGTGTCCCCTGGGATGGCGATCATGTCCAGGCCGACGGAACAGACGCTGGTCATGGCTTCCAGCTTCTCGATCGACAGCGCGCCCGACTCGGCCGCTCGGATCATTCCCGCGTCCTCGGAGACGGGGATGAAGGCTCCTGAAAGGCCTCCCGCCGAGCTTGTTGCCATGGCCCCGCCCTTCTTGACCGCGTCGTTGAGGAGCGCGAGGGCCGCCGTGGTGCCCGGTCCTCCGCACCGTCTCACGCCCATGGCCTCGATGATCTCGGCCACCGAGTCCCCTTCCACGGGGGTAGGAGCCAAGGAGAGGTCCACGATGCCTCTCGCCACTCCCATCCTGTCCGCGGCCTCCCGTGCGATCAACTCGCCCAGCCGCGTGATCTTGAAGGCGGTGGCTTTGATCGCTTCGGCGACGATTGTCAGGTCCGCCTCCTGCGGCAGCGACTCCACCACGGCCCGCACTACTCCTGGGCCGGAAATGCCCACGTTGACCACCACGTCGGGCTCGCCCGAGCCGTGTACGGCTCCCGCCATGAAGGGGTTGTCCTCCACCATGTTGGCGAAGACCACCAGCTTGGCGCAGCCGACGCTATCGCGGTCGGCGGTGGCCTGCGCGGTATCGAGCACCGTCTGCGCCATGGCCAGGACCGCGTCCATGTTGATGCCGGCTCGTGTGGTGGCGACGTTCACTGAGGCGCACACCCGCTCGGTGGCCGCCAGTGCCCGCGGGATGGAGGCGATCAGCCGGGCGTCGGCGTCGCAGATGCCCTTATGGACCAGGGCGGAGAACCCCCCGATGAAGTCGATACCGACGGTGGCCGCGGCCCGGTCGAGGGCTTGGGCCAGCGGCATGAGGTCCGTGGCCTGTGTGGCGGCGGCAAGTTGCGCGACCGGCGTGACCGCGATGCGCTTGTTGACGATGGGGATGCCGTATTCGCGCTCCAGCTGCTGGGCAAGGGGCATGAGGTCCGCGGCCGCAAGAGTGATCCGGTCGTAGACGCGCTGCGCCATGAGGTCGATGTCTGAGTCGGCGCAGCCTGTGAGCGACAACCCCAGTGTGATGGTGCGGACATCGAGATGATGCCGCGTGATCATCGTGAGGGTTTCGACTATCTCCTCGGATGTGAAGTGCACGGACGGATCCTCCTCAGGCTTGCACGTGGAGTGGCATGGCGCGGCCGGTGTCCTCTAGATGCGATGCATGAACCGGAAGACATCCTCACGCTGCAGCGTGATCTGCATGCCGAGGTTCTTGCCCACGTCGGCAAGCCGCCTCTGAAGCTCGTCGAACGGGACGCGTTCCTCGTCGACGGTGACGAGCATGGTCATGGTGAAGATCCTGCCCAGGATGGTCTGGCGGATGTCCTCGATATTTGTGTTGGCCTCCGCGAGGGCCCTCGAGACGGTGGCGACGATGCCCACTCGGTCCTCTCCCAAGACAGTCAGCACGGCCGGGGTCCGCATCAGCCACCTCCGCGTTCGTGAGCACATGCGTTCGACCGGGCCCGATGCCGGCCTCACGCCTAGCAGTCTCATGATAGTGCCAGAACCCGCGGTCGTGCGAGGATTTGCCGCCGAGCGAAGCCCCGCGCCGGCAGGAGACAGGCTGAACAGCGCTGGCAGACGGTGGCCTTCCCTGGTAGTGTCTTCTTGACACCTGCGCAAGCAGCGATTCGAGTCGGAGGTCCCAACAACAATGGCTTTGAAGATAGACGAGACCAGATGCGTCCTCTGCGGACTCTGCATCAATGATTGCCCTGCCGGCGCCTTCAGTGGCGAAGGGCAGCATGTGGTAGGACAGTCGCGCGTGTTCGAGTCGATCACGCTCGACAACGACAAATGCACCGACTGTGGGGCGTGCACGGCCAACCAGTTCTGGTGCCCGGCGGAGGCGATCTACGACGCCCCCGCGGACAAGACCCCCTTTGGCACGCCGGTTGAGGTCGGGAGAGATACCGATGGCAGGAAATACGCGGACCTCTTCTACCAGTACAAGGATGGCGACGACCCCTACATCACCAACTTCGCCAACAAGGACGTGCCGTTCAACTACGTAACGAGGTTCGACAGCAGCAGGTTCCCCATCCCCGGCTGCAACTTCTACTACATGCACTGGGTCATGCCTCACGACGAACCGTTCCTCGAGATTGGTCACCCGCCGCACATCCACAGGAGCGCGGAACTGCTCTTCCACATAGGCGGTGACCCGAGCAACCCCCAGGAGCTGAACTCGGAAGTCGAGTTCTTCATGGGTGTGGAGATGGAGAGACACGTGTTCACCAAGTCGACGGTCATCTACATCCCGCCCAACGTGGTGCACTCCCCGTGGAGGCCTTCGTATACCACCAAGCCGTGGCTCTTCATCGAGGTGAACCAGGGTCCGAGCCACAGCGAGAAGGGCTATCATCAGATGTTGGCCCGCGAGCAGTGGAGTTCTCCAGACCTCATAAGACCGGCTTTCGCGGACGAGAACTATTAGAACGGCCGGCTGACTCTCGGGCGGGCCCGGGCCGCCGGTCCGCCGTGCCCGTGTGATCAGCCGACGAAGACCGGTTGAGTAGAACATGCTGGCGTTGTATGTAGTTGTCGGCATAGTCGTCGCACTGGTCTGTGGGCTCTTCGCGGCGGATCGCGTCTTCTACTCGAGGTATCTCGAGCAGGCTCGGACCATCCGCGCGGGAAGCCGGCTCAGCGGCACGGAGATCGTCACCGAGGAGGCCCTGCATGGCCTCCCAGAACCCGTTGCGCGGTACATGGCCTACTCGGGACTGGTGGGCAAGAATCACCTCCGGTACGCGAGGGTGTTCCACTCGGGGACGTTCAGTCGCGACAGGACCAAGGGATTCCTTCCCATCAAAGGAGAGTACTGGCTGACCACCGACCCGCCTTCGTTCTGCTGGTACGGAAGGATCAGGATGGCCCCTATGCTGTCTGCGACTGCCGTCGACTCCTACGACGATGGTAGGGGGCGGATGCTGGGCAAGGCGATGGGTCTGTTCAAGATCATGGACGAGCAGTCGGAGGAGACGGACCAGTCGTCGTTTGGCAGGATGGCGGTGGAGATGTGCATGGTCCCGTCGTTCTACCTCGACGGCCGCCGGGTCATCTGGACAGGCTCCGACGATCTATGGGCTGAGTGCATCGTGCGAGACGCCGGCCGGGAGGCCACGGCGCAGTTCTCCTTCAATGCCGATGGGTCACTGCAAAAGGTGACGGTGGAACGGTTCTACGACGAGCTGGGCAAAGCGGAACCCTCCCTGGAGCTCTTCACGGGCCTCGCGCGGGGGAAGCGGGAGTTCGACGGCCTGGTGCTTCCAGAGGTCTTGGATGGCTACTGGAATCTCGAGGGCGGCGACTACCACTACGTTCATTTCGTGATAGACCGGGTGGAATACGCCTGACCGACGGCCGGCTGCGTGGCCCTGGCGAGACGGCGTAGGGCGTCCAGGCGCTCGGTACGCCCCAGTTCGGCCTCACCGACGGCTTTGCGAAGCACATCGATGTTGCGGTCGTACATCTCGCGGTCCACCGGGTAAGGGTAGCCGTCCTTGCCGCCATGCGCGTAACTGAAGAGGGCCGGGTCGCTCCGGCTGGCCGGGGTGTCGTAGACAAGCTCGGCGATGAGCGTGAGCGCTCTGATGGTCTTGGCGCCGACCCCCGGCAACCCGAGCAGGACCTCGAAGTTCTCCGCCTGCCGCTCGTAGGTGGAGAGGAAGGTCTTCTTGAGGTTGTCGGGATGGATGTCCCGGAGCTCGACGGCGTGGTGGGCGGGCATGACCAGCTGCTTGAGCCGTTCGAGACGGCCCAGGGTGCGGTCGGGCGGCTCGTGGGAAAGCTGCGTGACGACCTCCTGCGCGGGGAGGCTCTTCTTCGCCACCAGGTTGAGCACGGCCGTACCGGGCGCCTGGGACGCAATGGCGTTGTGCGGCTCGACGACGTAGCTGGCCACCGTGTCACTCAGCCAGTGATACCGGCGGGCCCTTCGGTTCTGGTCGTTCATGCCCTGCTGCACGACCGCCCAGTCGCCCTTACGTGTGGCGAAGAACGTGTGGTGATAGATCTGGTAGCCGTCCTGGAGGCCTGCGCTGTCCACCTTCGCAGCCATCTTACTGGCGTACACCAGGGCCTGCGGTTCAACCATCAGCACCCCCGAGGCCGAGGCCGACTCGATCTCCGCCGGCGTCTTTCGCGAGACCGCGCCCTTGCCCCCTGCGACTATCAGGCCCGATTCCTGCTCGAGACCGCGCAGTCCGTCCTTCAGCGCCCCGCACACGGTGGTGGTCACGCCTGAACTGTGCCAGTCGAAACCCAACACGGCGCCGAAGGCCTGGAACCATACAGGGTCGGAAAGGCGCCGTAACACCTCTTCCGGGCCGCGATCACTGACGATAGCGAGCGTGATCTCGCGGGCCATGAGCCGCATGCGCGAGAAGAGCCACGCAGGCGCCTTGCCCCCGTGGAGCGGTAGAGTGGCGGTGCCGGTCTTCATGAGACGACAGCATACTCGGGGGGCCGGACAGATAATCACAAAGACTGGAATATGCCATGGCCGCGGCCGTACGGATACTGCTCGAGGAAGGGGAGCCTCCGGCCGGCCTCGATGACTCTGCCACAGCGCTGGCCGTCCAGGAGGCCCTCCCGCTCGAAGGCGTGACGAACCGATGGGGCGATGAGGTCTACTTCACAATACCTGTGCATGTGGAGGAAGCGCCCGACGCGAGACAGGACATGGGTGTGGGCGAGTTGGGCTACTGGCCTGTCGGTGCCGCCTTCTGCATCTTCTTCGGCCCCGCGCCTGCCGGCATCGGCCCTTTGCCGAGGGCGTACAACAACGTGGATCCCTTCGGGCGCATCGAGACCGGGGAGGAAGCCGTCAAGGAAATGCTCGCGAAGGTCAGGGACGGCGAAACGGTGCGCGTTGTCGCCGCATGGCGTGGGGCGGAGCCGCCGCGCGGGCGACATGCGTCGAGACCACCTCATGCGGTAGCATGCTCTCTGTCTGACGAGCGACGAGTGGAGCCGACATGAACCTTATCGCGATCAACGGAAGCCCGAGGAAGGATTGGAACACCGCCACCCTACTCGAGAAGGCCATGGAGGGTGCCGAAAGCGTGGGAGCGAAGACGCGGCTGGTGCATCTCTACGACCTGGACTACCGGGGGTGCACGAGTTGTTTCGCCTGCAAGAGGAAGGGCAACACCCGCAAAGGCCTCTGCGCCATGCGCGACGACCTGCAGGATGTGCTGGCCGAAGTCCTCGCGTCCGACGTCCTTCTGCTGGGCTCGCCCATCTACTTCGACGACGTCACGGGCGAGATGCGGTCGTTCATGGAGCGTCTCTTCTTCCCCAACATCACGTATGACGAGTTTGGCAAGTCGGTATTCCCGCGGCGGATGTCCTGTGGGTTCGTCTTCACGATGAATTGCCCGGAGGAGGCGATGAAGGACGTCCACTACGACGTCCTCTTCCAGATACAGACCAGGCCGCTCGGAATGTTCAAAGGCGAGGTCGAGTTCGTGACTTCCCACGAGACCTGGCAGTTCAAGGACTACTCGGCGATGAACGCCGCCATGTTCGATGTGGAGGCCAAGGCCAGGATACGGGCCGAACGCTTCCCCATCGATTGCCGGAAGGCCTTCGAGATGGGTGCGCGGCTGGCACGGACCTAGTGCCCGGCGGCGCTCGATCCGCTGTACAGGAGACCGCATGACATCACGACCCTCAAGACGCTGGGTACGCCCCCTGACCGGGCTGTTGCTGACCATCGTCTGGCTGGCGGTAGCCGGGATCGGCGGCCCGTACTTCGGTCGGATCGGTGAGGTCTCGACCAACGAGCAGGCTTCGTATCTTCCCAGCAGCGCCGAATCCACCCAGGTGCAGAAGCGGCTGACTGAGTTCCTGGGGGACGACGCCATCCCGGCCGTCGTGGTGGCCGAGCGCTCCGGCGGACTCACCCCCGAGGATCAAGCGTGGCTCGCGGCACAGTCGGCGAGCCTGCCGCAGGCGGTCGACGCCATCAGCGGCGGCGTGTCTCCCGCCTTCCCCTCCTCGGACGGGATGGCGGCTCAGATGTTCGTGCCGCTCTCCACCGACACGCCGACCAGGGATTCCGTCGGGCTGCTCCGGACGGCTCTGGAGGGAGCCCCCGAGGGTCTCTCGGTGTACGTCACGGGGGCGGCCGGGCTGAGCGCCGACCTGGGCAACGGGTTCGCCGGCGTCGACGGCCTCCTGCTGTTGGTCGCCGTGCTGACCGTGTTCGTCATCCTGGTGGTGGTCTACCGGTCTCCGCTGCTCCCCATCCTGGTGCTCCTTGCCTCGATGAGCGCGTTGTGCGGCGCCGTCCTTATGAGCTTCTATCTGGCCAAGGCCGGGGTGTTCAAGATCAACGGCCAGGTGCAGGGCATTCTCTTCATCCTGGTCATTGGAGCCGCGACCGACTACTCGTTGCTGTACGTGTCGCGTTTCCGAGAGGCGCTTCGACTGAGCGACTCGGTGTGGAGCGCCACCAGGACGGCCTGGAAGGGCTCGGTGGAGGCGATCATCGCCTCCGGCGGCACCGTGATCGCCGGGCTTCTGTGCCTCCTCCTGTCCGACCTGGCCTCGAACAAGGCGCTGGGTCCGGTGGCTGCCCTCGGGATACTGTTCGCGGTGTTGGTGGCTCTCACGTTCCTGCCGGCCATGCTGCTGCTGGCCGGACGCGTCGCCTTCTGGCCGCGACATCTGCTTCGTGTTGCCTCGCAGACGGGCCCGCGGCGCAGGGGCGTATGGGAGCGGATCGCCGCTGCGATCGATACCCGTGACCGGTTGATGTGGGTGATGGTAGGGGTCGTGCTGGCGCTTGGCTGCGTGGGCCTGGTCGGTCTGAATGCCGGCGGAGTGCCGGCCAGCGACCTGGTGATAGGCGAGTCGCAGTCGCGCGACGGCCAAAACATCCTGGCGGCGCACTTTCCCGGCGGCTCGGGGCAGCCTGTCCAGGTGATCGTCCCGGAAGACAAGCTCGACGCGGTCGCCGCGGCCGCCCTTGGGAACGCGGGAGTGAGCAGCGCCTCGGTCGTCTCCGCGGACTCGCCGAGCGGCTCCATACCTGTCCCCAGGCCGGCGGAGGGCCCGTTCGCCCAGGCGACTCCGACGGTGGCCGGTGGCGATGTCATGCTGCAGCTCACGCTCACCGACAAGGCCGACTCGCTGGAGGCCGAACGGACGGTCACCGCGCTTCGGACCGCGCTCCGCCCGCTCGACCCCTCCATCATCATCGGCGGATCCACGGCCCTCGACCTCGACACCAACCTGACCAGCACTCGCGATCGCAATCTCATCATCCCGCTGGTGCTGGTAGTGATCACCGTGATCCTGATGTTGCTGCTGCGCAGTATCGTCGCGCCGCTGCTGCTGATGGTGAGCACGGTGCTCAGTTTCGGCACTGCTCTCGGCGTCTCCAGCCTGCTGTTCAATCATCTGCTCGACTTCCCCGGCGCCGACCCGGCCGTCCCCCTGTACGGGTTCGTGTTCCTGGTCGCGCTCGGCATCGACTACAACATCTTCCTGATGACCCGGGTGCGGGAGGAATCGGCGCTGCACGGCACCGAGCAGGGTGCGCTGCGCGGTCTCGTCGTCACCGGCGGGGTGATCACCTCGGCGGGCGTTGTGCTGGCGGCCACTTTCGCCGCCCTGGCCGTGATCCCCATCCTGTTCCTGGTGCAACTTGCCGTGATCGTGGCCTTCGGCGTCCTGCTCGACGCATTGGTGGTGCGCGCCCTGTTCGTACCGGCCTTGGTGCATGATGTTGGTCGCTCGGTCTGGTGGCCCTCGAGGCTGTCCAAGCGGACATGAGCGGGTCGTCCGTCGACCGTCTCGACTCCTTCTACGCCGGATCGCTCGGCTGCTCTCCGAACGACCTGAACGCGCATGGGCCGACCGTCGTCGAGAGCGACGTGGGCTCGATCAGGTTCGCCAAGGGCAGTCCGCTGGCCTTGTACGCGCTGGCCAAACCCGGCGGCGCAGCGATCGCCGTCAGGGCCGGCCTCGGGACGGTGGTGAAAGAGGCGGTCCGCGGGGCGGTGGTACTGGACGAGCCGGCCTGCGAGGCGATCGAAAGCGCCGTTTCACAGCAGGTCGACGTCGGGTTCTGGTTTCGCGGGGTCAGACTATTCTGCGACTCCGACTCGTTCCGCGCCTGCGCGGCCGCGGGTGTCCGGGAGATCTTGCCCCACGAAGACGAACGGGCGCTTCTTCTCCAACGCAGATGGGGAGGGAAGGTCTTTGGGCGGCTGGTCGACGGCCGGGTGGTCAGCTGGGCCG
>Ga0123332_1004328_pt1 | contig 12520 bp, 12 predicted proteins | sample BioC12SIPDNA_4_FD_89958 | JGI IMG/M metagenome (GOLD analysis project Ga0123332, IMG submission 89958) | Anaerobic biogas reactor microbial communites from Washington, USA - Biogas_R2_A C12 SIP DNA | ecosystem: Engineered > Bioreactor > Anaerobic > Unclassified | place: Washington, USA...
CGGGCAGGTGAAGTTCGTCCCGCCGAACTGGATCAACACCTACCGCCACTGGATGGAGAACATCCAGGACTGGACCATCAGCCGCCAGCTCTGGTGGGGCCACCGCATCCCGGCCTGGTACGACGACCAGGGCAACGTGTACGTCGGCCGCGACGAGGCCGACGCGCGCGCGCGCGCGGGCCTGTCTTGCGACCTGCCGCTGCGCCAGGACAGCGACGTGCTCGAGACCTGGTTCTCGTCCTCGCTGTGGCCGATCAGCACCATGGGCTGGCCCGACGAAGACGCGATGCGCGAGCGCGGCTTCGACGCGTTCGTGCCCAGCAGCGTGCTGGTCACCGGCTTCGACATCATCTTCTTCTGGGTCGCGCGCATGGTGATGATGACCGACGCGCTGGCCGGGAAGATCCCGTTCCACGACGTCTACATCACCGGCCTGGTCCGCGACAAGGACGGGCAGAAGATGTCCAAGTCGAAGGGCAACATCCTCGACCCGCTCGACATCATCGACGGCATCAGCGCCGACGCACTGGTCACCAAGCGCACCACCGGGCTGATGAAGCCCAAGGACGCGCCGAAGATCGAAAAGGCCACGCGCAAGGAGTTCCCCGACGGCATCGCCGCGCACGGCGCCGACCCGCTGCGCTTCACCATGGCCGCGCTGGCGGGCCCGGGCCGCGACATCAAGTTCGACCTCGGCCGCGCCGAGGGCTACAAGAACTTCTGCAACAAGCTGTGGAACGCGACCCGCTTCGTGCTGATGAACACGCAGGGCTTCGACGCCGCCACGGCCCCGGCGTCGCCGGCCACCGACGCCGAGAAGTGGATCCTCGCCCGCCTCGCCGCCACCGCGGCCGAGGCCGCGGAGCACTTCGCCACCTACCGTTTCGACCTGCTCGCGCAGGCGCTGTACGAGTTCGCCTGGAACGAGTTCTGCGACTGGTTCGTGGAACTGGCCAAGCCCGCGCTCAACGGCGACGACGCGGTCGCCGCGGCGAGCACCCGCCGCACCCTGCTGGCGGTACTCGAGGCGCTGCTGCGCCTGCTGCATCCGCTGGTCCCGTTCGTCACCGAGGAACTGTGGCGCCACGTCGCGCCGCGCCTGGGCATCGAAGGCGCCACGATCTCGCTGCAGCGCTACCCCGAGCCGGGCGACTTCGCCGGCGACCACGCGCGCGCGGAGGCCGACGTGGAATGGCTCAAGGCGATGGTCACCGCGCTGCGCCGGATCCGCAGCGAGCTGGGCGTCTCGCCCAACCGCCAGGTGGCGCTGCTGGTCCAGGACGGTGGCGCGGACGACCACGCGCGCCTGCAGCGCTTCGCCGCGCAGCTGCGCTTCCTCGCCCGGCTCGAGCGGATCGACGCGATCGAGGGCGAGCCGCCGCCGGCCGCCGCCGGCCTGGTCGGCGAGCTCAGGCTGTTCGTGCCACTGGAAGGCCTGGTCGACCTGGAGGCCGAGCGCGCGCGCCTGGACCGCGAGATCGCGCGGGTGGCGGGCGAGAAGGAAAAAAGCCAGGCCAAGCTGGCGAAGTTCAGCGAGAAGGTGCCGGCCGCGGTGGTCGAACAGGAGCGCCAGCGCCTGGCCGACTGGACCGCACAGCACGAAGCGCTGACCGTGCAGCGCGCGCGCCTGGGCTGAACCGGCGCGCCGCCCGGGCGCCCCTCCCCGTCCACGGGGCGGGCGCTCAGGCCCAGTCGTCGAACAGCAGTTCCTTGGCCATTACGATCGCGTCCTCGCGCCCGCCATGCGCGGGGTAATAGCGCGGGCGTCGGCCGATCTCGTTGAAGCCTTCGTCCTGGTAGAGCGCGATCGCGGCCGGGTTGGACGGGCGCACCTCCAGGAACACGCGTCGCGCGCCCTGCCCGCGCGCCACGCGCTCGAGCCCGCGCAGCAACCGCCGGCCGTGGCCCTGGCCCTGGTGGCCGGGCTCGATGCACACGTTGAGCAGGTGCGCTTCGCCCGCGCCCACGCTCAGCACGCCGTAGCCGATCGGCCCCGCGTCCGATTCCAGGATCCACGCCGGATAGCCGGCGCGCAGGCAGTCGCGGAAGATGCCCTGGGTCCAGGGGAAGGGATAGGCGCGCAGCTCGATCCGCATCACCGCCTCGAGGTCCTCCTCGCGCATCGGCCGCAGCCGGGTGCGCGGCTGGCCGGCGGGCACCCCCACGCTCATCCCCGCGCCGCCCTGGCCCGCAGCGCGCGCAGCCGCGGCCACAGCGCGCGACGCGCGCGGGCGTCGCGCAGGCCGCCGGGTGGCAACAGGCTCCGGCACGTTTCCAGGGCGACGGGATCGGCCGGGTCGCGGCCGGCGGCGCGCACCAGCGCCTGCAGCAGCCGGTCCGGGCGCTCGGGCGCCGGCGTGGGCACGACGCCCGGCGATGCGGCTTCCACGCCGGGCCGGCTGGCCAGCGCCAGGACCGTGAAACCCATCGCCTCCAGGCACTCGCGCTGCAGCGGGTCGAAACTCATGCCGCCCCCGCGCGCGCCCCGTCCTGGCGACGCCAGAACCACATCACCGGGCCCGACAGCGCGTACAGCGTGGACGCTGCGAGCAGGGTCTTGGGCGGATCCACCCACAGCGCGATCAGCACCCCGACCGCGATCAGCAGCGCCACGAACGGCACCCGCTCCGCACGCGGCCCGGTGCCGCTGCCCTTGAAGCTGTTGTAGCGCAGGCGGCTGACCATCAACAGGCCGGCCACGACGGTCACCCCCAACGCCGCGTAGCGCAACTGCTCGCCGGCGTAGTCGAGTTCGTGGCAAGTCCACACGAAGCTGGCCATCAGGCCGGCCGCCGCCGGGCTGGCCAGGCCGATGAACCACCGCCGGTCGACCGTGCCCACCTGGCTGTTGAAGCGGGCCAGCCGCAGGGCCGCGCAGGCGGCGTACAGGAAGGCGGCCAGCCAGCCGATCTTGCCCAGGGTGGTCCCGTCGAGCTTCATCGACACCAGCGCCCAGTGGTACATCACCAGCGCCGGCGCCATGCCGAAGCTCACCAGGTCGGCCAGCGAGTCGTACTGCACGCCGAATTCGCTCTGGGTATTGGTCAGTCGCGCCACCCGGCCGTCGATCCCGTCCAGGATCGCGGCCACGAAGATCGCGATGCAGGCCGCGCCGTAGCGGCCCTGGGACGCGGCGATGATCGCGAAGAAGCCCGCGAACAGGCCGCCGGTGGTGAACAGGTTGGGCAGCAGGTAGATGCCGCGGCCGCGCGCTGGCGGCGGGGTCTGGGGCTCCATGCGCGCAGTGTAGCGCCGCCGCCACGGCGCCGGCAGTCACGTTTCGGCGCCCACGCGCTTGCGCCGGCGCCGCGGCGATGCTGCAATCGGCGCACGATCACGCTCCTGCAGGAGTCTTGCCGATGCCCCGCCTCCCGCTTCTGGTGCTCGTCGCAGGCCTGGTGGCCGCCCCCGCGGCCGTGTCCGGCGAGGTCTACCAGTGGAAGGACGCCAATGGCGTCACCCATTACTCGCAGACGCCGCCGCCCAGCGGCGCCTACCAGCTCCGGCAGATCACCGCGGCCGGCGCCAGCTCGGCCCAGGCCGCCGCGCCGCAGGAGGTGGAAGAGAACCCGAACTGCGCCACGGCGCGGGCGAACGTGGCCGCGCTCGGCAGCGGGCAGCCCGTGCACGAGGCCGGCGAGGACGGCCAGCCGGGCCGGGCCCTGAACGACGCCGAGCGCGCGGCCCAGCTGGAACTGGCGCAGGCCGCGGTCAAGGCCTACTGCACCTCCCCCGCGGGCTAGCCCATGCGGCTGGCGTGGGCGTTCGTGGCCGGCGCCCTGGGTGCCGGCGTGCTCGCCTGGTGGCAGGCGCGCGAACCCCAGGCCCCGGCGTCCGCGCCTGCATCCGACGCGATGCCGCCCACGGCCGCCGACCGGGGCGGCCTGGTGCTCTACCGCTGGCGCGACGAACACGGCGTAGTGCAGGTCACCGACGCGCCGCCGGAGGGACGCCCCTACACGGTGGTCGACGTGGCGGCCCTGGAGCGGCGCAACACCATCGACCCGAATCCGGCACTCGAAGCCGCGCGCTGAGCGCCGCGGCAGCCCCGCGCGGGGGCCATGGCAGAATGCGCATCCCGCTGTCCCGAGTCGAAAGATGCGCCTGTCGCAGTTCCATCTCCATACCGAAAGGGAAACCCCCGCCGAAGCCGAGGTCGCCAGCCATCGCCTGATGCTGCGGGCCGGCATGATCCGCAGGCTGGCCGCCGGGCTCTACACCTGGTCGCCGCTGGGCTTGCGCGTGCTGCGCAAGGTCGAAGCGGTGGTGCGCGAGGAAATGGACCGCGCCGGCGCGCTCGAGATGGCGATGCCGTCGGTGCAGCCGCGCGAACTGTGGGAGGAAACGGGGCGCTGGGAGAAGTTCGGCCCGCAGCTGCTCAAGATCCGCGACCGCAAGGACCACGAATACTGCTTCACGCCCACCGCCGAGGAGGCGGTGACGGACTTCTTCCGCCACGAGTTCAGCAGCTACCGGCAGCTGCCGGTCAACTTCTACCAGATCACCAACAAGTTCCGCGACGAGATCCGCCCGCGCTTCGGCGTGATGCGCGCGCGCGAGTTCGTGATGAAGGACGCCTACTCCTTCCACGTCGACGAGGACGACCTGCTGGAGAACGGCTACCGCCCGATGTACGAAGCCTACGAGCGGATCTTCACCCGCCTGGGCCTGCGTTTCCGGGCGGTCGCGGCCGACACCGGCGCGATCGGCGGCAGCGCCTCGCACGAGTTCCACGTGCTGGCCGACTCGGGCGAGGACGCGCTGGCCTTCTGCGAGTCCTCCGGCTACGCGGCCAACGTCGAACTGGCCGAAGCGCTCGCGCCGGGCGAACGCCCCGCCCCGTCGGAGCCGATGCGCAAGGTCGACACCCCGGTGCAGAAGACCTGCGAGGACGTCGCCGCGCTGCTCGGGATCCCGCTCGCGCGCACGGTCAAGTCGGTGGCGCTGATGGCCGAGGAAGGCTTCGTGCTCGCGCTGGTGCGGGGCGACCACGTGGTCAACGAGATCAAGCTGGCCAAGGTCCCCGGCATGGCCGGGTTCCGCATGGCCACCGAGGCCGAGATCCAGGCGCACCTGGGCTGCGAACCCGGCTTCCTCGGCCCGGTGGGCGTGCGCGACGACGTGCGCGTGCTGGCCGACCGCAGCGTGGCGGCGATGGCCGATTTCGTGGTCGGCGCCAACGCGCCGGGCGCGCACCTGGCGGGGGTGAACTGGGGCCGCGACCTCCCCGAACCGCACGTGGTGGCCGATATCCGCAACGTGGTCGCCGGCGACCCGTCGCCCGACGGCAAGGGCGTGCTGTCGCTGGCCCGCGGCATCGAGGTAGGCCACGTGTTCGCGCTGGGCAAGCGCTACTCCGAAGCGATGGGCTGCACCGTGCTCGACGAATCGGGCCAGCCGGTGCACCCGTCCATGGGCTGCTACGGCATCGGCGTCTCGCGCATCGTCGCCGCGGCGATCGAGCAGAACCACGACGAGGCCGGTATCCGCTGGCCGGAGGCGATGGCGCCATGGCGCGCGGTGGTGTGCGTGATCAACCCGAAGGGGAACCCGGACGTGGCCGCGGCCGCCGAGGACCTGTACCGCGCGCTCAACGAGGCCGGCCTGGACACCGCGCTGGACGACCGCGGCCTGCGGCCCGGGGCGATGTTCGCGGATATCGAACTGATCGGCATCCCGCACCGGGTGGTGGTGTCCGAACGCGGGCTGGCGGCCGGGACGTTCGAATACCGCGCGCGCGCAGCCGACGCCCCCGAGCAGCTCGATCGCGACGCGCTGTTCACGCGGCTGGCCGGACGATGAACGGCGCGCCGGGATAATCCGGGAATACCCTTGGGATAATGCCGGCCTGGCTGGTGCGCGGGCGCGCATGCGCGGCTTCCATTATCATTCGCGCCTGCAGGGATGCATTTTCCTTTTCCAGACCGGAGTCAGTTTTGATGGCAATCGATTTGACCGCACTTTCCCCCAAGGAGCTCGATACCCTCATCGCCGAGGCCAAGCGCCGCAAGACCATCTTGAAGAAGCGCAAGCCGATCGCCTCGATCCGCAAGCGGATCGTCGATTTCGCGACGGCCGAGGGCTATACCATCCAGGAGCTGTTCGGTCCCGGTGCCACGGTCGGCAGGGCCACCGCCAAGGCGGCCAAGAAGACGGCCAGGAAAACCACCGCCGGGCGAAAGGTGCCGCCGAAGTACCGCAACCCGGCCAATCCGGCGGAAACCTGGACCGGCCGCGGCAAGCATCCGCGCTGGTTGGCGGCGCAGCTCGCCAAGGGCAAGAAGCTCGAGGATTTCCTGATCAAGAAGAAGTAGCCGCGGGTCGCCGGACCCGCCGGCAGCGTCCGGCGTCGTCCGGCTGCGCCAGGCTGGCGCGGCGCGCCTCAGAGGCTGCGCCGGGCCGGCAGCAGCAGGTTGCCGACCAGCAGGCCGGCGATCAGCGCCAGCAGCACGTTGAGCACGGTGATCGCCGCCTGCTGGCCCGCGACCACGTCCTGCTGCTGCACCGCCACCAGCAAGGTGCGCAGGCTGGTGCTGCCCGGGACGAGCATGATGATGCCCGGCACCCGGATCAGCGCCCCCGGCCGGTTGCGCCATTGCGCGTAGCCGTTGCCGGCCACGGTGATCACCAGCGCCGAAAGGAACACCCCGATCGGGCTGCCCAGCCATTGCCCGCCCAGGCGCGAGATCTGGTAACCGGCGATCGCCGCGGCCATCACCAGCGCGATGTCGCGCCGCCCGCTGCGGAACAGCGCGGCGAAGGCCCAGGACGCCGTCACCACCGCGCCCCACTCCACCCAGGCCGGCTGCGGCCGCAGCGCGCGCACCTGCGGCTCCAGGCCGAGCAGCTGCAGCGCGATCAGCGCGATCATCGTGCCCACCGTGAGCTTGAGCAGCGTGGCCAGCGCCCCGAACAGGCGCGCGGTGCCCGAGATCAGGTGCTGGCTGGTGAGCTCGCTGAACGCATTGGTGAGCGCCATGCCTGGCATCAGCACGATCATCGAGGCGATGACGACGGTGTTGAGGTTGAGCGGCGCCACGAAGGTGGCCACCAGCGCGGCCAACCCGCCGGCCACCACGCCGGCCAACACTTCGTCGGCTTCGCGCATCTGCGGACGGCCGCGGCTGAGGATGCCGAGCAGGCCGACCAGGGTCCCGATCACCGCGGCGGTGGCGATGTCCAGCCACGGCAGCCGCAGCAGCCCGGCCATGCTCGCTGCCGCCAACCCGAACCCCGCGACCTGCTGCAGGTGGCTGCGCCAGCCGCCATCGCGCTTGAGCGCGCGCAGGGCCGCGTGCCCTTCGACGATGTCGAGGCGGCCGGCCAGCACCTCCTCCGCGATCCGGTCGGCCTCGCACAACTTGTGGAGGTTGGTCTCGCCCGGCGGCAGCCGGATCACGCGGGTGGTATGGCTGACGCCCGGCGGCTGTTGCGGATCGCTGAAGCTCAGGATCAGGCCGGTGGGGTTGCTCCACGGCTCGCAGTCGAGCCCCAGGCGCCGCGCGACCGCCTCGATGGCGCCTTCCAGGCGCTGCGCGGTGGTGCCGTAGCGGTGCAGCTGCCCGGCGAGCTCGACCACGAACTCGATGCGGGTGGCGAAGGCCGCGGCGCTGGCGGCGGTGGGCATCTGCGGTGCAGGCATGGCGACAGGATCGCATGACCCGCGCCGGCGCGGCAGCCGGGCGCCGCCGGCTGCCGTCGAAGGGGGCTTGCCTGTATCCTCGCCTGCGATGACTGCGCCCACGCCACAGCCGCCGTCCGCCACCGCCGACCCTGCCGATCCGTCGGTGCTGCGCCTGTCCGGACACTGGACGATCGGACAGGCGCACGAAATCGGGAAGGTCCTGCGCGCGGCGCCCGGCGACGCCCGTTGCGTCGACGCCACGGCCGTGCAGCGGCTCGATTCGCTCGGCGTGCTCCAACTGTTGCGCCACGCCGAGCGCACCGGCATGGACTACGCGGGCTTCCGCTTCCGCGACGACCACCAGGCCCTGGTGGCGGCGATCGAGGACGTGCACGGCGGCCGCCCCGCGGCCAAGCGCGAGTACGGGTTCGCCGCCGCCCTGGCGCGACTGGGCTACGCGGTGCACGACAACGCGCAGGAGATCGTGGCCCTGGTGAGCTTCCTCGGCGAGACCCTGGTCAAGCTCGGCCGCACCGTGCTGGCCCCGCAGCGTTTCCGGCTCACCTCCACCGTGCACCACATGGAGCAGGTGGGCCTGGACGCGGTGCCGTTGGTGGTCCTGCTCTCGTTCCTGGTCGGCGCGGTGATCGCGTTCCTGGGCGCGCAGATCCTGGCCGACTTCGGGGCCACGATCTTCGTGGTCGAACTGGTGTCGATCGCGTTCCTGCGCGAGTTCGGGGTGCTGTTGACCGCGATCCTGCTCGCCGGCCGCACCGCCAGCGCGTTCACCGCCCAGATCGGGGCGATGGTGAGCCGCGAGGAGATCGACGCGATCCGCACCCTGGGCCTGGACCCGGTGGACCTGCTGGTGATCCCGCGCGTGGTCGCGCTGCTGGTGATGCTGCCGCTGCTGACCTTCATCGCGATGATGTCGGGCCTGCTCGGCGGCCTGTCGGTGGGCGCCTTCAGCCTCGATATCCCGCCGCAGGCCTACCTGGCGCGGATGTACCAGGAGATGGAGCTGCGCCACTTCCTGGTCGGCATGTCCAAGGCGCCGCTGTTCGCGCTGGTGATCGGGCTGATCGGCTGCCTCGAGGGCCTGCAGGTCAAGGGCACGGCGCAGTCGGTGGGCGAACGCACCACCTCGAGCGTGGTGCAGACGATTTCGCTGGTGATCGTGTTCGACGCGCTCGCCGCGATCTGGTTCATGTACATGGACTGGTGAGCATGGCCGCCGACCCGCACCCCCAGCGGCAGGATCCGGCCCACGGCGACGACCGGCCGGCGTTGATCCGCGTGCGCGGCCTGGTCAACCGCTTCGGCCGCCAGACCGTGCACGACGGGCTCGACCTGGACGTGTACGAGGGCGAGATCATCGGCGTGGTGGGCGGCTCGGGCTCGGGCAAGTCGGTGCTGATGCGTTCGCTGATCGGGCTGCGCCGGCCGGACGCCGGCCAGATCGAGGTGCTGGGCGTGGACCCGCGCTCGGACGACCCGGCCGACCGTCTGCACCTGGAGCGCAGCACCGGAGTGCTGTTCCAGGACGGCGCCCTGTTCTCCTCGCTGACCGTGGGCGAGAACGTCGAGGTCCCGCTGAAAGAGCACCACCCCGGGCTGCCCGACTCGCTGCGCTACGAGCTCGCCCTGCTCAAGGTGCGCCTGGCCGGACTTCCGGCCGATGCGCTGGACAAGCTGCCCTCGCAGCTCTCGGGCGGCATGCGCAAGCGCGCCGCGCTGGCGCGGGCGCTGGCCCTGGACCCGCCGCTGCTGTTCCTGGACGAGCCGACCGCCGGCCTGGACCCGATCGGCGCCGCCGCCTTCGACCGCCTGATCCGGACCCTGCAGCAGGCGCTGGGCCTGACGGTGTTCCTGATCACCCACGACCTCGACACGCTCTACACGATCTGCGACCGTGTCGCCGTGCTCGCCGACCGCAAGGTGGTCGCCGCGGCCCCGCTCGAGGAGATCGAGCGCCACGACCACCCCTGGATCCGCGACTATTTCCACGGACCGCGCGGCCGCGCGGCCGCGCGCGTGGCGGCGAGCGCCACGGAGGAGTCCTGACGCATGGAAACCAAGGCCAACTACGTCCTCATCGGTGCGTTCACGATCGCGGTCACGGTGTTCCTGCTGCTGTTCGCGCTGTGGGCCGCCAAGTACTCGTCCGACCGCAGCTGGCACGACTACCGGGTGGTGTTCCGCGAACCGGTCACCGGGCTCACCGAAGGCAGCAGCGTGCAGTACAACGGCATCGCGGTCGGCACCGTCGAGCAACTGATGCTCGCGCCCGAGGACCCGCGCCAGGTCATCGCCCACCTGCGGCTGCAGGCAAGTACCCCGGTCAAGGTCGACACCCAGGCGCGGCTGTCGATGACCAGCCTCACCGGGCCGCCGATCATCCAGCTCACCGGCGGCAGCCCCGACGCGCCGCCGCTGGTGGCCGGACCGGATGGCGAACCGCCGGTGATCGAGACCGCGGCCTCGGCGCTGCAGAACATCGCCGACACCGCCAACCGCCTGGTCGAGCGCCTCGACCAGGTGCTCAGCGAGGAGAACGTCGCGCGCATCTCCGCCACGCTCGACAACATCGAGTCGATGACCGGCGCGATCGCCGGGCAGCGCGAGGACATGCGCGAGATCCTGGTCAACGCGCGTACCGCCAGCCAGCAGCTGACCGTCACCATGGCCTCGGCCAACCGCACCCTCGACACCTTCGACCGCGAACTGGCGCAGAACCTGCCGCGGCTGATGGAGAAGATCGATGGCACCCTGGACCGGCTGGATTCGGCCGCACGCGGCGCCGATACGATCCTCAACGAGAACCGCGCGGCCATCAACAGCTTCGCCAACGACGGCCTGTCGCAGCTCGGCCCCACCCTGGGCGAGCTGCGCAGCCTGATCCGCGACCTGCGCCGGATCAGCGACCGCCTCGATGCCAACCCGGCGCGCTACCTGCTCGGCCGCGATGCCCCGAAGGAGTTCGAACCGTGAGCGCAGTGCCCCCGTCCCGCCTTCCCCGCCGCGCCCGGCTGCTCGTGCCCCTGCTGCTCGCGTCGCTGGCGGGCTGCTCCTTGCTTGGCGGCGGCAACGAGCGAGAGCGATCGACGATCTACGCCCCCGACCCGCGGGTGGCGATCGACCCCTCCGCCCCGGCCGCGGACTGGCAGCTCTCGCTCAGCCCGCCGCTGGGCGCGCGCGCGATCGACAGCTTCCGGATCGCGGTGCGGCCCACGCCGAACGAGCTGCAGGTCTACCGCGGCGCCGCCTGGGCCAAGACGCCCACCGACATGCTGCAGGACGCGCTGCTGCGCGCGCTGGAGGATTCAGGCAAGCTGCCGTCGGTCGCCCGCCAGGGCGCCGGCGTCTCCTCGGACTACAAGCTGGTGATCGATCTGCGCCGCTTCGAGGCGGACTACGCCGGCGCCGCCGTGCCCGCCGCCGCCATCGAATTCAACGCCAAGCTGATCCACGGCTTCGACCAGTCGATCGTCGCCTCGCGGACGTTTCACGCCGCCCGGCGCGCCTCCGGCACCGAGGTCGCCCAAGTCGTCGACGCGTTTTCGCGCAGCCTTGAAGACGTCACCAGGGAACTGGCGCACTGGATCCTCGCTTCGGGCAACGCGCACCGCGGGGAGCGCCCACGCGGCGGCAACTGAGTCCCTCCGGGTTGCGCCGGCGCGCGGACGCGCACTGCCCACCCCCCGGAAGACCGCCACGCGCGTCCCGCATGGGACGCCCGGGCCGGCGTCGGCCCATGCCATGTCCTGGAGAACGCCTGGCCCCGGGCGTGGCCGGGGCCAGCTGCCAACCCCATGCGACGCCGCGGAAAGCAGGCTCCCCCACCAGGCTGCCGCCGGGAGGGAGCGCACGGCAGGCTGTCGTTATCGGATCGTCCAGCCCGAGGGGTGGCTGCCGACGAGCTTGGAGGTGAAATCAACCTCCTCCGCGCCAATCCACATCCACACCCTGGTGTTGTTCGTCCACACCAGGTCGCCGAACCCGTCGCCGTTGAAATCGCCGAATGCCGCGAGCTGGTAGTCGGTGACGTTGGTCGAGGCGGCCTTCTTCGTGGCCACGTTACTGTTCATCAGCCAGTACGAGAACTTCCGCTGGGCCGGCTGGTGCCACAGGAGATCCGCCCGCCCGTCGCCATCCAGGTCCACCGCTCCGCGGATCGCCCAGCCCGCGGGATGGCTCCCGATCAGCAGTGGCGTGAAGCCGGCGTTGCCGCCGCTGCGCCACAGCCAGATCCGCGAACCGTTCGACCACACCAGGTCGTCCAGCCCATCGCCGTTGAAATCGCCGATCGCGACCAACTGGTAGTTCGAGACGTCGGATGACGGGGACTGGTAGGTCGCGACGTGGCCGTTCATTAGCCAGTACGCGAACCTCCTGGTGCTGGTGTTATGCCAGAGCAGATCGTCCAGGCCGTCGCCATTGATGTCGGCGACGCCGATGGCCCGCCAGCCGTTCAACGGGTTGGTGATCTTGACGGCCTTGCCGAAGGCCGCGCCGGTGGAAGGCCACATCCACGTGCCATCCGCGCCGCTCCAGACGATGTCGGTCCGGCCGTCGCCATTCAGGTCGCCGCTGCCGACATAGGTGTAGCCGGTCACGTTCTTGGAAGGCGACTTGAAGCTCGCGGCATGCGCATTCATCAGCCAATGCGCGAACCTCGTGGTGCCCCCCAGCCAGAACAGGTCCGAGCGACCGTCGCCATTCACGTCTCGCCGAACTTTCCGGATTGGCACGACCGTGTCGCGGAACTGGGCCACGATCGGCATCGTCTGGTTCATGCTGCGGACGTTATCCGCACCGGCGCTGCCCGTGGGCCGGTTCTGGTAGCGCACCGACGGGTTGGCGAAGTGCGGAATCTCGAGCTGGCCGTCACCCAGC
>Ga0123332_1004332_pt1 | contig 12505 bp, 10 predicted proteins | sample BioC12SIPDNA_4_FD_89958 | JGI IMG/M metagenome (GOLD analysis project Ga0123332, IMG submission 89958) | Anaerobic biogas reactor microbial communites from Washington, USA - Biogas_R2_A C12 SIP DNA | ecosystem: Engineered > Bioreactor > Anaerobic > Unclassified | place: Washington, USA...
CGCCAGGCCATCAGCCGCGCGATCGCGGACCAGGCGCGTACGATCCGCATTCCTGTTCACATGGTGGAGAGCATCAACCGGCAGATCCGGGTGCAGCGGCGACTGATGCAAGAGCTGGGCCGCGACCCGACGCCGGAGGAGATTGCGCTGGAGATGGACTATCTCCTGCCTGAAGACCGGGAGATGGTCGAGGTGTCTCTCGCTGCGGGTCAACCGCTGGAGGTCGGGCTGAGCCGCCGGCTGGCGATTGCAGCAGCCAAGGTGCGCCGGGTGATGCGCATCTCGCAGGAGCCGATGTCGTTGGAGACGCCGGTGGGCACGGAGGAAAACAGCTCGCTGGGCGACTTCATCGAAGATGACAGCCTGCCGGGGCCTGCCGACCAGGCAAGCCGCCATCTGCTCAAGGAGCAGATGGAAGAGATCCTCAAGGGGCTGAGCGAGCGCGAGCGCAAGGTATTGGAGATGCGCTTCGGGTTGAAGGACGGCACCGCGCGCACCCTGGAGGAAGTCGGGCAGGAGTTTGGCGTCACGCGCGAGCGGATCCGCCAGATCGAAGCCAAGGCATTGCGCAAACTGCGGCACCCGATTCGGAGCCGGAAGCTGCGCGACTACCTGGGCTAAGGAGCACACCCTCGTCATTTTGACGGAAGGGGCTCAAATCTATATAATAGGGGAGTCTGTGATCCTCGATAGCTCAATTGGCAGAGCAAGCGGCTGTTAACCGCAAGGTTGTAGGTTCGAGTCCTACTCGAGGAGCCTGGACAGTGGCCGGCAATCCGTAAGGGTTGCCGGTTTTGTTGTGCGCGCTTAACCAGATCGATGCTGTGCTATACTCACATCAGAGTTGCTGCCGGTATTCGTAGTTGCGGGTCAGGAGCTGAACGATGGGGATCACAAGCATCAAGATCAATCGTGCCCCGGTGTTGACGCTGTGGGCCGTTGTCGTGGCAGAGCGATTGGGCTACGAGAAGGAGACTGCCTTGACTCTGGGCAAGGCCGTTGCGGTACTCAACGCGCAAGCCAAGGGCCGGCGATTAGGAATCTACGAAGCGAAAACCGAAGCCGGGAAGGCAGAAGACCGTAGGCAGGAAACGCCTGTCGGGGTGGAGTACATCGATATCCTGGGGAGAGGCATTCCAGCCATCAGGACACCGCAAGGACTGCGCGCCGCACTCGACGGAGAAGTGATCCGTGCCGAGAGCGTCGAGAAATATCTCCAGCAGAAATTCCGGGCGGATCTCGACGAAGCGCGTGCCGCCATGCAGACGCTGGCAGAGGCGTATACACCCAAAGAACTGGCAAGCAGAGCGTATGATCTCTACGCAGAATTCCGCCCGGAGATTCCAGAAGGAAAGAAAGGTTGGGGTGCAAAGGGCGAACTGGATCTGGACTTCATCCGCTCACTGGCAAAATAGGCTCGAAATCTCCGAGACCAGAGGAGGGCAGCCGATGAAACGACCCCTCCAGCCATCGTCACGACTTGGCTGGCGAGCCTTCTGGCTGGGCTTTGCCACATTTTTCTGGGGCCGGTTGCTTTTTGCCCTGCTGGGGCCACTGCTTCAAGGCGATAGCAGCCGTCGCATCCCGATTCCCTTGAGCCTGGTTGGCGTCGCGTTCGAGGTCGTGCTTGCGATCGCTGCCCTCGTCGCTGGCGTGATCGCTTTGAAGCGGGGGGAGCGATCGTGGTTCAACCTGGTTGCTATTGGGCTGGCCGTTACCATCGGTGGATTCTGGCTGTTCATCGCACTCGGCCAGATTCTGGCGCCGCGCTAGTCTTGTGCGGAGCGGACGGGTAGAGCGATGAAAGTCGAACGCGATCTCATCTTCTGGCTGCGCTGGGTGCTGGCGAACGCGCTGGGCGAGGCGGTCGGGCTGAGCACGGTGCTCCTGGTCGGCTTCGGCGTCCTCGGCAGCGCGGTGGAAGGTCTCCCCGGTGCGTGGCCGTTCGTGGCCAGCCTGACCGCCGGCATCCTGTTGGGCGTCTTCGAAGGAATCGTGGTCGGCGCGGCACAGGGGATCGTGCTGCGGCGCAGGCTGCCGGAACTGCCCCTGCGTTCCTGGATCGTGGCCACCGTGATCGGTGCGATGGTTGCCTGGGGGTTGGGCATGCTGCCCAGCACGCTGATGGCCGGCGGCGCAGGCGAAGGCCAGGCCGCGGCCGAGATGCCGGAGTGGCTCACCTATGTGATGGCGGCGGGCCTTGGGTTGGTGGCGGGCGTCATCCTCGCGTTCGTGCAATGGACTATCCTCCGGACGACATCAGGGGTGCGGCGCGCCTCCCTGTGGCTGCCGGCGAACTCGCTGGCTTGGCTCGTCGGGATGCCGGTGGTGTTCCTGGGCATGGGTTCGATCCCAGCCGGCGCGAGTGTTGGCCAGGCTGTCCCCATCGTCGTTGCGGCCACGACCACGGCCGGCGCCGTGGTGGGTGCGATCCATGGAATCGTGCTGGTCAAGGTGCTGCTGAGGCGGAGAGGGGATGGAGGCTGAGCGATGCCGCGTTTCGTCGGTTGGCTGCCTTGCTGATCTCCCTGACGTTCCAGTCTCCGCTGCCGGAAGGGGTTTTCGCAGTGCCGGTGGGGAGCTGCGAGTTGTGGGCGTACGCCGACCGGCAGGTGGCTGCGATCGCGTGTCCGGGGCGCGATCTGATCCGCGTCTGGCCACTGCCGGTCAGGTCGCCGTGGTTTGAGGAACCGACCGAGCCGATGTTCGGTGAGCAGGCGTAATCTTGCCGCGTGCGCTGTCTGTACGCATTGTCGACCTGATCTCCTCCGGGATTCTATCCCTTAACGCTCAGGCGTCGGCTCAGGCGCCGGCGCAGGCGGCTCCTCATCGCCGGCTCCAGGTTCTGACGGGGTGTTGACTGGCACCGGCGTCCGCGGTCCGGTCAACGGAGGGTACTCCCCGCAATCCTTGTAGTTGTGTGCGTTACCAAGCGGCCCCAGATCGAACTCGGTGCGGTACACCTGGCCCTGCCATTCGAATTCGACCGCCTTCACCCACTCGTTGCGCTCGACCGGGAACGCCATGAAGGTCCACCCCGCGCTCTGTCCGGGCGCGATGACCGGCTGGTTGTAGGGCCGGGCCTGGACGCGCCCCCACTCCCAGATCAGGTCGCTGGTGCGGTCGTTGGCGCCGTCGGTGATGATCCATTGTTGCGGGCTCCAGGGCGGTTGAACGGGTTCACCGGAATTGTTCTTGATGAACATGTCGGCCTGGAAGCTACGATAGCCCCATACCCGCACCAGGTCGGCCCACTCGGTCATCTGGCATTCGTAGTGCAGGTTGATGTAAACCACTTCGAGAGATTTCTTGGCAGGCACAGCGGCGGGAACTCGGGTCGGAGCTGGCGCGGCTGGCTTGGGCGTCGGCGGGGATGTCGCCGGCAGCGCGGTCGCGACGAGAGTGGGCGTCAATGTTGCGCTGGCCGTGGGAGTCGCCGCCGGCGGGACCGGCGTGTCGCTTGGCGCCGAGGTGGCAGTGGGCACTGGTTGTACGGGGGTCGTGCTGGGCACGGCCGTGGCGGGTATAAGTACAGGCATCGGCGCGGCGGCCGTGAGCGTGGCGAAAATTCGGGCGGCAATTGCCGTCTCGGTCGCGGGTGCATCGGGCGTGGGCATGGGCGAACACGAACTGAGCATCACGACCAGAATCAGGGAGAGGGCTGGCAGGATCTTCATGATGTGGTCTCCGTGGATGGCGCAGGAATCAGGTCAGGCATCGCAACGGCGACATTATCGCACAGAGAAATGTGATTGGGAAGCGGTGCGCTAAGTCCGGTCGTTTTACCCCGGCAGCCGGTGGTGGGGGTTCTCGGGCGGCTCGTCGAAGATGAGGATCTCCGTGCCGGGGTAGCCGTTCTCGTCGGCGACCCGGGCGGTCCAGCCGAAGTCCTCATGGACCATCTCGATTACGGTCCAACCGGAGGGCAGCTTCGCCGTGACGGCCTCCAGACGAGCGCGCTTCTTCAATTACGAACCGGATCACTGTTTTTTCATGTTCGCCGATCCGAAACTCCACCATATGTGGAGTAAAGACCGCGTTGCACCCGTCCTCCGCCAGCGTAGGATCTCAATGAGGGCAGTTACTCAGGAGGTTTTCCTTCTTCACAGCTGCTTTTTTGCGCCAAAATCACCTGGTGCCGTTCGTGCCCGCTTTCGTCGATCTCGTCCAGTAGGATCTCGAAGCCGGCGCGGTGGATGATCGCGCGATTCTCATCGGGCCCGTAGTGGCTCCACCACATGGGCGCGCCGAAGAAGTCGGATTCGCTGCCTTCCCATTCGGATGAGCCCATCGTCACCAGGAGGTAGCCGCCCGGCGCCAGGAACGTGTGGATGGTGCGGAAAAGCGATTCGTGCGACTCCCGCGGCAGGTGGAAGATGGCGTAGAACGAAACCACGGCATCGACCTGGTGCTCGCCATGGCGCAGCTCACCCACATCTTTGACCATGTAGGTTGCTTCGGGCACAAGGGCGCGCGCGAGCTCGATCTGCTTTTCCGAGAAGTCCAGGCCGGTGACACGAAAGCCGCGGTCAACGAGGTAGCGATCGACCGGTATGCCGGCCCCGCAGCCAAGATCGAGAACGGACGCCTGAGGTTTGAGAAGTAGCGCGAGCTTGTCCAGGTACCGGTCGCCCTCGAATTGACTTCGCCCCTGAAGGTAGGCGTCAGCAGCCTTGTTATAGCCGTCTTTCACGGGGGAGTCAGGCATGATCGAGGGCTCGAAGGCGGCGGCGAATCAACGGGCTGCCGGCAGCCACCGGTCCAGCCAGTCGAATGCCTTGCGACCGGAGAAGCGGTGAGCACCCTCAAAGACATCGGCCTTCAGACGATCGTCCGCCCCCAGAAGTTCATAGATCCGGCTGACTTCTGCGTATGCCTTTCGGCTTGCCGAGACAGGAAAGATGGGGTCTTGCGTTCCGGACTCAACCAGCAACGGACGCGGCGCAATCAGCCCGGCGATGTCAGACATCTCCGCATAGTTCAGTATGCCGGGGATATAGTTGCACTCGCAGTGCCGGATGGCCATAATCGACTCGCGGAAGCTGCTCAGATACCCGCTTACCACGGCAACCGTGATGCGCGAGTCCAGCGCGGCCGCGAAGAGGGTGGTGGTCCCACCGCCCGACAGGCCCAGGCATCCCAGGCCAGCCACCACCGGCTCCGGTCGTTGGGCGATATAATCGATGGTTCGCATCACATCAAGCACGCGCAGGCCAATCACCGTCTTGCCCAACAGCATGGCATTGAACGCGATGCCGCGGCAGGACTTCTGCCATAGCGGGTCGCCGTCGTCCATCGTGACCATGCCGGGCCAGGTTTCTATTCGTTCGCCGAGGCCGCGCTGTTCCGGAGCAAAAACCATGTAGCCATGGCGCGCCAGTTGGGCGGCATAGTCGTACCGGTGTTGGGCGATGTGGGCTGCTTCTTCCTCGGCCAGGTTTTCATCGACGATCCGGCCGATAAGATGGGCCGCGCCACCCATGCCATGTCCGTGCAGCGCGATCACGGGGCGATAGGGAGGGGAAACCTGCCGGGGCGTCAGTACATAGCAGGGTGTCCAGACATCCTCCTCGCCCTGGAAGGCGACCTTCTCGATGCGATAATCTTCGGTGTCGCCCGTTTCGAGGGTCACCGGATTCAGCGGTGGGTGCTCGGCGGGCGAGGGAAAACCTCCCAACAACTCGACCAGTTTTGCACTCAGCTGCTCGTGCCAGGCAGCCCACTCCTCGACCGTGCGCGCGCCAAACGCAAGGCGCCGGGGCGTCGCCTCGTAGAGACGCCACAGCGACGGAAGCGTTCTGTATTCCGGGGACAGCACCATTGTCTCTTCACTCTCTCGCACAAATGCTATCACAAGCCTCCATGACCGTAAAGCCGTAGTGTGCGAACGCCTGCCTGTTGGCAGGTCCGGCCTGCCTGTTGGCAGGTCCGGCCCGCCTATTGGCAGGTCCGGCCCGCCTATTGGCAGGTCCGGCCCGCCCATCGGCGGGTCCGAGTCCTTACACCCTCATGTCCCCTCCCGCTGCGCACAGCTGTTCGTTGCGCGTTCCTGGTTTTTTGTCTTTCCGATTCTTTGGCTATAATATCTGAACACTTGTTCAGGCCAGGCCTATGACATCGCAACGTCATCGTAGATTGGATGCAGTGGTCGCCCGGCTGCAGCTGGCGCATGGAACGCGCGCGATCCGCCGGGCCGGCCCCGATGAGAAGACGCCGCCCCTCGCGCGCATTGCAACCTCGTTCGCTGAGTTGGACGCAGCGCTCGACGGCGGGCTGCCCCAGGGGCGCATCACCGAGATTTCCGGTCCCGCGACCTCCGGCAAGCTGACGATAGCCGCCAAAGCCATCGCGACAGCCCACCGTCTGGATGCGGATGTCCTCGCCGCGTGGATCGATCCCAGCTGTTCTCTCGATCCCGATTACATGCACCGCTGCGGCGTCGATCTGGACCGGCTGCTGGTCGTGCATCCGGTCAACGTCGAGGATGCCCTTTCCATCGTGTTGCACCTGGTGGAGAGTAATACCCTGGCCCTGCTCGTCGTCGACAGCCTGGCCCCGGCCGGGTCTCATGGAGATGCGGAAGCTGCGTTCGCCGGGCAGACGGCCGCATTGGCGCGGCTTTCTGCCGTGCTGCCAGATACTGCTACAGCCCTTGTCTTTCTATCGCGACCTGCGGATCGCCCTGAGCCGCAGCGGCAATCGCAGGCCATGGCGCATGCAGCCGCCGTGCGCATCGTCCTGCGCCGCGAGCAGTGGATCATCCGCGACGACGGCGACGTGCGGGGATATGTCGGCCACGCGGAGATCGAAAAGAATCGCTTTGGAAAAACAGGTGTGCGGACCATCGTGCGCATCACATTCAACGGCACGGTGCAGGGAGATGGCCTGTGATCGCATCCCAGGGGCAGGATGACTCCGGGGGGCTACGCCCCGCAGAGCTACGCGGAGCACCCAAGCGGCGAGGCGTCGCCTACCTCGTCACACCCGAGTTCGGCGCGGAGGTGTTGCAGCGCTGCGAGCCCACCCTGTGCGCGGGCCCGTGGGCGCTGCTGGATGACCACGGCCGCGTGCTGACCCTCAACGCACTCGCCGCGGCCAGCGGCATCGCACCGGGACAGACCGAGTCGCAGGCGATGGCGCGGTGTCCCGCTGCCATGTTGCGCCCCGCCAACCGCTATCCTGTCTTCGAGCTGCAATCCGAGTTCCTCGCGCGCGTGGCGCTCTACACCGGTCGCTGGCAGCCTGCAGGCCTGGGCTGCGCCTACCTGGAAATCGACGAGCCCGGCATGGTGGCCAATGACCTTTCGGGCCGCGATCGCCTGACGGATTGGTGCCAGGCGCTTGCAGTGGATATCCGCAAACTCGGCCTGACACCCAGCCTGGGCCTGACTCACTCCAAATTCGGCGCTTTTGTCGCGGGACAGGCTGCCGGCCGCGACATCATGCTCCTGATGGGTGCGACCGTAGCGCGATCGTTTGTTGCGACCCAGCCGGTCGCGCTCTTGCCGCTGGATGCCGCGACATTGCTGCAGCTCCGGCATCTCGGCATTCGATCGCTGGGCGACTACGCGCGGCTGCCCGCCGCAGGGGTGCTCGCCCGTTTCGGTGAAGCGGGCCGCACTGCACAGCGTTGGGCGCAGGGTCACGACGAGCGCCCCGTCATCCCCCCCGGCGAGCTGCCCCAGGTTTCTTCCCGCATCGAGTTCGAGGCGCCCCTGACCGACCGGGACATCCTCCTGCGCGCCTTGCTGCAACGCACGGCCGCGCTGCTGGTCCCGCTGCACGCAAACCTGCAAGCTGTGGGGCGGCTGAGCCTGACCATCCTGACCGCAGGCAGGCGCATCGTGCCGGTCGCTCACACTTTCCAACTGCCAGCGCCAGCATTTAGCGCGGGCGTACGGGCGGTTGGGGCGGACACGCAAGGCGGCCGTCGCACGCTTTCAGCGGGCTTAGCAGGTTCGCCCGTACGCCCCGACTTCGCCGCCCCTCCCCCGGCCATCCAACTGGCTTTGGCCGCGACCCTGGATCGTGCGATCCACCAGGTCGCCGCGTCGGATGGCGAGGGGGTGAGCGAGGTCACGCTGACGCTGGGCGATATCAGCGACGCCCCCGCACAGCAGCTCTCCTTGTTCGATGAAGAACCAGCCTCGCGCGCGGCGTTGACCGCGCTTCTCGACCGGCTGGCCGCGCGTTTCGGGCCGCATGCATTCCAGATGGCTGCCCTGACCGATCCCGGCCACCCGCTTCCCGAGCGGCGGGCCAGCTGGAAGGAGTTCAGCTAGAGGCCATGACGCGACTTTGGGCTGCAGGAGAGCCGGTGCAAGTGGTGGCCGGCCCTCCGGGTGCACACGATGAAGGCCAGGCTCCGGCGCGTTTTCAGCTGCGAGGTGAATGGCACGAGGTCGCGTTCATTGCCAATCGCTGGCGCGTGCATACGACATGGTGGCGGCCCGAAGCGAGTGCGCAGCGCGAGTATTTCAAGCTTGCGACCAGCGGTGGGCTGCTCTGCGTTCTCTATCATGACCTGCAGAGCGGGGCCTGGTATTGTGCGCGGGTTTATGACTGATAGTGCTCCCGGTCATGTACTGTGAACTGCACTGCCACTCGTATTACTCCCTCCTCGATGCTGCTTCCGCGCCCGAAGCACTGGTCGACCGTGCGGCTGCCCTGGGCATGCCCTGCCTGGCCATCACCGATCACGATGGCCTCTACGGGGCCGTGGCCTTCTGGCGCGCGTGCGTCGCACGCAGCGCGGGCACCCCATCATCGGCGCAGAACCCACGCAACCAGCAATCAGCTTCCGGCAACCAGCTTCCGGCAACCGGCATCGTGCGCCCCATCATCGGCGCGGAGCTCACCCTGGCCCATGGCTCGCACCTGACCCTGCTGGCGGAAACGCAGGCGGGATATGCTAATCTCAGCCGGCTGATCAGCATCGGGCAGCTGGCGGGAAGCAAGGGCAAGCCCTACCTGACCATCGAAGATGTGGCCCGGCACGCAGGCGGGCTGCTGTGCCTGACGGGATGCCGGCAGGGAGCGGTGGCCGCGGCCGTGCTGGAGGGTGACGCAGCGCGCGCGCGGCGGGCCGCGGGCAGGCTTGCCGACATCTTCGGCCGCGATCGAACGTGGGTCGAGGTGCAGCGCCACTGGCTGCCGGATGATGCACGGTTGAGTGCCGGGCTGGTTGTGGCCGCACAGGAGGGCGGCCTGCCCGTGGTGGCGACGAACGACGTCCATTACGCGATGCCGGAGGGTCACCGGCTGCGCGACGTGCTGACCGCCACCCGTCTCAATTGCTCCCTGGATGAGCTGCCGGCGCGGCTGTCGCCGGACGCAGGCCTACTGCGTTCGGACGCAGGTCCGCTGCGTCATGCATCGGCCTCAACCGAGTTTTACCTCAAAGGCGAGGCCGAGATGGCCGCCCTCTTTGCGGATCTGCCCCAGGCGATCCGCGAGACGCAGGTGATCGCCGAGCGCTGCACGACGATCCGGACTGATCGTCCCAATCCATCCTCATCCGTCAGCCTTGATTTTTCACAGCCCAGGACGCAGACCCACTGCGTTCGGACACAGACCCACTGCGTTCGGACGCAGGCCTACTGCGTTCGGACGCCTGCGTTTCCATCCCAGACCGCAGAGTTCGCCGCCGGGCTTCCCGCCGGCGAGACGCCGTTCAGCTATCTGTACCGGCTCAGCCATGCGGGACTGGTCGAAAAGTATCGCCCGGTCACCCCGGCCGCGCTGCGCCAGCTCAGCCACGAATTGGCGGTCGTCGAAAACGCGGGATTAGCCGATTACTTCCTGATCGTGTGGGATATCGTCCGGTTTGCGCGCTCACAGAACATCCGGTGCCAGGGCCGTGGCAGTGCAGCCGGCTCCGTGGTGGCATACGTACTAGACATAACACCAGTAGATCCGCTGGAACACGACCTTCTCTTCGAACGATTTCTGAGCGATCCTGGTAAGCACGCTGAAGGCGTGCGACGATCGCCCGGTGACCCGCAGTCGCATCACCACATGCCTGACATCGATCTGGACTTCGAGTCCGACCGGCGGGATGAGGTGGTGGCTTACATCTATGAGCGTTACGGCGCCGAACATGCGGCCATGGTGTGCAACGTCAACACCTATCAATGGCGCAGTGCGGTGCGCGATGTGGCGCGCGCGTTGGGTTTCAAACCCGAGGACGTGGACCGGATCGCCCAGTGGGCGCGCGAGAACCAACCGGACGTCACAAAATTGATGGAAGAAGGAAAAAGGAAAAAGGAAGGAGGGAAAAAGGAAGATCCATCTTCCTTCTTGCTTCTTCCTTCTTCCTTTCGTGGAGGGGCGCTGGTGCTGGAGCTGGCCGCGCAACTGATCGGCACGCCGCGGCACCTCTCCGTGCATGCCGGCGGGATGTTGATCACCGCACAGCCCTTGGTGGAAGTCGTGCCGTTGGAGCGCGCCACAAAAGAAGGGATCGTCGTCGCGCAGTGGAACAAAGACAGCGTCGAGGATGCAGGACTCATCAAGATCGATCTGCTTTGCCTGCGGACGCTCGACGCAATCAGCGAGGCCTGCGCGCTGATTGCGCAGCACAGCGGGTCTGCCCCGAACGCAGCAGACCTGCGTCCGGACGCAGCAGACCTGCGTCCGGACCTGGCCCGCCTGCCCCTGGACGACCCCGCGGTCTATCGCCTCCTGGCCGCGGGCGACACCATCGGCGCATTCCAGGTGGAGAGCCGCGCCCAGGCTCAGATGCTCCCGCGGCTGAAGCCGGCCCGCTTCGAAGACCTCATCATCCAGGTGAGCATCGTCCGGCCCGGGCCCATTCAGGGCGGCATGGTGCATCCCTACCTGCGCCGCCGGCAGGGGCTGGAGCCCGTGACTTATCTGCATCCCAGCCTGGAGCCGGTTTTACGTGAGACTTTGGGCGTGGTCATCTTTCAGGAACAGGTGCTGCGCGTGGCGATGGCGCTGGCCGGGTTCACGCCGGGCGAGGCGGACCTGCTGCGCCGCGCGATGAGCCGGAGCCGGTCTGCTGAAGCCATGGCCGCATTGCGGGAGAGGTTTTTGGCCGGCGCAGCGGCAAACGGCGTCGAGCCAGCCGTCGCGGGGGAAATCTTCCGCCAGCTTCAGGGCTTCGCCACGTACGGGTTCTGCAAATCGCACGCGGCAAGTTTTGCGCTCATTGCCTATCAGACGCTGTGGCTCAAGGCGCATTATCCGCTCGAATACACCTGCGCGCTGCTGAATCACCAGCCCATGGGCTTCTACGCGCCTGAGGTCATCATGGGCGATGCGCAGCGGCACGGCATCACAATACTGCGTCCCCACGTGAACCTGAGCGAGGATGCCTGCACCATCGTGCCAGCGATCGGCGCATCGCCAGCGATCGGCGGATCGCCAGCGACCGGCGCATCGCGTGCGCTGCGGCTGGGGCTGCGGTATCTGCACGGGTTGGGAGAGGCGGGGCGCGGTCGCGTGCTGGCCGCACGCTCCCCGGTCGGTTGTCCGGATCGCCGCGATCTGCAGATCGCCTACGATCCGCAGATCGTCAGCCACCAGCTTCCAGCTTCCAGCAACCAGCAACCAGCAACCAGCGACCAACCGTTTATCTCGCTGGCCGACTTCTGCCGGCGCACGCGGCTGCCGCGTGCATTGATCGGTGACCTGATCCGGGCCGGCGCGCTGGACGGGCTCGAAGCCTCTGCGGGAGCCGCCCTGCGGGATCAGGTGCCGGGCACTTCGCAAGTGCCCGGCACCTCCGCCAGAAGGCACATGCTGTGGCTCTTGGGCGGCATACAATACGAGGAGGAACAGCTCGTCGAGACCCCTGATATCGAAGCGGAGCTGCCGCCTCTGAGCGAAGCGGAGGCAATGGCCTGGGACTACGAGCTCATGGGCCTGTCGCCGGGCGATCACCCCATGCGGCTCGCGCGGCCAGCCCTCAGGTCGCTGCGGCTGCAGGGCCAGGGCGTGCTGCCTGCGGCAGAACTGGCGCGGCGGCCGGCGGGGCAGCTGGCCGCGGTCGCCGGGCTGGTCATCGTGCGGCAGGCGCCGCCGACCGCAAAGGGGCACCTGTTCATCACGCTGGAGGACGAGACCGGTCTGGCGAACCTCATCATCCGGCCCGACCTGTACGAGCGCAAGCGCGCGGTCCTGCGCAGCGCGTCCGCGCTCGTCGTCTGGGGCGTGACGCAGCGGGATGGGAGGGCCAGCAGCCTGCTCGTGCGGGATGTCCAGGCGCTGGACAATGGAACCTGACCCCGCGCGGCCACCCAAACCGGGCAGGGGCAAGCCCTGCCCTACGGATATTCCCTGGGGCGGTGCACGTTCGCCGGCTTCCTACACCCCGCTGAACGCCGAGAACCCGCCGTCCACCGGCACGACAATGCCCGTGACGAACGCCGAGGCCCCGGAGAGCAGCCAAAGGATGGTGCCCAGCAGGTCTTCGGGGTTGCCGAAGCGGCCCATGGGCGTGTGATCGATGATCGTCCGGCCGCGCGGGGTCAGCTCGCCG
>Ga0123332_1004335_pt1 | contig 12503 bp, 4 predicted proteins | sample BioC12SIPDNA_4_FD_89958 | JGI IMG/M metagenome (GOLD analysis project Ga0123332, IMG submission 89958) | Anaerobic biogas reactor microbial communites from Washington, USA - Biogas_R2_A C12 SIP DNA | ecosystem: Engineered > Bioreactor > Anaerobic > Unclassified | place: Washington, USA...
GGCTGGTGGTGGTCAACGAGGTCGATCGCCAGTATCGCAACACCGATTTGGATGACGTGGCCCAACGAGTCCGCGCTGCGGTGGCGGAAGAGCACGAACTCGACGTTCTGGCGGTAGTCCTGATTAGGCAGGCAAGCCTTCCCCGCACCACCAGCGGCAAAGTGCAGCGGAATCTCTGCCGGCAACAGTACTTGGACAAGGAGTTGAAGGTGCTGGCGCTGTGGCAGGCGCCGACGCGAGGGCCAACGGCCGACAGGGCTACCGTCCGCCCAGAAAGCCGCGAGCGGTCGGGCAAGACCGGGATGGAGATTTTGCCCAAAATAGGCCCCTTCGATCGGGCGTTGCGGGAGGATGAAATCGAGCGGCTTGCCGAGCAAATCGAGACGCGTCTGCTGGACTGGCTGGTCGAACGCGCCGGGCTGCGGACGAGCGATTTCGACCGGAACAAGCCGTTTGCCGAGTATGGTCTGGATTCGATGACCGCCGTAGAATTGAGCCGCGAATTGGAAGAGTGGCTGGACGTCGAGATTACACCGGTCGTGGCTTGGAACTATCCCACGGCTGCATCGCTGGCAGGATATCTGGCACACGAGGTCGCTGGCAAAGTCTCGGGACATGAGGAACCGACCGGGGGGGAAGCGGAGGAGTCTCCATCGGCCGAGAGCGACTTCGAGAAGCTCTTGGCGGAGATCGAGAACCTCAGCGACGACGACGTCGCGGCCGCGCTGGAGCGCGAGCCCCAAAACCCGTAAGAGGCCCGAACAAAACGGGGACAGGCACCCTCGCACTTCACCGATGTCCGGTATTCTCGGGAATGACCGGGAGCCAGTCCCCGTTTTGTTCGGGCCTTTAAGACAAACCTAACGAGACCGCCGATGGCCGAGCTTTCCCAGCGACTGGCCAACCTCTCGCCGGAAAAGCGGAGGTTGCTGGAACAGCGTTTACAGAAGAAGCCCGAAGCCGCCGAGCCGATTGCAATCATCGGCATGGCATGCCGGTTGCCGGGCGCACCGGATCTCGACGCGTACTGGCGCCTGCTCGTCGAACGACGCAGTGCGATCCTCGAGGTTCCGACCGACCGCTGGGACATCGACGCCTTCTACGATCCCCGCCCGGATATTCCCGGCAAGATCAACAGCCGTTGGGGCGGATTCGTCGAGCGGGTGGGCGAGTTCGATCCGCTCTTTTTCGGCATCACGCCGCGCGAGGCGGGTAAGATGGACCCGCAGCAGCGGCTCCTCTTGGAAGTCGCCTGGGAGGCGTTGGAGAACGGTTGCCTGGCGCCGGAGCGGATGGCCGGTTCGAACACGGGCGTGTATATCGGCATTGGCGGCACCGACTACTCGAAGCTGCCGGCCCACTACGACAACTACTTCGAGCACATCGACGCCTACGGCGGCACCGGCAACGCGCTGAGCATCGCCGCCAACCGGCTCTCCTATATCCTCGACCTCCGCGGCCCGAGTTTGGCCGTCGACACGGCGTGTTCGTCGGCGCTGGTCGCTTTGCATCTGGCGGTGGCCAGCCTGCACAGCCGCGAAACCGACGCGGCCTTGGCGGGCGGAGTGAACCTGATCCTCGGCCCCGAGACCACCATCGCCTTCTCCAACGCCCACATGCTCTCCCCCGATGGCCACTGCCGGCCGTTCGACGCCTCGGCCAACGGCTATATCCGCGGCGAAGGATGCGGGATTGTCGTGCTGAAGCGGTTGACCGACGCGGTTGAGGCCGGCGATCGCGTCCTGGCCGTCATCCGCGGCGTCGCGGTGAATCAGGACGGCCGCACTTCGGGCATCACCGCACCGAACAGCATCTCGCAGCAAGCGGCGATCCGCGCAGCCCTGCAATCGGCCGGGCTCTCGCCCGACGAAGTGGGCTACATCGAAGCCCACGGTACCGGAACCCCGCTGGGTGATCCCATCGAGGTGCAGGCTTTGACCAAGATCTTCCGCGGCGCTTCCGAGACCGCGGGGCCGTGCTACCTGGGATCAGTCAAGGGAAACATCGGCCATCTGGAGACCGCCGCCGGCATCGCCGGGTTGATCAAGGTCGTGTTGATGATGCAACACCGGCAGATCCTCCCGCAAGCGTATTTCGAATCGCTCAACCCGAATATCCAGCTCGCCGGCACACGGCTGGTGATTCCGCGGGAGCTTGCTTCCTGGCAAGCTCAAGGTCCGCGAATCGCAGGGGTCAGCTCCTACGGATTCGGCGGCACTAACACCCACGTCGTACTCGAGGAGGCATCCGCGGCGGAACCGGCCGCGGCGGCGACGGACCGGCCTCTCGACCTAATCGCCTTGTCGGCCAAGACGCCGTCGGCGTTGAAGAGCCTGGCAGGCAACTATGTCGACTGGCTCGACAGCCATCCGGAGGCCGCGATCGCCGATGTCGGTTTCTCGGCCAATGCCGGGCGTTCGCATTTCAACCATCGGCTGGCGCTGCCGGCCGCCAACCGCCCCTCGCTGCGACGGAAGCTGGCGGCCTATGCCAACGGCGAGACCTCCGAGGGCTACGGCCAGGTGAAGGTCGTGCCGCGCGCCAAGCTGGCGTTTCTCTTCACCGGTCAGGGGTCGCAGCACGTTGGCATGGGCCGCGCGCTGTACGAGACCCAGCCCGTGTTTCGCCAGGCGCTCGCGCAATGCGACGAGATCCTTCGCGGTGAGCTTGAGCTTCCGCTTCTGTCGGTGATCTACCCGCAGCCGGGTGGCGATTCGCCGCTGGACGAGACGGCGTACACGCAGCCGTCTCTGTTCGCAATCGAATACGCCTTGGCCGCACTGTGGCGGTCCTGGGGCGTCGAGCCGGACGTGGTGCTTGGGCACAGCGTCGGCGAATACGTGGCCGCCTGTGTGGCGGGCGTATTCAGCCTGGAAGACGGCCTGAAACTGATCGCCCACCGTTCGCGGTTGATGCAGCAATTGCCCCACGACGGCCTCATGGCGGTGATCTTCGCCGATGCCGACGTGGTGGCCGAAGCGATCGAGCCCTACTCGGATTGCGTATCGATCGCCGCGGCGAACGGCCCGGAAAACACGGTGATTTCCGGCGCCTCGGCGGTAGTGCGTGAACTCGTCGCCGACTTCGAAGCAGAAGGAATCGCTTCGCGGCAGTTGACGGTTTCTCATGCGTTCCATTCCCCGCTGATGGAGCCGATGCTCGATGAATTCGAGCGATTGGCCGGCGAGATCGCCTACCAGGCGCCCCGCGTACCGCTGGTGTCGAACCTTTCCGGCGATCTTCTCGCCGGGCCTCCGGACGCCGCCTATTGGCGCCGCCACGTCCGCAACGCCGTCCGCTTTGCCGATGGGTTTCGAACCGCGGCCGGTCAGCAGGTCCACGCGATGGTCGAGGTGGGACCGACGCCGAGCCTGTTGGGCATGGGCCGCCGCGTCATGCCCGAACTGAACACGCTCTGGCTCCCCTCGCTACGAAAAGGTCAGGACGACTGGCAGGTGCTCTCGGGCTCCTTGTCGAAGCTCTACCTGCTGGGCGCCAAGATCGATTGGCAGGGGTTCGACCGGCCGTGGCCTCGTCGCCGGCTAGTCTTGCCGAACTATCCCTTTGAGCGAAAACACTATTGGTTCGACGACAACCGCAAGGGGAGCCGCCGCGATTTCGCCGGCGGGCGCGGTCCTGCGGTTCACCCGCTCTTGGGAAGCCCCATCCCAACGGCCGTGGAAAAATCGCTCTTCGAGGGCCGGCTGAGCAATCGTTCGCCGAAGTATCTGGTCGACCACCAGGTGCAGGGCTCTCCCGTGACGCCCGCCGCGGCCTACGTGGAACAAGGTATGGCGGCGGCCGAGCAGATGTTCGGCCCCGGCAGGCACACGGTCGAAAACGTGGCCATCCAGCAGGCGATGTTCTTGCCGGACGGCGGCGGCCGTATCGTGCAGGTGACCGTGTCGCCGGAATTGGGCGGCGAATCGATTTTCGAGGTCTACAGCGCTCCGGCCGACTCGGCCGATACGGCTATCCGCTGGTCGATGCATGCGTGCGGGAAGATCCGCCACGCTCCGGCAATCGACGAACCGCTTCGCATCGATCGCGACGAGGTTCGCCGGCGGGCGGTCGACCGGCGGACTCGGCAGGAGTTCTACGATCAGATCGCCGCCCGCGGACTGGCTTACGGTCCGGCTTTCCAAGTGCTCGATGACCTGCGCCGCAGCGACCACGATGCCCTGGCGCGGGTGGAACTTTCCCCGGAAGTGGCGAAAGAACTGGGGCAGTACCACTTGCACCCGGCGCTATTGGACGCTTGTTTTCAGTCGATGGCCGGCATCGTGCCGCGTGAGACGGATGGGAGCGACAGTTCTTATACGTACATGCCGGTGTTCGTCCGGGCGGTGCGGATGCATGCGGATTTGGCCGAGCGGATGTGGACCTACGCGGTCCGCACGTCCAGCGACAGCCGCCCCAGCCCGGAGACGGTGGAAGGCAATGTCCTTCTGATCGACGACGGCGGTCGGGTATTGGTGGAACTGGAAGGCGTTCGCGTCCAGCGCGTGGGGCGATCGCAGGGCCAGGACAGGCAAGGCGATATTCGCTCATGGCTCTACCGCGTCGACTGGCAATCGCAAGCGATCGAGACGGCGACCGAAGCGCCGCAAGGCGATTGGCTGATCTTCTCGGATCGAGGCGGCACCGGAGAGAAGCTCGTCGAAAGCCTCACGGCGCAAGGCCGGCGGTGCATTGTGGTGCGCCCCGGGAGTAGTTCGGTCGCCCAGGGCAACGGCGCAACCGCGAAGCGCGAGACTTTGACGATCGATCCGCTGGAAGGCGACGACTATCGGCAGTTGCTCGAGGCGGCGTTTCAGGCGGGCGGACAATGCGCCGGCGTGGTGCATCTCTGGAGCCTCGACCTGGGAATGCCGGCCGACGGCGGCGACCCGCCGCTGGCCGAGTCGCGCCGCCTGGGCTGCGCGAGTGTGTTGCGGCTGGTGCAGCAACTGGCGCGGTCCAAGTTCGCCCGCCCGCCCGGCCTCTGGCTGGTGACGCAAGGCGCCCAAGCGGCCGGCGAGGAAGAAGCGATTTCCCCCGTGCAGACGCCCCTGTGGGGCATGGGCCGGGTGGCCGCGCTGGAGCATCCCGAGATGCGATGTCGCCTTCTCGACCTCGACCCGAATGCTAGTGGCGGAGAGAACGCCCGCTGCCTGCTCGCGGAACTGGCTGCGCCCGCGGAGGAGTCGCAGGTGGCCTATCGCGGCGACGATCGTCTCGTCGCTCGCCTCACGTCCGCCGCGGATGCCGTCGCGATCGCGACGGACGACCCTGCGGCGAAGCGGGCGCCGCGCGGCGCTGCGTTCCGGTTGCGGACCGGCAGTTCCGGCAGTTTCGACTCGCTCTGGTTCGAGGCCAATCCGCGGCGCAGCCCCGGAGCCGGCCAGGTGGAGATCGAGGTTCGCGCCGCCGGGCTCAACTTCAGCGACGTGCTCAAGGCGATGGGACTTTATCCGGGCATCACCGATGAAGTCATCCCGCTGGGCATCGAGTGCTCGGGAGTGGTCACTGCGGTGGGCGAAGGCGCAAACCGTTTCCAGGTGGGCGATGCGGTGATGGGCGTGGCCCCGTACAGCTTCGCCTCTCATGCGATCACAGCCGAATACGCGCTGGTTCCCAAGCCGTCCTTCCTCAGCGACGAAGAAGCCGCCACGATCCCGATCACGTTCCTGACGGCCTATTACGCCCTCGTCCGCCTGGCGGCCATGCGCCCGGGCGAGCGGGTGCTGATCCACGCCGGTGCGGGCGGCGTCGGGCTGGCCGCCATCCAGATCGCCCACCACATCGGCGGCGAGGTTTTCGCCACGGCCGGAAGCGATGCCAAGCGGGAGTTTCTCCAGTCGCTGGGCGTGCCGCACGTGATGAACTCCCGCACGCTCGATTTCGCCGCGGAGATCCTCGATGCAACCGATCGGCAGGGCGTGGACATTGTCCTCAACTCACTCCCCGGCGATGCGATCAGCAAGAGTCTTTCCGTCCTGGCGGCCTACGGCCGTTTCCTGGAAATCGGTAAGACCGACATCTACCAGAATCGCATGATTGGATTGTTGCCCTTCCAGGACAATTTGAGCTACTCCGCCATCGATCTGGACCGCATGCTCCGCCAGCGCCCCGACGACATTCGCGATCTGTTCGCGGAACTGATGACGCACTTCGAGTCGGGCGTCTACCAGCCGCTGCCGATGACGGTTTTCCCCATCGACGACGTTGTTGGGGCCTTTCGCTACATGGCACAGCGGAAGAATATCGGCAAAGTGGTCGTGTCGCTCGAACGCGCGGACGAAGTCGACGAAGTGGACGAAGTCCAGGCGACTCCCGCCCTGGTCCGCTCCGACGGCGCCTACCTGGTCACCGGCGGTTTGGGGGCGTTGGGGCTGCGGGTCGCCGGTTGGCTGGCCTCCGAAGGCGCGAAATACCTGGTGCTGATGGGCCGCCGAGATCCGTCGGAGGAAGCCGCCGCGGCGATCGACGCCCTGCACGAGCAGGGAGTGCGCGCGGTGGCTGTCCAGGGCGACGTCGGTTCGCGAGATTCGCTGGACGACGCGTTGGCGCAGGTTCCGCGAGACTTTCCACCGCTTCGCGGCGTGGTTCACGCCGCCGGCGTGCTCGCCGATGGAGTGATGTTCGACATGGACCTGGCCCGACTCGACAAGGCCATGACCCCCAAGGTCGAAGGCGCCTGGAACCTGCACGCGGCGACGCTCGATGCACCGCTGGACTTCTTTGTGCTGTTCTCCTCGATCGCCGGCGTGCTCGGTTCGCCGGGGCAGGCAAATTATGCCGCGGGCAACGCATTTCTCGATGCACTGGCTCACTATCGCCGCGCTCTGGGCTTACCCGCCGTGTCGATCCAGTGGGGGCCCTGGGCTGATTCCGGAATGGCAGTGCAAGCCGACCGTGGCGGCCAGATGACCGCGAGGGGGATGGGCCTGATCCCGGCCGGCAAAGGGCTGGACGCCCTCACGGCACTGCTCAAGTCGGAACTGGCCGCGGCCGCCGTGATCGACGCGGATTGGCCGGCCCTGATCGGGCAATTCCGCGGCCGCAGGCCGCCGATGCTCCAACGGATGGAAGGGGAAGGCGCGGAATCCAACACCGCCGGCGAGGACAAGGTCGACCATGCTTTCCGCAATGTGTTGGCGGGATTGAATTCCCAGCAGCGCGTCGAACGGCTCCGCGACTACTTCGCCGGAGAGTTGGCCCGCATCATGCAAGTCGATCCGTCGGGCGTCGATGTACACCAGCCGCTGAGCATGCTCGGCCTCGACTCGCTGATGGTGATCGAATTGAAGAACAACCTCGAGCAACGATTGGATCTGACCCTGCCGATGGCACGGTTCCTGGAAGGCCCCAGTGTGACCGGGCTGGCGGAGGCCGCCGCCGACGCATTCGCGGGTGGTGAGTCGGCCGCGCCCCAGCGCGATGAGACGGCGCGAGCCGTGGTTTCACCCCCAAGCAAAACAGCCGAATGGACAGCGATCGTTCCGCTTCAGCGCGACGGAGACGGGCCCCCCTTGTTCTGTGTCCATCCGATCGGCGGCGATGTGCGCTGCTATCTCGAGTTGGCTCGAAACATGGCCGGCAGCCGGCCTGTCTACGCATTGCGCGGCCGTGGCCTGGAAGCCGGTCAAGAACCGCACGGCAACATGTACGATTTGGCCAACGATTTTATACGCAGCATCCGGGAAGTGCAACCGGCGGGGCCCTATTACCTGGCGGGCTGGTCGACCGGTGGGATCTACGCCTACGAAATCGCCTGTCGTCTGCGAGACGAAGATGAACTGGGCGGCCTGGCGATGTTCGACACTCCCACGCCGACGATTTTCAAGAATGTCGACTTGGACGATGAAGCCCGTTTCCTCTACGACCTGGTGAGCTTTTCCAACTATTTTGCCAACAGCAACATGAGCTTGTCCTACGAGCAGTTGCGATCCCAGGCTCCCGAACAGCGGCTGACGATGGCGTTGGAGGAGGCCAAGCGGCACGGAGTGATGAAAGCCGACGTCTCGGTGGACCACATCGAACGACTTGTGGAGGCCAGCCGGGCGAATGTGCAGGCCCTGGTCAATTACGCGCCCGTGCGGCTGGACCATCCCGTCTGGCTCTTCCGGCCCACGGTGACCCGAGTCTTGGAAGATGCGTCTGGCCAGGAGTTGGAGGCGGATTTAGGCTGGAAGCAAATCCCCGGCCTGACCCTGTTGGTCGAGACCGTGCCGGGCGACCACTTCACGATGATGGCCGGGGAAAATGTCCGACAATTGGCGGAGCGCCTCATGACGCGGCTGGCAAGCAAAGACGACCCGGCATTGAAGGAAGACGGCTAGATGGGGGAAGCGAGACTCCCGATGCTGGCCCGAGTCATCCGGCAGGTCGAGCGCGCCGCGATTTGGCGGCACAAGCGGCAGGGTCTCTTGTTCCTTTCGGACACAACCCTCCGCGACGGCGAACAGATGTCCGGCGTGCGCCTAAACCCCGAAGCCAAGGTGACGATTGCGAAAGCCTTGGCCGCGGCGGGCATGCACTCGATCGACGCGGGTTCGCCGGCCGCCTCGCCCGAAGAGGTCGAAGCCATTCGTCGCATTGTCCGGGAGGTCCACGGCCCGGTGATCACCGCCCATTGCCGCACGTTGCCCCAGGACATCGATCGGGTGGCCGAGGCGCTGGAGGAAGCGAGCCGGCTAAAGCGAGGCATCACCGTTTACATCGGCGTCAGCCCGGTCCATCGCGAGCAGAAGCACCGTAAGTCCAAGGCCGAGATTATTCAAATCGCGGTCGACGCCATCCAGTACGCCAAACGGTGTTTCAGCATCGTCACCTTCGGACCCGAGGACGCCGGCCGCACGGAGCCCGACTACCTGCACGAGATCTACCGCGAGGCGATCGACGCAGGAGCCACCACGATCGGCTTCGCCGACACCGTCGGCATCCTCACCCCCGAGAAGGCCGCCGATCGGATCAAGGCGGTGCAGGACAACGTGCCCAACATCGACGCGGCGCTCGTGGCCGTCCACTTCCACAACGACCTGGGCCTGGGCACGGCCAACGCCCTAGCCTGTGTGGCCGAGGGGGTCAACATCGTCCAGGGGACGATCAACGGCATCGGCGAGCGGGCCGGCAACACGCCGCTGGAAGAAGTCGCGATGGCCGTCGAACTCCACCAGGACCAGTATCGACGCCATTGCCATGTCGACACCGGCCAGCTTTACGCGCTGAGCCGCCTGGTAGCCCGGCTCACCGGCGTGCAACCGGCAGCGAACAAGCCGGTCGTCGGCGATAATCTGTTTGTCACCGAGTCGGGCGTGCATCAGGACGGGCTGTTGAAAGATCCCCTTTCCTATCTTCCCTTCCTGCCCGAACAGACCGGCGCACCGCCGCTGCGGCTTGTCCTCGGCAAGCACAGCGGGCGCCGCGCGGTCCGCCACCGCTTCGAAGAGCACGGCATAACGCTAGACGACGATCAAGTCGCCCAAATCCTCGCGCACCTGAAAGCCCATCCCAAGCTCGCCTGCTACGAATCCGACGCCGAACTAGATCAGTTGCTCAACGAAGTCTTTCACAGGTAGTTGTCATTTGTCATTTGCCAAGACTTCGCCGGCCCGACCTACGTAGCGTGCCAACGCGTGGGCCGGTAGCAGCAACCGGGCGGCTTTAGTACAACAACAAACAACAAATGACAAATGACTAACAACCTATCCCAAAACCGCCGGGGACTGGCTCATTTTGCGGAGTCTTCGGAGCAAAATGTGCCTGTCCCCCTCTCCGCCAAGGTTTTGGGATAGGCTCTAACAACCAATGAGCGGTATCGCCGGCATTATCGATTTGCAGCAGCGGCGTTCGGTCCCCGGCGGTATTCTCGGTCGCATGGCCGCGGCGATGCGCCATCGCGGACCGGATGACGAAGTCGGCGCGGAGGAGCCGGGGTTTGGGCTCGTCGTGCGGCGGCTTCGACTGGTCGGCCCGAACATGCCTCGCCCTTTGCCGGCGGGCGAGGACGGCACCGTAGTCGCCGCGTTCGACGGCGCCTTGTCCAACGCTCCGCAGTTGCGGAACCGCCTCGAGAGCCACGGGCACCGCATTTCCGGCGCCGCGGACGAAGCCCTGCTGCCACACCTCTGGGAAGACCATGGGGAGGAAATGCTCGACGCGCTCAGCGGACAGTTCGCGCTGGCCTTGTGGGACCGGCGCCGGCGGCGGTTGCTGCTGGCTCGCGACCGGTTTGGGGTCTGCCCACTGCACTGGACGCGCCAAGGCGATTGGCTTTTGTTCGCTTCGGAAATCAAGGTTCTTCTCGCCTCCGGGATGGTCGAGCCGCGGCCGGAACTGCGCGGCATCAGCCAGATCTTCACGTTCTTCGGCCTGCCCGGCCCGCTGACGTGCTTCAAGGGGGTTTATTCGCTCTTGCCCGGTCGCTCTCTCACCATCGATCGCTCGAAGGAAGCCTCCGAGCCTCGCGAGCGAACCTGGTGGCAAATGGATTTCCCCGATCGTGGGCAGGAGGAGGACGGGGAAGCGTCGAAGCTGGTCGACCGGTACGATGCGTTATTGTTCGAGGCGATTCGCCGCCGATTGAGGACCGATGTTCCGGTGATGGCCTATTCAAGCGGCGGCCTGGATTCAAGCATGATCGTGGCCATGGCCCGCCGGATTCGGGGCGAACCGCTGCCGACCTGTACGTTCCGGATCGAACATCCCCATCTCCGCGAATCGGCGGGTGCCGATGTCGTCGCGAAGCACGTCGGCACATCATCGCCGACGGTAGTGCACTGCACCCCGTCGGACATCCTGGGCGTCTTCCCTCGCCTCGTGCGGGCAGCCGAAAGCCCCGTGATCGATACGTCGGCGGCTGCGCTGTTTCGCCTGGCGGAGGCGGTCCACACGGCCGGCGGCAAAGTCGTGCTGACCGGCGAAGGCGCCGACGAATGGCAGGCGGGCTATCCCTGGTTTCGCATCGACAAGAAGCTCGGCTACCTCGATCTGATACCGGGACTGGCGCTAAACCGCCGCGGCTTCCGGCGCTATTTGCAGGTTCGTCACTGGCGGGACTATCCCTGGGCAAAGATCGCGCAAGCGGAGGAGCTTGCTGGAGGCCATAACGCCTGGCTCTTGGTCTATCACCTGACGAGCACGACGAAACACCGATTTTTTAGCGACGCAATGCTCGACGCGACCGGCGACTATCTGGGCTATGAAGATCTGGGGCTGGACGGTGCGCGGATGCGGAAGTGGCATCCGTTGAATCGGGGCGTTTACATGGGGGCGAAAATCCACCTGGCCGGATTGCACCTCACGGCTCGCGGCGACCGCTCGGCGATGCATGCCTCCGTCCAGCCGCGGTATCCCTTCCTCGACGAAGACCTGGTCGGGTTTTTGGCGCGGCTCCATCCCCGCTGGAAGTTGCGAGGACTGGTCGACAAGTATCTCCAACGCAAGCTGGCCGGGCGATGGCTTCCGCCGGCCGTCACCGAGGGTCGCAAACAACTGCTCCACGCACCGTTGGACGCCTTCCACGAGGCGCCGATTCCACCGTGGGGCGAGCAGTTTTTAAGCGAGTCTTCGCTTCGCAAGGCGGGCTATTTCGACCCCGAGGCGGTCGGGCGGTGGCGGGATGAGTTCCGGGGCATTCGGAAGGGCTTCCGGCGGCTGTTCATCGAGATGGGCCTGGTCGGCGTGATTTCCACGCAACTGTGGCACTGCACCTACATCGATCGAAGCCTCGCGGACTTGCCTCCGCCCGACGTCGAGAAACCGGGGCCGGTGTCATGACTTTGGCGATCCTGGCAGACACCCTGCCGAGCGTCACCGGCATGGGGGTTGCCAGGACGGCGCCGTGTGTGCTGTTGGCTCCGCCACAACCCGAGCGTCTCTTGGCATTCAGTAGTGGCGAAACACTGAAAAACGAGGGTGCCAGCCCCACTCGTTGATGCGTTTCGCCAATATCCGAGTTGGGCTTTTCGACCAGCGTATGATATCCTGACCGGTACAAGGGCGATTGTTGGAGTAAGGGTACGCAGGGAGATGATCGTTCAAAGGAGCTATCTTCTGGCGCGGGGCCTCCAGGTCCGGCAGTTTCTGTCGGCGGCTGATCGGGGGCGTGAAATCCAGCGGCAGGTTCTCTTGGAGAAAATTCGCCGTCACACCCAGAGCGTTTTCGGCCGCCGCCACCATTTCGCGCGAATTCGTACGGTGGAGGATTTTCGCAGAGAGGTGCCGATCACCTCGTACGACGACTACCGGCCCTACATCGAACGGCTGAAGCGAGGCGACCTGCGCGCGTTATTCGGGCCCGGTACGCGTTTGCTGATGTTTGCCCTCACCTCCGGAACAACCGGCGACGCCAAGTACATCCCGGTCACCCGCGAATTCTTCAACGAATATCGCAAGGGGTGGAACCTGTGGGGTCTGCGGACCTATGCGGACCATACGGATCTGCTGCGCAAGAGAACGCTGCAGTTCAGCAGTAACTGGCGGCAGTTCGCCACCGAGGGGGGCACTCCCTGCGGCAA
>Ga0123332_1004343_pt1 | contig 12491 bp, 12 predicted proteins | sample BioC12SIPDNA_4_FD_89958 | JGI IMG/M metagenome (GOLD analysis project Ga0123332, IMG submission 89958) | Anaerobic biogas reactor microbial communites from Washington, USA - Biogas_R2_A C12 SIP DNA | ecosystem: Engineered > Bioreactor > Anaerobic > Unclassified | place: Washington, USA...
CACGCACGCGCCGCACGCGATGCAATCATCGTTGATGAAATATGCCATGAATCACACCTCCTTTAATTCAACAGCGCCATTATACAACGCATCCGGCCAAAAAGCAAGTGCGTCCATTGACTTTCATGCGGTCTATATGCTACGATTTCCGGCGGGGGAGGGGTTCGATGGAGGCGGCGGTTTTGAAAGCCCGGCGGGAAATCGGCGGCCTTACGCCGCTGTCGTCCGACTGCGGCGCGCTCTGCGGATCGGCCTGCTGCAGGGCGGACGAAGACGGGCAGGGCGGCGTGTACCTGTTCCCGGGCGAGGACAAGCTGCTCCCCGGAACGGACGGCGGCTTCGCCCCGCTCCACACGTGCGAGGGAGCCTGCGACCGCGACCGCCGTCCGCTCGGCTGCCGCATCTTCCCGCTGACGCCGGTCAAATCGGCCTCGGGCTGGACGGTGCGCATAGACCGCCGCGCCCGCGCGATGTGCCCGCTCGCGGAGTGCGGCCTGAAGGGGCTGAACCCCGCGTTCGTCCGCGCCGTCGCCCGGGCGATCCGGACGATCGCGAGCGAGCCGGAGGGCGAAGCATTCCTTCAAAAATGGCAGGTGCTCGAGGACGCGTTCCGGTCGGCGAAGCTCTGATTTTACTCCATCACCTGCAGAATCATGCACTTCAGATACTTCGTCTCGCTCGCCGCCGGCAATATCGGGTGGTCGGTCGCCTGCGTGCGCGACTCGACGAGCCGGACGCGCTTTTTGCCGTCGCGCGCGGCGTGGTTGACCATCGTCTGAAACGCCTCGTCCGAAACGTGCTGCGAGCACGAGCAGGTGACCACGAACCCGCCGGGCCGGGCGAGCTTCAGCGCGCGCAAATTGATCTCCTTGTAGCCGCGCAGCGCGCTCTCGACCGCGGCGCGGGACTTCGTGAACGCCGGCGGGTCGAGCACGATCAGGTCGAATTTCTCGCCCGCGTCGGTCAGCTCGCGCAGGTGGTCGAAGCAGTTGCGCGCCTCGAAGCGGACGTCGAGCCCGTTCCGCCCGGCGTTTTCGCGGGCGACCTCGACCGCGTCCCCGGAGATGTCGACGCCGAGCACGCTCTCCGCCCCGTACTTCGCGGCGTGCAGCGCGAACGACCCGTTGTGGCAGAAGCAGTCGAGCACCCGGGCGCCTAAGCAGAACGGCTTGAGAGCCGCGCGGTTTTGCTTTTGATCGAGGAAGAAGCCGGTCTTCTGGCCGCCCTTGACGTCGACTGAGAAGCGGATGCCGTTCTCGGCCATCTCGACCCGGTCGGGCACCTCGCCGCGCAGGAGCCCGGTCACTTGTTCCAACCCCTCGTGCCTCCTGACCGGCACGTCGTTGCGCTCGTAGATGCCCGCGGGCTTCACGATCTGCTCCAACAGGTCGCAGAGCAGCCCCTTGCGCTGGTCCATGCCGAGCGACAGCGTCTGCATCGACAGCACGTCCCCGAACTTGTCGACGACGAGCCCCGGCAGAAAGTCCGACTCCGAGAACACGAGCCGGCAGCTCATCGGGTCGCAGAGCAGCTTGCGGTACGCCCACGCGTCCGCGAGCCTTCGGAAGAAGAATTCCTCGTCGACCGGCTCGTCCCTCGTCGTCAGCATGCGCAGCGTGATCTGCGACTTCGGGTTGTACAGCGCGCGCCCGAGAAACGTGCCCTTCGAGCTGACGACGTCGATCACGCCGCCGGGCGCGCACTCGCCCTCGACCGTCTCGATCTCCGACGCGTAGATCCACGGATGCCCCCCGCGCACGCGCGTCTCGCGGGTCTTGCGAAGCATTGCCTTTGCCATGATCTCTCTCCTGCGGTCAGATTCACGTTCCCTATTATGCCACGTTTCGGCGCGCTTGTCGATTCCCGCGCGGCGTGGTATACTGGTACGGGTGATTTTTTTGGAAGAAAAGCGGCTGAACAAGTTCATCGCCGACAGCGGCCACTGCTCCCGGCGCGAGGCCGACCGGCTGATCGGGGAGGGGCGCGTGACGGTCGACGGGCGGCCGGGCGTGCTCGGGGACAAGATCGAGGACGGCATGCGCGTGTCGGTCGACGGGCGGCCGCTCTCCGGGCGCGGCGAGCGCGTGTACATCGCGCTCAACAAGCCGGTCGGCATCGTGTCGACCGCCGACCCGCGCGAAACGTACAACGTGGTGTCCTATTTGAACTACCCGATCCGCGTGTTCCCGGTCGGGCGCCTCGACCGCGACAGCGAGGGGCTGCTGCTTTTGACCAGCGACGGCGAGATCGTCAACCGGCTCCTGCGCGCCGCGGGCGGGCACGAGCGCGAGTACGAGGTCGAGGTCGACCGCCCGGTGACGCGGGAATTCCTCGAGAGGATGATGGCGGGCGTAAGGATTCTCGACACCGTGACGCTGCCCTGCCGCGCGCGCAAAACCGGCGACCGCTCGTTCAACATCGTGCTCGTGCAGGGGCTGAACCGCCAGATCCGCAGGATGTGCGAGGCGCTCGGCTACAGCGTCCGCAAGCTCCGCCGCGTGCGGATTTTGGGCATACGCCTCGGCGACATGCAGCCCGGACAGTGGCGTCCCCTGACCCCGCAGGAGATGAAGTGCCTCGAAAAGGCCGGAATCGTTTCCAAATAGACCGGGATCTGACACACTTTGTCCACACATGACCGGTATAATCCCCTCAACGCCGAAAGGCGTCACCCTTCCCCCCTCAAACATTGAAGACCCCGGGAATGCCGACCCGGGGTCTTCGCCTGTTCAAAAACCGAAATTTTCAACCAGTTACTTTGGCGTCGGCGGTTTGCAGTCCTTGCACGCGCCCAGCCCGTTCGCGATCGCCTGCCCGACGGTCAACTGCTTGCGGTTGATCTGGTTTCCGCAGGTCGGGCCGGTGTGGTACAGCTTCGCGCCCTTGTTGACGCTGTAGACGGTCGTGTTCAATATCGCCTCGTTCTCCGCCTCCCGCTGCGCCGCCTGCGCGGGGTCCTCGGTGGGCGCTTCCTGCCCCTCCTGCAGCCTCGCGGCCTCGGCGGCCTCCTGCGCGATCAGCAACTGCTCGATGTTCGAGAGCGCGGTCACGGCGTCGGACGCCGGCGCCCTCGTCGCCCCCGCGGGCGCGACCGGGTTCGGGAGCACCCGGTTCAGCTGCGGCTTCGGGATCGTCGGCAGGAAGAGGAGCGCCATCGACACGAACGCCATCGCCGTCGCGAGCATGCGCCCGCGCAGCGGGAACGAGCGCGTGCGCCAGATGTATAGAAGCCCGATCGGGGGCAGCAGCACGCACAGCGCGATCTTCAGCGCCGCGCGCCGACCGCCCGGCGCCCGCTTTCCGGGCCGGACGATGTTCGGCGAATAGGCGCTTGTCGCGGTGCCCTCGTAGCGGCCGCCCTCGGTTGAAAGCATGCGTTCCCTCCGTTACCTGTCGTTTTTGCGGATGTCCTCCAGCGCGCGGGCGAGCTGGTCGGGGCAGGAGGTTCCGCTGCGGCACTGTATGCCCTTGAGCCTCCGGATCACGTCGTCGACCGGCATGCCCTCGACGAGCCGCGCGACGCCCTGCGCGTTCCCGGCGCAGCCGCCGACGAACTCCACGCGCCGGACCGTGTCCTCCGAAAGCTCTATCTGAATCTGCCGGGAACAGGTCCCGCGCGTCTTGAAGCTGTGCATTTCACATCCTCCGTATCGGTGCATACGCCCAATTATACGCAACGAACCGGAACCTGTCAAGCGGGCCAAAAACCGGGGACCGACGAACTCGATCCCCGGCTGTCTATTTCGGCTGCGGATACCGGTAGGTCTCCCCCTTCCAGTTTTCGAGCAGCACCTCCCGGTCGTCCTTTTTGAGCACGTAGTCGTGCTGGATCGGGATTTTCCCGCCGCCGTCCGGCGCGTCGATGACGAACTTCGGCACCGCGAATCCGGAGATGCGCCCGGTCAGGTTGCGCAGTATCTCGACGCCCTCCTCGACGCGCGTGCGGAAGTGGCCGATGCCCTGGCTCAGGTCGCACTGGTAGAGGTAGTACGGGCGCACGCGCATCCTGACGAGCTTCAACAGGAGCTCCTTCATGGTCTCGGCATTGTCGTTGACGCCCCGGAGCAGCACGCTCTGGTTGCCGAGCGGTATGCCCGCGTCGACGATCATCTCGCACGCGCGCTTCGCCTCCGGCGTGATCTCGCGCGGGTGGTTGAAGTGCGTGTTGATCCAGATCGGGTGGTACTTGCGAAGCATCTGGAGGAGCTCGTCGTCCACGCGCATCGGGAGCACGACCGGAACGCGCGTCCCGATGCGGATGACCTCGACGTGTTCGATCGCGCGCACGCCCGACACGATGTGCTCGAGCTTCGCGGTCGACATCGTCAGCGGGTCGCCGCCCGAGATCAATACGTCGCGGATCTCCGGGCGCGACCGGATATAGTCGAGCGCCCTTTGAAGCGCGCGCTCGGGGATGACCCTGTCCTCCTCGCCGACGGCGCGGCGGCGCGTGCAGTGGCGGCAGTACATCGAGCACTGAAACGTGACCAAGAGCAGCACGCGGTCGGGGTAGCGGTGCACGACGAACGGCACGGGACTGTCGTGCTCCTCGCCGAGCGGGTCGCCCATGTCGTCCTCGGAGGGGGTCAGTTCCCTCGGCGACGGCACGGCCTGCATGCGGATCGGGTCGTTCGGGTCGCTCGGGTCGATCAGCGACGCGTAGTAGGGGGTGATCGCCATCCGGAAGTGCTCGAGGCACTTGTCGATGTCCCCGCGCTCGGCTTCGTCGAGCGGGATCACGCCCTTCAACTGCCCGGAGGTCGTGATGCGGTGCGAAAACTGCCATTTCCAGTCGTTCCAGCGTTCAGCGCGCTTTTCCATCGCTACAACTCCCTCCAATCAACGCTGCGCCCAAGGCGCTTCGCGGCCGCGTCGAGGACCCCGCGCACGAGCTCCCGATATCCGACGCCCGAAAACTGCGCCAGCATCGGATAATCGCTGTACCCCGGGGCGAGCCCGGGGAGCGGGTTGATTTCGATGAAGTACATTTTGCCGTCCGCGCCCATCCGGAAGTCGACGCGCGCGAAGTCTCGGCAGTTGAGCGCGTTGAACGCGCGCCGCGCCATGTCCGTGATCTCCCTCGTTTGCTCTTCGGTGAGGTTGGCCGGGCACTCGTAGCGCACGTAGCGCGTGTAGTCCTGCTTGACCGGGTAGCTGTAGACGGTGTGCGCCCCCTCGGTGGGCTGCCGGAACACGATCTCCATCGGCGGGAACACGCGCGCGGACGCGAAGTTTCCGAGGATTCCGACGGTGAACTCGCGGCCCTCGACGTACTCCTCGACGAGCATTTCGCCCTCGTAGAGCTCGTGGTTGCGCCTGAGTATCTCCGAGAGCGCCTTCCGGTCCTCGGCGATGCTGACCGCGCCGATGCCCTTGCTCGAGCCCTCGCAGTTCGGCTTTACGATGACCGGGAACGAAAGCGCCTTGGTCAGCCGGGTCTTTCCCGGCTCGACGACCTCATAGTGCGGCGTGCGGACGCGGTGCGTCCAGAGCACGCGCTTCGTGAGCGCCTTGTCGAGCGCGATGCACAGGGTCGTCGCGTCCGAGCCCGTGAAGGGGATGCCGAGCATCGAGAGGAGCGAGGGAACCTGCCCCTCGCGCCCGCGGCCGGAAAGCCCCTCGGCGATGTTGAACGCGATGTCGGGACGCTCATGCGAAATAAGCCCCGGAAGCCCTTCGTCGGCTTCGAGCAGCGTGACCGACAGCCCGCCGCTCTCCAGCGCGTCGCGGATCGCGTGAACGGTGTCGATCTTGTCGTATTCCGCCTCGGCGTCCGGCGCCTTGGCTGCGATGCCTTTTTTCAAGTTGTAGAGTACGGCGACGGTGTGAATTGGGGGTGCCAGAGGAACCTCCGAATCGAGCTGCTCCATAGACATGCGCCTGCGGCTTTCTCTGTTATTTTGGAACCCGGGATTCGCCATTTCCCATCGGATCGAATGATATTATATGTCCCCCGGGGCAGGATGTCAACAGGAAAAAATGACGGTTTTTGCGGAGATTTCGCGACCCGGAATTTTGCCCGGGAAGGCTTGAAATCACGCGTGTTTCGATGTATGATAGGGGGTGGGACAGGGATTTGGAAGCAAGAAACGGGGAGGGTTGACCATGAGCATTCGCAAAGTTCCGTTCGGCGCGCTGCCGGGGGGACAGACGGCCGACCTGTACATCTTGGAAAACGCGCACGGCGCGTCGGTGGAGATCACGAACTACGGCGGCATCGTGCGCGCGATCAACGTGCCCGACCGCGACGGAAACATCGGAAACGTCGCGCTGGGCTACAGGGACGTCGCGGGCTACCTGCCGCTTTGCGGGTATCTGGGGGCCTTGATCGGGCGCGTCGGCAACCGGATCGCGAACGGGCGCTGCGTCGTGAGCGGCGAGGCGCTGACGCTCGCGAAAAACGAGGCCGGGCGGACGCACCTGCACGGCGGGGACGTCGGCTTCGACCAGAAGCTCTGGGACGCGACGCCGATCGAGGGCATCTGCCAGGACTGCCTGATCCTGAAGTACACCTCGCCCGACGGCGAGGAGGGCTATCCGGGGACGCTGCGCGTGATGGTCACCTATACCTTCACCGACGACGACGAGCTCGCGATCCGCTACGAGGCGGTCTCGGACAGGGACACGCTGTGCAACCTCACGAACCACACCTACTTTAACTTGGCCGGCGAGGGGAGCGGCGCGGTCTGCGACCACATGATCGAGATCGACGCGGACACGTTCACCGTCGTCGACGAATTCTGCATACCGACCGGCGAGATGCGGGACGTCACCGGAACGCCGTTCGACCTGCGCACCGCGAAGCGCATCGGCGACGGCCTGAGCCAGACCGAGGACTGCGAGCAATTGCGCTTCGGCCACGGCTACGACCACAACTTCAACATCAACGGCGAGGGGCTGCGCTTCGCCTGCGAGGTCACCGAGCCCACGACCGGGCGCATCTTGCAGGTGTTCACCGACATGCCCGCCGTGCAGTTCTACGCCGGCAACATGCTCGAGAGCGTGAACCCCGGGAGCTCGGGCCGCCGCTACCACAGGCACGAGGGCTTCTGCCTGGAGACCCAGTACGCGCCGGACTCGGTCAACCACCCGGAGTTCCCCGACAGCGTATTGCCTGCGGGCGAAAAATACGACTTCGCGACGATCTACGCGTTCAGCGCGGAGTAACAAGGCATAAAGGAGTTTACGACATGCAGGTTCGCACGCGCTTTGCGCCGAGCCCGACCGGGTACCTTCATCTCGGCGGTCTGCGCACGGCACTCTATACCTATCTGTTCGCCCGGAGAAACGGCGGCACGTTCATTCTGCGCATCGAGGACACCGACCAGGAGCGCGAGGTGCCCGGCGCGGTCGAGAAGATATACGCCTCGATGCGCGCCGCGGGGCTCACCTACGACGAGGGTCCGGACGTCGGCGGCGGCTACGGCCCCTACGTCCAGACGCAGCGGCGCCACCTGTACCTCCCGCACGCGGAGGAGCTCGTGAAGCGCGGCGGCGCCTATTACTGCTTCTGCACGAAGGAGCGCCTCGACGAGGCGCGCGCCGAGGCCGAAAAAAAGGGCGAGAGCTACAAGTATGACAAGCACTGCCTCCGCCTCCCGAAGGAGGAGGTCGAGCGCCGCCTGGCCGCGGGCGATATGCACGTCATCCGCCAGAACGTGCCGCCGACCGGCCGCGCGGGCTTCGACGACGTGCTCTACGGCCATGTCGAGGTCGATTGTTCGACGCTCGACGACAATGTTCTGATCAAGGCCGACGGCCTGCCGACCTACAACTTCGCAAACGTCGTCGACGACCATCTGATGGCGATCACGCACGTGATGCGCGGCACGGAGTACCTGTCGAGCGCGCCGAAGTACAACCTGTTGTACGAGTCGTTCGGCTGGACGCCGCCGATGTATGTGCACCTGCCGGTCGTCATGCGCGACGCGACGCGGAAATTGTCGAAGCGGTATGGCGACCCGTCGTTCGAGGACCTGCTCGAGATGGGCTACCTCAAGGAAGCGGTCATCAACTTCATCGCGCTGCTCGGCTGGAGCCCGCGGAGCGAGCGCGAGTTCTTCACGCTCCCGGAGCTCGAGGAGTGCTTCGACCTCGAGGGGCTCAACAAGTCGCCGTCGATCTTCGACATGAACAAGCTGACGTGGTTCAACTTCGAGTACATGCGAAAGCTACCGTTCGAGGAGTTTTTGACGCTCGCGACGCCGTGGCTTTCGAAGGTCCTCGACCCCGCGAAATTCGACTTCCGCCGGATTGCGGAGCTCTTGAACACCCGCACCGAGGTCCTGAACCGCATCCCGGAGATGGTCGATTTCCTCGCCGAAATGCCGGAATTCGACAACGAGCTCTACACGCACAAGAAGATGAAGACCGATCCCGCGGTCGCGAAGGCCGCGCTCGCAATGATGCGGCCGGTGCTCGAGGGCGTCTCCGACTGGACGGAGGAAAGCCTGCACGCGGCGATCATGGAGAGGATTCCCGAAACCGGCATGAAGACCGGGCAGGTGCTCTGGCCGCTGCGCATCGCGCTGTCCGGCAAGGCGTCGACGCCCGGCGGCGCGGTCGAGATCGCGTATCTGCTCGGAAGGGACGAGGCGTTGAGGAGGCTCGAAGCCTCGCGGTCGAAGCTGTGAAGAAAATCGTCTATCCGGACTACGACCGGTCGATCCTCTCGACGATTGCGTCGTGCCTCCGCCGCTTCGGCGCGGAGGCGAGCTACCCGTCGCTCCCGGAGCTCGACGGGCTTCTCGCGACGAATCCCCGGCACGTGATGATCTTGCTGCTCGACGGCATGGGCGAGCTCCCGCTCGGGCGCGCGCTTCCGGTGGATTCGTACCTCAGGTCGCACCATGTCGCGACGGTTACGAGCATATTCCCGCCGACGACCGCCGCCGCAACCACGGCGTATTACTGCGGGCTGTCGGCGTATGAGAGCGGCTGGCTCGGCTGGCACCTCAACATGAAGGAATACGCCGCCGACGTCGTCGCGTTCCTCGGCAGAACCTACTATACGGACAAGCCCGTCGACGGCCCGCCGCCGGCGCCGACCTTGATGCCCTACGAGACGGTGTTCGACCGGCTCGCCGGGCGCTGCAGGACGCACGCGATCTGCGCGTTCGATTCCTATTCCGAAAAGGACGCGGACGAGCGCCACCGCGTGTCGAATTTTCAGGATGTCGCGGACGCGCTCGCGGCGATCTCGCAAAGCGAGGGGCGCAGCTTCACGCTCGCGTACTGGAACCAGCCGGACGCGAAGATGCACGACTTCGGCGAGGGCTCTCGGGAGGCCGTCGCCGAGTTCCGCGCGCTCGACCGGGCGCTCGCAAAAGTCCGCGAGCGGCTCGGCGACGCGCTTTTGATCGTCACCTCCGACCACGGCATGATCAACACCGACGGGGCGGTCGACGTCGCGAAAACCCCGGAGCTTCTGGAGACGCTCGTGATCCCGCCGTCGGTCGAGCCGCGCGCGTCGGCGTTTTACGTCAAGCACCACCGGAGGGCCGCATTTGAGGAAGCGTTTCAGAAGTGCTGCGGGGAGGACTTCCTGCTGTTCACGCGCGAGGAGATCATGAGGAGCGGGCTGTTCGGGCGCGGCGCCGGGCACCCGAAGTTCGACGATTTTATCGGCGATTACATGGGCGTCGCCATAGGCTCGCGCTACTTCCGATTTACGCTTCCGGACGGGCGCGTGCCCTACACCTTGATCGGGCAGCACGCCGGGCTCACCGAGGACGAAATGCTCGTGGCGGTGCTGGCAGATAGGACGGGAACATGAGAGACCGGGGCTTCTACGTGCAATTGCACCTGCACACCGCGGAGTCGAGCCGCTGCGCGCGCGTCGGCGGCGCGGACATGGCGCGCGCCTGCAAGGAGGCCGGCTACGACCTGATCGTCGTGACCGACCACTTCTTCAACGCGAACATCAACGTGCCCTACGACATCCCCTGGGAGGAGCAGGTCGACGCTCTGTTCGCGGGCTATCGCGAGGCGAAGGCGGAGGGCGACCGGATCGGCCTCAAGGTGCTCCGCGGCTGGGAGACCTACACGGACGGCCCGGAGTACCTGACCTACGGCCTCGACGAGGAGTTCCTCGTAAAAAACCGGGACATCGCGCTCTTGCCGAAGGCGCAGTACCTGCGGCGCGTCAAATCCGCGGGCGCGCTCGTCTCGCACGCGCACCCGTTCCGCAAGGCCAGCTACATCCCCGATTTCCTGCCCGACCCGGTCGGCCTCGACGCGGTCGAGGTGTTCAACGGGCGGCACATGGACCCGTCGTTTGACGTGCAGGCGCTGAAATTCGCGCGGCGCCACAACCTGCCCGGCGTCGCCGGCGCGGACGCGCACAACGCCGTGCATATTTTGGACGGCGCGATGCGCTTCCCCTATCCGGTTGAGACCGCCGCCGAGGTCTTCGCGGCAATCAAGCGCGGCGACGGCGAGATCGTCCCGAACATGACCGGCCGTTTGTGAAGGAAATCCGACATTTGTCCGAGGAAAGTCATAAGAATATCCTTGACGGGGACATATTGCCGCTTTATCATGTACAATAGAATAGGTGTATCATGTTTCCCGGGGTTTCCCGGCGGCATCTGAGGGAGGACGTTCGATGTTTTGCTCCAAATGTGGAAAGACCTTGAACCCGACGGCCGAAGCCTGCTCGTGCGGGCAGGCGGTGGGCGAGAGCCGGTTCGAGGGGGTTCCGTATACGTCCGCGCAGGCGAGGATCGCGCCGGGAGGCATTTCCCGCGAGGACGCGCTGCCCTACACGCGCACCACCTACACAGGGATGGACGAGCAGATGCAGGCCGGGGCCGACGCGGATGCGCGCACGACCTACCGCCCCGTCTACGAGGGCGCATCCGTTCCGGAGGGCATCCGCAGGGATGTGCGCGCGGCGGTCGGCTATGAGCAGGAGGACGCCCCGGCCCGGCCGAGCTTCGACGACGACCCGCTCGTGCGCGAGATGTTCGAGGGCAGCGAGGATGCGGGCATCGACGACTTCGACCTCTCGCAGCTTCGGCCCCGGCCGATCGTCTCCGAGGGGCGCGCCGGCATCAGCCGCGACGTGACCGAGTACGTCGAAAAGCTCGAGGCCTCGTCCGAGCGCGGCGCGCGCCGCGGGCGCAGGAAGGTCTACGGGGAGCAGGAATCCGCGCCGTATGAAGAGGTCCGCGAGGAGGTCTTCCAGGATGCCCGGGACGGCGAGGCGCTCGCGTACGACCCGCGCGCGACGCTTCGGCTCGTCGCGAAGATCGCGGGCGCGCTCGCGGTGCTGGCGATACTGTTCGTCGGCGGCAAGCTCATCTACGACCGCGTGACGGACATCCAAAATAGCGGCGCGCCGATCGAGGGCGTGACGCTCTCGGTCTACGAAAGCGGCGTGAAGCTGATCAACGAGCACGCGGACACCGCGTATGTCGATTCGATCCTCTCAAGCGCCGAGAACGGCAGCCTGACGAGCGCGACGTCGAAGCTGAACGCCGACGCCGAGGCGGTCAAGGCGCTCGTCCCCGCCGAGCCGGGCGTCAACGACAAGCTGTTTGTCGACGCGCTCTCGGCGATCCAGACGAACATCGGGGTCGCCGTGACGATGGACGTGCTCGACATGGCCAAGGCCGTCGACGCCGAGGTAATCGCGCAATCCGAGGCGAGATGGACCGTCGTCCGCGATTCGATCGCGCAGCTGACCGCCGCGAAGACGGCCGCGGAGCTGACCGCGATTCTGGGCGGCGAGAAGCTGGACCTCGAGCGCCCGACCGAGCCCGCGTCCGCCGCGACCCCGACGCCGATCCCGTACAAGACGCTCGCGAAGGGGGACAAGAGTGAGGACGTGCTCAAGATGCAGCAGCGGCTGTTCGAGCTCGGCTTCCTGCTCGAGGGCATCGACGGCGCGTTCGGCAACGACACGCAGACCGCGGTCAAGCAGTTCCAGTCCGCGGCGGCGCTCGAGGTGAACGGCATCGCGGACCAGCAGACGCTTTCGCTTCTGTACTCCGACGACGCGCCCAGGACGCAGAACGCGAAGATCACGCCGACGCCCGCGCCGACGCCGACGCCGGCGCCGACCCTCGCGGCCGAGCCCGCGCTTCTGACGGACGAACAGCCGGCGGCCTGACCGCCATTTTCCGCGGGAAGCGCATCGCGTGCTTCCCGCCGTTTTTTTCAGGGGAGGAAATCCGATGGATCGGCCGATCGTGGCGCTCGTCTACGACTTTGACAAGACGCTGTCGCCGAAGGACATGCAGGAATACAGCTTCCTGCCCGGCATCAACATGCGGGCGGAGGCGTTCTGGGGGCTGTGCCGCGAGCTCGCGATCCGGAGCAAGATGGACGGCATACTCGCCTACATGTACATGATGCAGAAGGCCGCCGAGGGCACGATGGATTTGACGCGCGAGGCGCTGAACCGGCTCGGCGCGTGCGTCGAGTTCTTCCCGGGCGTCGATACGTGGTTCGACCGCGTGAACGATATCGGCTCGAGAAACGGCGTC
>Ga0123332_1004344_pt1 | contig 12489 bp, 4 predicted proteins | sample BioC12SIPDNA_4_FD_89958 | JGI IMG/M metagenome (GOLD analysis project Ga0123332, IMG submission 89958) | Anaerobic biogas reactor microbial communites from Washington, USA - Biogas_R2_A C12 SIP DNA | ecosystem: Engineered > Bioreactor > Anaerobic > Unclassified | place: Washington, USA...
CCACCTCCGACAGCCCCGCAAATCCCCCTATGTTCGTCGCAAAGGTCACCGCGGTACCGTTGGCCACCGGATCCAGGCCGGTATCGACCAGGGTGGCCGTCACGATCGCGCCCGCGGTCGGACCGACCTGCGCCGGATTCGGCGCCACAGTGAGCTCCAACGTCACCGTGATCGAGCCGGTCATATCGTCGGTCAGTGTAGGATGGTCGGCAAGAATGCGCGCAGCGCCGATCCGGTGCCCCGTGAAGGTAGCGCTGCGGTTGTTGGCCGCCGGGACGAGATCACCACCAACGACCTGTCCCAGGATGTCGACGAGAGACCAGGTGACGGCCACGTTTTCACGGAAGTTGCCCAGGGCATCATAGCTGTTGGCATAGACCATCAGTTGCTGCCCTGTGCCCAACGTGGCTGTGATCACCTCGTTGCCGTCAGCCGTTGGCGCGTCGGCAACCACCACGCGCGTCGCCGGGCCAACGAAAGCGATCGGGTTCGTCTCCGTAGCGTCCGTAGAGCGGTTGGAGACCACGGCATCCGTTGTGCTATCCTTCACGGTCACATCTACATCCGGGTCGAGCACCGCAACGATACGGTTGGGCGACTGGGACGCAGCGTCGGACGTGGCCTCGATGACGACAAAGAGATGCCTCACCGCCAGGGGCGCCATCTGCAGGAGCGGATTACTCTCGGGCAGACTGATGCTAACCATACCCTCAGGTGTGAGCGATAACGCGGCCTGGGTCACCGCGGCCAACTGCGTATCCGCCGTGGTGAACGTCACATCGTCACTGTGATAGACATAGAGGTTCTGGATCAGGGCCTGAGCTTCTACTGTCGTCAGTGGAACGCCCAACTCGGTCTCGAAGCGCATGCGCAGCCCGGCGATTGTGGCATTGTGGTCGACAGTGAAACCGCGATGGACCACCGAGAGTCGGAGGATATCGTCCGTGCTCCCCTGGAGAAACGATGCCGGCGTGGTGCTGGCAACGTCGAAGGCTATCGTACCACTCGGGTTCTTCCAGAGGAGGAGGTCGTTGTCAACGCCGGCCAGGTAGTAGTTGCCGCTGCCGTGGATGATGTCGGGGTCGCCGTCATTGTCCAGGTCGCCCACAGCAACGGAAAGGGCGCCGCGGTCCGTGGTATCCTGCCCTAGAGGCGAGCGCGCCCACGTACTATCGGCAACAGAGGCTCCAAAGGGTCGCCCGTCGTTGACCCAGACGTTCGTCTCGTGTTCGTCATATTCCCCATTTACGGTCACTAGGTCGAGCAGACCGTCGAGGTTCATATCGGCGATCGCTACGCCATAGGCCGAGCTGTCCAGCCACGGGATGGCCGGCGTCCCCGCATAGACGGCAGTTGGCTGCCAGATGTAAGGTCGCTCACGACACTCTGCATCGTCCTCCGGCTGATCGTCAAAAGGCGTCCCGTCATTTCTCCAGACCTTGATCTGGTAGTCCGCATCGATGTGATCCACAGACGCGATGTCCGGCACGCCATCACCATCCAGGTCGGCGATCGCGACATCGTACACCGTGGCGCCCCAGAAGCCGTGATATCGGCCGGAACCAGGAGCCAACGTCACCGCTTTCGCATCACGCCCCACGAATGCCTGGACCCAGGGGCCGCCAAACGGGTCACCGTCGTTGCGGTACGCGCGCAGTTGGTAGTAGTTGTCGAGCCACGACTCCGGCTCGGCCGGATCCTGAAGCGTTCCAACCGCAACGGCCTCGCTCAACCCAACCACCAGGTCGAGCCATCCGTCGTTGTCCAGATCTCCCACAGCCACCGCCTGCCCCGCGTAGTAGGGGATATAGACGGTATTGTAGCTCCAGGCGTTGTCGAAGGGTGTACCATCGTTGCGCCAGACGGAGATGGTGTACTGCGCGGTGCGGGGCGACTGGTCGGTACCCCCTGTGACCGCGACAATATCGATAAAGCCATCTCTATCAAAGTCGCCGGTCGCGACGCCCCCGACAGCCACCGGTGGTGCCCCCACGGTGTTACTCACCCACCCCCCGGAAAACGGCGTCCCGGCATTGCGCCACACGACAAGCCTGGGTGCGTCTTCGTGGCCCGTCACGAGGTCGGGCCTGCCGTCACGGTCGAAGTCCGCGACGGCGATACTGGTGATCGTTCCTGAACTTGGCACCCCGTAGGACGACCAGCCGCTGTCAAAGGGGCTGCCGTCGTTCTCCCAGAGCCGCAGGCCCACGCCTCCCGGTTCGTTGCAAGCGGTGGCCAGATCCAGGTCACCGTCGCCGTCAAGGTCCACCGAGACCACGTCAACAAACCGGCACGTTCGAGTGCCGGCCACATAGGCGGATTGCGTAGACTGGAAGGCCATCCGCCGGTGCATCAGCGTGTTCCACCACAGCACGATCTCGTGCGTTGCCCCGACGCCGCTGCCGGAAACGACATCGAAGTCACCGTCGCGATCCACGTCTGCGACGGCAACCGCGTAGATCGTGTCCTCACCGCCTCCGACGCTAAGCGCCACCCAGTCGCCGCTGAAGGGCTCTCCGGCATTCTGCCACGTCATCACGGTGTCGCCCACAGCCCCGGCCAGATCCAGATCGCCATCATGGTCGAGGTCGGCCAGAACGAGGGCCCGAGCGGCGCCCGCCGGCGTCCCGGGGAGCCGCACGTCCGTTGCCGAGCCCCAAGTCGTCGCAAACGGCAAGCCCGCGGCCAAGGGGTTACGCAAGGTCACGACGCTACCGGCAGCGTCGGCTGCGACCACATCGGGCCGCGCATCGTGATCCAGGTCGCCCAATGCGATGGAGGTTACGTCGTCGCCCAGCGTGCCGAGCGTGTTACTGACGGTCCAGCTCGTGACAAAGGGCGTGTCCGGATTGCGCCAGGCTACGACGGCGTCGGCGTGTCCTGTCACCAGGTCCAGCAACCCATCGCCGTCGAGGTCGGCCACCGCCAAGGCCCCCAGTGGATCGCTGCCCACAGTCACGGTTGCCGGGGTGCCCCAGCCCGTCGTAAAGGGTGAGCTTCCCGGATTGGACCAGAGGTAGATCACACCATTGTCGCCGGCGGCGACGACATCGATGGTGCCATTGCGATCCAAGTCCACCGCTGCGACAGCAGTCAGACCATAGCTCAGCGAGTCCGCGATGGTGTGGCTAACCGTCCAGGTGTCAGTGAAGGGCGCCGTGGGGTTCTGCCACAACGTGACCTCGTTGCCACCCGAAGCATCTGCGGTGACGGCAACCAAGTCCTGCCAGCCATCACGATCGAAGTCGGCCAGCGCGATGGCGGCGACGGCATTGGTCGTCGTCCCAACTTCGACCACCACGGGCCAGCTTGTTGCCGCGTCCCGGCTGTTCTGCGCCGCCAACACTGTCGAGCCGTCGCCATACGCCAGATCGGCATACGTGTCGTTATCCAGATCAGCGACAACCAGCGCCAGCACATCTTCGTCCGTCGTCGCCGCGCCCGTCGAACCGAGGAACGAATGTCTCGTCCCCTCAGGCGGATCTGCTGCCAAGGCAGGTCCATAGACCGTCAGCAGCACCAAGCCAACCAGAAGAAACGCCAAGCTCCCCCGCAGCACACGGTTTCGTCCCATATGTTTCCCCCCAATTCAGAGTGATAGTCCCCAGCAGAGTGCCACCTGGAGGCCGTCAAGGCCCCCGTAGACCCTAGCAGCCCCCCCACCCGTTTGCCCAACGAGTTTCTGCTGCCCATTCCGGACGTACGAGACAGACGCCGGCAATCGCCGGTGTCTCCAAGTGTACGTGTCTATCGTAGCAGGTGTAAGTGGGCGATCGGTGAACAGACCCCTAAGATAAGCCTAGAATTGCGCCTAATGACGGAGGATCACAGGAAGATGCACCCGCAGGGCGTTGGCGATGACGAGCGCCGACGCCGTTGTCGACCCGACAACCGGGTCAGTGAGCGTTGCGGTGTTCTTCAGGGCCAGAGGACCAGTGGCAGTCACGGTCACGGAGAAGGCAATCGTCACCTCCTGCCCGGCATCCGGTGTCCCGTTCCATTCCACGCGCCGCGACGCGCTGTTGTAGGAGGCCGTTCCCACAGTCGCCTGGATGGGGCCGGGCGCGCCTACCCCCTCGGGCAGGGGATCCACCAGTGTCAGAGCCCGCCCACTGCCCACCAATCGCAGCGTATACGTGAGCTCCTGACCGGTGCGCGCAAGTACGGGCGCAACAGACTTCTGCAACGTGGACGTCGACCGCCCCCAGACCACGGCCAATGCGGGCCGTCCGGCTACATTCCAGTCACCGGTCTCTGAAGACGTCAGATACTTGCTGCTGTGCTGATCGGTGTCGGAGCCATAAATCGCCACGCTGACCGCCTCACCCCGTGCGTAGGCCTCAGCCACCGCCTGCGTAGTGTCCCAATGATACGCCACGCCGGGCCAGTCAACGGATGCCATGAGTGGATAAACCCAGCTCGCAGCTACGTTCTCCCGGGGCAATGGAGCGTTGTTCCAGTGGATGGTCATCTCGTCCCAGGGGTCGCCGACGGTAAAGAGATGCACCCACGACGGATTGGCCTCTCCCGGGGCACCGGCATTGCCCCAGAGATGCAGCGTCATCGTTGCCGAGATGATGGTCTTCCCCGCCGGCACTGCATCGAGCGCAAAGCGCAAATACGACTTGTTGAAGCATGGGAAATGGGTTGGGGCGATCTCGCTGCCCACATACAAGCCCGTGTCCGCTCCGTGGTTGATCTCGGTGCCGCCCTCGTGCCCGCTGCCACACACGCCCCCTCCGCCCATCCACGCATCCTCTACGGTGTTGTCGGTTGGCGAAGCGGCACGGATCACCGTTGTGCCCTCAGGCACGGCCTCGGGGGGGCGAAAGCGGGCGGCTCCAAAATGGAGCTCGCCCCAGGTCGCAGGGCTGTCCGGCTCGAATGTCTCGGGCCAGTGGTCAGGCTCGACATAGCCGGCAGGCGGCGCATCGTCTCGATCGAGAAGCTGAACACCCAGCCCCCACAACGAGCCTTCGGGCGGCGGTCCCGAGCGTCCCAGGGTCTCCCACGGGACCGTGAAAATCCCAGTCCAGCCGTAGTCAATGCCGCACTCGTTGCTGTTTGGGCCGGGGTTGCACCACCACTGCATAGCCCCGTAGTCCAGCCACGACCCCGACCATGACGCGTCCCAGCCACCGCCATCGCCACGCGCCTGGCGGCGGTATTGGGCCGCGTCCTCGTTGGGCCAGTGGCGCGAGCCCAGAAGGAAGCGGTAGTCATCGGCCTGCGGAGAGGCGCTGCGGTCGTGACCGGTATCCAGGTAGAGGTAGACCGCATCGAAGGCGGTCAGATCGTCGGACACCGTCGCGTTCTCAAGATACCAGAGGTAGTAATCGACAACGGTCACACGGACCTGCAGGCTGTCCGCCGTATAACCAACGCGCACATCCGCATAGTTGCGGCTGGGGATGCCCTGTTCGTTCTTTCCGAACCAGAATATCGCCGTCTCCGACCATTCCAGTTGGCCATCGAAGTAGGGCGCGTTGACACGGCGCAGCGCGGTCTCCTGCAACACGCTGCCTCGCACAGCCACAGGTCGAGCCCAATTGCTCGATGCGAAGATCAGGAATACCAACAGCAGCTTGCGCATGATGCGCCTCCTATTGACCACACTATGGAGCGCCCAGCCGTGCAATCGAAATAACAGCGCCGAAAGGCTATGTGGGGGGTGATCAGGACGCTAGCCCGGCCACCTTCTGATGACGATGGGGAGGTAGACGTGGTGATAGTTTGCGTAAGCGATCGCGACGAGCTCTGCCGAGTGATCGCCACCATCAACGTGGGCCCGGTTAACGATCGCGGTCGGCGTAGATACCGCCACCGTCACGGCGAAGCTAAGCGTCAGCGTCACATCGTCGGGCAGGACGCCCGTCCACTGAACAAGCGCCCCATCTGCCGTGAGCGTACCTATGTTCGGGTCCACTTGGGCACTCTGCGGAACGTACGTTGTCCCGGCAGGCACGGGATCGGAGATAGCGGCGCTAGCCCCAACGCCGGCCAGGGTGATCGTATACGTGAGGCGGTCACCATAGCGGGCAGCGCTTGGGCTCACTCCCTTGCTCATGGGCTGCCCCAGCGCCAAGAGCGTTGCAAGGTTGTCCAGGCGGTACAGATCATAACGTGCGTTGAAACTCACCGGCTCGGGCAACTGGCGTGCAAGGGTATTCCAGTCTTCCTGTAGCACCCACGCCTTGACCTGGAACATCGTCCACGACAGCGTGGGACTATGGTACAGGTGCTCGCCACTACACGTAGTATGGTGCGCCAGATCGGCCATCCACCACCACGGATTGTTGACCTCATAGGACTTCACATAGTAGCGGGTCTTGTCCAGCAGACTTGACCGCAGCCGCTCGATCAACGCGGAGCTGAGCGGGAAGTAGCCTGAAAGCGCCGGATAGTGCATCATGCCCACGCCGCCATCGACCACGAAGGTCGTGCCATCCCACCAGTTCACCTGTTCGGGATCGGTATCGCGGTCACGCAGGGCGGCGCTGTAGGGAATCAGGGCGCCGTTGTAGACGCCTGTCACCATGATGTCTTCGTAGACGAGCGTGCCGTCGGGATTGAGGCGGATCGGCACCGGCTCGCGTAGACCGAGGTCATAGAGATTCGGCACGAACTGGGCCAGGGCAACGCGCCCGTTGAGCAAGTTGGTCAGCAACGTCTGGGCCTGGGCCTGTACGTCAGCGTAGCCGAAATGGGCGGCCATGTCGCGCACCGCCTGGGCTGCCGCGATCTGGGCCCCGATGTTCAGACGACCGGTCAGCCACTGCTCGAACCGGCAGAACCCCAGAGACGGGTCATAGGCAGCCAGGAACATCTGGAACTGCTGCATAACGAGCGACCAGTTAGCACGGATGGCGTCCCAGTCGCCGGTGGCGTTAGCGTAAGCCAGCAGAGCGTCCAGGCGCAGGCCCACCAGGTTCGGGTTGTTCGCCAGCCAGCGAGCAGTCAGGTCATCCAGCGGGCAGTTGGCTTCGCCTGCCAGGATGCCAGATTGGCCGAAGCGCACGCAGCGCCAGCCGTAGGCGTATTGCTCGTCGTTGAGCAGCGTCGAGGCTACAAAGGTACGCAGGTAGGCCCTCAGCTCGCCCTGCAGCTGCGCCGAGAGGTGTGGATAGGCTTTCGAGAGCGTGCGGACGAGGTCTGCGTCGTAACCGTAGACCTCGAACGTGAACTCGTTCCCCAACATCCGCTGCCCAGCCTGGTCCCAACGGACAGCGATGGGCGGGGAAGCCGGGCCCAGGGCGATGATGTCGGCGACCCGCGTGGCGACTTCAGCCCGCATCGTTGAATAGGCGGGCGTGCTCGTACGGGGGTAGGTCAATTCGTAGAGACGTGCGTCGCGAGCGGGAAAACTGGTCGCAGGATTGTAGCCACGGTCAATCGGCCCGACGGCATAGAGCCATCCATAGGACGTGAAGTAGACCATGCCGTTGGCGACCACCGGCGGGCTGGCATTTGGCGCCCCTCCCATGGCGATGACGCCACCGTAACGCCACAGGTGGCGGCTGGGCAATGGGCTATGGGGGTGCATGTGGCTCCCGAAGTTGTATCCGCTAGGCGGGCCGTTGCTGAAGAGCGCGCGTGCGACACCCTCAGCCGGACGGAAGACGCCCAGGTCCTCGCTGATCGTGTAGTAGTAATGGTCGCCCGAGAAGATGTGACGTCCCACTTCGTCGGGTCGCAGCTGGAACTCGGCCTGCGTCCCACCGGCGACCTGGGTGGTGAGGCCGGTTGCCAGATCTGTTCGGAACAGGCGGTTGTCGCGATCGAGCTCGAACGCACGGCCCTCGGTGCCTGCCGGTGCCGGAAACCAGGCGCTGCCATCGGGCGCAAGAATCGGCTCCAGCAGGCCCCAGTACGGAATGGGCATAGGCACGTACCGTTGCCCTGCCGGGTTCCAGAGATCGGCCCCGGTGGCGGTGTCCAGATAGTAGAGGGTCCGCCGGCGGGGATAGGTCTGATAGTAAGCGTTCCATGTCTGGACCGGGTTGGCCGTCGATGGAGCCCCGGGATAGTCCTCCAGGTGAAGGTAGGAGGACCCCCCCGCTTTGACGGTGACAAAGATCACGACGTCGCCATCATCGCCGACAACGGGATGGGTGTTGCGCATGCCGGCGCCGTGGAGCGGGGTGGCCCAGACAAGGGCACCCGTGGCGGCATCGGCACAACGCGCCGTCATATCCTCGCTACCGAAGTACACGCGCCCACCGGCAACCGCCGGAGACGAGACCACCGGCCCGCCGGTCGTGATGCGCCACAGCTCCTTACCCGTCGCTGCATCCAGCGCGTAGAGCGCCCCGTCCGTCGAGCCGATGTACAGCCGCCCATCCACCACGGCCGGGGCAGACACCACCGGTCCGCCGGTGGTGAAGCGCCACACGGTGGTACCATCAGCCGTGGAGAGCGCGTAGACATTGTGATCGAGCGAACCGAAGTAGACGGCTGTCCCAGAGACAGCGGCGGTATGCGCGATGGGGCCACCCGGGCGCTTGATCCAAACCGCCGCCCCGGTGGAGGCGTTGAGCGCGTGCATCTCGCCATTCATCGCGCCGACGTACACGCGTCCTCCGGCCACGATAGGCTGGACTTCCACCTCGACGCGCTCACCAAAGGCATGGGCCCACTGCACGTAAAGCGGCCCGGTGTTGGCGACTGTCGCGGTTGTACGCGCGGAATGTGCCGGATCGTGCTGGTACATCGGCCAGTCGGTTGCGATCTGCGCGAGGGGGCTTGCGGAGGCGGGGACGCGCACGCTGACAGACAGCAGTCCCACACAGATGAAAGCGACTGCTGCCCAGCGCCAGTAACGCGTGATTCCCATCAGCGGCGTCTGAACCATCCCAGCCTGATACCGATGGCCACACCGATCAATAGCGCGACCGGCGAGAGTGCCAGCGCCAGTCGCAGTACATCGTCGGCGTCGGTGAACAGACCATTGGGGATACCCGAGGCACCGGGGGCAACGGTGGGCAGCGGAGTGGGCGTTGGAGAAAGGGTGGCTGAAGGCTCAGGGGTAGGCGTGGGCGTACGTGTACTGGGTGGGATCGGCGTCTCCGCCGGCGTCCGGAGCTGACCACGGGTGTACCATACCTCGTGGGGCGTACGATCTTCCCACAGCGTCTCCCTGAGGAACCAGGTGACGTGAAGCCAGTTCCCGCGCTCAATCACGATATTCGGATAGGCCGGATACCAATCTCCTTCATAGATAACCGATGGCAAAGACCACTCAGACCCATTCCAGATAACATGATACAGGCCATGTCGGCCCGAGTCAACCGCCTCACCGGTGCCGGTCTGCGTTTCGGTGATGATGTGACCGCCGAACACGAGATGGATGTTCCCTGCGCTGTCGGTTGCCAGATCATACCGGTCGAATGGGTCGGTCCACCCCCTGGCGACCACGTTGGGAATCGTGATGGGGGTTGACCAGCGGATGCCCAGGTCAGTCGACCACATATAGTAGATGCCGGGGTAGCGAGAAGTCGTTGTTCGCCAGACCAGCATCACGCCGTCCTTGTTGTCGCTGCCCACTGAAAGCTGGGCGGTTCTTTCAGGACGCCTGACGAGCGTGGGAGATGACCACGTAGTGCCGCCATCGACCGAGTTCACATAAACGCTCTGCTGCGGCTCGCCGACGCCCGAGAGCCGGTCCCACCCTTCGTCCCATGTGACGTGGATCACACCGTTGCGGTCGACCTCCATCTGCGCCCGGCTGGCGCCAAGATCCGTCTCCATAAGGTCGATCGGGGCGGACCAGGTGCGCCCACCGTCTGAAGATTGACGGTAGAAGATGTCCGCACAACGCGGACAGCGACCTCCTATGGTGGATCCCAGATCGTCGTATACGACGTGCAGCGTGTCCTGGAACACAGCGAGGTCGCTCATATACGTCAACTGGCGGGTGTTGACCAGCCGTGGCGAAGTCCAGGCTGCGGCCGATGACGCCGCATCGCCGGGTGCCTGCGTGTAGTAGAGGCTGTATGGGGGATCAGCGCCGTAGACCATGTGAACGGTGCCGTGACCATCCGCCGCTATGGCATTGCGGATAATGTTCTGGTGCGGAGAGACAACATCGTTGGCCAGCCCCCATCGGGTGCCGTCCCACATAGAATGGAACACGCGCTCGAGCTCAGTGACAGGGACGGGCTCCCCCGTCTCGGAGTAACCCTGGTGATTCGTTTCGCACCAGATTACGTGGACGTTACCTTCGGCATCCACCGCCAGATCCGGGAACCACGACGAAGTGTTCTCCGGGGACGGGACACGTGCGGGCGGGCGCCAGGTGATCGGGGGCGACTCCTCCTGAGCCCGGGATGATCCCGTGAGGCCAGGAACGACGCCACTGGACACCAGGACCAACGCTATCGCACAACCCAGGACTCGCAATGCCCGCCTAGACATATCACTCCGATCCGCTGACGCCAAACGATTGCCCGTAGTATACCAGTTGGCCCGCAGACACCGTAAGCAGGGCCATGCGCTCACCGGACGGCAGCTCGATAGGCTGAGCCAGCTCGGGCGTGTCATTGAACGGCAGCAGCACCTCATCGAAAACGACCACCTGTCCCTGGCGGTCTTCGGTAGACGCCCTATCGAGAGCCTCGGCGCTGACGGTCTGCGTCGGTGCGGAGAGCACCTGGCCCTCGCCCAGCTCCCACTTGGCCACGACGTCCATCGGCAACAACCAATATTCCGGCAGGTAATACTCCAGGTGGTGCCAGTTCGACGTCAGGATGGCCGTGGACGCCGCCGGCGTGTGCGCCTCGATGTAGTCAAAGCGATCGCCAAAATAACGGTCGTTCCCGGCCAGCGTGGCGCGGGTCAACAGCCGCACGCGGTCGGTGGGCAGGGGATACTCCGGCGCCACCACAAAGATGCCCACATTGACAAGGAGCAAGGCGGCCGTCGCCACAGCGAGGTGCCGGCGCGGCCCCCCCCCCATCCATGCGGTCAACCCCTTCGCGCCCCAGAGGAGCAGTGCCGGCAGGAAGACAAAGGTGAGGCCCTGTTGGCCCATGTGAATCAAGGTGTAGAAGACCAGCGTAGGCACGAGCCACAGGGCAAAGAAAATCACCCTCTCCCAACGCGACGGCCACGCGCGCTGCCAGACCCGTCGAACCGCATAGAGCGCCCACGGCAGCGCCGCCACACTCCAACCAAAGAGCGTGTACAGCGTCAGCTTGATGAGGTTGCGCCGCAGGCCCCACCAACCGCCCCCCGCGAAGACCGACGTCGTGGCGTTGTACCGGCCGGCATAGGCGCCCATGGCCTGCAGATAACCACGCACGCCACCGCTGAGAAGCGTCAATGGCACGAACCAGGCCAGACAGATCAGCGCGCCTAAGATGCCAGCGGCTATGAAACGCTTCCACCCCACCTTGCGCAGAGCAAAGACGATCAGCGGAGCCAGAAAGACCAGGGTCTGCTGGCGCACGCCCCCGGCAATTGCCATGACAGCAACCGCCGGATAGAGGTAGCCATACCGCCCCAGCATCGTCTCGTACAGCCACCACACCCCCACAATCACCAGCAGCATGTCCAGGCTATGGGGCAAGGCGATCTCACCGTAGAACCAGACGAGCGGCGACGTAGCCAGCAACAGCGCGGCGATGAGCCCCGTCCGGGCATCGAACATCGCCTTGCCGAGATAGTAGAGCGCCACGACCGCCAGCGCGCTGGCCACGATGCTGATCCAGACCATCGTCGTCTGCGGATCGCCGAAGAGGAGGTCGACGGCGCGGCACAGCCAGACGTAGACGATGTAGCCGGGCGGTTGTGGCTGCTCCTTGGCCACGTTGAACTCGCGCATAGCATAGGCGAAGTTTACCGAATCCCAATGGTAGAGGATCCGGCTGCGGAACGGGATACGGCTCAGGAAGGTAAGCAGGAAGAGGGCTGGCGCCGCCAGCCAACGATCCCACAGGTCCGTCGCCGGCCGCCTCATCGTGTCGCACCGCTTCCCGAGCCCAGGGAAGGCGCTTTCTTGGAGAAAGCCAGGCGCGTGACGTAGACCAGGGCCTCCAGCACAATCTTGGACGACATCTTGGATCGCCCCACGCGCCGGTCCTCGAAGACGATGGGAAACTCGGCCACGACACCGCCCAAGCGCTCGACGTGGAAGACCGCTGCGATCTGAAACCCGTAACCTTGCACAGGAATCTCATCCCAGGGCACCCTCGCCAACATCTCACGCCGGTAGCACCGGTATCCGCTGGTGCAGTCGTTGGTCTTGAGGCGCAACATGAAGCGGGCATAGGTGTTGCCGCCCCAACTGATGAACCTGCGCAGCAGGCCCCAGTCGGGCGTGTCGCCGCCGCGGATGTAACGCGAACCGATGACCAAATCGGCGCCGGTGATTCTCTCCAGGAAGGTAGGCAGGTAGCGGGGATGATGCGAGAAATCACAGTCCATCTCGAACACGTAGTCATAGTCGTGTTCGATGGCCCAGCGGAAACCCTCGATGTACGCCGTCCCCAG
>Ga0123332_1004346_pt1 | contig 12487 bp, 8 predicted proteins | sample BioC12SIPDNA_4_FD_89958 | JGI IMG/M metagenome (GOLD analysis project Ga0123332, IMG submission 89958) | Anaerobic biogas reactor microbial communites from Washington, USA - Biogas_R2_A C12 SIP DNA | ecosystem: Engineered > Bioreactor > Anaerobic > Unclassified | place: Washington, USA...
AGCGGGTGCTGACCGGGCGGGTCTTCGCGGACCTGCGCCGCTATCCCAAGCTGGTCGGCGGCCTGACCGAGGCCGGCACGCAGAAGGCCGTCGAGTTCTACGAGGCGGTCCTGTCCTTCGACGAGCGCGCGGACCTGCCCCGTCCCAACGGGGTGTGGGACATGGGGTCGGCCGAGGCGGCGGAGATGGCCAAGCTGGCCGAGACGACCTACCGGGACGTCAACATCGGGCTGGCCAACCAGTTCGCCCGCTTTGCCGACACCGTCGGCATCGACGTGCAGCGGGTCATCGAGGCCTGCAACTCCCAGCCCTACAGCCACATCCACCAGCCCGGGATCGCCGTCGGGGGACACTGCATCCCGGTCTACCCGCGGCTCTACCTGTCCACCGACCCCGACGCGACCGTAGTCCGCCAGGCCCGGCAGGCCAACGCCGCCATGCCGGAGTATGCCGTGGCCCGCGCCGAGTCCCTGCTCGGGTCGCTGTCCGGGCTGCGGGTCGTCGTGCTCGGTGCGTCCTACCGCGGCAAGGTGAAGGAGACCGCGTTCTCCGGGGTCTTCGGCACCGTCGAGGCACTTCGTGCCCGGGGGGCCAAGGTCCTCGTGCACGACCCGATGTTCACCGACGAGGAGCTGGCCGCCCACGGCTGGGAGCCCTACCACTGGACCCCCGGACAGCCGGGGGAGCCCATCGACGTCGCCATCGTCCAGGCTGACCACCCCGAATACGCCCAGCTGACCGGCGCCGACCTGCCCGGCCTGCGCCTGCTGCTCGACGGCCGCCGCGTCACCGACCCTGCCGCGTTCACCGGGGTGCCCCGGCTGACCATCGGCGGGGGTGAGCCGGTCACCGCATGAGCTGGTGGGGGGTGCTGCCCGGCATCGTGATGATGGCGGTGCTCTGGCTCGCGCCGGGCTACCTGTTCCTGCGCGCCCTCGGGGTGCGCGGGCTGCTCGCGCTGGGCGCCGGCGGTGGAGTGACCTCCGGGCTGGCCGGGGTCCTGGCCATCGGCTACGACATCATCGGCGTCACCTGGGGTCTGGTGACCTTCCTGGCCGGGTGCGCGGGCGCCATACTCATCGCGCTCCTGGTGGGTGCCCTGCTGGGGACGACCACCGACCCGGCCGGCGAGGTGGTCGCCGGGAAGCGGCGGCTGGCCGGCAGCGAACGCGGCTGGCTGGCCCTGACCGGGCTCGTCGGGGGCGGCGTGCTGGCGATGGCGATGATGACCGGGATGCAGCGGGCGGACATGCCGCTGCAGGTCTGGGACGCGGTGTACCACCTCAACGCGCTGTGGTTCATCCAGGACACCGGCAACGCCTCCAGCCTTGGCTCGCTCGCCCCGATGTATGCCGACACCACCGCGCCGTACTACCCGACCGTGTGGCACTCGATCGTGGCGATCGCCCCGGGGTTCGACAACGTCACCCAGGCCGCGAACGCCTCCTCGATCGTGCTCGGGACCGCCGTCTGGATGACCAGCCTCGTGGCCCTGACCAGGGTGGTCTGGCCGGCGCGGGCCCTTCCCGTGGTCCTGACCCCGATCGTGGCCTCCACCTACGTGGCCTTCCCGGCGATCGCCGTGTCCATGCTCGGCGTGTGGCCCTTCGCGGTGAGCGTCGCCTGCCTGCCCGGCGCGCTGGCGCTGATGATCGCCGCGCTGCGGGGCAACCAGACCTGGAGGATGCACCTGGCGCACGCCCTGGGCTTCGCCACGTCGGCCGCCGGCGTCGTCCTGGCCCACGGCTCGGGGCTGTTCTCCCTGGCGCTGCTCGCGGCGCCACTGCTGGCGGTGCTGCTGTTCCGGCAGGGCCGTCGCTACTGGCGGCGGGGGCACCAGCTCCCGGTGGGCCTGCTCGCCACCGCCCTCATCGTCAGCGTGCTCGCCGGCGCCTACTGGCTGATCAACTTCCCGCCCGTCCAGGCCATCGTGGACTACGAGCGGGGTGGTCAGCAGAGCTACTTCCCCGGCATCGGGAGCCTGCTCATCGACCGCCCGTTGATCTATGTGTACGGCGTGAAGTCGGTCAACCTGGTGATCACCGCGATGGTCGGCGTCGGCGTCTACCTCACGATCACCCGCAAACACGCTCGGTGGCTGGTCGTGGCGCTGGCCGCGTCGGTCTTCCTGACCCTGCTCGCGGCGGGACCGCCGGAGAACGTCCTGCGCGGCCTGGCAGGCTTCTGGTACACCCAGCCCTCCCGCCTCAACCAACTCGTTGTCATACCGGCCGTGGTGCTGGCCGCAGGCGGACTGGCCTGGACCTGCCGCAAGTTGGCCGACCGCTTCCGCTTCTCGATCACGGGGACCACCGCCGTGGTGCTGGTCGGTGTGGCCCTGGCCACCTTCGGCCTGCGGTGGCCCTCGCAGGTGGAGGTGATGTCCTCGGTCTACAGCCACTGGCCCATCGCGTGGGGCACGATGATCGACTCCGAGGACGAGCTGGCGATGATCGACCGGGCCGGCGACGTGCTCCCCGACGACGCGGTCGTGCTGGGGGAGCCGGTCAACGGCTCGCCCTACCTGCTGTCGCGCAGCGGCGTGCAGGTCGTCTTCCCTCAGCTGACGCCGATCGCGGGCTCACCCGAACGGCTGCTGCTGTCCGAGCGGTTCAACATCTGGTATCTGGACCCCGACGTGTGTCAGGCGGTCCGGGACCTCGGGGTGACCCACGTGTATGTCGACGACCTCACCTTCGAGGAGGGCGGCAAGTGGGAGGAGTCGACGCAGGGGCTGCGGGTGATCTCCACCAACCGTCCGGGCTTCGAGCTGGTCGACGAGGGCGGTCAGGCCTCCATCTGGCGGTTCACCGGCTGCGACGGCACCCTTGGGGCACCGGCGCGGTGAGCCTCAGCGGGGGATCGTGCTCCAGGCCCTCCTCCGCTGGTGGCACCAGCGGGCGACCGCGACGAACAGTCCGGTGACGGCCAGGGCGATGAGGGTCGGGACGGACCCGTCGGTCCCGATCCAGACGCCCGCCGCGGCGACGAGGCCGATGAAGACCATCACCAGGGCGCTGCAGAACCCGAAGAACCAGAAGTCCGCCCAGGCCCGCGCGGCGACGGCGCGGCGCCCGCCCTGCGCCTCGCGGGCCCGGACGTAGTTCAGCACGCCGAACGCCCCCCAGATGACGAACGGACCGAGCAGGATGGTGGTCCCCCCGACGTTCATCGCCCAGTCGTAGTCGTCGATGTCCGGACCCGTGCCCGAGTCCGAGACGCCCCGCCAGACGAGCAGGGAGACCACTGCCACGGCATACAGCCCGATGAGGGTCCACGTCACGAGCTGCACGCGCCGGTGCCCCGGACCCTTGGGTACGGCCAGGTGGGGGTCGTTGAACACGTCCACCCGGTCCTGGGCGTCCGCGGCCGGGGGTGCGAGGTCGGCCGCGTCGACCTCGCTGCCGGTCCCGTCCTCGTCGAGAGGCTCGTGGCGGGCGCGCCAGACGAGCTCGCTGAGGATGTCGCGGAACGTCCCGGTCGAGGAGGCGAGCAGGGCGAGGCCCGCCGCGTTCAGCTCGTGCGTGTCGCCTCGCGAGGTGCCGAGGCCGGACGTTCCCGACGTGAGCTGCTCCATGAGCCCGACGTCCGCCGCGGCCAGCTCGTGGGCCCGCACCAGCGTGGAGACGGCGGGTGTGCCCGGCACGGCCAGCGCCACCCTGGTGACCGGACCGGCCTCCTCCTCCTGCACGGTCAGGGTGAGCCGGGAGCCCGCAGGCGGGGTGGGGTGGCGCGAGTCCGGGTCGCGACGGATCTCGGCGACGATCATCGGGACGGCGATGCCGCCGGTGCACAGCACGAACCACACCCAGAAGGTGGGCCAGTGCAGGGCGGGCTCCTGCTCCCTCTCGACGAGCATCCGGGTGAGCATCGTCAGCGCGACGGCGAGCACCGCCATGAGGGCGGGCAGCACGACGACCGCCGCTGCCACGGTGACGGGCTTCGGCAGGGCCAGGCGCGGCCCCCGGACGGTGCGGCTGGGAGAAGACATCGCCCCTAGTCTGCCTTGAGAGGTGCGGCGGGTCCGCGTAGCGTGTGCGTCCCGCGTCGCAACCGACGACGGCGCGGTCGTCGAACCGGAGGGGTGCGCGTGGAGCCGGTCGTCTACCTGGGTGCCGTCCTCGTGGTCGGTGCCCTCGCGCAGTGGCTCGCCTGGGCCGTCAAGGTCCCCTCGATCCTGGTCCTGCTCATCGTCGGGTTCCTCGGCGGCCTCTACGTCAGCCCGGACGAGGTGCTGGGACGCGAGGTGCTCTTCGCCGGGGTCACCCTGGCGGTCGGCATCATCCTGTTCGAGGGGAGCATGAGCCTGCGGGTCGCGCACGTGCGGGACCTGGGCCGACCCGTGCTGAGGTTGTGCACCGTGACCGTCCTCATCGCGTGGGCCCTGATCACGGCCGCCGGGTGGCTGGTCGGGCTCGACCTGCAGCTCGCGCTCCTGGTCGGCGCGATCCTCGTGGTCACCGGCCCCACCGTGATCAACCCGATCCTGCGCCAGCTGCGCCCCACCCGGCGGGTCTCCTCGCTGCTGCGCTGGGAGGGGATCGTCGTCGACCCGATCGGCGCCATCCTGGCGCTGCTCGTCTACCACGCGGTCGTGGTCGGCAACCAGGAGGACGCCGTCGGCACCGCGCTCGTCACCCTGCTGATCTCCGTCGGGGTGGCTCTCGGCGTCGCGCTCGGGCTGGCTGTCCTGGTGGAGGTCGTCATGGTCCGGCACCTGGTCCCCGACTACCTGCACGGCACCCTCTTCATCGCGGTGGCGGTCGGCGGGCTCGTGGGCTCGAACATGCTCCAGGAGGAGAGCGGGCTGCTCACGGTGACGGTGCTGGGGATCATCCTCGGGAACCGTCCCACGCTCCACCTGGAGCACGTCAAGGAGTTCTACGAGCACCTGCAGGTGCTCCTCATCGGCATCCTGTTCGTCATCCTGGCCGGACGGGTCAGCCCGACCCAGGTGATCGACATACTGCCCACCGCCCTGGTCTTCGTAGCCATCCTGATCCTGGTCGTCCGCCCGGTGAGCATCTGGCTCGGACTCGTCGGCACCGAGACCACCCGGCAGGAGCGGGTGCTGCTCTCCGGGATGGCGCCCCGCGGCATCGTCGCGGCGGCGGTGACCAGCATCTTCGCGCTGAAGCTCGAGCACGCCGCCGACTCCGCGCAGGGGGACCGCGCCGGTGCGCTGGTCGCGCTGGCGCAGGAGGCCGAGGGGATGGTGCCGCTGGTCTTCGTCACGATCGTCGTCAGCGTCGCGGTCTACGGTCTGGGCGTCGGACGTCTCGCAGAGCGCCTCGGGCTGGCCACCACCAACCCTCAGGGCGTGGTCTTCGCCGGGTCGCAGGCCTGGGTGCGTCAGGCGGCCGGTGCGCTGGGTGAGCTGGACGTCCCGACCATCATCGTGAGCCAGAACGGTGGTGAGCTGCAGCGCGCCCGGATGGACGGGGTGCGGACCGAGCGCACCAACATCCTGTCCGACTACGCGCTCCACGACCTCGACCTGGCGGGGATCGGCAGCTTCGTCGCGGCGACGGACGACGACGGGACGAACACCACCGCGGCCCGCGAGTTCGGGCACACCCTCGGCCGGTCCCACGTCTTCCAGCTGCTCCGGGAGGACGCCTCGCCGTCGACGCACGACCGTCACTCCAGCGCCCAGCGGCTGTCCGCCCGGGCCCCCTTCCGGCCCGCACTGACGCACGAGGAGCTGGACGAGCGGGTGGCCGCCGGCATGGTCGTGCGGCGGACCTCCCTGACGGAGTCCTTCACGGTCGAGGACTACCAGGAGCGCAACCCCGAGGCGGTCCTGCTGTTCAGCCACGACGGGACCAGGGCGCAGGTCATCACCGAGGACACCGACCTGCCCGAGTCCGGTGTCACGCTCATCGCCCTGGCGCCGGCCCGCGAGCCGAAGCGCTAGGCCTCAGACCCACTGACCGCGCTCGGTGAGCACCTGCTTGAGCAGATCGGCGCGGTCGCTGACCAGGCCGTCGACGCCCAGGTCGAGCAGCCGGTGCATCTCGGCGGGGTCGTTGACGGTCCACACGTGCACGAACTTGCCGGCCGCGTGCGCCGCCGCCACCGTGCGGTCCGTCACGACCGGCAGCCCGCGGAAGCTGACCGGGACCTGCAGCCCGTCGGCATCGCGCATCGCCCACGAGACGAGGGTCCTCCGCGACCGGGCGGCCGCCTGGCTGGCCGCGCGGAAGCGCGCCGTGGTGATCTGTCCCGCGGAGGTGACCACGGGGCGGGTCAGCCGGCGCAGCGCCTGGCGCCGTCGGGTGTCGGAGAAGGAGGTCACGCAGACCCGGTCGTGGGCCCTGGCACGCTCGATCACGCGCACGAGGGGGCCGATCGCCGCCGACGCCTTGATGTCGATGTTGAACCGGGCCTCCGGCCACGTGTGCAGCATGACCTCCAACCGGGGGATCTCCTCGACGCCCCCGATCCGGGCCTGCGAGACGTGCGCCCACGGCATACTCGCGACGGTGCCGACGCTGTCGGTGACGCGGTCCAGGCTCTCGTCGTGGAAGGCCACCAGGACCCCGTCGGAGGTGGCGTGCACGTCGGTCTCCAGATAGCTGAAGCCCAGGTCGACCGCGGCCTGGAAGGCAGGCATGGAGTTCTCCAGGCCGTCCCGGTCGAACCCACGGTGGGCCAGGGGGATCGGACCCGGATGGTCGAGGTAGGCGGTGCGCGTCACGGGACCGACGCTACCGACCTGCGGTCCCGGCGCGGCGACCGGCGTGCGAAACCACTGCGAAAATACGTGGAGGACCGACGAAACCACTATCAAAATGTGTGGGCGGCGTGCAAAGCCCCTACATTTTTTGGTCAGATGTCGCGGAACGTCTGGATGTCGGCGCCGAGGTTGTTCAGGCGGGTCGCCAGCTCCTCGTAGCCGCGGTGGATGACGTAGACGTTGCGCAGCACCGACTCGCCGGGGGCCGCCAGCATCGCCAGCAGGATCACCACGCCGGGGCGCAGGGCCGGCGGGCACATGATCTCGCCGGCGCGCCACTTGGTCGGGCCCTCCACCATGACCCGGTGCGGGTCCATCAGGTGCACCTTCGCGCCGAGCGTGGTGAGCTCGGTGAGATAGATGGCGCGGTTCTCGTAGACCCAGTCATGGATCAGGGTCGAGCCCTCGGCGCACGCCGCGATGATCGCGAAGAACGGCAGGTTGTCGATGTTGAGGCCGGGGAAGGGCAGTGGGTGGATCTTGTCCAGCGGCGCCTTGAGCGGTCCCGGGATGGTCGTGAGGTCGACCAGCCGCGTGTGGCCGTTGGCCGAGCGGTACTCCGGCGTCAGGTGGTAGCGCAGCCCCATCGTGTCGAGGACGGCGAGCTCGATCTCCATGAACTCGATCGGCACCCGCCGGATCGTGATCTCGCTGCCGGTCACGACGCCGGCGGCGAGCAGGCTCATCGCCTCGATCGGGTCCTCGGAGGGGGAGTACTCGATCTCCTGGTTGATCTCCGGCACGCCGGTGATCGTGAGCGTGGTGCTGCCCACGCCCTCGATGGTCACGCCCAGCTGCTGCAGGAAGACGCAGAGGTCCTGGACCATGTAGTTGGAGGAGGCGTTGCGGATCACGGTCGTCCCGGGGTGGCGCGCGGCGGCGAGGAGGACGTTCTCGGTGACGGTGTCGCCGCGTTCGGTGAGCACGATCGGACGTTCGGGCCGCCGGTCGGGGTCGACCGTGACGTGATAGCTGCCCATCGTGGCGGTCACGTCGATGCCGAAGTGGCGCAGCGCGACCATGTGCGGCTCGACGGTGCGCGTGCCCAGGTCGCACCCGCCGGCGTAGGGCAGCTCGAAGTCGTCGAGCTCGTGCATCAGCGGGCCGAGGAACATGATGATGGTCCGGGTCCGCCGGGCGGCGGCCTCGTCCATCGAGGCCAGGTCGATCGTCGCGGGCGGCACGATCTCCAGGTCGGAGGAGTCGGGGAGCCAGCGGATCTTGAAGCCGATGCTGGTGAGCACCTCGACGATCCGGTTGACCTCCTCGATGCGGGCCAGGTTGCGCAGCGTGGTCTTGCCCTTGTTGAGCAGCGAGGCGCACAGCAGCGCGACCGCGGCGTTCTTGGAGGTGCGCACGTCGATCTCACCGGAGAGCTGCTGGCCACCGGTGATGCGCAGGTTCTGGGGCAGGGCGCTGCCGACCGAGACGATCTCGGAGTCCAGGCTCTCCCCGATCCGCGCGAGCATCTCCAGGGACAGGTTCTGCTTGCCCTGCTCGATGCGGGCCACCGCCGACTGGCTGGTGTTGAGCAGGGCCGCGAGCTCTGCCTGGGTCAGGTCCTTGTGGCGACGAGCGTCACGGATCAGGGCACCGATGCGGGACAGGTAGCTCTCGGTCATGGGAGCCACTGTAGATCACATATGAGATAACGCTCAGTCCGCCACGGGTGTCGCCTGCAACGCGTCGACGACGAGCGGGGTGACCAGGTCGCGCTGCCACGGGCGGGCGCCGTGCCCGGTCAGGACCGCGTCCACCGACTCGGCGTCGAAGGTCTCGGGCGGGGTCCACAGCACGCGGCGCAGCGTCTCCGGGGTCAGCAGGTTCTCCACCGGGACGTTCACCCGCTCGGACAGCTCGGTCATGCCCTCACGCGCCTTCGCCAGGCGGGCTGCCGCGACCGGGTCCCGGTCGGCCCAGGCGCGGGCGGGAGGAGGAGCGTCGGTGCGGCGGGCGAGGTCCGGCAGGTCGTCCTCGGACAGGGTGGCGGCGTGCCGGATCGCCTCGAGCCACTGACGCTGATAGCGGGCCAGACCCTGGTTGGCGCGCCGCTGCCGGGACCGGCCGGCCTCCACGGACCGGTCGGAGGACAGTGCCGCCGGAGTCCGCGGCTGGCGCACGGCGAGGTCGATCAGGGTGGCGTCGGGCAGCACGCGGCCCGGCGCCACGTCGCGCTGCTGCGCGATCCGGTCTCGGGCCTCCCACAGTGCCCGGACGTGAGCCGCGATCCGCCGGTTGCGGACCTTGTGCATGCCCGAGGTGCGGCGCCACGGGTCCTGGCGGGGGGCGGTGCCGGTGAACTCGACCTCGGCGGCGAACTCCTGGGCCGCCCAGTCGCCCTTGCCCTGCGCGAGCAGGTCGGCTTCCACCGCGTCGCGCAGCTCCACCAGCAGCTCCACGTCGAGCGCCGCATAGAGCAGCCACGGCTCGGGCAGCGGCCGGGTGGACCAGTCGACGGCCGAGTGCTCCTTGGCCAGGCTGACCCCCAGATAGTGCTCCAGGACCGCCGCCAGCCCGACCTTGGGTCGGCCGGCCAGCCGGGCGCCGAGCTCGGTGTCGAACAGGGTGCTGGGCCGCAGGCCCACCTCCGCCAGGCACGGGATGTCCTGGGTGGCCGCGTGCAGCACCCACTCGGCCTCGCCGAGCGCCTCGTTGACCGGGCCCAGGTCCGGCAGCGCGATCGGGTCGATGAGGAAGCTGCCCGCCCCTTCACGGCGCAGCTGCACGAGGTAGGCGCGCTGCCCGTAGCGGTAGCCCGAGGCGCGTTCGGCGTCGACCGCGACGGGCCCGGTGCCGGCGGCCAGCGCCGTGACGACCTCGGCCAGCCCGGACGGGGCGTCCGTGACGGGCGGGACGCCGTCGGCGGGGGTGCTGAGGACCTCGACCGGCTCGACGTCGGGGGCATCCCCGAGGTCGGCGTCGGCGGTGGACGGGTCGTGGTCGGGCTGCGGGTGCTGTGAGGAGGCCATCGCCCCGGGACCCTACCGCCGCTGAGGGAGCGCGACGACTCCCTCGGGCAGCGGGGGCAGTCCGGCGATGGTGCACAGCAGGTCGGCCCAGGCCTGCAGGTGGGCGTCGATCTGACCGCCCTGCGGGCTCCAGGAGGCGCGGATCTCCATCTCGACGGTGGGCTCGCGGTCGGACAGGGCACCGAAGCTCTCGCTGAGCACGCAGGTCACGGCCCCGGCCTCGGCCCGCCACTCCAGGCCCCGGGACTCCAGCGCGTCCGTGAGCCAGGACCAGCCGACGCGCCCGACATACGGGTCGTGGCCGACCTCCGGCTCCACGGCGGCCTTGGCGTAGGTGACCACGCGCCACTCACCCTCCCAGGGCTCGGGGGCGGACGGGTCGTGCAGCAGGACGAAGCGACCGGTCGCGATCGGCTCGTCGTCGGCGTTGCGGCTGGGGATCACCTCCCCGGACAGTGCGAGCGCCGACGGGGCCAGCCGGGTCGGGGCCGGGACCTCCTCGACGAGCACCTCGGGGCGCAGCACTGCAGCGTGCACGGACTTCAACGCCTCGGCGAAGGTTGTGTCGTCGCGCACGTTCTCACCTCCCGACGACCTGCGCGGCCGGGACTGGATGCGGCTCACCACGTCGTTCAGCGTAGGCGCGTCCCCCGACAACACCCGTAGGCCACGCCGACGGCCAGCAGAGACATGGCAGGATCGGGCCTCGTGACCACCCCTGACCCCCACGCCCCCGAGTCCGCACCCGCCGGTGTCACCGGCACGACGCCGTATGCCGGGACGCCCGCCACCGACGACCCGCGCCAGAGCGCTCTGGTCACCGTGGCCAGGGGCGGGACCGCACGGCATACGCCCGTCTGGTTCATGCGGCAGGCGGGGCGGTCGCTGCCGGAGTACAAGGAGGTGCGCGAGGGCATCCCGATGCTCGAGTCCTGCACGATGCCGGACCTGGTCACCGAGATCACGCTGCAGCCGGTGCGACGCCACGGTGTGGACGCGGCGATCCTGTTCAGCGACATCGTCGTGCCGCTGAAGGCGGTCGGGGTGGACCTGGACATCGTGGCTGGTGTCGGCCCGGTCGTCGCCGAACCGTTCGCGACGCGGGCCGACCTGGACCGGCTCCCCGAGCTGACGCCCGAGCACGTGCCCTACATCACCGAGGCCGTGACGTCTCTGGTGGGCGAGCTGGGCTCGACGCCGCTCGTCGGCTTCAGCGGCGCGCCGTTCACGCTGGCCAGCTACCTGGTCGAGGGCGGGCCGTCCAAGAACCACGAGCGCACCAAGGCGCTCATGCACGGCGACCCGGAGCTGTGGAGCGACCTGTGCGCCCGGCTGGGCCAGATCGCCGCCACCTTCCTGCAGGTCCAGATCGATGCCGGCGCCTCCGCGGTGCAGCTGTTCGACTCCTGGGTGGGGGCGCTGCCGCGGGCCGACTACCTGCGCTTCGTCGAGCCGCACTCCCGGGCCGTGCTGGCGGCGGTGGGGGAGCGGGTGCCCCGGATCCACTTCGGGGTAGGCACGGGTGAGCTGCTGGCGGACATGGCGGACGCCGGAGCGGATGTGATCGGCGTGGACTACCGCGTCTCGCTCACCGACGCCCTCGCGCGGACGGGCGGGCGGTATGCCGTGCAGGGCAACCTGGACCCCGCGCTGCTGTTCGCGCCGTGGCCGGTCATCGAGGAGCGGGTCCGGTCGATCGTGGAGGAGGGGCGCGCGGCACCCGGCCACATCTTCAACCTGGGGCACGGCGTGCTCCCGGCGACCGACCCCACGGTGCTCACGCGCGTCGTGGAGCTGGTCCACTCCCTGGGGTGAGCCCCCCTCCATCGACCGGGCGCGCCGTGTTGCGCTCCCACACCCCACCGGACGCGTGGTGTTGCGCTCCCAGACGCCACCGGACGCGTGGTGTTGCGCTCCCAGAGGCCACCGGGCGCGTGGTGTTGCGCTCCCAAGGGCCACCGAGAGCACCGTGTTGCGCAGTCGAGCGACCTGCAGAAATGGTCGCGCGGTTTATGTCGCATGCGACCAGATTCGCGTGACCAAAACTGCCGAGCGGTGACTCGCCGGTCACACCCTTCCGGGTCAGCCGTTCCGCGGTGGGTCAACCTTGACGACGAGCGGCGGGAGGAAGGCCTGGGTCAGCGGACCGATCGAGAGGGCGAAGACCACGGTGCCGACGCCGACCACGCCGCCGAGCAGCCACCCGATCGCGACGACGGCCACCTCCAGGCTGGTGCGGATGGCCCGCACGCTGAACCTCGTGCGGTGCGCCAGGCCGGTCATCAGGCCGTCGCGGGGTCCGGGGCCGAGCTGGGCGCCGATGTAGAGGGCAGTCGCGAAGGCATTGAGCACGACGCCCGCGACCATCATGAGGATCTGCAGGACCAGCGGCTCGGGCTCACTGAAGAGCGCGAGACCGATGTCCGCCGACACCCCCACCCAGATGGCGTTGGCGACGGTCCCCACCCCGGGCATCTCCCGGAGCGGGATCCACAGCAGGAGCACGGCGAGCGCCACGATGATCGTGATCGTGCCGAAGCTCAGCGGCATGTGGGAGGCCACCCCGTAGTGGAAGACGTCCCACGGGATCATGCCGAGGCCGGCCCGGATCAGCATCGCCATCGACAGGCCGAAGACGGTCAGGCCGACGAACAGTTGGACGAGCCGGTGCGGGAGACGCCCGGCGCGCAGCTGGTCGCGCGGGGTCATCCGCTGCAGCCCCAGGACGGAGCGCGGCAGGTCGGGTTCGACAGGGACGTCCACCGGGACATCATCCGGG
>Ga0123332_1004348_pt1 | contig 12484 bp, 7 predicted proteins | sample BioC12SIPDNA_4_FD_89958 | JGI IMG/M metagenome (GOLD analysis project Ga0123332, IMG submission 89958) | Anaerobic biogas reactor microbial communites from Washington, USA - Biogas_R2_A C12 SIP DNA | ecosystem: Engineered > Bioreactor > Anaerobic > Unclassified | place: Washington, USA...
CGCAGATATACAAACAGGGGTGTGCTAAACTGCTTTCGGACACCCGGCAACCAAAGGCGATTTCGGCTTTCGGATATCATCAGCTTCATGGAGCGGCGGGACACCGCGGACTGACCCATGACGCCTGCCATGGGGGTGGGCCACGATGAGTTGGACACTGCTCATGGTCGGTTGCCCTCAGGCCCTCGCGGACCAGCTTCGCGAAGTCACCTCCGCAACGCTGATGCAATTCGACCTTCTCAATGACAGCCTCCACGACAGCTTTGAAAAGCGCGTTGAGGGCGCCGACATCGTCGTCGTGCATGAGAACGGCTCCGAGCCGGCACTACCGCGCATCTGCGAGCGCGTCCGGCGGATCACCGATGTCCCGATCATTACGCTCGTCAACCGCTACGATGAGCAGACGATGTGCGCGACATTCGATGCCGGGGCCAACGACTACATCTACCCGGACTACTCGCATCGTGAATTGCTGGCCCGCATCCGGGCGCAGCTACGCAGGGCACACGAGTACGCCAGCAAGGGCACCCGCTCCGAGCGATACGAACTCGACGGCATCACTGTGGATGTGAGCCGCCATGAGGTCTTAGTCCGCGGCCGGTCCGCCGTGCTCACGCCCAAGGAGTTCGACCTGCTGCGCATGCTGGTCTCCCACGTCGACAAGGCCATCTCCCGCGAGCAACTGCTCCAGGACATCTGGCACATCGGGGAGGGCGGCAATACACGCACACTTGACGTCCATATCGGGCGATTGCGACACAAGATAGAGCAGGACCCGAGCAATCCCCAGATGATTGTGACGGTGCCCGGCTACGGATACAAGCTTCGCGCCTGAGGCCCCCTGAAGCCCCCCCAAGGACAGGCTCGAAGCTCTACAGCCACACCCCACACGACGCGGACGCTCCCCACAGGGCGTCCGCGTCCGCTCTTGGGCATATCGCGCTCGATCTGGCAGGTATCGCCGCGCCCCGCACGAACTCTCCCCACGCAACGACACACTACTCACGATTCCACCGTCGCGCGCGGAGCCAATACGGCCCGGCGCCCGGATATCAGGAGGTTTGCTCCAGATGGCCATGCCAACCGCAGCCGCACAGATGTACACATGCCGCGAGTTCTGCAAGACCCCCGACCAGATCATCGAGAGCATCAAGAGAGTTGCCCAGATCGGCTACACGGCAATCCAGGCATCTGGAATGGCCGGCCAGGCCGAAATGGGGCCCGCCGAGCTACGTAAGGTCTGTGATGGTGAGGGTATCACCATCTGCGCCACCCACATCCCCTGGGACAGCATCGTCAATGATTTCGACCGCGTGGTCGAAGAGCACAAGGTCATGGGCTGCGCCTATCCGGGCATCGGCGGCGCCCCAGCCGGGACCTACGACAGCGAGCAGAACTGCATTGCGTTCGCAAAGTCCGCCTCGGAGGTCGCCGCGCGGCTCAAGGAACAGGGCCTGAGCTTCATCTACCACAACCACAGCACCGAATTCGCCCGCCCGGAGGGCAGCAGGCGCACCATCCTGGACATCTTCTTTGATGAGAGCGATCCGGCAGTGTTCAACTTCGAACTTGATACCTACTGGGTCCAGCATGGTGGCGGCAGCCCGGTGGCCTGGATCAATAAGTGCGCCGGCCGCTGCCCGGTACTGCATTACAAGGACTTCGCGGTGACTCTCTCGCGTGAGGCATTCTACACCGAGATCGGGGAGGGCAACCTCGACTGGGAGGGTATCAACGCCGCCGCGGAGGCCGCCGGGGCGCTGTATGCTGCCGTTGAGCAGGACACCACGCCCGGCGATCCCTTCGACAGCCTGCGCATCTCGTACAACAACATGGTCAAGATGGGGCTGAAGTAGCGGCGCAGTGGCACAAAAGGGACCATGGAACGCACCCGGCTGGGAGATTGCCGGGTGCGTTGTTCTTTCAGCCTGCGGGTTCACTGTGGCGGGCGGCGCCTTACCCGACTGCTGCCATCGTCGCTTTCAGGTGCTCGAGGGCGTTGCGGATGATGTTCTCGTGGGTGTCCCGCCAGTACTCCTCCCGGAAGATCTCCACCGACAGGTAGCCGTCGTAGCCGAGGCCCTTGAGCGACCACAGGTAGTCGTTCAGCGGGATGATCCCCAGACCCGTGTAGAGACGATTCGCGTCAGTGAGTTGCTCGCGCGGCAGGTCCTCGCAGTCATTGATGTGGACGATGAACAGCTTCTCAGCCCGCAGGCCGGCAATATCGGCTGCGGTGAGCCCCGCCTTGTAGCCGTGGAAGGTATCGATCATGTAGCCGGCATTCGGGTGGTCGGCCGCCTCGGCCACCACGAGTGCCTCCTCCGGCCGGCGCATGAACTTCGCGCCGCCGATGGCCTCGAGCGCGATCTGCAGCCCGTCGGCCACATAGGCATACTCGCGCGCGGCCGCACCGGCAATCTGGATGGCCTCCGTACGGTCCATGCCGTCGGGTGCTGCTTCGCAGATGAAGCACAACAACGTCCGGCAGCCGAGCGCCTTGCAGATGGGCGCGTACTTGCGCACCTTGTCCAGCGCCGCGGTACGGTCCCCAAAGGGGTAGAACGGGAAAGCCATCAGCGCCGCGCACGCCAGCCCCCATCCATCGAGCAACCGCTTGAGCTGGTCAACGGAATTGGCCGCCAGGTACGCGTCGAGCTTGTCGGTGTCGATCTCTATGCCCTCGAAGCCGAAGTGTCCGCAATAGCGGATGTCTTCCTCGAGCGGGTAACCGCGTGTGGTGGCGGTGTTCAGGCAGGTCTTCATAGGTGTGCCCCTCCGTGGTCTGACTTCTCACGCGTGTTCATGGCGACGGGCTGTGTAGCCGGCATCATGCAGCCGCGCCAGCACCTCCCTGACGTGCTCCGGGCCGCGGGTGAAGAGAACAATCTCAACCTCGGCGCGCCCCACCTCCACCTCGCCCGTCAGACGATTATGAAGTATCTCAATGATATTCGCCCCGGCGTCGCCGATAGCCCCGGCCAGGCGGGCCAATGCGCCGGGGACATCGGGCAACACCACGAGCAGCCTGACGGAGCGCTCGGCAGCGGCCAGCCCGCGGTCGATAACCGCGCCCATCGTCGTCACGTCGACATTGCCGCCTGACACTATCAGCACCGTGGGCCCACTCAGGCGGTTGGCGATCAACGGCAACGCGGCCAGGCCGACGGCCCCGGCCCCCTCGACCACCAGGTTGTCATCCTCGATGAGGTCAAGCATCGCCGCGGCGATTGCGCTCTCGTCGACGGTGACGATGTCATCGAGTAGCTCGCGCAACAGCCCGCAGGTGACCTCACTCGGGGAGCCGACGGCAATGCCCTCGGCGATGGTGGGGCTGACAGGTACGGTGCAGGTCTCGCCCGCGACAAACGAGTCGGCCATCGCGCGGGCGTTGGCGGCCTGTACGCCGATGATCGTGACCTCGGGTTTCTCCGCGCGTAGGGCCGATGCGATGCCCGAGGCCAGCCCACCGCCGCCTACAGGGATTACCACTGCAGCCATCTCCGGCACCTGCTCGAGCAACTCCAGCCCAATCGTGCCCTGCCCGGCGATGACGCGCTCGTCGGCGAACGGATGGACAAACGGCAGGCCAAGCTCCTCCTGCGCGCGACGCGCCTCGGCATAGGCCTCGTCGAAGCTCTCGCCATGGAGGTGCACCTGTGCGCCGTAGTACCGTGTGCGTTCGACCTTGACGAAGGGTGTGTTCCGCGGCATGTAGACATGCGAGGGAATGCCGAGGGCCGTGGCTGCGGCCGCTACGCCCTGGGAGTGATTCCCGGCCGATGCCGCCACGACTCCGCCGGCCGCGCTCTCGCCCATGAGGCTGATGCAGTTGGCGGCGCCGCGTATCTTGAATGCGCCGGTGTGCTGGAGGCTCTCGAGCTTGAGCAGCACCCGCTGCCCGCACACGTCGCATGCGCGGTCACAGGGCAGCACGGGTGTCACCCGCGAGATCGGTGCTATGCGCTCCGCGGCTGCGCGTATCTGGTCAATGCCTATCACTGGCTCGGTTCTCCTCGGCATCCGCGGTTCTGGCGGTGTGGGCGATGGCGAAGACGATCTCGCAGCACTCGCAGCCCGAGCACAGCCGTCGCGGTATGCTGACTTCATAGTCCCCGCCGAACTCCTCCGCCCACACAGCCATCTCGGTGGGGCAGATCACCTCGCCGATGCGGCGGGCGACGTCCTCCCGGCCGGCACGCTGCATGACGTCGAACCACATGCAGGCCGGGAGCCGAACGCGGACGCCGTCGGCGGTGTGGCTGATGTCGGCGTCCTGGCTGTCGCCGGCGAACTTGAGCCCGACACAGCGGGCCAGGTCGGCCGGCGTGTTGTCGTCGACGCCCAGCAGCTCGCGTGCCTTGCGGGCCTGTATCTTGGCCATCACGGCCCAGACCTGCCGGTCCAACTCAAGGGCGTGCTCGAAGCCGGAGGTGTCCTCGACCTTGACGAACCAGAGGCCGTCCACCGCTGCGTACGAGCGCTTCAGGAACTCCGCGAGACACTGATCTGAGTAGGTCTCCGTCTCACCGGCCATGGTGTTCTCCCCCTGATAATCCCAGACGTGGTCAGTCGTGGACGAAGATGCTGTTGCACGCATCAATGACGCGTATCTCCGAGTAGTGGCCGGCCCGCGCCGCGGCGTCGGGCGAGGCGGGGTTTGGGTCGACGGCCTGTTGGATGACGAACTCGGCCCGGTCCGGCTGGTTCCATGCCACGAAGGCCAGCGCCAGATCGTCGATGCCGGGCTGTTCGAGCGTCATGTCGGGCAGTACGATCGGTCCGGTGTCAATCTGGAACATGTACGGGTCTCTCCGGACGTTCATGGTCTTCACCGGATACCAGAGCACTGCGCTGGATGTGCCGTCGCTGCCGTAGACCTCGGTGCGACAGACCAGCACCTTGCCCGCCATGGTGGCCTCGTAGACGGCATCCACATCGGTGCACTCCTCGGCCTGAGTGGTCTTGAGGGTGGTGATTGTCCTCTCGAAGCGGTCCTTGATGAGCCCGCTGTCGCGGACGGTGTCATCGAAGGGCAGCGGCACGCGGTGAAGCCTGTACTGGTCCGTGGAGAAGATGGCGCAGAAGTCGTAGTTGGGCGACCTGAAGAGGTTCTGCCGGGCGTATGTGTCCTCCGACTTGCACGAGGCGACCAGCAGGTAGCGCTCGACGGCTTCGCCCTGTGTCAGTTCACAGATGGCCTCGAGTTGGATGCGCGCGTTGTTGGCCCCCTCGAAGCAGACGAATGTGACAAAGGAGCGCGAGAAATCGCAGGTTTCCATGGCTGCCTCCATTGCGCCGGTCCGTATTGGTCGGTCCGAGCCCCACATGCCAATGCAGGAGTGTTCGCGGTGACGGCCCGTCGAACCTTGCGGTGTGCAGACTTCGCACTGCCGGGCGGCAGGAGAATTGGCCTACAGCGCGAAAGCAGAATATGAGTGCCGCTGGACGCGGCACGGCGTGAGAGTGCGGAGGGCAGGTGGTGACGTGGACGCGATCGCGAAGTCACGCCCGAAAACGCACTATCCGACCAGGGCAAGGCTCTATCTGCTCGGGGTGGCGGCAGTGTTCATCGCCGGCTACTTGTCCCAGAGCCGACTGCTGCTCCGACAGATCGAAACCGATAGCCTTGACTGGCGCTTCAACGTGCGCGGGGAGCGCCCGCGCCACGGCGACGTTGAGCTTGTGCTGATCGATGACAACACCCTCGCGAGGTTCGGGCAGTGGCCCTGGAAGGACCGCGGCATCCACGCGCGGGTGATTGACCAACTGAGGAGGGCCGGCGCCTCAGTCATCGTCTTTGACGTGATCTTCTCGGAGAACGCCGACGCGGCCGTTGACGCGAAGCTGGCCGACGCCGTCGCCCGGGCGGGCAACGTTGTGCTCGCGGGCTTCTCTCCCGGCGCAGGCGGTACGCGTGACGGCATCCCGCGGATCGATAGGTTCATTGGGCCTATCGAGCCACTGGCGCGCGCAGCCGACGTCGGCCTGGCGATGGCGGCGCCCGACCCCGACGGCTCACTCAGGCATGCGCTGCTGCTCGCGGTCAACGCCGAAACGGGCAAGCCGATTCCACAGCTCGCGCTTGCCGCGGTTTTGCGGCACCGGGGCACGACAGTATCGGGACTGTCCGTCGACCCCGGGAGATTGCTGAGGATCGGCGGACTGGCCGCGGTGCCGCTCAACTCACAGGGGCAGGCACTGGTGAACTTCGCCGGCGGCACGCGGCTGTATGACGTCGCCCACGATGGCGCGGTGCCGTATGTGAACGTGTACGACGGCGTGCTTGCCCCCGGCAGTCTGGGCGGGAAGATCGCCCTGGTCGGGTTCGGGGCGCGCGGGCTGCTCGATGTTCACCCCAATCCGTTCAGCGAGGACTTTCCGGGGCCGGCGTTCAACGCTCAGGTCATCGAGAATATCCTCCACGATGACTTCCTCACCCCGGTTCCAGTCACCACCAACCTGCTTCTGGTGGTCGTCGTCGGCCTGCTCATCACTCACATCTCGGCGACTCTGCGGCCGCTGTCGGCCGCGGGTGTCACGGCGCTGATCCTTGGCGGCTACGTCGGGGTGGCCCTGTGGAGCTTCATCGGCAGTGGGGTGGTTGTGGCGGTTGTTGGTCCCGTGCTGTCCGGTGGGCTTGCCTATGCATTGATCACCGTACGCCGCCTGACCTCCGAGGAGCGTAGCCGGGCGAACCTGCGCAAGCACTTTGCCTCCTACGCGCCGCCGGAGGTCGTCGAACAGCTCGACTCAGGCGTGGTGGCCGAGCGGATGGAGGGTATCGAGGACGAGATCACCGTGCTCTTCTCCGACATCCGCGATTTCACGCACATCGGCTCACAGATGGAGCCGCGGCGCCTGGTGACGATGCTCAATCGCTACTTCACGGCAATGACGGAGGTCGTCTTCGACTTCGGCGGCACGGTCGACAAGTTCATTGGCGATGGGCTGCTTGTGCTGTTCAACGCGCTGGTGGAGCAGGATGATCACGCCAAGCGGGCGGTGTTCACCGCGTTGGAGATGCAGAAGCGCGTCAAGCGCCTCAACGAGGAATGGGCCGATGAGGGCTTTCCGCAGATCCGTATCGGCGTGGGGATACACACCGGCAGTGCCGTCGTCGGCAATGTCGGCCCGCAGATGCGCATGGACTACACGGCCATCGGCGCGACGGTCAGCCTGGCCTCGCGGGTCGAGGGTCTGACCAAGGATTTCTCAACGGAGATCATCGTCACCAGAGACACGCTCGAGCAGCTTGGGGGATTGGTCGATGTCAAGCCGCTGGGAGCGACGGAGATACGCGGGATCGACGAGCCTGTCGAGGTGTTTGATGTGCTCGGCTTCGCCGGCGCGGAGGCGCCAATTGGCAGCAAAGACGGTGATCAGATATAGCACCGACCGCAGCGCTATGAGCTGATGCTGCGCGGCGTGTGCTACCGACCTTCAGTATCGCGTACTCTGCGAGATGAGGTGGAACCATTATGAGCAACACAATCAGGTGTCATCGCTGCAATCACGAGAACGACCCGGGCGCGCGGGTCTGCGTGCAGTGCTACGCACGCATCAGCGACGCCGCGCGGTCGAAGGTCAAGATGGGTCTGCGGGCCCGTCTGGCGAGCATTCCGCTTGCGAAGTTCGTCCCGATCATCGTCCTGATCGTCTTCCTCGCGCTCTTTGCATTCCTGTCCCCGTCCGCGGAGATGGACCGCGCGGTGCTCACGCAGTTCGGCCTGCTGGGGCTCGTGGCGCTGGGGGTCACCTTCCCGCTGACGAAGGGCCACTACGACTTCTCCTGCGGCCCGGTTGCGGCCCTGGCCGCCTGTCTGACGATCATCGCAACGCAGCGGCAAGAGCCGTTGCTGACTCTGCCGATCCCACTGACGGCGGCGATCTGGGGCATCGTGGTGGGCCTGCTGGTGGGGCTGCTGAACGGCCTGATCGTCGGGTGGACGCGAGTCCCGTCGGCGGTGTTCACGATCATTGTCGCCGTGGGCGCCACCGAACTGGCCCACACCATCTCGCGGGGGCGGGAACTGACGGTGGGGAGCGCGGGCCTGCAGGCGCTCGGGGAGGCGAGTTTTGCCGGCATCCCGGCCCCGCTGATGCTCCTACTCGCCGCGGCGCTGGTAGCGCTCCTATTGTGGCGACGCGAGACCTTCTGGCCGTTGAGCCGCGTCTCGACACGCAAGTGGGTGCTGCGGCTGACGGCGCCCAGGAGCATTCTGTGGTCCTTCGCGATCTCTGGGGTCATGGCGGGGCTGGCGGGTGTCTTCATTGCCGCGTGCGGGCTGCCGGTGACATCGCCACTGGGGCACTCGACATGGATACTCGCGCCGATCACCGCGGCGATCCTCGGCGGCGGTGTTGTCGCGGCGGGCATCGGCGGTGTGGGCACCGCGCTTCTGGGCGCCGCGGCCCTGAGTGTCGTCGGCTACGTGCTCACCATCATGCGGGTGCCGATCGCCGGGCCGGTGGCCGAGGGCCTGCTGCTGGGCTTCTGCCTGCTCAACAGCCAGGTACTCGGTTGCACGTGGTACGAGTTCCAGGAGTTGCGCCGTGGCAACCTGCTCGGGATACCCGGCGCCCAGCGCGTACCAGACCTGCTCTTCCACAGCCGCTACTCGCGACTGATCTGGGTGTCGACCACCGCGATTGTCGGTCTGCTCGCCTACGGCTACGTCGCGGTCTACCGCGTGCTCTACGTGCCGGAGGACCAGGTCGCGGTGGTGATGATCGAGGGCGATGTGCGCATCTGGGAGAAGCGCGTCGAGGGTCTGGAACCGCTTGAGAAGCCGGCCACCATCCACGCACTGCTCAAGCGCGAAGACCGCATCGCCACCGCCGTTGGCAGCGAGTGCATGCTGCGGCTGAGCGACGGTAGCCACGTCCACCTCGGGCCGGGCAGTGACATGCGCGTGATCCACATACTGCAGGAGGAGAACGGCGAGCGCGATGTGCGGATGGATGTGACCAGCGGCAGCATCTGGGCGGATGTCGAACCGATGCTGACGCCCGAGTCGCAGTTCGAGGTGAGCACGCCGCTTCTGACCGTGGCAGTGCGCGGCACCCAGTTCCATGTCGAGGTCGGTCAGGAGAAGGCCAGCGTCGGCGTGCTCGACGGCGCCGTCAGCCTGCTGCGCTTCTTCACCGCACGCGACCAGTACGGGCAGACCCAGACGCGTCAGGAGCACGGCAGAATCCTCGGCGGCGAAGGGCTGATGGTGGAGATCGACCTGCCCCTGGGGCGGCCCTATCCGCTGCCGGAGGCCGAAGCCAACCGCATGCGCTATCTTGGGGATCGGGCGGGCAGCGAGCTATTCCGCGCGCTCTTTGGCTGGCGGTTCATCAAGGCGCTCGCGGGGATCGCGATCCTGGTGATCGGCATCTGGGCGCTGTTCACCCACGGTATAGCCGGGCCGGCCAGGACGATCCTGCCCGAGGATGTCGATGAGGCGGTCAAGCGCCTTGATGCCACCAGAACCCGCACCGCCGACGACTCGCCGCGCGCTGTTGCCATCGCCCAGATGCACATGCAACTGGGCCACCTCGAGGAGGCCAGGGCCGAGTTGCGTCGCATCGTGGAGATCGACGCGACCAGCCGCTATGGCCAGTGGGCCGAGCGTATGCTCGCACAGCTTGAGCCCGGCAGGCCGGACGAGCCCGCCGAGGGTGGCGATATCGAGGACGACGCCGGGAGTTAAGTCCTGACAGCTCCGTCTGTGGCGAGCTTCTCCGCGTGCCGCGGGCAACCACGCCCGCGGCACGCTTCGCTGCCACGGGGGAGGTCCTCAGCGCACGGTCCCCGAAATCGGGCTTGTGCTGCCGCCGCCGGGCGCTGTGAACCCCAGATGGCGGCAGCAAGACGACGTCGGCAGATTGATGCGTTCGCTGGAGGTACTGCATGCGCCTACTCGTGGTTATCCTGGGGGGTCTGCTCTTCATGTCCTTCGCCGCCGCCAAGAACGGTCCTACGTATTACACACCCGAGCGCATCGCCATCGGGAAGCAGAACGCCGAGCGCGACTGGAGCCAGGGCATTCTGCGGGCCATACAGGCCGGCGAGGCCAACACCTACTACATCGGGCGACAGTATGGCTCGGCCGCCGACTGCATCGCCCAGACCGACGACTTCATCTGGATGATGCAGCCGACAACGAAGATTCCCCGCGTGTTGCCGAACCACGACACGCTGGCTCTGTGCCCCGTTCACGGCGACAAGGTGCGCGAGCTCAACGCCTGGACGGCGTGGACAACGGACCCCATCCACCACCCGTACAAGGTTCGCTGTCGGCTGGGGGGGGAATGGTACCCGTCCAACGACTATCTTAACGGCGATATGACCTCCGGCGAGTTTCCCGACGACGGCTCCGGCTGCAAAGTGGGCGACCGGACCTTCTACTTTCTCATGGAATACGCCCACATGGCCTACGGCAACAACACCATTCCCTGTCTGCGCTCGCTCTCGCAGGCGTGGTTGCTGACTGGTGACACGCGCTATGCCCGCAAGGGCTGCATCCTGCTGGCGCGGCTGGCCACCGAGTACCCCAACTTCACCGACCGCAAGGACCGCCTCTACTTTGGCCCCTACGGTGGCCGCGATCCGCACTATGCCTGGAAGACCGGCGGGATGATCACCGATCTGATCTGGGAGACGTTCTGCCTCGAGGCCACCGCTTATGCCTATGACGGGCTCTGGAGCTACATGGACCAGGACCCGGACATGATCGCGTTTCTGCGCGCCAAGGGAATGCCGATAGAGACCGGCGGGGACCTGCGCGCCTACATCGAGGAGAACATCCTGCGCGTCGGCATGGAGGGCCTGCTCAACGGCCACATCCACGGCAACCAGGGCTTCCACCAGGCCGCGGCCATGGCCTGTGCGCTGGTGATGGATGACTATGGTGACACGCACCCCAACTCACAGGACATGGTCGACTACGCGTTTCATGGTGATGACGCCTCGGCCCATATCATCGTGAACGGCGTGCACCGGGATGGCGGCGGCCACGAGAGTCCGGGATACAACTCGATCAAGTTCGACTTCATCCGGGTCAACCGGCTGATGGAGGAGATCAGACAGCGACACCCGGACCGCTTCCCGCTCGACAGGTACCCGGACATCTTCGGCAACCCCAAGGGCAAGGCGCTCTTTGGTCACTTCATCGACCTGACCATCTTCCGCACCTTCATGCCCTCAGTGGGCGACAGCGGCAACATCCAGCCGGTTCAGCGTTTCACGCCCAACCGTTATTCCTACGTCTATGAGCCCAATCTCTACGGCTTCGAGCGGTTCGGCGAGCCGCGCTTTGCCCGCGCCTGCACCAGGCTCAGCGGCGAGTGGCTGGCCAGCGAGCTGTTCGAAGCCTACCCCGAGGCGGAGCTGAAGGCGGCACTGGAGCAGCTACAGTCGCACATCCCATTCCGCGATCGGCTGCTGGACGGCTATGGCGTTGCGATCATCGAGGACGGCACAGAGCCAGAGACAGGGCGGGCGCTGTCACTCAACTACAGCTCGATCATCGGCCACCGACAGGCCGACAACCTCAGTATTGAACTCTACGCGCGGGGCCTTGACCTTCTGCCCGACCTCGGCTACCCCTTCACCTGGGATTACCGCGAGTGGGACAGCGGCATCATGTCGCACAACACGGTGAGCGTCGACGAGACGCAGCCACCTCGCGAGATCGGCGGGCAGTGCAACCTGTTCGCCGAGCACGACGGCATCCACATCGTCACCGCGCGACATGATCCCTACCCGCCACACTACGACACCGGCGGCGCCACCGACCCGAAGCCCGCTTCCGGTGTGAGTGTCTACGAGCGGACCTGCGTGTTCGTGGAGGTCGATGAGGAGCGCTTCTACGTGGTCGACCTGTTCGCGGTCAATGGTGGCAACCAGCATGACCAGAGCTGGCACGGGCCGCTGAAGCCGATGGAGGCGCCGGCTCTGGACTGGCGGGCGCAGGAGGGCGGGACACTGGCCGGGCCCGACATCGCGCACGCGGCGCACTACACCGACCGCTGGGGCCGCGAGACGCGCAACTTCCCGAGCTACATCACCAGGGTTCGGCGGGCATCGTTGTCAGAGCCGGCGGTCTGGTCGTGGGACTATGAGCTGGCCGAAGGCGACGGGCTCAACCTGCACGTCATCCCCGTGGGCGGCCCGGCCGAGGTGATCATGGGCAGTGGTCGCTCGCCCGCGCGACCGCCGGACTGGGGTCTGGACTACCTGCTCGTCAGGCGCGACTCCCGCGGCTCCACGCCCAGTCACTTCCTGAGTGTCATCGATGCCTACCAGCAGACGCCCGTGGTGCAGAGCGTGCGGCTCGTGTCCGAGCAGCCGCTCACCCTGGAGGTCCGGCGTGATGGCGCGATCGACACGATCGTGCTGGCGACCCCTGACGCGCCAAGCCGCACCAGCGACCACCGCGCGCTCGGCGTCGCATTCACCAGCGTTGCCGGTGGTGAGACACTCAAGCAGGTC
>Ga0123332_1004363_pt1 | contig 12464 bp, 9 predicted proteins | sample BioC12SIPDNA_4_FD_89958 | JGI IMG/M metagenome (GOLD analysis project Ga0123332, IMG submission 89958) | Anaerobic biogas reactor microbial communites from Washington, USA - Biogas_R2_A C12 SIP DNA | ecosystem: Engineered > Bioreactor > Anaerobic > Unclassified | place: Washington, USA...
CCGGATCGCAGGGGCCGGGTTGGTGGCCGCCGGGCTGTCCGTGGGGGCGTCGTCGGCGATGGCCTGCGCGTGCGGCGGGATGGTCGGCCCGGACGACGCGAGCACCGTGATCGGCCGCGAGACCGCCGTGCTGCAGCTCCACGACGGGGTCGAGACGATCCACCTGCAGCTGAGCGCGCGCGGCCAGGACAACGAGGCCGGGCTGCTGCTGCCGACGCCGGCGCCGGCGGAGGTCTCCCTGGGCAACCAGCAGATGTTCACGGACCTGTTCCGGGCCTCCCAGCCCCGGCACGAGGAGCGCAGGCACCTGTTCGGGCCGCGGTGGCTCTTCGTCGGGGATGGCAGCGGCGGGGGTGGAGACGGCGCCGGGGCGACGGGCAATAGCGGGGTCAACGTGCTGAGCGTGGAGGACCTCGGCCCGCTCGAGGCGACCGTGCTCACCGCGGACGACCCAGAGGCGCTCGAGGTCTGGCTCGACGAGCACGACTACGTGATGAGCGAGGAGTTCGCCTCGGTCGTGCAGCCCTACACCGACGACGAGTGGGCGTTCGTGGCCGTCCGGCTGACCGCCGAGGGCGAGGCCCTGGACGGTGACCTGCCCCCGCTGACGGTGACCTTTCCCAGCGACGAGCTGGTCTATCCGATGCGGATGTCGCAGGCGGCGACCGGCCACCAGGAGACCCGCACCTACGTGCTGTCCGAGCACCGGACCGAGCGCACCGACCCGACCGCGACCGGCGGCTCGACGCCGGAGGTGATGTTCGCCGGCGAGCTGGAGGTCGACGGCCTCGAGTCCGCCGACCTGCGGGCCATCGTGAGCAGCACGCCCTACCTGACGACGATCGACCAGGAGTTCTCCCAGCCCGACCGGATGATCACCTCCGACTACGTGTTCGCTGCGGCTGCCGACGACGAGCCGTTCCAGCGGGTCATCTACGAGGACACCTACCTGATCCCGATCGACGTGGCCGTCATCCTCGGTCTGCTCGTGCTGGTCGCCATCGCGGTCGGGGTCACTCTGACCGTGCGCGGGATGCGGCAAGCCCGACCCGACTGACTCGCCGCGGGAGCGACCTCAGAATCCCTGGGCGAGACGGAAGTACGCCTGGTTCCACCGCAGTTCACGATGGAAGTCACGCACGGTCGTGTCGTCGTCGATGGCGACCAGCTCGAGCTTGGCCATCTCGGCGAAGTCGCGGAACACCTCAAGGCCGACCGCCGTCGTCATCACCGTGTGGTGCGCGGCGCCGGCAGCCAGCCAGCACGCCGTCGAGGTCTCGAAGTCCGGCCGTGGCTCCCACACCGCACGCCCCACCGGGAGGCGAGGCAGGTCGGGGGCCTCCACGTTGTCCACGACACTGGCCGTCAGCCGGAACCGCTCACGCATGTCGCTGAGCGCGACCACCAGCGCCGGGCCGGGGTCGGCGGTGAACACCAGCCGCACCGGGTCCTCACGACCGCCGATCCCCAACGGGTGGACCTCCAGCCGTGGGGTGGCCGTCGTCAGGGACGGCGAGACCTCGAGCATGTGCGCGCCGAGGACGCGCTCCTGACCGGGCACCAGGTCATAGGTGTAGTCCTCCATCAGGCTGGCCCCACCGGGCAGACCGGCGCCCATGACGTTCGCGACCCGCACCAGGATCGCGGTCTTCCAGTCACCCTCGGCGCCGAAGCCGTAGCCCTCGGCCATGAGCCGTTGCACGGCGAGTCCGGGCAGCTGCTTGAGCGCGCCCAGGTCCTCGAACGAGGTGGTGAAGGCGCCGAAACCACCCCCCTCCAGGAAGGACCGCAGGCCGATCTCGATCGCGGCACCGTCGCGCAGGCTCTGGTGCCGCTCGGCCCCGGGGAGCAGCTCGGGCGCCACGTCGTAGGAGGCGACGTACTCCTCGACCAGTCCGGTGATCTCGGTCTCGGTCGCCTCGGCCACCGCGTCGGCGAGCTCGTTGACCCCCCACGTGTTCACCTGCACGCCCAGCCGCAGCTCGGCCTCGGTCTTGTCACCCTCGGTGACGGCGACGAATCGCATGTTGTCCCCGAAGCGGGCCAGCTTCAGCGAGCGCGCCGCTGCCCAGCTCGCCGCGGCACGCTGCCAGTCCTCCACCCGCTGACGCACCGTGGGGTTCGAGACATGCCCGACCACGGTCTTGCGGGCGATGCCGAGCCGGGACTGCAGATAGCCGAACTCACGGTCGCCGTGCGCCGCCTGGTTCAGGTTCATGAAGTCGAAGTCGATCTCGGACCAGGGCAGGGCGACATTGGCCTGGGTGTGCAGGTGCAGCAACGGCTTGCGCAGGGCGTCCAGTCCGGCGATCCACATCTTGGCCGGGCTGAAGGTGTGCATCCACGCGGTCAGTCCGATGACCTCGTCGCGCGAGTTGGCCTCCAGCACGACCCGCCGGATCGCCTCGGTGGAGGTCAGCACCGGCTTCCACACCACGCGCACCGGCGTCCCGGCGTCCAGCTCGGCGGCGATCTTCTGCGACTGCTCGGCGACCTGACGCAACGTCTGCTCCCCATAGAGCTCCTGGCTGCCCGTGAGAAACCACACCTCGTAGTGGTCGAGCGTGGTGGCAAGTGGTGTGCGCGTCATAGTCCGTCCTTGGTCGTCGTTCGGGAAAGTTCTGGGCTTACAGCGCCTGGACGGCGGCACGCTCGGCGGCCAGCCCGGCGCGATAGGTCTTGAGGTAGGCAGCAAAGCCCGCGACGTCCTCCGGGTGTGGCTCCACCACGTCGATCGGGGTGTCCGCGAACACCCGGCCCTGCAGGAAGTCGGTGAGACTGACCTCGTCCGCCTCGCACAGGTATGCCGCCAGGACAGCCATCCCCCAGGCCCCACCCTCGGGGGCGGTCTCGCTGACGACCACCGGCGCATCCAGGGCACCGGCCAGGAAGCGCTGCGCCACGCCGGCGGTGCGGAACAGGCCACCGTGGGCGAACATCCGCTCCACCGTGACGCCCTCCCCCGCGAGGATCCGAAGGCCCAGGGCCAGGGTGCCGAACACGGCATACACCTGGGCGCGGATCGTGTTGGCGAGGGTGAAGGAGCTCTGTGGGGTGCGCAGGAACAGCGGCACGCCGGCCTCCAGGCCGGTGATCGGCTCCCCGGCCAGGTAGTTGTAGGCGAGGAGTCCGCCGGCGTCCGCCTCACCCACGAGGGCCTCGCGCAGCAGTATGTCGAAGACGTCGTCCGAGCTCATCGGTGTGCCGGAGGCCTCGGCGAACCGGGCGAACAACCCGGCCCAGGACGCCAGCTCGCTCGCGCCGTTGTTGCAGTGCACCATGGCCACCGGGTCACCGGCCGGGGTGGTCACCAGGTCGATCTCGTGGTGCACCTCCCGCAGCGGCTGCTCCAGAACGACCATCGCGAAGATGCTGGTCCCTGCGCTCACGTTGCCGCCCCCCGGCGCGACGGCGTTGGTCGCGACCATGCCGGTGCCGGCGTCCCCCTCCGGTGGGCAGAGCACCGCTCCGCCGTGCAGGCCCCCGGTGGGGTCAAGGAGCGCGGCACCGTCGGCGGTGAGCTCACCGGCCGCGACGCCAGCCGGGAGCACCGCGGGCAGCAGTTCGCGCAGACCCCGGTCGAGGCCCTCCCCTGCCACGAGCTCGTCATAGCGCTGCACGAGCTGCTCGTCGTAGTCGCAGGTGCCTGCGCCGATCGGGAACATGCCAGAGGCATCCCCGACGCCCAGCACCTTGCGCCCGGTGAGCTTCCAGTGCACATAGCCGGACAGGGTGGTGACGAAGTCGACCTGCGGCACGTGCGGCTCCCGGTCCAGCACCGCCTGGTGCAGGTGTGCGATGGACCAGCGCAGCGGGATGTTCTGACCGAGCACCTCCGTGAGCACGCCTGCGGCGCGGCCCGTGGAGGTGTTGCGCCAGGTGCGCATCGGCACCAGCTGCCGGCCCTCAGTGTCGAAGGCCAGGTAGCCGTGCATCATTGCCGACACCCCCATGGCCCGCACCGAGGTCAGCTCCACCTCGTGCCGTGCACGCACCGTGGCGACGAGGTCGGCATAGGCCGCCTGCACCCCCAGCCACACCTCCTCCAGGGGGTAGGTCCAGCGCCCGTCGACGTAGGAGTTCTCCCAGGAGTGCTCCCCGACGGCGAGCACGTCGACCGGACGCTCCCCGATCAGACACGCCTTGATGCGGGTGGAGCCCAGCTCGATGCCGAGCACCGCTCCGCCAGCGGAGATCAGGTCGCGTGCGGCGCCCCCGGCGGTCACGACACGGTCCTGCGGTCGTCGGTGGCCTGCCCATAGACCGTCTGGTAGCGGTCGTAGAGCGCGTCGATCGCCTCCTGCGGGATCGGCATGACGGTGCCGCCCTGGCGGGCCATGTGCATGGTGCGCGCGGCGTCCTCACACATCACCGCAGCCTTCACCGCGTCCTTGGCGCTCGCCCCGATCGTGAAGGGACCGTGGTTGCGCATGAGCACGGCCCGGGAGCGGTGCCCGCGCAGGGTGGACACGATGCCCCGCCCGATCGAGTCGTCCCCGATGATGGCGAACGGTCCCACCGGGATCGGTCCCCCGAACTCATCGGCCATCGCGGTGATCCCGCACGGGATCTCCTCCCCGCGGGCGGCCCAGGCCACGGCATACGTCGAGTGCGTGTGGACGACACCACCGACCTGGGGCATGTGCTGGTAGACGTAGGCGTGCGCCGCGGTGTCCGAGGACGGGCTGCGCTCGCTGCCGGGTGTGCCCGGCACGACGGTGCCGTCGAGGCGACACAGGATCATGTCCTCCGGGGTCAACTCGTCGTAGGAGACGCCCGAGGGCTTGATCACGAACAGGTCGGCGCCCGGAACCCGACCGGAGACGTTCCCGCCGGTCCAGACGACGAGCCCGTTGCGCACCAGCTCCCCGTGCAACGCCGCCACGTCGGCACGCACCCGGGCGACCGCGTCCTCGGACGCACCCATGGCGCGGGCCTCCTCGACGTCCCCGCCCGTGCTCACGACCTGCTCCTGGTGACCGCCCGCTGCAGCAGCACGAAGAGCAGCAGCACGCCGCCGGTGATGATCGTGGTCATCTCGGGCGGGATCGAGCCGTCACGGGTGATGAGCACTGTCATCAGGCCGAGCACCAGGGCACCGATCACCGACCCGAGCACGTAGCCGTATCCCCCGGACAGCAACGTGCCGCCGATCACGACGGCCGCGATCGCCAGCAGCTCCCACCCGATGCCGGTGATGTTCTGCCCGATCCCCAGCCGGGAGGTGTAGATCACGGCCGCCAGGCCAGAGAGCGATCCGCTGAGCACGTAGACGAACAGCTTGGTACGCGCCGCGGCGAGGCCCATCAGTCGCGCGGACTGTTCCGAGCCGCCCAGCGCATACACGGTGCGCCCGGTGCGGGTGCGGTGCAGCACGAAGAAGGCCGCGGCGACGACCAGGATCGTCAGGATGACCCCGGGCGTGATGACCAGATCGTCCACCTTGGGACCGTCGATGATCTTGATCCTGGTCCCCAACGACCGGATGGGCGAGTCGTCGTCCAGGCGCTGCGGCTGGGTGCTGAGCATCGAGGCGAGCCCGCGGGCGAGGAACATGGTGGCGAGTGTCGCGATGAACGGCTGCACGTCGAACCACTGGATGAGCACCCCGGCGAGCAGGCCGAAGAGGGAGCCGAAGACGATCATCAGGCCCACCACCACCCACGGGTTCCACCCCGCGTTGGCCAGCATCACGCCGGCCACGCTGGAGAAGGCGATGACCGATCCGACCGACAGGTCGATGCCACCGTTGCCGGTGAGGATCACGAACGTGAGCCCGACGGCGATCACGATGAGGTGGGCGTTGTTGATCAGCAGGTTCGACAGCGTGCTGTACTGCACGATGCGCCCGTAGGCGGTCTCGCCGTAGATCAGCATGCCCACGAAGAGGGCCACCGCGGCGACCGTCGGCAGGATCGAGGGGTTGGCGGTGATCTTGCGGACCAGCCGCGCCGTCCAGGTCTCGGGGGGAGGCTCGACCGCAGGGTCGACCTGGGGCTCCAGAGTGCTGGTCATACCACTGCCTCCTGCTTCTGGGTCTCGTCGGCCGGCACGGCCCCAGGCGGCGCCTCGTGGCTGCGCCGCCTGCGGAGCCGTCGTCGGACGTGCCCGGACTGGAGGAGGCAGACGACGATGATGACCACTGCCTTGAACGCCGGAGAGGCTGAGGACGGGATACCGAGGAAGAGCACCGTCTTGTCGAGCGTCGCGATCAGCAGGGCTCCGACGACGGCACCTCCGAGGGAGAACTTCCCGCCGTAGAGCGCTGTCCCCCCGATCACCACGGCCAGGATGGCGTCCAGCTCCATCAGGTAGCCGGTCTGGGTCACGTCCACGGTCATCACCGTGCCGACGGCAAACAGGCCGGCGATCCCGGCGAGGGCGCCGGAGAAGATGTAGACGGTCAGCAGCAGGCCACGGGGCCGGATGCCGGCCATGCGGCTGGCCTCGAGGTTGATGCCGATGGCCTCGATCATCAGCCCGAGGGCGCTGCGACGCACGATCAGGCCGACCGCTATGACGATGCCGATCGCGAGCACGAAGACGAAGGGGAACCCGAACACGTAGCCGTTGACGATCCACCGCAGCGGGTCGCTCTCGGCCGCGGTGTTGCGTCCGTCGGTGATCACCTTCGCGATCCCCCGGCCGGCCAGCATCATGATCAATGTGCAGATGAACGGCTGCAGCCGCACGAAGGCGACGAGTATGCCGTTGACCGCGCCGAGTGCGGTGCTGATCAGCAGCGCCAGCCCGATCGCGGCGGCGCTGGCTCCTGCCGAGGACGGATCGTCCGAGGCGGACAGGAACTGCATGGCCGTGGCGCCGCCGACCGCCATGATCGAGCCCACCGACAGGTCGATGCCCCCGGTCGCGATGACCAGCGCCATCCCGACCGCGACCATCAGGATCGGGACCGAGGCGCGCAGGATGTCGATCACATTGCCGACGAGGTTGCCCGACTCCGGGTGCACCGAGATCGCCAGATAGCCGGGGTCCTTCAGGGTGTTGAGCAGGAGCAGCAGGACGATCGCAGCGATCCCCCAGACATAGGGGCGGTGGAGCAGGTCCCGCCCGCGGGAGGTTGTCTTCGGCTCAGTCATGCCGGCCCTCCTTCCCCCGTGGTCGGCGTGAGCTCTTCGAGCTCTGACTCCATGGCCTCTGCCGCCTCCACCCCGTGCTGGGCGATGATGTCGACCACCTGCTGCGCGGTGACCTCTGGTCCGTTGAGCAGGTCGCCGATCTTCTGACGGTCCTTGAGCACGACGATCCGCTCGCTCAACCGGACGACCTCCTCCAGCTCGGAGGAGATGAACACCACCGCCACGCCGGTCTCGGCCAGGTCGACGACGGCCTGCTGGATCTCGGCCTTGGCCCCCACGTCGATGCCGCGCGTCGGCTCATCCAGGATCAGCAGCTCAGGTTGGGTCGCCAGCCAGCGGCCGAGCAGCACCTTCTGCTGGTTGCCTCCGGACAGGTTCTTGATCAGGGCGTTCGGGTCCGGCGGCCGCACGTTCAGCGTGCTGATGTAGTGCTCCACGATCTCGTCCTGCTGCCTGCGCGGGATGGGCTTGGCCCAGCCGCGCCGGGCCTGGAGGCTCAGCACGAGGTTCTCGCGCACCGTCAGGTCCGCGAGGATGCCCTCGTCCCGCCGATTCTCCGTGGAGTAGGCGATGCCGTTGGCCAGGCCCGCGACGGGGCTCTTGATGTCGGCCGCGGTGCCGTGCAGCTCGACGGTGCCGCTGTCGGGCCTGTCCGCGCCATAGAGCAGCCGTGCGAGCTCGGTGCGTCCGGCCCCGAGCAGCCCCGCCACCCCGACGACCTCACCGGCGTAGATGTCCAGGTCGGTCGGCTGGATCGCACCCTTGCGACCGAGCTCCCGGGCACGCAGCAGTGGCTCTTCACCGGTCTCATCACGTGGCGCGGTGCGGCGGTCGCCGCCGAGGGAGGTCAGCGCCTCCAGGTCCTTGCCGATCATCTGGGAGATCAGCTCCGCCCGGGCGAGCTCGGAGACCAGGTGCTCCCCGACATACTGACCATTGCGCAGCACGGTGAGGCGGTCACTGATCTCGTAGACCTGGTCCAGGAAGTGGGAGACGAACAGGATCGCCACCCCGTCCTCACGCAGCCCGCGGATGACCCGGAAGAGCATCTCGACCTCGCTCGCGTCGAGGCTGGAGGTGGGCTCGTCGAGGATGAGGACCTTGACCTCGGAGACCATGGCCCGGCTGATCGCGACCAGTTGTTGCAGGGCGATCGAGAGCGTCGAGAGCGGCTTGCGGGTGTCGAGTCGCTCCAGGCCAAGGCGCCGCAGGGCCTCGGTCGCTGCGCGGTGCGTCGCCCGCCAGTTGACTCCGAACCGGCCGCGCACCTCCTGCCCCAGCATGACGTTCTCCCCGATGGAGAGGTTGGGGCAGAGGTTCACCTCCTGATAGACGGTGTAGACCCCGGCCGCCTGCGCGTCGGCCGTCGTGTGGAAGGAGCGTGGCTCCCCGTCGATGAGCACCGTCCCGGCATCGGGGCGGTAGACACCGGTCAACGCCTTGATCAGGGTGGACTTGCCCGCGCCGTTCTCCCCCATGAGTGCGTGGACCTCACCCGGGAAGAGGCGGAAGCCGACATCATCCAGCGCCTTGACACCGGGGAACTCGATGCTGATGCCCTGCATCTGCACGATCGGTTGTGCTGACGTCATGCTCTCTTCACCCGCACCTCTGCGAACTGGTCAGGACTTCGTGGCCGTGCTGGGGTGCGGCGCGAGACCCTCCTGCGCACGCGCTGGAGCCGTGGTCCCGCACCGCACCCTCGAGCGGTGGATCCGGGTCAGAACTGCCGGTCCGGGAGGACCTCCTCGGCGACCTCGGGTGAGTCGAAGGCCTCGCTGGGCACGATGATGTAGGACTCGACGTCCTCCCCCGCCAGTGCGGCCTCGACGACATCGAGCGCGGTCTCGCCGAACAGCGGGTTGTATTCGTGGACGAAGCTCAGCTGGCCGTCCGCCAGGGCCTCGAGCGCGGGCTTGGTCCCGTCGATCGTGGCGATCTTCACGTCCTCGCCCGGTGTCAGCCCGGCCTCGGTGACGGCCTGGGCGGCACCCATCCCCATCTCGTCGTTCTGCGCGAAGACGAACTGGATGTCGTTGTTGTTGGACTTGAGCATCGTCTCCATGACGCTCTTGCCCTCCTCGGCGGACCAGTTGGCGGTCTGCCGGCCGACCTCGACCAGGGAGGAGCCTGCGATGCCCTCGTCAAAGCCCGCGTTGCGCTCGTTGACCACGCCGACGCCGGCCGGTCCCTCCAGGACGACGAAGTTGCCACCGTCGGGGAACTGCTCGGCGGCCCAGGCGCCCACGGCCTTGGCGACCTCGACGTTGTCCGGGGCGATGCGCGAGACGTAGAGGTCGGTGTCGTTGGGCTCGATGCCACGGTCCAGCAGGATCACCGGGATCTCGGCCTCCTGAGCACGCTTGAGCGGAGCCTCCCACCCGGTGGCCTCCGTGGCCGACAGCAGGATCACGTCAACCTCCTCGTCGACGAAGGAGGTGAAGGCCTCGATCTGCGACTGCTGGTCCAGGTTGGTCGCCGGCGCGTACCGCAGGTCGAAGCCGGCCTCGGTCGTGAAGGTGTCCTGGATGTTCTGCTCGTTGGCCTGTCGCCACCCGCCCTCGGGCCCGACAGCGACGAAACCGACCGTGGTCTCCCCGTCCGCTTCAGCCTCATCCGAGTTGCCGCCGCACGCGGTCAGGCCGGCGAGGACCGCAGTGGCTGCGGTCACCGCGAACAGGGCCCGCACGCGTCGCTTGACATCCGTCATCGTTCTCCTCCTTGAGAATCTCCCGGCGCCTGGTGCTCCGAGCGGTGTATCACCGTTGCCCACTGAGCACGCTGGTGATGACACATAGTGTGCGCGGTAACATTGGCCGTCAGCAAGCCTTGTGGATGATTCCGTTACCGAACTGTTACCGGAAACATGCCCCACCCGGTCACGCCCCCTGACCATGCCGCTCCTCAGGTCCGGCTCGCGACTCAGTGGCGCGGTGGTGCCGTTGACTCCCGCACGATCAGCTCGGGCTGGATCGACCCGTGTCGCAGCGGTGCCTCGCCCGTGGTGGCCGCGATCAGGAGGTCCATGCTCATGGTGCCCAACGCGGCGAAGTCCTGTCTCACGGTCGTCAGGGGTGGGAGGAAGTGTGCCGCGTCCGGCAGGTCATCGAAGCCGACGATGCTGATGTCCTGTGGCACGCGCAGCCCACGCTCGGTGAGGCCGTGCACGAGCCCGAGTGCCATCTGGTCGTTCGCCACGAACACCGCGGTGACCTCGTCGAAGACCGCATCCGTCCGCCCGATCCGGTATCCGAGGTCGCTGGTCCAGTCACCGATGATCGGCGCACGCACGGCAAGACCGGCAGTCTCCATCACGCTGCGCCAGGTCTCCAACCGGTCGCGCGCGTCCAACCAGTCCAGCGGTCCCGCGACATGCAGGATGTCGCGGTGCCCGAGCCCGATCAGATGCTCGACCGCCATCGCCGCCCCGGCGGCCTGGTCGACGGCGGCCGTGAGCAGCCCCTCGGGTGACTCGGGCGTGATGATGAGGGTCGGCAGGCCGGCCGCGCGGCGCGGGATCACCTCCAGGGAGGAGTGGCGCGGGGCCACCACGCACAGCGCGTCCACCCCTTGGGAGACCAGGTCGGCAATCGCGTCGCCGGCACTCACGTCGTCACCCTGCATCACGGAGTAGGCACTGACGGTGTAGCCGTGCCCCCGGGCCGCTCGCTCGAGAGCCCGCAGGGTGCTGTTCGGACCGTACTGGTTCGGCGCCTCGACCAGGACGCCGATCCGCATGGCACGCCGGGTGGCCAGTGCCCGCGCGATCGAGTTGCGTGTGTAGTTCAGCTCCTCGATCGTGCGCAACACCTTCTCCCGGGTCGAGGGACGGATGTTGGGATGGCCATTCAGCACCCGAGACACCGTCATGTGCGACACCCCGGCGGCCTCCGCGACGTCGTAAATGCTCGGCTTGCCCCGCCCGCGGGAGCCCTCGGCCGCTTCTACCTCAGTCAAGACCGACCCCTTTGCTCGTCCCGTCGCCTCTGGCGGTGATCTGCCGCCAAGACCGCCATGTTATCGCCAACACTGCAGCCCCGGCCGAGTGCCCGGGCGTGGCTCAGAGAGTCGTGGTCAGGCTTCCGACGCTGGGCTTGACGGCGTCACCCATCCTGGGAGCAGCACAACACCGTCTGGCCCGGCGGTGGTCGAGGGGCGAGACTGGTGCGTGGGAGGAGGTCGAGGACATGGGTGCTGACGAACCTGCAGAGGCGGCGCAGCTCATCGGACCGTGGTTCCACTCCCATGAGGAGGACAGTCCCGGGGTGGTGGTCTACCGGCCGGCGTCGTTCGCGTTCCCGCGAGCCCGGATGCCCCGTGACAGCATCACTCTCGGGCCAGACGGCTCGGCCGCGGTAGGACAGCCCGGCCCTGCGGACCGCGCCGATCAGACCCCGGCCACCTGGCACGTGGCCGGCAACCAGGTCGTGGTCGACACCGAGGGCGGGCGCACTCTCCGCCTCACTGTCGGTGAGCTGGACCAGACTGTGCTGATCATGAGGTCAGTGCAGCGGGAGGGACGGGACGATGACGAGCACACCATGGAGTGAGGGGCCAGAGAGCGGTGGCCACTTCACGCCCGCCACGCGCACCTGCGCCACCGACCGGGTGCACGAGCGCTTGCTGCGGGAGGTGCCCGGATATGCCGAGCGCCGGGCCGCGTGCGAGACCCAGACCTGGCGTGCCGAACGGACCGAAGGGGCACCGGGTCGGTCCGGCGTCACGACCATCCCCGTCGTGGTTCACGTCGTGCACCGCACGGACGCCGAGGACATCCCCGAGGAGCAGATCGCCTCGCAGATCGCGATCCTCAACGCCGACTTCCGCAACCAGAACCCCGACGGTGCCGCGGTCCCGGAGCCCTTCACCGGGCTCCGCGCTGATGCGCGGGTCATGTTCGAGCTGGCCACGACCGACCCCGATGGCAACCCGACGGACGGGATCACCCGCACCAGGACGACCGTCGAGGGTTTCACCGACGACGACACAGTGAAGTCGGCCGTGACTGGCGGCGCCGATGCGTGGCCGGCCGACCGCTACCTCAACCTGTGGGTCTGCCAGCTGGCCGCCGGACTGCTCGGCTACGCCCAGTTCCCGGGCGGCCCCGAGGCGACCGACGGCGTCGTCATCACGCACACGGCCTGTGGGAGCACCGGCACCGCCACCGCTCCGTTCAACCTCGGGCGCACCGCCACGCACGAGGTCGGCCACTGGCTGAACCTGCGGCACATCTGGGGCGACGACGGCACCGGCTGCCACGGCACCGACTTCGTGGACGACACCCCCAACCAGGGAGGTCCCAACACGGGCAAGCCCGTCTTCCCGATCATCTCCTGCGACAACGCACCCGACGGCGACCTGTTC
>Ga0123332_1004366_pt1 | contig 12461 bp, 11 predicted proteins | sample BioC12SIPDNA_4_FD_89958 | JGI IMG/M metagenome (GOLD analysis project Ga0123332, IMG submission 89958) | Anaerobic biogas reactor microbial communites from Washington, USA - Biogas_R2_A C12 SIP DNA | ecosystem: Engineered > Bioreactor > Anaerobic > Unclassified | place: Washington, USA...
CTGACTCCGATGCACTCGGGCATGCCCGATTGTACGGGCTCAGGGGCGGGCGGGCTCGTACGGGAACAGACGGACCTGTGCGACGGGCGCGAACGTGCGCCTGTGCAGCTCGCATGGACCGAGTCGCCTGAGGGCCTCGAGGTGCTGCGGCACCCCGTAGCCGAAGTGGCGCGCGAAGCCGTAGCCGGGGTACTCGTCCTCGTAGCGTGCGAGCAGCGTGTCCCTCGTGTGCTTCGCGAGGATGCTGGCTGCAGCGACCTGATAGCTCAGCCCGTCGGCCTTCGCCACCGCGACCTCTGGCAGGCCAGTGCCGAGCATGAGGTAGTCGGTGACGAGCGCGTCGACCTGGCTCGCGACCTCGGCGAGCGCGGCGCGCGCTGCTCGCTTCGTCGCCTCGAGCACGTTGACGGCGTCGACGACCTGAGCCGTCGCGAAACCGCACGCGTACGCGACGGCCTCGGAACGCACGCGCTCGGCGAGGCGCGCTCGCGCCGACGGCGTCAACCGTTTGGAATCGCGGTACGGGTACTCGGAGCCTGCAGGCAGCAGCACGACGGCTGCGACGACCGGCCCTGCCAAGGCGCCTCTGCCGGCCTCGTCGACGCCGGCGACCGCTGTCGCTCCCTGCGCCCACAGCCTGCGTTCGAGGTCCCACGACGGGGTGATGGGTTCTGCGGTGTTCGCGGCAGCGACGGCGCGCGCCACGCTCAGGCGTTGCCGATGCCGACTTCGTCGCTGCCGATCTCGGCGACGACGTTGTCGGGCAGGGTGAAGTTGAACGTGCTGCCCCTGCCGACCTTCGATTCGACCCAGATGCGGCCGCCGTGCTTCTCGACGGCCAGCTTGCAGAAGGTGAGCCCCATGCCCGTGTCGTACCGGTCGTGCACCGTGTGCCGCGACTGCTCGAACGCGTTGAAGATGCGCTTCTGGTCGGCCTCCGGGATGCCTTCGCCGTCGTCACGCACGCTCAGGACGAAGCCGTCGTCCTGTCGCCACGCCCTGAAGTCGATGTAGCCGCCGCGCCGAGTGTGTTTGATGGCGTTGGCGATGAGGTTGGCGAGCACGCGCCTGAGCAGCTTCGCGTCGCCGTAGATCCGTTCGGCCTCCGGCCTGACGAGGAACCCGAAGTTCCTGTCGCGCGGCCCGCCACTGACGTCGCCGAGCGCCTCCTTCGCCAGTTCGGTGAGGTTGGTGATGACGCCGGGCTCGTACGGCATCTGACCTTCCTTCATGCGCCTGACGTCGAGGATGTTGGCCGCGAGGTTGAGGAGATGCTGCGATTCGCTGCGGGCGAGGCTGAGGAGCTCCTCGATGCCGGAGTCGGCGCTGCCGCCGCGCATCATCTCGAGGCTGTGGTCGAGCAGCCCCATGACGCTGGAGATGGGGCTCTTCAGGTCGTGCACCAGCATGTGGATGAGGTCGTCCTTCATCCGCTCGCTGACCTTGTAATCCTGCTCGAAGTGGCGCATCTGCTCGAGGGTCTCACGCATGGCGCGCTCGGCTCTGCGGCGGACCAGCATGCGCTCGAGGTACGCCTTCACGACGGCCGGCTGGGTCGGCAGGCCGACGTACACGTCGGCGCCCGAGGAGACGACGCGGGTCTGGATGGCGGAGTCGGTAGGTCCGAGGTAGATGAACGGCAGCTCGGACAGGTGCGGCCTGCGCCGCAAGATCGCCACGAGGTCGAAGTTCTCCGGCACCCTGGTGGCTAGCGCGTGCTCCATGACGATGGCCTCGGGGCCGCCGCCCGGAGCCCTGGTGTGGTACAGGACGCGCTCGACGTCGTCGTAGACCTCGCTGTCGAGCCCGAGGTCGGCTATCACACGCCGCAACGAATCACCGCGTTCGGCGCTGCCTGAGCCGATGAGTACGTGCTGGCGCGGTGACGACATCGCTCCATACTACCAATCACACGCGCTCCACCGTATTCGGTGCCCGTACGAGGCGCTCGCAGCGCGCGGTGAGGTAGCCGGTTCGGTCGCAGGCGGTGACTGCTAGCATGCGCGGGTGGACGACGGCGCGCGGGAGCTGGTCATCGGAGGCGTGACGCTGGGCAGACCCCTCGCCCTCGTCTTGCTGCTGCTGTGCGTCGTGCCGTTCATGAACCGGCCTGCACGGCTCGGCTCGTGGTTGAGGGCGGCTGCCATCGGCGCGCTCGTCCTCGCCCTCGCCCAACCCAGTAGCGCGCGCCAGGGCGGCACCGTCGCCCTGCTCGTCGACGTGTCAGACAGCGTGGGCGACACGGCGCTGAGGGCCGTTTCCGCCCTCGACATGACCCTTCCCACCACACCTGAGCTGTACCTCACCGCGTCCGAGACGGCGCGCGTCACGGCGCTGCCATCCTCCGCGCCAGGCTTCCTCCGCACGGCGACGACCGACCTCGCGCGCGCCGTGCAGATCGCCGTCGCAGGCGGTGCGGGCAGGGTGCTGCTCGTCTCGGACGGAGTGTCGAGCGAGGCTCCCCTCCTCTCCTCGCTGCCCGACGTCCCCATCGACGTCCTGTGGGTCCCGAGCCGGTCGGGTGTACGACTTGGTGAACTGCTGCTCCCCGACCTCGCGACGCCGGGCCAGCTCATCGAGGCGCTCGCCGTGGTGGAGTCCGACGCAGCGGCCAGCGTCACGCTGCTGCCGACGGCCGCGGGATCGGCTCTCGAACCCGTCACGATCGACGTGGGGCCCGGCAGGACCGCCGTGCCGTTCAGGTTCACGGTCCCGGACACGTCGACGGTGCCCGTCACGTTGACGCTCGAGACCACGGCGCCGGTCGCCGGCTCCACGCGGCTGCAGGGCGAGATCAGCGTCAGGACGAGGCCGCCGCTGCTGGTGGTCAACGACCCTGCCATGGCGCGCGTCCTCAGCGCTCAGGGGCTCGACGTCGTCGAAGGCGACGTCGCCGCCATCAGCGCGCCGCTCGCGTACAGCGCGGTGGTGATACGCGGCTCTGCAGCCCAGTTCACGCCGGGACAGCTCGACCTCCTGCGCGCGTTCGTCGACAACGGCGGCGGTCTGCTCATGACGGGAGGTCCGGAGAGCTTCGGCTTCGGCGCGTGGTACAGGACGCCGGTCGAGGACGTCCTGCCCGTCACCACCGACCTGAGGACGGAGGTGAGCCTGCCCCTCGTCGCCCTCGTGATGGTGGTCGACAGGTCGCAGTCGATGGCGACGGGCTCACCGTCGAAGATCGAACTCGCCAAGGAGGGCGCCATCCAGGTCGTCGAGCTGGCGTACCAGGACGACCTGCTCGGGCTGGTGGCGTTCAGTGACGCAGCCAGCACCCGCTGGGTGTTCGAGTTGAGGCCGGCGACCGAACGCGGCAAGCGCGAGATGCTCCAGGGGATCCTCGGCATCGGCACGTCGGGTGGAACGGTACTGGGACCTGCGTACGAGCAGTCCCTCGCGGCGCTCGAGGCGACCGACGCCGCGGTGAAGCACATCATCGTGCTGTCGGACGGGCGCCTGTACGACGGCGGCGGTCCCTTCGCATCGACGCAGGCGTCGGGGCCCGACTTCGCGGCGATGGCAGCAGCCGGCCTCGAGAACGAGATCACGACGTCGACCATCGCCATCGGTCAAGAGGCCGACTTCGCGCGGCTGCGCGAGATCGCCGAGGCGGGAGGCGGGCGCTACTACGAGGCGCTCGACGTCGGGACCCTGCCGCAGATCTTCACCAACGAGGCGCTGACGGCCACCAGGGCCCTGCTGATCGACGAGCCCACGACACCGGTCGCGCGGCCGAACCAGCTGCTGTCGTTCCCCGCCGGTCTGCCGTCGGTCGACGCGTACATCGCGACGACGCTGAAGTCCGACGCGCAAGAGGTGCTCGACGGACGCGACGGGGAGCCGCTACTCGCCATCCGCCGCGTCGGTCTCGGCAGGACGGCCGCGCTCACCACCGACCTGAACACGTGGGCCGGCGACTTCGGCGTGTGGGAGGGCCTGCCTGGCGCCCTAGGCACGCTGGGCCGCTGGCTCCAGTCGGTACCGTCGAGTTACGACGCGACCGTCAGTCGCGACGGCAACGAGCTGGTGGTGGTCGTCGACGCGGTGCGGGGTGGCGAGTACGTCAACAACGAGCGGCTCAGCGCCCGCTTCGCCGGCACGACGGTCACGCTCGATCAGGTGGCCCCTGGTCGCTACACGGGTCGCCTCCCGTGGCGTGAGGACGCTGGCAGGGAGGTCGTGGTGTCGTCGGGAACCGACGTCGTGGCTCGCTCGACCGTGGCAGGCGCGGACCCGGAGTTCGCGGCCATCGACGGGGCCGCCCTTCTCACGACGGTCGCTCAGCGGACCGGCGGGACGGTCGTGTCGGGTCCCGAGTACGCTCCCGCGGCTGCGGGAGTCGCGGGCGCGCTGTGGCCCTACGCCGTCGCTCTCGCGATGCTGTTGTTCCTCGTCGAGTTGGCGTGGCGTCGCCTCGGACGCGCAGCGGCGGCCTGATCGCTCAGTCGTCGTCGCTCTCGTCGAGGTCGTACGCGCCGCCGTCACCCGCCGATGCGTCTGGGTCAGCAGACGAGCTCGTGGACGGAGCGTCGACGTCGACCTTCATGATCTCGCGCAACAGAGCCGTGGCGTACGAGCCCTTCGGCAGAGCGAAGGAGAGCTGCATGGTGTCGCCTGTCTGCGTCACGCCGACCCCCGCGAGCGCCAGCCGCGAGATGCGCCTGTCTCCCCTGCGGGAGCGGAAGTGATCCCACGTCAGGTCGACGGCGGCGAGGGCCGCGGCTTCCCGTTCGCCGGCGACGCCTGGTGAGGGCTTGACCTTGCGGCCGTACAGCGGGATGGTGGCGCTGATCTCGAGCCGTGTCGCGCGGGCCGACTCGGCGTCGGCGTCGTCGACGAGGAACGTGCCGCCCGTGTCGTGCTTGCGGGCCCAGTCGCCGCTGACCACGGTCTGGTACGTGCCCGTCTTCATACGCTCCGCCAGCAGGCGGTTGAAGAGCAGAGACTGAAGAGCCGAGACGAAGAAGCGCTTGAGCCGGTGCGCGCCAGGGACGCTGTGCCCGTGCAGGACCCGCCAGCCGTCCCACGCGTTCGCTCCGAAGCGGCCGAACCGTTGAGGTCCGAACCAGTTGGGCGATCCCGTCTCGGCGAGACGCGCGACGATGGCGCGGGCGCGCGCCGCTGCGTCATGCTCGACGCCCCGCACCGTGATCGTGAAACGGTTCCCTGCAAGGTGCCCCATGGCGAGCTTGTTGGTGTGCAGCGAGCGTTCGAGGATGGTGACACCGGGCAGTTCCTCGAGGGAGGCTGCGGCGTGGTCAGCGGCGACGGGCAGGCTCAGCCACTGGATCGTGACAGCCGACTTGTCCTTGAGCCCTGCGACGCCGATCTGCTTCTCGTTCACCCCCGCGACCACGAGGGCGCGCACGAGGTCGCTCGTGGTGAACCCGCGCTTCTCGACTTTCAGGTAGCGGTGCGCGCCGTTCCCGCTCGGCACGTACAGCGGCAGCTCTTCTACGTGGAAGTCGTCGTCGTCGGTGCGTATGACCCCGCCGGTGCCAGGCAGGTCGGGTGTGACGAGTGGCAGGTGGCCCCAGTCGAACAGCAGCGAGCTACGGTCGGTCGTCACGCCCTGCTGCGACCGCTACGACCACCGCGACCCTTGCGCTCCAGTTTCTCCAGCATGATGGTGCGCGCCATGTCGAACCGTTCGCGCAGCGACGGCGCCGCGAGCAGCGGCTGCTTGGTGGCGGGTGGCACGCGGATGTTGGCGCACACGAACGACGCCTGATAGAACGGGTCCTCGGGTAGGTGCTGGTCGATCTCGGTGACGGCGTCGCCCTTGAAGAGCGTGCCTGCGTAGGTCCTGAAGGTGTCGATGGCGTCCCACGCCGCGACGGCCTCGGCGTTGGGGTCGTCACGCCCGACGGGGGCTGGCGTGAACTCGGCGAAGCTGAGCGGTCGGGTGGCGCCGCCCTGTTCGGGTACGTCCTCGCGCCGCGTCACGACCACGTCGCAGCGCTCCTGACCGTGCACGAGCAGCTCGAAGCCGCCGTCGTCGGACTCCTCGACGCTGAGCACGTGCACCAGGGTGCCGAACCGTTCCAGTTCGACGGGAGTATCGCGGATGGGGGCGTTCTTGCGCGCCAGGGTGGTGATGAACCGCTTCGGTTCGGTCGGCTGCGCCAACGCGAGGCGCACCAGCCGACGGTAGCGCTCCTCTGTCACGGTGACGGGCACCGTCATGCCAGGGAAGACCACCACATCCAGTGGGAAGATAGGCAGTTCGTCCACGCCCTTACGGTAGCAGGGCGGCGGCGGACGGAACGCTGCCCGCCACACGTGCGCCCTGTGTGTCTCAACGATGGATGAGGAGGCGTGGGCCGCTCAGCACAGGTCCCTGCCGAGCGCAAGAGGTCCATGCTCAGCGCAGGGCGGCCCTGGCCGACGCAGGACGTCCCTGCCTAACGCAAGGCAAGGCCGAGGATCGTACCGACCAGCATCAGCGGTCCGATCACCATGTTGGCGTTGAAGGCGTCGAGCACGCGCGCGTCGCGGACCGTGCGCAGACGCGCATGCTGTCGTTGGAGCATGACTGCCGTGGCGCCGTAGGCCACGAGGAACGGCCACGCCAGCGGTTCGCGCTCCTGGACGTCGAACGCGGCCGCCGCCATACCGAGCGCGAGGACCGAGACGACGAACAGGATGCCGGTCGCCCACACGGCCCCGGCGATCCCGAGGTCGGCCGGGATGCTGTGAACGCCGTTGCCGCGGTCGAACTCGACGTCGAGCACGGCGTAGATGACGTCGAAGCCTGCCACCCAGGCCCCGACGGCGAGCCACAGCAGCCACGCTACTGCGTCGAACGCGCCCGTCACGGCGATGTAGCCGCCGGCCGCCGCAGCCCCGATGGTCACACCGAGCCACAGGTGGCACGCCCACGTGAAGCGTTTGGTGTACGGGTACGCGACGAGGAACAGGACGGCGAGCGGGAGCAGGGCGAGGGTGAGGCGGTTCAACGACGCGGCCGCGACCACCAGCAGCGCCAGCCCGGCCGCTGCGACGATCACGCCGTCACGTCCGCTGAGCCTGCCGCTGGGGATCTCGCGAGACGCCGTGCGAGGGTTGAGCGCGTCGATGCGCGCGTCGATCACGCGGTTGGCGGCCATCGCGCAGGTCCGCGCGCCGACCATCGCCAGCGTGACGAGGACCAGGGCGCGCCAGCCCGGCCAGCCGTCTGCAGCCAGCAGCATGCCGATGTACGCGAACGGCAACGCGAACAGCGTGTGCTCGAACTTGACGAACGAGAGGTAGGTGCCTATGCCGCGGCTCCGTGAGGTCATCGCCGTCATCTACAGGAGCTCGTCGTGGGCCTCGTGTCTGCGCTGGCCGTGGCTGCCCGTACGCGTCCCCATGACACCGTGGCCGACGACGAACGCGTGCACGGGCGCGATGCTGCTGACGTCGACGGTCGCCCCAACGACAGCGCCGGCCGGAAGCTCTGACAACGAGCTGACCACGAGCGGGACGCCCGCGTCGAGCACCAGCACCCGACCATCGCGCTCGAGGACCGTGCCGGTGACCTTCAGCCTGCTCACGCCGACGCTCTCGACGTGCTGCTGTGCTGCCGCCGCGTCATCGAGGACCGCCACGCCCTCGACGACGGGGTTGACGATGACGCGGGCGGGCCCTGGCCGCGACAGGTACGGGCCCGTGCGCTCGAACACCTGGATGATCGCGTCGCCCGCCTTGCACTCGAGCATGGGGCTGCCTTCGGTGTGAGCGAAGAGTTCCACCTCGGCTGCGTGATGCCGCCAACGGGAGATGAACGACTCGGGAGACTCCTCGACCATGCGCATCATCCTATCGCGGCTTCCAACCTCGCGCCGAGCGCGTGCTAGACTTCTGCCCGTGACGCGACCGCCAGACGTAGGCGAGTGTACGACCCCCGCCGGCCACCAGCCGGTCGGGGGTTTTTCGATTGTGGAGGACGGATGCTAGGAGAGTTGACCGAGGTACAGGCATTCGACCTGCAGCTCGACGCACTGAAGCTGGAACGCGGCAAGACGCCGCCCGAACTCACCGAGCTGACAGCGAAGCGCGACCAGCTGCAGACGAGGCTGGAGCGCAAGCGTCAGGAGGTCGATGACCTGCGCCGCAAGGTGAACGCGAACGAGCTCGAGCTCAAGTCGATGGGTGAGCGTAGGCGCGGCGCAGCCGACTCCGCCATGCGCGCGACGTCCGTCAAGGAGGCGTCGCAGTTCCAGAACCAGGAGCTGCAGTTCGCGACGCGGGTCCAGGAGCTCGAAGAGGACACGCTGCCGCTGATGGAGAGCCTCGAGACGGCCACGGGCGAGTTCGAGGCCCTCGAGAGCGAGCTGAACGAGCTGCTGCCCCTGCTGCGTGACCGCCAGCTCGAGGAGGAGGCTCGCGTCGCCGACGTCGACGCGAGGTCAGGGAGCACCCGCACCGAGCGTGACGCGTTGGCGAGCTCGATCGACGCTGCCCTCCTCAAGCAGTACGAGCAGATCAGGTCGGCCCGTCGCGGCATCGGCGTCGTCGAGGTCGTGAGCGGCGGTAGCTGCGGTGGCTGCAACGTGAAACTGCCCATCCACGTCCAGCAGAAGGCGCGCAAGGGCGAAGGCGTCACGCGCTGCCCGAGCTGCGGCAGGATCCTCTGGTACCGCTGACGTAGACGGTTCGGGGGCTTCGCGGGGGCCCGTTTACCTCAGGGAGGCGAGCGGGTCCAGAGCGCGGCCGGTCTCGTGCAGTTCGAAGTGCAGGTGGGGTCCCGTCGACAGGCCGGTCGAGCCGACGCGGCCGATGATCTCGCCCTGGCTCACGTACTCACCGACCGACACGGCGATGGAGCTGAAGTGCCCGTACCAGGTCTCGGCGCCTCCCGCGTGACGGATCTTGACGAGGTTGCCGTAGCCCTGTGTCGACCAGCCCGCGTACGTGACCGTGCCTGAACGCGCGGCGCCGACCGGCGTGCCCGACGGGGCAGCGATGTCGATGCCCCGGTGGAAGTTCGAGGTGCCCATGCCGAGGTTGCGAGGCCCGTAGTAGGAGGTGAGCCTGCCGTGCAGCGGCCAGATGTAGCGGTTCTCCTCTTCCCTCACCAGCTTGAGGCGTGCCAGCGCTTCGGTCGGCTGCACACCGGGCAGGAACACCAGCATGCCCGGCACGACGTCGAACGGTGAGCGCAGGTCGTTCGCGGCGACCACGTCGTCGGGCGCAACGCCGTAGCTCTCGATCAGGCTCATCAGCGATTCGCCTTGGTCGAGCTTGACGACGAGGCCCGCGCCAGGCGGCACGAGCAGGTCGATGCCGAGGGGCAGTCTGTCCATCGAGGAGATGTCGGGGTTGGCGCCGATCATGGCGTCGACGCTGACGCCGTAGCGGCCCGCGACGGTGCTGAGGTTCTCCCCTGCTTGCAGGGTGTGCCAGGTGAAGCCGGGGGGCGCAGCCGCTCCGGTCTCGGCCGGGCCACCGACGGCGGCGACGAACGGGACCTTCAGGACCTGTCCTGGATGGATGACGTTGCTCGCCAACGCGTTGTACTCGAGGATGTCGTCGACGCTCACGCCGTAACGGTCGGCGATCAACCCGATCGAGTCACCTGCTTCGACGACCCTGATGGCGTACGACTGCCCCACAGCGATCGGAGCCAGCGCAGCCGCGATGAGGAACGGGAAGAACACGCGCGCGACCGACTGGTACAAAGTGAGGGTATCTCCTAGGGCGTTGACTGGCGCATAAACGCTACCAAAGGAGGCGTGAGAAAGTCATGAGGTGTTCCACATGGGCAGCGCGGCCCGTGTGGGAGCCGCGGCTCAGGCGTCGCGCGGCCCGCGCCGCGTCACCGCGTCTCTCACGTACGCGACGACGTCGTCGGTGCTCGAACCAGGGGTGAAGATGGCCCCGACGCCCAGCTCCTCGAGGGGCGCCCTGTCCTGGTCGGGAACGATGCCGCCACCGAACACCAGCACGTCGTCCGCGCCGCGAGCCTTGAGGCCGGCGACGACCTCGCGGAAGTAGTGCATGTGGGCGCCGGACAGCACCGAGAGACCCACGACGTCGACGTCCTCCTGGACGGCCGCCGACACGATCATCTCGGCTGTCTGCCTGAGGCCGGTGTAGATGACCTCCATGCCCGCGTCACGCAACGCCCGCGCGATGACCTTCGCCCCGCGGTCGTGACCGTCGAGCCCCGGCTTCGCGATGAGCACGCGGATGGCCTGCGCGGCCCCGTCCGTGACTCGTCGCGCGTCTTCGGCCGTCATATCAGCACCGGTTCCTGGTACACGCCGTAGACGCCCCTGAGCACGTCCATCTGCTCACCGAGCGTGCACATGGCGTGAGCGCACCTCAGGAACGCCGGCATGGTGTTCGCTCCCGACTTGGCGGCGTCGCGCAGCGCCTCGAGGGCTGCGGCGGCCTCACGCGGCTCTCGTTCGGCTCTCACGGCCGCCAGTCGGCGGTTCTGCACCTCGACCACGGCAGGGTCGACGAGCTGGATGGGCACACCGGCGTCGGCCTGCTCGAACGCGTTGACGCCGACCACGAGCCGCCTGCGGCCGTCGATCTCGCGCTGCTGCAGCCAGCTGGCGTCACCGATCTCGCGCGCGAAGAAGCCCTCTTCGATGGCTGCCTCGACGCCACCGAGGGCGTCGATGCGGTCGAAGTAGTCGAGCGTCTGCCGTTCCATCTCGTCGGTGAGCGTCTCGAGGTAGTAGGAGCCTGCCAAGGGGTCGATGGTCGCGGTGACGCCGCTCTCGTGCGCGATGACCTGCTGCGTGCGCAGCGCGAGCGTGGCTGCCTCCTCTGTCGGCAGCGCGAGGGCCTCGTCGAAGGCGTCGGTGTGCAGGCTGTTGGTGCCGCCGAGCACGCCGGCGAGCGCCTGGATGGCCACGCGAGCGACGTTCACCAGCGGCTGCTGCGCGGTGAGTGACACACCTGCGGTCTGAGCGTGCGTGCGCAGCAGCCACGAGCGCGGGTCCTTCGCGCCGAACACGTCGCGCATCTGGTGAGCCCAGATCCGCCTCGCGGCCCTGAACTTGGCGATCTCCTCGAAGAAGTCGTTGTGGACGTTGAAGAAGAAGCTGATGCGGGGGGCGAACTCGTCGACGTCGAGGCCGCGTTCGATGGCCCTCTTCACGTACTGTCTGCCGTCGGCGAGGGTGAACGCGAGCTCCTGCACGGCGTTCGAGCCCGCCTCCCTGATGTGGTAGCCGGACACGGAGATGAAGTTGAAGCGCGGCGCGACCTGCGGACCCCACTCGAACGTGTCGATGACCAGCTTGACGCTCGGCGCAGGCGGGAAGATGTACTCCTTCTGCGCGATGAACTCCTTGAGGATGTCGTTCTGGAGCGTGCCGCCGACCTTGGCGAGGTCGGCGCCCTTGCGTTCGGCCATGGCGAGGTACATCGCCCAGATGGCGTTGGCCGGGCTGTTGATGGTCATCGACGTGGTGATGGCCTCGGGGTCGATGCCCTCGAACAGCACCTCCATGTCGGCGAGGCTCGCGACGGCTACGCCGCACTTCCCCACCTCGCCGAGAGCCATCGGGTGGTCGCTGTCGTACCCCATCAGCGTCGGCAGGTCGAAGGCGGTGGATAGACCGGTCTGACCAGCTTCGAGGAGCTTGTGGAAGCGTTCGTTGGTCTGCTCGGCCGTGCCGAAACCCGCGAACATGCGCATCGTCCACAGCCGCCCGCGGTACATGCTCGCCTGGGCACCGCGCGTGAAGGGGAACGAGCCGGGGTACCCCAGCTTGGCTCCCGGATCGAAATCGGCGAGGTCCTCGTGCGTGTACAGCGGCTCGACGGGGATCTGCGACAGGGTCTCGAACGGAGCGTCACGTTCAGGCACGCGCCGCGCAGCCTCGGCGTACTCCGTGGCGAGCCACGCGTCTTTCGGCTTCATGGCGACAGTATAGGCGTCACGGCCCGCAGCAGCCGAAGCCTGCGCCCGCCAGCCGTGAGCTCGGCGCCGTCCTCGAGGTCGTGCCTCACGACGGCCAGGGCGAGCACTCGACCGTCGGGCATGACCGCGCTCGTGCCCAGCACGCCAACGGTCCTGCCTGACGCCTCGATGGCGCGGTCCTCGTGCGCACGGCCAGGGCCGCTCGCAGCCTCCTCGCCGAGCAGCTCCACGGTGGCGATCCCGCGCTTGAGGCTGCCCCGAGCCTCGATGCGCGCCATCACCTCCTGCCCGAGGTAACAACCTTTGCGGTACGAGAGCGCGTCGGTGAGGTCGGCCTCCTGCGGTAGCACACCCTCGCCGCCCTCGCCGCCGACCGTGGTGACGCGCGCGGCCACACGAGCCGCGTCGACCGCAGAGGCCGTGACGGCAACGGCGCCCGCGGCGACGAGGTCAGCTTGGACCTCGGCAGCGGCCCTCCTCGCCTCGGCCGCGTGGTCAGAAGCGTGGCCCGCGGCGGCGGCATCGGTGCTGCCATCGGCGACCACGACGACGTCGAGTCCCCCCGCTGCCGAGCGGCGGCGCGAGTAGACGA
>Ga0123332_1004371_pt1 | contig 12449 bp, 9 predicted proteins | sample BioC12SIPDNA_4_FD_89958 | JGI IMG/M metagenome (GOLD analysis project Ga0123332, IMG submission 89958) | Anaerobic biogas reactor microbial communites from Washington, USA - Biogas_R2_A C12 SIP DNA | ecosystem: Engineered > Bioreactor > Anaerobic > Unclassified | place: Washington, USA...
ACCACGGCGTCGTCGGGGCCGCAACCGGTTGCAGTGGCCAGGAAGACGGCGGTCAAGGCTCCCAACAGCGGAACCAGGGATCCCGCCGTCCGACGCCAGGTAGAGGATGTCGCAGCGGCGGCTCCGCTCCTCGCTGCGACGGTCGTGCTCTCGCCGGCCTCGACCCGGCGAAGCCGACGGAACACGGGGATCAGCGCCACCAACGCGATGAGGTCGGTGGGATCACGAAGCGTCGACCCGCCCAGGAACGGCGCAGCCAACTCGGCCACGCCCGGCACCGTCTTGAGCACGACGAAGCCGAATCCGGCACCCAGCGTTCCCCGGACCGGCCCTAGGAGGAACGCTCCCACGGTGGCCACCACCACCACGCCGGCGACGTCGCTGGCCTTCCCCGTCCACCACCCGGGGAACCTGGCCTTGAGCAGATGGTCGTTCAGCCCGAGCGTGGCGACCGCCAGGAGGAACCACCACTGGCCGAACCACCGCCAGCGCTCCGACGGTCCGACGGCCGGGACCTGACCCCGGTTCGGTCGGTCGACGGGCACGGGCACGGGCACGGGCACGGGCACGGGCACGGGCACGGGCGTCAGCGCACGTTGCGGGCGGCGGCGATCCTGGTGGCCCGTTCGGCCAGGCCCGGGGCGTCGACCGAGGCGGCGAGGTCGACCAGCTCCGGTAGCGGGCCCCTCCACTCCAACTCGTCGACGTCGGCGATGGTGGGCGCGTCGTACTCGATGGTGGCGATGCGACGGAACAGCAGCGCGTCGCTGAAGTTGTCCTGGAGCGTGCGGGCGAGCTTGCCGGCGCCCCGGACGGTGATGTCCCAGTCGTCGGCCCCGGCGGGGATGTCCTCCAGGTGGTCGTAGCGGGCCAGCACCGTAGCGGCCGACTTCGCTCCCCAGCCGGGCAGGCCGGGGAAGCCGTCGGCGGTGTCGCCCACCAGCGCCAGGTAGTCGGGGATCGACTCCGGCCCGACCCCGAACTTCTCCCGCACCCCGTCGACGCCGATGATCGTGCCCTTGCGCCGGTCCATCTGGAAGACCTTGCCGCCGACGCACTGTCCCAGGTCCTTGTCGGGCGTGCAGATGATCACCCGGTCGACCCGGTCGTCGGCCGCAGCGATCCGGGAGGCCGCGCCGAGCGCGTCGTCGGCCTCGAACTCGACCATGGCGAAGACGGTGACGCCGACGGCCCGCAGGAGATCCTCGACCAGCCCGAACTGGGAGAGCAGATCCTCCTCGACGCCGGACCCGTCCTTGTAGGTGGGCCAGAGGTCGTTTCTGAACGACTCGATCACGTGGTCGGTGGCCACCCCGACGTGGGTGGCTCCCTCCTCGATCATGGTGAGGACCGAACCGGCCACCCCCCGGGCCGCGGCCACCTCCCGACCGTCGGCGGTGAGGTGCGACGGCAGGGCGAAGTGGTAGCGAAACAGCTCGTATGTGCCGTCGACCAGGTGTACGTCCACGTCAACCTCCGACCTTGGCCGCGTCGCCGATGGTGATCACGCGGGCGGTGCCGTCGGGCTTCACCTCGGTGACCGTCGGAGCGACGAAGCTCGACAGGTACAGCGTGCCATCGTCGGCGTAGGCGAGGTTGTCGAACGGAGCGCCGTCGGGAACGGTGACCAGCACCTCGAACGTTCCGGCTTCGACGTCGACGGCCAGCACCTGGCCGTCGATGTTTCCGAGGGCGATGAAGCGACCGTCGGGATGCCACGTGCTGGCGAGCACCGCAGGTAGTCCCTCGACCACCTTCTCGACCGATCCGTCGGCAGGGTCGATGCGAACGATCGCCGGTGAGCCCATGGGGTCGGACGGCCCGAGGATCGTGCCGGTCTCCTCGTCGAACTCGAAGCCGTTCACCATCACCAGCCCCGATGCCACGCTCTCCGGTTCCGAGCCGGGGACGATGCGGAACAGCTCGCCCGAGTCGCTCATGGATGCAACCCAGACGGTGCCGTCGTCGGCGACATCGATGGGATTGATGAGCGGGGCGACGTCGACCACCTCTTCGTACGCACCGTCCACCACCCGACCCAGGACTCCGCTCTCGTAGCCGGTGCTGTAGATCGAGCCGTCAGGTGCCACCGCCACGTCGTCGGGACCGGCACCACCGGTGTCGTGGCGAGCCAGGATCGCTCCGGTGGCCCGGTCGACCTGGAGCAGCTGGTCGTCGCCGATGCTGGCGATCCAGAGCGAGTCACCCTGGACGGTGATGCCGTTGATCGAACCGGGAGGGGTCTGGTCGTCGAGTGGCTCGGGAGGCGGCGAGCTGGTGTCGACCGGGTCGCCGTCGGTCGGATCGTCACCGGTCGTGTCGCCGCCCGCCGAGGAGGTGACGTCGACGGACGAAGAGCTTGCGGGCGCTGTGGTGGTCGACGTCGACGAGCTGTCGTCGTCGGAACCGCACCCGGTGGAGGCCGACGCCAGGAGCACGATCAGTGCGGCGACGACACGACGACGTGGAGACATGGTTCGCACCCTAGAGAACGCCCCGGCTTCGGTCGTCGCACCAACCGAGGGACGGGCCGGTCAGGCTGGGACGGTCGGGTCGGGCTGGTGTGCTCCTACCACCAGGTGACGCCGGCGGCGGACCACGAGCGCGGCCACCGCGGCCAGCCCCACCGCAGCTCCGAAACCGACGACCGACCCGAGCGACGAGCCGCCACCGCCGGAGCCACCCGCTTCGGTGACGGTCACCGCGGTTTCGTCCGCAGGCAAGCCGGCACCCGACCTCGATCCGCCCGAGGTCCCGTCGCCAGCGGCGTCTCCGCCGGCCGCCTCACCGTCCGCGGCATCGGCGTCGGCGTCGGCGGGGTCGGTCCCCGAACCACCGTCAGCATCCGAATCGGTCCCGGCGGAACCGTCGGCTGACCCCGGCTGGTCGTCGTCGCCTCCTGGGGCGGCGTCGTCGGATGGCGCGGACTGGTCGGGCACAGAGCCGCCCGACCCCGCGTCGGGCGCGCCGTCGACGGGCGGTGCCGGCGCATCGGGAGATCCCGGTTGCGCCGGGTTCGTGGCGGGGGTCGACGCCGGTGGAGCGGTGGTGGCCGGGGCCGGGAGCTCCGAACGTGGCACGGCTTCGGTGCCGGCGGTGGCAGGACGGGGCGCCTTGCCCCGGCTGAACGACCAGCCGTCGACGTCGCCGTCTTCGACCACCGACGCCGACCCTCCACCCCGGGCGTACTCGCCGTTGCGGAAGTACGACCAGTACTCCACGGTCTTGGACAGGCAGTTCGGCGGGTCGTTGCCCACCCCGATCAGGCGGCACACCGCGCGGCCCTGGCCCGGGTACGGCTCGTACACCGGCGACAGACCGGGAATGGTGGCAGCGGCGAGCTCGAGGGCTTCGAGCCCCGAGATGGTCCCGTCGAAGGTGATGCAGGCCGACCACACGGTGCCGGTCCCGGTGTCGACCACCACCGTGGCCCGGTGGGTGCCGGCGGTGTCGATCGATCCGCCGCCCACCGCTCGGCATCCACCCGACGGTTCGGCTCCGGCCGCCGTCGGCGCGGCGGCCGTGCCGGCCAGACCGATCAGCATGCACAGCGTCGCGACGAGGGCTCGAGCCCCCGACCGACCGATGATCCGGTTCACGACCGCGGCCTCAGATGTGGAGTTCGTAGAACTCGGCGGAACCGCCGATGCCGGCGAGGATCGCCTCCACCCGGGTGAGCTTGAGGCGATCCGCCCAGAACTGGCGACCCGCGGCGTCGGAGTCGCGGCCCAGCATCTTCTGGTAGGCGAGGTCGACCTCGTTGGCCCGGTACTCGTAGCTGGAGACCAGGTCGAGGGCGATCGACGAGACCGGGGCTCCGTCGTCCAGACGAGCCTCCCAGTACGCCCGACCGGCGTTGTCCGGGCCGCGGCCCAGCACCACCTGGTAGGCGTTCTCCACGAACGATGCGGTGGTTCCGCCCGAGCGCTCGTAGAACTCAGGCGAGCCGGTCAGTCGAGCGAGCACACGGGAACGGGCGTCGTGCTCCAGCTCGGCCGACCAGAACGCACGGCCCGCCTGATCGAGCGGGCGCTGGAAGGCCCGCTGGAACAGCTCCTCGGCCGCGGCGATGCGGCCGCTCTCCGACATGGCGACGGTGTGGGCGGCAGCGGTCCGGGCCGAGAGGTCGGACGGGTTGCCACCGAGGACGAGATCGGCGGCCCGGGTCGGATCGGCGATCATCCCGGGCTGGGCCAAGATGTCGGAGAGGGCCAGGAGCAGGGCGCGCCGCTCCTGGCGGAGGTGCCACTGGTTGCCGGTGGCCTGGAGCGTCTGGCTGGTGGCCAGCGTGTTGATGCCGTACTCGTCGTTGGGGCTGAGCACCCGGCCCTCGGCGTTCTCCTGCGAGTGGAGCCACGCGTAGGGCGACGCCGTGCTGGGCACCGCGGCGCCGAACCTCTGGCCCCAGCTCGGGTCGGTGACATCGAGCTTCAGCCCGCTCAGCGCGATGGAGGCCATGGCGGTGGAGTTCGGGTCGTCGGCGCCGAAGAACTGCCAGGCACCGTTGGCCTGCTGTCCCGACGCCAGGTAGCTCACGCCCGCCAGAACGGTGGCGTCGGAGGTCCCGAGCTGTGCGGCTGCCAGCGAGAGCAGCGCCAGCGAGGTGGTGTCGATGTCGCCCGCGGTGTCGGGATCTTGGTCGCCGGCGTAGTTCCACGAGCCGTCCGACCGCTGGGCTTCGACGATCTGGGCGATGAGGCCCGACGGGATCTCCTCGTCGATGGCGTCGAGGGCGAGGGCCGCGTAGAGCGCCCCGTTGAACTGGGCACCGAAGTCGTAGGCGCCGCTCTCGTCCCGGTGGAGGTCCATGCGGGCGATCAGGTCGACCGGTTCCGCGCTGTTGTTCGCGGGGTCGAAGTCGGCCGGGTCCAGCTCCAGCGGTCCCGCCACCAGGGCGACGACCTTCGCGGCCTGGGCCCCCGCGGCGTCGGTGCTCGGGTCCTCGACGTCGTCGACCAGGGCGTCGATCGCGGTGAGCGGATCGGCGGAACCCTTCTTCAAGGCCAGGATGGCGGCGCGGGCGTCGCCGACGTCCCACACCCCCTCGTGGACGGACGCGGCCAGGCCGAGGATGGCGTCGGCAGTCTCGAACCCGGGCACGCCGAGGAGCTCGAAGCCGCCGTCGGGCTGCTGCTGGCTCTGGAGCCAGGCGACGGACTCGACCGAGACCCGCGTTGGAGCACCGCCCACGGGAGACGGCGCCGCTACGGGCGCGGCCAGGGCAGCGCCCAGACCGATGGCGAGAAGGCGACGTGAACGCATGTGTTCCTCCTGGATCCCTTTCCTCGGGGATCCGTGCATTGGGGTTGACCCGCCCGAGGCTTCGGGCTGGCCGGCGAGGCAGGACACCTGGCTTCCGGCCTCCAGGACCGGTTACAGCTGCGGGTCAGCGTCGGACTCTCACCGACTTCCCCTGAAGCCCCACCGAGGTGGGACCACCGCCGACAACGTCCGGGTTGCCAGCGACCTTCACGTGCTGCGTACGGTACGAGCGCCCGTCCCCTCGGGTCAACTACCGGTCTCGGTCAACTTCCGGCGGCTCTTCGGCCATGCGCACATCCAGCCCTCTCCACGCCGTCACCTGGTCGCTCTGGGCGATCGCCGCGGCCGCGGTCGTCCAGCTCGCGCCGAGCCCCCTGTACGTCTCCCTCGTGATCGCGGTGGCCTTCGTGGTGGTGGCTGCGCACCGCATCGACTCGACGCTGGCCCGGGCGTTCCCCGTGCTGCTCGGGCTCGGGGTCGCCTTCGCCGTGCTCCGCGTAGTGCTCACCGCGCTGACCACCCACGAGCCCGGCGGCGGTGCTCCCGACACCTGGTTCACGCTCCCCCAGTTCACCCTTCCTCGGATCCTCGGCGGCTTCACGGTCGGCGGATCGATCGAGGGAGTCGTGGTCCTCTCGGCCGCCAGCCAGGCGTACGCGGTGGTCGGGGTGATGGCCGCGTTCGGGGCCTTCAACGCGGTGGCGTCGCACCACGAACTGCTCCAGGCCACCCCGCGGGCCTTCCACGAACCGGGGCTGATCGTCACCGTCGCCCTCGCCTTCGTGCCGTCCACGATGCAGGCGGTGACGAGCGCCCGTGAGGCCGACCGCGCCCGCACGGGCGGGTTGGTCGTCCGCCGCGGTCGCCTGCTGCGCACCGCGGTTCCGATCGTGGAGTCGGGCCTGGAGCGGGCCATGGCCCTGGCGGAGTCGATGGACGCCCGCGGTTTCGCCCGCCACACGCCAGGACCTCGGGACCGGGTGGCGGGATGGCTCGGCTTCGCTTCGATGCTGGCCCTCGGTGGGGCCTTCCTCGCGCTGATCGGTCGGGCCTCGGGGTGGGCGGTGGCGGCCGGCCTCGCCGGCCTCGCCGGGCTGGCCGCGGCCGTCGTCGTCGCCTCACGTGCGTCGGGACCGACCCGCTACCGGCCCCGCCGGCTCACCCGCACCGACCTCTTGGTCATGGCCGCGGTGGTGGCCGCACCGGTCGGGCTGTCGCTGCTGCGAGCCGCCGGCCACGACTCCCTGACCTGGTGGCCCAGCCCGATCCGCTTCCCCGAGTTCTCGGTGTGGCCCGCCCTGTGCATCGCGCTGCTCGCCGTGCCGGCGGTGCTCCCGCCCGACCCCGGCGCCGGCCAGAGCCTCGACACCTCCACGACGTCGACCGCCCTGGAGACGGCCCCCGAGACGGCGGGTCAGGCCCCATGACCGCATCGGACTCCGTGCACCGGCACGACCAGGGCGACGAGCCGGGCGGCGTGTCGTGGCGCGGCGTTGCCTTCGCCTACCCGGACCGGCCCGTGGCCCTCGGTGACGTCGACCTCGCCATCGACCCGGGCCAGGTGGTGCTGGTGGTCGGCGACTCCGGCTCCGGCAAGTCCACGCTGCTGCGCACGGTCAACGGCCTGGTGCCCCACAGTTCGGGCGGCTCGTTCCGGGGAGCGGTTACCGTGTCGGGCCGGTCTACGTCGACCTCCCGACCCCGCGACCTCACCGACGTGGTGGGGTTCGTCCACCAGTCGCCCGAGGCGCAGTTCGTGGTCGACCACGTCGAGCACGACATCGCGTTCGCGCTGGAGAACCTCGGTCTCGACCAGTCCACCATGCGCCGCCGGGTGGAAGAGGTGCTCGACGCGCTGGGCATCGCCCACCTCCGTCACCGTTCGCCCGCCACCCTCTCCGGTGGCGAGCGCCAGCGGGCCGCCATCGCTGGGGCGCTGGCCGCGGCGCCGGGCGTGCTGGTCCTCGACGAACCGACCTCGATGCTCGATCCCCAGGGCGCCGACGACGTCCTCGGTGCGATCCGCCGGCTCAACGACGACCTCGGCACCACCATCCTCGTGGCCGAACACCGACTCGAGCGGGCCGCTCCCCTCGCCGACCGCGCCGTGGCGCTGACCGACGGATCGATCACGGCCGACGGCGTGCCTTCGCTCGTCCTCCCCGACCTTCCCGGCGCCCCTGTGGTCACCCGCCTGGGCCACCTGCTCGGTTGGGATCCGCCGCCGCTGACGGTGCGCGACGCCCGCAAGGCGCTGCGCCGTCACGGCAGCCCGACCTGGTCCGATGACGTCGCCGTCAAACGGATCCCGGGCTCGACCGCGGGGTCGATCCCGGGGTCGGTCGCTCCCGGAGCAGCCGCCGGTGGCGAGCGTCTGGTCACCGCCCGAAGCGTCACCGCCCGCCACGGCGCCGCCACCGTGGTGGCCGGCGTCGACCTCGATGTCCACGCCGGCGAGATCGTGGCGCTGCTCGGCCGCAACGGCTCGGGCAAGACGACGCTGCTGCGGACGTTGGTGGGCGCCCACGCTCCGTCGAGCGGATCGGTGACGGCCACCGTCCCCGTGGCCTACGTGCCCCAGGAGCCCGACTCCCTGCTCTACGCCGAGACCGTCCGCTCCGAGTTGGAGGCGACCTTGCGACTTCTGAAGCGCAACGACCCGGACGAGGTCGACCGCTGGCTGGCAGCACTGCGCCTGGACGACGTGGCTGCTCGCCATCCTCGGAGCCTGTCGGTCGGCCAGCGGCAACGGGTGGCCATCGCCGCGGTGGCGGTGGGGGGTGCGCCGGTGCTGGTGCTCGACGAGCCCACCCGCGGGATCGACGCCGCTTCCCTCGACGCGCTGGAGGCCGCGCTGATCGAACACCGCGACGGCGGGGGCGCGGTGGTGCTGGCCACCCACGACGTGGAGCTGGCGGCCCGCGTCGCCACGCGGGTGGTGGTGCTCGGCGACGGCGAGGTGGTGGCCTCCGGCGACGCGCGCAAGGTGCTGGCCGGGTCGCTGTTCGCTCCGCAGGTGCTCCGGGTGCTGCCCCCGTTCCTGACCCTGGCCGAGGTCGTGGCCGCCCGAGATCGGGCACAGCCCTCGTGACCGGCGCCCGCTACGGGCCCCGCGCCCTCGAACGGTCGCGCACCGGCGCCGTCTACCTCCTGGTGCTGGTGGTGGGCGTGGCCGCGTTCCTCTACCCCTTCTGGCTCCCGTCGGACACCCTGCCCGCCGAGGCCCACAGCGGCGACGCGCCGATGATCGCCGCGCTCGTGGGAGGGCTCGCCGTGGCGGCGGTGACCCTCGAGGTCCGTCGGGGAACGATGAACGGCGCCACCGTCGCCCTGCTGGGGATGCTCTCCGCGCTGTCCGGACTGATGAAGCTGCTCGACCTCCCGGGTGGAGGAAGCGGGATCTTCTTCATGGTGGTGCTGGCCGGCGCCGCGTTCGGTCCCCGCTTCGGGATGCTGCTCGGGCTCACCGCGTTCGTGGTGGCCGCCATCTTGTCGAGCGGCATCGGACCGTGGCTTCCCTTCCAGATGCTGGTGCTCGGCTGGATGGGCGCGGGCGCCGGCTTCGTCGGGCGCGCCACCCGCCGGCTGCCCGCCCGGGTCGAGGTGGTGGCCCTGGCCGCCTACGGCTGGGCGTGGGGGTTCATCTTCGGGGCCATCATGAACCTCTGGTTCTGGCCCTTCGTCCGCGACGGCAGCGAGCTGAGCTGGCAGCCCGGGCTGAGCCTGGCCGAGACCCTGCACCACTACTGGTCGTTCTACGTGGCGACGTCGTTCGCGTGGGACGCGGCCGGCGCGTTCGTGAACGCGGTGGTCATCCTCCTCACCGGCCGGGCCCTGCTGACCACCATGCGGCGCTACGCCCACCGCCTGGATCCCGTCGTGGTGTTGGAGCCATCCACCGCGGGAGGTCGGGCTCTCGACGCACCCGCCAGCGCGACCTCTGCCTGACGCCGATCTCTGGGCCGGTTGGGTCAGCCGCCGACGAGGCTGAGGACCTGCTCGATCGATGCCGTTCCGTCGAAGACCACCTCGCCGTCGCGCAGCGCGATGCTGCGGTCGACGCGGTCGACGTAGGCCGGGTCGTGGGTGGCCACCAGGGTGGCGGCCCCGTCGGAACGCACCTCGTCGAGAAGTTCCAGCAGCACCACCTTGCCGGGCTGATCGAGTCCCACGAAGGGTTCGTCGACCAGCAGCAGGGAGAACGGCCGCACCAGCGCCAGCACGATCGACGTCTTCTGGCGGAGGCCACGGCTGAACTTCACCGGGAGGTCCTCGATGCGGTCGGTGAGCCCGAGCCGCTCGCACACGTTCTCGGCGTAGTCGTCCCAGCCGTCGCCGCCGTGGAGCCGGGAGACGTACTCGACGTGCTCGCGCAGCGACAGGTCGTCGTAGAGCACCGGGTCGTCGGGCAGGAACGAGGTGGTGGCGCGGGCCTCGACCTCGCCGACCTCGAACCCGGCTATCTCCAGGTCGCCACCGGTGGGCTCCAGCAGGCCCGCAGCCATGCGCAGGAAGGTCGACTTGCCCGAACCGTTGTGGCCGATGAGGGCCACCGATCGTCCGGTCTCGACGGTGAGGTCCAGGGGCTGGAGGGCCACCACCCCGTCGTAGGTCTTGGTCAAGCCGCGGGCCACCAGGGCCGGGGCGGGATCGTGGTCGCTCACTTCTGGTCCCTCTTGCGTCCGATGGGCTTGCTGCTCGTGCCGCCCTGCACTCCGTCTGGAGGTGGGGCGACGGCCTTGCGCACCGGCTTGCGCGGTGGCGCCGGCTTGGGGGCCGAGGAGTCCGAGCCCGTGCCCCCGCCCCCGGTCCCGTCCCCGGGCTCGTCTGCCGACTCAGCGGGGCTGGCGGTCTGATCCGGATCGAGACCCGCTTCGGCCGCCTCGCGCTCCGCTGCGGCGCGCTCCATGGCCTTGGTGGGCGAGGCCTGCTCGATCGCGTTGCGGAACCACTCGTGGATCTCGTCGTGGAACCGGACCCACCCACCGACCAGTCCCACCACCGCTATCACCGGGAGGGATCCCAGGAACGCCCCGCCGAGCGGATCGCCGTCGATCGAGCGCTCGGCAGATCGAGCGAGCAGGAGCGGCGCCACGCCGGCCACCGCAAGGACGGGCGGCCAGGCGGTGCGCATCACCGTCTTCATCCCCGCGATCTCGGGGGTGGCCACCGCGAGCAGGTCGACTGCGTCGGGCGCCCCCTGGACAGTGCTCACCACCGCGCCGCACCCGGCTAGCAGCCCGGCCATGAACCCGACCAGGAGCGCCGGTGCCACCGGCAGGGCGTCGCCCAGCGGCAACGCCGCGACACCGCCGGCCACCACGCCCACCAGGGCCGAGACTCCGAGCACCACGGGCAGCAGGCCGACGAGCAGCTCGCCTCGGGCCAACGGGTACATGTCGGTGCGACCCGGGTGGTCGATCTCCTGTCCCATCGGTTCGACCGCGTCGAGCGCCGCCACCCACAGGGCCAGTCCCGCCACCACGATCAAGGGGGTGGTGCCGCCCCAGGTTCCTCGCATCGCCAACCCCGCGATGGCGGCCAGACCCGCCACGCGCACCAACCTCCCCACCGGCCAGCGAGCGATGCTGCGCACGGCGCGGCGCACGATCGGGTTGCGGGCAGGCCGGCTGGAGCCCCGCACCCACGGCCGCGACCGGGGACGCTCCTGGGCCAGCTGACGTCGCAGGACCATCACCGTCCGGAGGTCCTGGAGCGTCACCGCGAACCGCATCTGGCCCACCAGCGACGTCCGTCGCTCGGCCGCTTCGAGCGACGTCCCCGCCACCGACAGCATGCCGACGCCCACCAGCACCAGGGCCACCAGGGGGCCGGCCACCGAGAAGATGTCGAAGTCGAGCGGAGCGATGGCGATCTCGCCCACGAACGCCGTCGGCGACGCCGGGATGCGGTCGATCACATCGGCCACAGCCCAGCCCACCAGCCCTAGACCGAGGGCGGTCGACAGCCAGGTGGGGATGCCGACGCCTCCCGCCACGAGCGCCGACCCGAAGCCCAACCCGGCAACGGTCACACCGAACGCGGCGCCGGCCAGCAACCACTCTGCGGTCGTCTCCGGGAGGCGCTGCGACGCCAACAGCCCGGCTGCCGCACCCAGCGCCGCGCCCACCGCGGCCATGAAGCGGAGCTGGCGCCATGCCGGACCGCGCAACGCCACCCCTCGGTCGATCGGGGCGAGGAGGACGTGGCGGACATCGGCCCGTTCCAAGGCGAGCGGCCCGCCCCGGCTACCCGAGCGCAGACCGACCAGCACCGCCAGAGCGGCCACCACGCCGAGCGCCGCCGGACCGTCGGCCACCACGTCGGCCACCGTCTCGGCGGAGACCTCGCCGTCGCCGATCAGCCCCGACACGAAGACCACGCCGACCACCGCGACCAGGGCGGTGATGTACACCTGGTAGAGCGCATCAACCCAGTGGATGGCCGCCACCCGCTGCCGGCGCCGGGCCCTCCGGAGGTCGCCGATCACCTGGGCGGATTCGGCAACGGTCATCGACACGTCGTGCGACCCTAACGGCGGGGCGCCCCTGGGTCACACCGGACAGAACGTGACCGTGCGACCCACCGTCTGCCCGCTCAGCCCGATCGCAGCCGGCAAGCTCCCGACCGGAGGGCCACCGCAGTACCGTCGCCGCCCATGGCCGACGATCCCATGGACGACTTCGAGACCACCGAGTTCACCCACCGGGGCAAGACGCGGACGGTGTTCCGCAAGGGCACCGGGCCGGCGGTGATAGTGATGACCGAGATGCCCGGGATCAGCCCCAAGGTGGCCGACTTCTCCCGCAAGGTCGCCGACCTCGGCCTCACCGCCGTGGTCCCGCACCTGTTCGGCGTTCCCGGCAAGGACGGCGGTTCGGAGAAGGTCACCCCTGCGGGCATGGGCTACATGCTCCAGTCGATCGTGCCCATGTGCATCAGCCGCGAGTTCACCGTGTTCGCCACCGGGAAGTCGTCTCCGGTCATCGACTGGCTCCGGGCGCTGGCCCGCCACGAGCACGAGCGCTGCGGCGGCCCCGGCGTCGGAGCCGTAGGTATGTGCTTCACCGGTGGGTTCGCGCTCGCCATGGCAGCCGACGAGACCATCCTCGCCCCCGTGCTCTCCCAGCCTTCGCTTCCGTTCGGGCTGACGTCGAAGCACAAGTGCTCCATCGACATAAGCGAGG
>Ga0123332_1004375_pt1 | contig 12444 bp, 12 predicted proteins | sample BioC12SIPDNA_4_FD_89958 | JGI IMG/M metagenome (GOLD analysis project Ga0123332, IMG submission 89958) | Anaerobic biogas reactor microbial communites from Washington, USA - Biogas_R2_A C12 SIP DNA | ecosystem: Engineered > Bioreactor > Anaerobic > Unclassified | place: Washington, USA...
CGGGCTTCGGCCGAGCCTCTTCGCGAGCTCCTCCTGCGTGAGGGCGTGCTCGCGGAGGATCTGCCGGTAGGCCTCGGCCTCCTCGAGGTAGTGCAGGTCCTCGCGCTCGAGATTTTCGATCAGCGCGACCAGCCGGCACTGCAGATCGCCGCCGTCGAGCACGACGCAGTCGGCGCACGTCCGCCCGAGCAGCTTCAGCGCGCGAAGCCGCCGCTCGCCCGCGATCAGCTCGAACGCGTCCCGACCCACCCTTCGGACGACCAGCGGCGAGAGCAGCCCGTAGCGCTCGATCGACCCGGCGAGCTCGCGGATGCCCGCCTCGGAAAAGCGCGCGCGCGGATTGTGCGGATTGGGGAGCAGGTGGGAGATTTCAACGCGCATCGTCTGCAAGTCGGGCGACCTCCTCGGACGAATTTTCCCTAATATATATGAGCCGGACGCGTGGGAAATCCTTTCCCGGCGAGTTTTTGTGGACGAGCCTCGGAAGTGCTCCAGCATACGGACAAGGCTTGCAGAACCGCCTGTAAAATCGAAACTGACGACATGCGCGGCAGTTTCGCGTATTTTCCGGATAGCGCCCGCCTGCGCTTCGCGCCGACGGGCTGCCCCCTGCAAAGGTATTTGCAGGGGCGGTTCTCGGACGCTGAAGCGTCCGGGAATGCGTTGAAGCCAACGCTTGCGCTGGCGGAGAAAAATGCCTACCCCCTCCGGTCGCCGCACGGAAATTCGTTAGAATTTCAGGCGGCCGGCCCCATGCGTTGAAAAACTGCGTTTTTTCAACGCTCAGAAAAAGGCGCTCCGCGCGATCATTGCGCGGAGCGCACCCGAGTACACTAGAAACACCGGAAGCTTTTGTAGTGCCAGGGGACTTCGGTTTCCGGCGCGTATGGCAAACGCGGCTAGTTGAGGCTCGACATGACGGAGCCGCAGCGCGGGCAGCTGGAACCGGTGGCCTGGCAGGTCGTGCCGCAGTTGGAGCAGGTGGATACCGATCCAACGCAAGTGCCGCAGCCCCTTACAGGCCTTGTGCCCGGGCAGGTTACGGTCTGGCCGTTGAACATGTTCGTGGTGCCGTTTCCATTGGAGACACCGGCGACCGTTTCAAAGGCGCAGCTCGAGCGCGGGAAGAGAGGCAGCGAGAAGAATTCGTCGCACACCGCCTCGGCGAACTCTTCGCAGGGCGGAACCTCGCAGAAGCCGTAGGTGGGCACCATGATGTCGACCTCTGCGAGCACCTTCAGGACGATGGTGATGCAGACGGTGATCTCGAAGGTGCAATTGCCAATGTAACTGCCGGAAACGCAAATCGCGCTCACGAGGCTTTCGACTGTGAATGGAACGATCGAGTCTTCGGGGATGCACAGGAGCACGTCGCGGTCGACCTGGATGATCGCCTGGCCCAGCCACTCCTGGCAACGCTGGTCGGTGAACAGCACGTCGATCGGCACGTCGACGGTCGCGCGGATGCGGGCGAACTGCGGCCGGTCGCAGAGCCTTTCGACCGACAGGTTCGTGATGCGGCCCTTCGTGGTCGAGGAGCGGCAGCTCTCGAAGGTCCACGTTCCGCAGGGGGTCGGCAGGGGGCAGGGGCTGTTCTCGGCGTTCTCCACGGCCTGTTCGTGGGTGATCGGCTGGCCGCAGACGTTGCATCTGCAGGAGCAGACGTTGTCCTCGCAGCTGCAGTTGCAGCCCGAGTTCGCGTTCGCGGAGCGGCAATCGCCCGGGATGACCGGCACGATGTTGGAGACGACGATCCTCTTGTCGTCAAGTTGCGTCTGGTTCAGACACGAGTCGTAGACGTTTTTCACCTGGATGCACACGCGCTGGTTCAGCCCCGTGAGGATGTTCCCGTTCACGGTCCCGGGACTTACCTCCGCGTTTGCATTCTTGTAGCTGTAAAAAGACATGGTTCATTCCTCCTCGGATAGAATGCGGGCGGCCGCCCACGCTGCATACTATGACGGGGAGCGGTTTTGGTGCAACGCCCAAAAATGCGAAGCCGGCGCATGCACGCCGGCTTCCGTGTCGGTTACGCGACCTGTTCGCCACCTTCGAGCGCCTTCGGGCGGAGGATTTCGAGGAACTGCTCGCCGGTGATCGTTTCCTCGCGGTAGAGGTACTCCGCGACGCGGTTCAGCGCCTCCATGTTGTCGCGCAGCAGCTTCGATACCCTTTCGTACTGCTCGCGGACGATCGCGATGACCTGCCGGTCGATCTCGGCGGCGGTCTCGTTCGAGCACGCGAGCGACGCGTCGCCGCCCAGGTACTGGTTCGTCAGCGCCTCGAGCGCGACCATGCCGAACGCGTCCGACATACCGTAGCGCGTGACCATCGCGCGGGTGAGGCGCGTCGCCTGCTCGATGTCGTTCGCGGCGCCGGTCGTGATCGAGCCGAACACGGCTTCCTCCGCCGCGCGGCCGCCGACGAGCACGGCGATCTTGTTCAATATGTCCTCGCGGCTCATCAGGAACCGCTCGCTCTCCTCGACCTGCATCGTGTAGCCGAGCGCGCCGGAGGTGCGCGGCACGATCGTGATCTTCGTGACCGGCGCGGCGCCGGTCTGCAGCGCGGCGACGAGCGCGTGGCCGACCTCGTGGTAGGCGACGATGCGCTTCTCGCGGTCGGAGAGTACCTTGTTCTTCTTCTGATAGTCGGCGGCGACGACCTCGACGGACTCCTGCAGATCCGCCTGCCCGACCCGCTCGCGGCCCTCGCGGACGGCGCGCAGCGCGGCCTCGTTGATGATGTTCGCGAGCTCCGCGCCGGACGCGCCGGAGGTCGCGCGCGCGATCGCCGAGAAATCGATGCCAGGCTCGAGCTTCACGTGCTTCGCGTGCACCCTGAGGATTGCCTCGCGGCCCTGCAGGTCCGGGAGCTCGACGGGTATCCGCCGGTCGAACCGGCCGGGGCGCAGAAGCGCCTTGTCGAGCGAGTCGGGCCGGTTCGTCGCGCCGAGGATCACGACGCCCTTGTTCGCGTCGAAGCCGTCCATCTCGGTCAAAAGCTGGTTCAGCGTCTGCTCGCGCTCGTCGTTTCCGCCGATCATGCCGCCGTCGCGCTTCTTGCCGATCGTGTCGATCTCGTCGATGAACACGATGCACGGCGCCTTCTCGCCCGCCTGCTTGAACAGGTCGCGCACCTTCGCCGCGCCCATGCCGACGAACATCTCGACGAACTCCGAGCCCGACATCGAGAAGAACGGCACCTTCGCCTCGCCGGCGACGGCCTTCGCGAGCAGCGTCTTGCCGGTGCCCGGCGGGCCGACGAGCAGCGCGCCCTTCGGGAGCTTCGCGCCGATCGCCGCGTATTTGTCCGGGTCGTGCAGGAAGTTGACGATCTCGGTCAGCGCCTCCTTCGCCTCGTCCTCGCCGGCGACGTCCTGGAACGTGACGCCGGTCTCGCTCTCGGCGTAGATCTTCGCGCTGGACTTGCCGAAGCTCATCGCGTTCAGCCCGCCGCCCATCCGCTTCTGCATGCCGCGCATGAGAAGCTGCCCGAGGCCGATAAACACCGCGATCGGCAGTATCCAGCCGAGCAGCAGATTCATCAGGGGCGATGCCTCCTCGACGACTTCGGCGGAGAACTTGACCTCGGGGTGCTCAAGAAGCCGGTTCGTCAGGTCGCCGTCCGGCCACGCGCCGGTCTTGTAGAGCGCCTCGCCGCCGTCCTCGGCGGCGGCGAAGGTCAGCGCGTCGCCCTCGAGCGCGACCTCCGTCACGGTGCCCGCGTCGAGCTTCCGCAGGAATTCGTCGTAGCCGACCTCCGCTACCTTGGGCTTGACAAACGACGGGAATACGAACGCGTTGAGCAACAGCACGATGAAAAACGTGATCATCAGATTGTACAAGAGCGACTTTCTCGGCGCTCCGTTTTCATTCATTTGAGCCATCTCTCCTTCCGTATATGCGTATTGTACCCATACTTCTTGGCGGCACGGACAAAAAAGTATGAACGCAGCATGAAAAATGGCGGCTTTTCGGCCGCCGGGGGTTAATATTCCGTTATCCGCGCGCTATCCGCACGCGCACTTGAGGTACAGCGCCGCGGCCGCGTGGCCGGGCAGCTCCGCGAGGTCGCCGATCCACATCTCCGGGAACCGGCCGTTGTCGCGCAGGCACCGGAGCATCGACGCGATGATCTGCCGGTCGCTCAGCTTCATCAGCGCCTCGACGTCCTGCACGCTCCGGAGTTCCGGCGCGTCCTCGGCCGCCGAGATATAGGAAAGAATCCGTCCGGTCAGTTCGTCCGCGTCGTAGATCGCGGCCTCGTTGAAGCCGAGCTTCGCCGCGGCGAGCTCGAGCCCGCGGATGTACACCTGCTTGTACGTAAGCGACGCCTCCGGGAGGTCCGATTCGATCGCCGAGATCACCGGCGCCTGCACCATCTTCGAGCCGATCGTCACGCGCGTGACGGCGATCGCGTCGAACGCGGCGACCTCGGTCATGAACCGCCGGCCGGCGGTCGTCGCGCGCAGGTCGTTGAGCCGCGTGAACGTGTAGAAGAGCCCGTCGAACCGCCCGAATTTCTTCATCGCGTCGTAGTAGCCGATCAGGCGGTTGCGCTTGAGCACGTCCGCGTTGAAGTCGAGGAAGTTGCCGAGCGATCGCCTGGGCATGATCGTCGTCAGAAACGGCATCCGCTGGTACTCCGGGTGCGTGTGCATGGGGTGGATGTCGACCGCGACGACCTCGTCCGCGCCGGCGCGTATCGCCATGTCGATCGGCAGGTTGTCGTAATAGCCGCCGTCGATGTAGCGGTCGCCGTCGATCTGGCGCGTCGGGAACACCGGGAAGCACGAGGCGGACGCGATGATCCAGTCGATCAGCCGTCCCTCGGGGATCGTCGCGAGCGTCCGGTGCGCCGGCGACAAGGACGGAAATCGGAGCGCGATCAGCCCGAAGTCCATGCCGGACGCGCGCACGCGCCTCTCGTCCAGGTGCTCGCGCAGGAGCGCCTCCAGGGGCGCTATGTCCACGCGCAGCTGCCGCGCGTGCTCGAGCAAAAACGGCAGCAGGTCGCGCTTGCGGTTGAACATGCGCTCGATCTGGAACGCCTGCTCCGAGTTCGTCGAGATGATGCGGTCGCTCGTCATGTTGTCCCACAGGTGGACCGCCGACTCGATATCGCCCTGCAGCACCGCCGCCGCGTTGATCGCGCCGATCGACGTCCCGAAGCACATCTGAAACCGTATGCACAGCTCGCTCAGCGCCTGCCACGCGCCCACCTCATACGAGCCGCGCGAGCCGCCGCCGCTGAACACCAACGCACGCCTCATTCTGTTTGATACCCCCTCGCAAGGGTTCCATTATACCGCAAACGCGTGAAAAATGCAAATCGCCGCGCAAAAAACCGGGGGTTCGCCCCCCGGTACGGCAGATTTCGGGTCATTCCGCGGTGCGGGTTTCCTCCTGCCGGAGCCGTTCAAATTCGAGCCTGGTATCGACAGGCGGCGCCGAGGCGAAGTCCGGAGCGGCGTCCGTGGCCTCGAGCGTGAAGGCGGAGACCTCGTAGGCGTTGCGCACGAGGTACTCGCCGTTGTCCATCAGCTTCTGATACTCGCGGGACTGAAGCCTTCCCGTCAGCTTCAGCCGGTCGCCGACGCGAAACCGCGCCGCGTACTGCGCGTTGCGCCCCCAGGCGATGCAGGGGATGTAGTCGCTCTTGCCGAACGCGCGGTTGACCGCGAGCATCATGTCGCAGATTTCGCGGCCGAACGGCGTCGAGCGGTAGATCGGGGGCTTGCACAGCGCGCCCACGAGGCTCACCTTGTTCAGCGTCTCGTTCTCCTGCGTCTCGTACATGCTCTGCACGAACATCGTCACCATCAGCCTGCCCGCGCCGTCCACGACCTTGTTGTACGAGCGCACCTGCCCCTGAAAAAGCATCAGCCGCCCGACGGGATTGTCGCAGAGCGCGAGGATTTTTCCGGGGATGGTCACGGGGATGCGGTCCATCGCCCCCGAGAGGCGCTTGACCAAGAGCATTCCCGTGTAGAACGGCTCGCGCATGACCTCGTGGCTCAGCACCGGCATGTCCTCCAGCCTGCCGGCGGCCACAATGCGGTTGTTCGGGTTTTCCATCGTATCACCTCGGTTATTTCATCCAATTCCATATATTCATATGCCGCGCGCGCCGTTTTCATACGGCGTCCGGTGAAAATTTTGGGTTACGGGCAACCATATCGCAGGAAAATTCGTCCAATACGCGTAAGAAGGGGGGAGGGTCCTATGCGAAGGGTCTTGGCGGCGCTTTTGTGCCTGATGCTCGTCGCGGCGGGGGTTTCCGCGTCCGCGGAAGAGCCGAGCGCGGCGTCCGCGACGGGCGCGGGAGAGGTGTTTGCGATTCCCGCGGGCGACGGGCGCTCGATGCTGATTGGGTACGACGGAACGGAACTGACCGGCCGAAGCGACTACGCGCTGCTCTACCAGATTTCCGACGACGAGTGCCCGCCGGAGCGCAGGCTGTTCGCGGGCTCGCCCGTGCGCGTCGGCACCGGACCCGCGGACGAGGAGGGCTACACGACGTACGCGCTCATCGACGCGACCGGGCGGCGGCTGACGGACGCGATCTACGGCGACCTGACGCACCGGTGGCGCTCCGGCATCGTGACCTTTTACCAGGGCGACCTGATGGGCGCGCTGGACGAGCGCGGCAACGTGCTGCTCGAGGCGAAGTACGGCGGCATCGTGCCCGACGGCGAGGGCGGCTACCTCGTGACGCCCGAGGAGAGCTTCGTCTACGACCGCGACGGCTACGCGTACGTCGCGAGGCTCTACCGCATGGCGCCGGACGGCGCGATGACCGACACCGGCGTCACGACCGTTCCGTACCTCTACGGCCAGCTCTCCGACGGGCTGCTCGCGGTGACGACGCAGGTCGGCAAGGAGTGGCTGACCGGCTATGTGAACGCGCGCGGCGAGTTTGAGATCGAGCCGCAGTTCGACGGCGCGGACGCGTTCCGGGACGGCTACGCGACCGCGCGACTGCCGGGCGGCGGCCTGACCGGCCTGCTCCGGCCCGACGGGAGCTGGGCGATCGAGCCCTCGTACGATGCCATCAGCGACACTTGGTCGGGCGCCGCGAGCATCTGCGCGGTCCGCGGGAAGAGCGTGGACATCCTCGACCGCAAGACGCTCAAGGTGATCGCGAGCTACAGCTTCCCGAAGGCCGGGTACGTCTACGCGTACGAGATGAACGCGCGCGCGATCACGGTCGGCGCAGACAGCAACATCTCCGTTTACGGCATGGACGGGAAGCTGCTGTTCTCGCTGCCCGAGAAGGCGGGCGCGTACGTCAACGGCTCGTTCTCGGCGTCGGAGGGCGTCCCGGAGCGGCTGATCCTCACCGCCGGCGAGTGGCCGACGTACCGCACGTACATCGTCGACTACGCGCTCAAGAAGATCGCCGGGCCGTTCCGCGAATTGAGCGCGCTGTGGTGGAGGGACGGCGAGGGCCGGTACATGGCGATGGACTACGAGATTCAAAACGGCGCGGACGGCCCGTCCGTCGACTACGACACCTACCGCTACGGGCTGATCGACCAGGACGGAAGCGTTTTGCTGCCGACCGTGTACGAGCAGTTGATGTACCTGGGCGGCGACCGCTACTGGGTCAAGTACGCGGACGTCTACGGCGTCGTCGACGAGGCGGGCGCTTGGTACTTTCAGGCGAGCGAATACGAGGAACTGATGGATTAGGAGGCGGAGCCCATGAAACGGTGGATTTCAGTGCTGTTGGTCCTCGGCATGCTGTCGGCGTGCGCGCTCGCGGAGGTGCCGAAGTTCGGCATTCAGGAGTATCCGAAGGTGGACGGCTCCACCGCGATGCTGCCGCTGAGCTACGCACTGATGATGGCCTCGACCGGCGTCTCCGAGGAGGAGGCGAAGCTCGCGATCACGCACCACAAGACGACGGACTCGTTCTACTCGCTGATCGACGGCGACGCGGACATCTTGATCGTCGGGAACCCGGCGTCCGACGTGTTCGACTACGCGGCGGAAAAGAACGTCGAGCTCGAGATGAAGCCGATCGGCGTCGACGCGCTCGTGTTTCTCATAAGCGACCTGAATCCCGTCGAGGACGTCTCGCACGAGCAGATCGTCGGCATCTACACAGGCGAGATCGCGAACTGGAAGGAGCTTGGCGGCGACGACCTCCCGATACTCGCCTACCAGCGCAACGCGACCGCCGGAAGCCAGGTCATGATGGAGAATGTCGTCATGAAGGGCGCCGAGATGACCGACGCGCCGAGCGAGTTCCGCCCCGGCGACATGGGCGACCTCGTCGACGTCGTCGCGTCCTACCGCAACTCCGCCGACGCGATCGGCTATTCTGTCTACTACTACGTGACCGAGATGTACGTAAAGCAGGGGATCAAGCTGCTGTCGGTAAACGGCGTCGCGCCGTCGAACGAGACGATCGCCTCGCGGGAGTACCCGTACACGCAGCCGAACTACGCTGTCGTCCGCAAGGACGAGCCGAGGAATTCTCCCGCGAGGCGGCTGTTCGACTTCCTGACGACCGAGGAGGGGAAGGCGTTCCTGACCGCGCACAACTACGTGCCGGCTGCATAGAACCGGACTTTTTACACCCGCCGGGCGCTGCCCGGCGGGTTTTCTGTTGACATCGGCCCGGGAGAGGAGTATAATTCATATGAAATGTAGGAATCGTTGGAGGTGTTTCCGATGCCCGGTCCGGACGGCAGGCATATCTTCGGGACGGTGAAGGTCGGGGAGAAGGGGCAGATCGTGATCCCGCGGGACGCGCGCAGGGTGTTCGGCATCGGCCCGGGCGACACGCTGCTCGTGCTCGGCGACGAGAGGCAGGGCGGCATCGCGATCGTGAAGGCGGACTTTCTGCGGAAATTCGCCGAGGACATATTCGCCGCGCGCGACGAGTCGGAGGAGCAATGAACGCGATTGAGATGCGCGGCCTGACGCGCGCGTTCGGCGAGCGGCTCGCGGTCGACCATCTTTCACTCTGGGTCGGCGAGGGCGAGTTCTTCGCGCTGCTCGGGCAGAACGGCGCGGGCAAGACGACGGCGGTCCGCATGCTCTCGTGCCTTCTGAAGCCGACCGCGGGCGACGCGCTCGTGATGGGGAGGAACATCCTGACCGATCCGGAGGGTGTGAAGCGCGCGATCAACCTGTCGCCGCAGGAGACCGCCGTCGCGCCGAACCTGACGGTCCGGGAAAACCTCGAGTTCATCGCGCAATTGTACGGCGCGGACAGGGGGGAGGCGCGCGGGCGCGCGGAGGAGATGCTCGGGCAGTTTCACCTCTGCGAGCGGCGGAACGAGCGCGCGAAGAAGCTGTCCGGCGGCATGCAGCGCAGGCTCTCGGTCGCGATGGCGCTGATCACGCGCCCGGACGTGCTGTTCCTCGACGAGCCGACGCTCGGGCTCGACGTCCGTGCGCGGCGCGAATTGTGGCACTTCCTAGAGGCGCTGAAGGGGAGGTGCACGCTGGTGCTCACGACGCACTATCTGGAAGAGGCCGAGGCGCTCTCCGATCGCATCGCGGTGATGGGCGCGGGGCGGCTGAAGGCGCTGGGAACCGCGGCGGAATTAAAGGAACAGACCGGAACGGCGTCGCTCGAGGACGCGTTTTTGAAGCTGACGGAAGCGGAGGCGGTCGAGGAATGAGGACTTCCATGAGAGCCTCTTGGATATTCGCGTCCCGCACGCGCAGGGAGATACTGCGCGACCCGCTGTCGATATTGTTCGCGGTCGGGCTCCCGGTCGCGCTGATATTCCTGATGTCCGCGATGTACAAAAACGTGCCCGAGATGGCCGTCGGAGCGCCGCACTTCGCGCCGGAGAACCTCGCGCCGGGCATATCGGTGTTGAGCCTTTCGTTCATCGCGCTGTTCTCGGGCATGCTCGTCGCAAGCGACCGGGAGTCGGCGTTTCTCGCGCGCGTGCTCGCCTCGCCGATGAAGCCGCGGGACTTCCTGCTCGGCTACTCGCTGCCGCTCTGGGTTGCGGCGGCGGCGCAGTCCGCGGTCTGCTTCGGCGCGATGCTGTTCTTCGGGCTGCCGCTCACGGGAAGGCTTCTCGCAGGCATCGCGGTGCTGATCCCGGCAGGCGCGCTGTTCACGGGCATCGGGATGCTGCTCGGCTCGGCGTTCACCTATCGGCAGGTCGGCGGCGTCGGCTCGATCCTGATACAGGTCGCGACGCTTGCCGGGGGCACGTGGTTCGACCTGAAGCTCCTGGGCACGGCGGTCGACCGGATCGCGCATCTCCTTCCGTTCGCGCACGCGGTTGACATGTCGCGCGCCGCGGTCGCCGGCGATTGCGCCGAAATCCTGCCGCACATGCTCTGGGTGCTCCTCTATGCGGCCGCGGCGTATTTCGCGGCGGCGGTCGTGTTCCGGAAGAAGTCCGGAGGGTGAACAAAACCGCGCCGCGCGGGGACTTGCTCCGTGCGGCGCGGTTGTATGTTCGGCTATTCCGCGGTGGGGGCGACGCGCTCGACGGCGATGCCGACGAGCCCGGGGCCGCTGTGCACGGAGAGCGCCGCGCTGATCTCGCCCTCGAAGAACGTCTTCACGTTCTCGAGGTGCTTTTTGAGGTCGTCCCGGACGCGCTGCGCGGTCTCGAGCGCGTTCGCGTGCGCGACGGCGACGCGGCAGACGTAGCCCTTCGCGAAGTCCGCGGCGATCTTGACCGCGGCGGCGAGCGCCTTGCCCTCCCCGCGCGGCTTCGCGACGGTATGGTACGCGCCCTCCTCGTCGCAGGAGATGATCGGTCGGATGCCGAGCGCGATGCCGATCGTCGCGGCGACCTTGCCGATCCTGCCGCCGCGCTTCAGGAACTCCAGCGTCGGCACGTAGAAGAACACGCGCGTCTCGCGCAGGTCGCGCACGAGGATGCGCTCGATCTCGTCGGCCGGAACGCCGTCCGCGATCATCTCGACCGCGCGCATGACCGTGAACCCGGCGGCGATGCCGATGTTCTTCGTATCGACGACGCGTATGTCGAGGTTCGGGAAGTCCCGCGCCATCAGCGCGATCATGCCGTTCGTGCCGCTGAGCGCGCCGGAGATCGTGATCGCGAACACATGCGTGCAGCCCTCGCGCTCGAACGCCTCGAACGCGGCGGTGATGTGCTCGGTCGCGGGGAGCGAGGTCTTCGGCATCTCCGACTCGAGGCGCTTAAACAGCACCTCCCGGCTGATCACGCCGTCCTCATAGGCGTCGTCCCCGAAGTGGATGGACAGCGGGACGATCCGGATGCCGTGCTCGCGCGCATATTCCGCCGGCACGTCCGTTCCGGAATCGGTCAGTATTCCGATTTTTTGTGTATTCATGGCCGTCTCCTTTGTTTGGTGCGCTAATTATATCAATGCAGTGTTAAGTTTGCGTGCTCGGGAATTAACTTGACAATTGTGTCAAATTTGGGTACGCTCAACCGGTATGGTTCGCTTGCGGTTAGAATTTCCGGGGGAGGCGTCCGCCATGCAGAAGAAGACGCAGATCATGGACGACAAACAGCTGACGCGCTCGATCACGAGGATGGCGCACGAGATCATCGAGCGCAACAAGGGCGTCGAGGACGTCGTGCTGGTCGGCGTGCGCACGCGCGGCGAGCCGCTGGCGAGGATGCTGCGGGACGCGATACGCGCCGTCGAGGGCCGCGACGTGCCGGTCGGGAGCGTCGACATCACCTTTTACCGCGACGACCTGACGCACCTGTCGCGCGACCCGAAGCTCAACCGTACCGACGTTCCGTTTCCCGTCGAGGACAGGATCGCCGTGCTCGTCGACGACGTGCTCTTTACCGGCCGCACCGCGCGCGCCGCGATGGATGCGCTGATCGACCTCGGCCGCCCGCGGCGCATACAGCTCGCGGTGCTGATCGACCGCGGCCACCGCGAGCTGCCGATCCGGGCGGACTTTGTCGGAAAGAACATCCCGACCGCGCTCTCGGAATTCGTGCGCGTGAGCCTTGACGAAACCGACGGCGAGACGAGCGTGTGGCTCTGCGAAAAGTGACCGGAAATTCCCTCTCATACCAATCCGAAATATTAATTCCTCGTCGTGCCGGGTCTTTTCGCGCAGAACTTTGTCGCTCTCCGCTCAACATAGGTCCCCGGCTACGTTTCGCTCCGGCTCCTGGTTCTGCATCGAAAATCCCTCGGCCCTTTGAAGAAATTAATATTCCTCCTTGGTATTAACTGAATAAACCGGAAAAAAACTGCCGACGATAGTAGCAGAAACCCGACACGATTGGAGGGATTTTGTGCTTCGTCGGTTTTTTTGCGCGCTGTTTGCGCTCCTGATGATCGCGGTATTTTCGGCCCCGGCGTCCGCCGAGCCGGTTTCCGATTTTGTCCGGCTGCACGTCGTGGCCGAGGGTGATTCCGATTGGGAGCAGCAGGTAAAGCTCCATGTGCGCGACGCGTGCCTCGAGGCCGCGCGCGAGCTCCTGTCCGAGTGCGA
>Ga0123332_1004381_pt1 | contig 12437 bp, 7 predicted proteins | sample BioC12SIPDNA_4_FD_89958 | JGI IMG/M metagenome (GOLD analysis project Ga0123332, IMG submission 89958) | Anaerobic biogas reactor microbial communites from Washington, USA - Biogas_R2_A C12 SIP DNA | ecosystem: Engineered > Bioreactor > Anaerobic > Unclassified | place: Washington, USA...
AATCGCAGGATCACCTCGTTCGGCGATACACCCAGACCCCGGTAACCGGCCGCCACCACCACATCGTCCTCATCACCCAGGATGCCGTTGTCCCCCGCACGGCTCAACTGAAAACCACTCAGCGTCGCCGGGTTGATCACATCGTCCGTGTCGAACTGAAAGAGCAACTCGCGGAACGCGTCGTGCCGGATGTCGCCGTCTTGAGTGAGGCGACCATCCACCCTGATCTCCAACAACTCCGGACCCACCGCCAGCAGGCGACGAGGCTCGAGTGACTCAACGATGAGATGACGCAGGGTCTCGCGACGCGCACGATTGTAATCGTTCTGACGCAGTACCCGCTGATGATGGAGAGAGCGATGAGGGCGTCGCAGAGTCATGAGATAACTCTCCCTAGTACGAACTGGGTCGTCTGTATGGTGTTAAATCAGGTAGTTCAGGCAAAACAGAAAGGGGCAAAACAGAGAGGCATGAGTTCCGCCGTTGCGTGCGCGCGCAGCGTCTACGAAACTGCCGGATACCGGCAGAGACAGAATCAGACAGATTGGAACTCCACAACGGCTCACCTCTCGGGTCCGTACGTATTGCGCTCCTCCGAAGCATCCCACCGGGAGGACTGTACCGGCTAACCGGGTCATATCGATTATGACATTTACTCTAATCTGAGCAACTTGTGATGCAACAGCGCTTCGGTGTGCGCAGCATTTTCCGATTATTCCCCGATTAGAGCTTATGGGGGTGGACAACGCCAGCAAAATGCTGGTGGGGCGTGTCCCCATGACCTCTTTCTGGGGGGATCGCCAGGTGTCTCGCCAGGTGCAGGGTGTGTGGAGCGCCGTCCGGGGCGTCAGTCGGTCTAGCTTCCAGGCTCGGCCGGGCTGATTTCGTGCCGTTCGGGCGGCTGGAGCGTCAGCCGCGCGCGGACCGGCATGTTATGGGGTGGACGGCAGAGCAAGCGGGCGGTGAATTCCCCGGCCGGGAGTGTCCACTCGGGAACTGGATGGTCCGATCGTTCGGGTGCGGACTGTCCGGGAGCGTTGAGTAGTGCCGGTTCGCCCGGCCAGAGGGTGAGGTACTGTCCTTCGCGCAGCGTGCCCTGCCAGGCGAATCGTTGGCCGGCCACCTCGATGACCGGATCGACCAGCGCACGCTCGTCCAAGGTGGGGAGCGCTTTGATATCGTCGATCGCGCAGGCGGCGGTGGTACGGGCGGGCAGGCCGTTGTAGTAGAGCGTCAGGCTGGTGACCTGGCTGTAATCGATGGGGTCGGGAGTGGGGCGTGGGAGCTGTTGATAGCGCCAGCCTTCGAAGTCGTTGGTGATGTAGTAGTCGGTGGCGCCGCGGGAGTCGCGCAGCTGCAGCTTGAATGCACCGCCCTGGCCGTCCCCGCGCATCCAGAAGCCGATGCCCTGATGGTCCGAGAGATCCAGTGGCGGGTCGAACCGTTTGCCGATGGCCGACCAGCCGTCCGCGGTGGCGAGCGTGCTTTCGGCCGTATAGACCGCGTAGTGCGGTCCGGCGCGGCCGTCGTCGCTGCGCAGTTCCAGGCGCTGTGTGACGCCGGGCAGGACGGACCCGGCCTGGCCCGGCCCGATTTCGCGGACCGGCACGGACGCGGTGGGTTGGCCCGCGTAGGGCGCGAGATCGTCGAACGTTTCGAGTACGATGGCGTCGTCCGACATGTAGGATGGTCCAGGGGTGAGCCAGACGCCGCCGAGCGCATGGAGTTGGACACCCGCGCGCACCGGGCCGGCGGCCACGCGTACCGGCCAGGAGTTCTCGGCCGGCTCAGCGGACATCAGGGTGTGCCACGGCGTGTACACGACGCGCTGAAAGAACTCGTTTCCGTCGTCTTCCAGCAGCCGATACTCGCGGCGCAGATCCAGCCTTTGGGCACGCTCCGCGGGATCCTGCTTGCCACCCAGTTGCGGATCGATGCGCAGACGCTCCTTCATGGCGGCATCCACGCGACCCGAGAGTCGCAGCTGTTCATAGCGCCGGATCAGATCGAGGATTTCGCCGGTAAACGGATGCTGCCGGGCCGCATTCACGGACACCTGGAAGGACATCGATGCGTCGTAGCCGATGGTGGTGCCCAGCACATACTCGAACATGTCGGGGGTGGCGGTTGGATCGTAGCCATAGTACCAGCCGATGTCCAGCGGCATGCCGGTGGCGCTGAAGGAGGTGAACCAGGGGGAGCGTTCATCCAGGTACCCCTTCAAGTCGCCGTGTCCGTCGGCCGACGCGGAGCGGGCCAGCAGGTGCCACGAGTAGTGACTGAAGCTGCTGGCCTGCAACAGCACGTCCTTGTTTTCCAGTTTGTCGTAGTAGGCTTTGTGGAGTTTCGCGTTGTAGTACCAGTGATCGCCTTGCAGCCGCTCGGACCCGTCGAAATACAGCATGTCGACCTTGCACGCATTGGCCACGCGGGCGAAATGGGTGGCCACTTCGTCCAGCAGCGTCGTGTCCATGTCGAACATGTGGTAGCCGTAGGCGCGGACCAGGTGGGTGACCGAGTCGCCCGCCTGGTGCGGGGCGGCCTGGGTCCTCAGATGCCCGCGCCGGCAGCCGCGGAAACCGTACGGGGGCGTGAGCGAGCGTTCGGAGTACTGCACCAGTTCCTGGCCGATCTGGAGCACCGTGCCGGCCCCTTCATAGCCGCCATCTTCGGCCGGAAAGTCCGCGGGGGCCTCGGCCGTCGGCAGGAAGTCGGCTGCCGCGTCCACGTCGCTGGCCAGCGCCACGGCCGGACCTTTCACCAGTCGCGGATCGGGCACCGGCGTCAGGTATGGGTCGGGCGGGTAGATCGAGGCGGCCAGGAAATGCAGGCCCACGCGAAACCCGGCTTCCCGGAACCGCTCCATCGTGCGGGCGAGTCCATCGAGTCCGTCGGGGAAATTGTTCCGGTTGACTTCAAAGTGGCCAGTGCCGCGGCACCACGATCCTTGATCGATCAGGATGGTATGGAAACCACCGCGGCGGGCGATGGCCAGCGCCTCGTCGAACTGCGATTCACGGAACGCGGTGAGGAAATAGTACGAGCGGTGGATCCAGGGGGAGTGTTTGTTCCAGACGCCGCCCGGGCGGGGACTCGGCATGCCCGCCGCCTGCTCGCACCGCGCCACGTAGTCCCACAGTTCCGCACGCGGGCTGACGACCACGGCGAACCGTGCGGGGGTCAAGCCATGCCGGTGGGTCGTCGACACGCTCAGCACGGTGCCCGGCGGCGACCACCAGTCCGCGCTGGGGGACTCGAAATCCTCCAGCACGATCACCTGCTCCCGACCATCGCGTTCCACTACCGCTTCAATATGGTCGACGTGGCAGGTGACCGTCGTGTCGGCCGGCATGCCGTTATAGTAGATGTTCAGCGCGTTGACCGTGTCATAGCGCAGCGTGTTGATCGGGCTGTCGACCAGAGTCACCTGGCGCCAACCCTGGAAGTCGATCGGCAGGTAGTTGTCGCGGTACCCGCCCGCTCCGTCGTGGAGCTGGATTTTCAACTGTTCTCCCTTCCCATCGCCGTGTACCCAGGCGCGGATGGCGCGGCAACCGGTCAGGTCCAGCGGCGCCGCGAACCGCTTGCCGCGCACGCTCCACCCGCCCGGCTGTTCGTTGCAGGTGGCCGTGAAGCGGGCGGCGTACTGGCCGACCTGGGCCAGGCCCGTCACCTGCTCGAACTGATGTGAGCAGCCTGGGCGGTCCCCATGCGCGCCGACCAGCCGCTCGGGCTGGCCGAGCACATTCGGTTCGGCCCCCATGACGGCGACCGACCAGTCGGTCGTGGAACAGGCATTGAGCGCGGCCGCGAGATCTGCCTGGGGCGGAACCGCCAGATGAAACAGCTGCAGCTTCTCGACTCCCGGCTCCGCCCCCTGCAGTTCGGTCAGCTCCCAGACCATCAACCCCGGCTCCGTCCGCACCATAAACGTGGCCGTCGCGCCGCCCTGGAATTCCACCTGCAGGCGATCCCCCTGCAAGTCGACCGCCACGGGGACCTGCTGGCGCTGTTCCGTCTCCAGGACGAACAGCGGCCGCGCGTCCACGGGCCACGCACTGCCGTCCTGCAGCACGAGGGAGGAGAGCTGACCCTGCCGTTCGATGGTCAGCACAGCGGTGCCCAGATCGAACTGGATTTGAGCCGGTGTGGATGCGGCGGGGGCGAGCAGGAGGGCGAGGGCCAACATCAGGCTGCGACGGGCGTGTCGTTTCATGGTGAGGATCCTTCGTGAAACATGCTCAGCGCGCCGCGTTCCAGCGCGTCGAGGAAGTGGTGGTTGCTGGTGAGTAGTCCGGGCAACGCGCGGATTTCGCGGCAGGTGAGCCAGTGTGTCGCGGCCACCTCCGCCGGGTTGGGCTGCAGCGGGGAGGCCGGGTCGAGTTCCGCGAGCCACCACCGCAGGTCGACCTGCCACGGGGTGATGCTCTGCCAGATGCGGCGCACCGGCGCTGTCTCCACCCCCAGCTCCTCGCGCAGCTCGCGGCGCAGCGCGTCCTGTTCGCTTTCGCCCGGTTCGATGGCCCCGCCTGGGAAGCAGTAGGTGCCGGGTGCCTCGACCGTGGCAGCGCGGCGTATCACCAGCAGCCGGTCGCCGCGGCAGATCACCGCCACGGCGCCACAGCGCGTGGCCAGCGGCGGAGGGCTGCCGGACTGGCGGCGGCCGGTGTACGCGCGGTTCTCGACCGGCGCCCGGTCCGGCTGGTTCGTCGTGTATCTTGGAGGAACGTGCGGATACATCTACAATGCGTGCTCCGGAGCGAGCGTGGCGCCAAGCCTCTGGTGGTGGACGGATCTCGATGGCCAAGACACTGGATGACCAACTGCAGCAGCATCTGACCACGTTCGCCCTGGACTCCTTTCGACCGGGGCAGGCTGAGGTGATCAAGGCGGTCCTGGCGGGCCGCGACTGCCTGTGCATTATGCCCACAGGTGGCGGCAAGAGTCTATGCTACCAGTTGCCGGCGGTGATGCGGGATGGGGTGACGCTGGTGGTGTCCCCGCTGATCGCGCTGATGAAGGACCAGGTCGACACGTTGCAGGCCCTGGGGGTGCGGGCGACGCTCATCAACAGCACGCTGGACGCCGGCGAGCAGAATCAGCGGTTGGCCTGGATGGCGGCGGGCCACTACGATCTGGTCTACATCGCGCCGGAACGGCTGCGCAGTGGGCGGTTTCTCGAGGCGCTTGGCCGGACGGCGGTCCAGCTGCTGGCGGTCGACGAGGCGCACTGCATCAGCCAGTGGGGGCACGATTTCCGCCCGGACTATGCCCGCCTGGGTGCGCTGCGGCGGCAGCTGGGCAGCCCGACCACCATCGCGCTGACGGCGACGGCGACGCCGGAGGTCCGCGCCGATGTGGGCAAGCTGCTCGAGCTGCGCGCGCCGGCCGTCTTCATCACGGGTTTCGCGCGCCCCAATCTGCGGTTCGAAGTCCAGTACGCGCCGGCCGCGCGGAAGGATGAGCTGCTGGTGGACTTCCTGCATCAGACGCCGGGGGCCGGTATTGTGTACGCGGCCACGCGGCGGCGCTGCGAAGAGGTGGCCAGTCTGTGCGACGCGGTGGGGGACCGCCGGGTGGGCCTGTACCACGCCGGCCTGGACCTGGAGGCACGCCGCCGCGCGCAGGAAGCGTTCATGGCGGGCGACACGCCGATCGTGGTGGCGACCAATGCGTTTGGCATGGGGATCGACAAGGCGGACCTGCGGTTCGTGGTGCACTACAACATGCCGGGCAGTCTGGAGGCGTATTACCAGGAGGCGGGGCGCGCCGGGCGGGATGGCCACACGTCGCGCTGCCTGTTGCTGTACACGCCGGCGGACCGTCACGTGCAGGAGTTCTTCATCGAAAACGCCTATCCTTCGCGGGAGACGGTGGCACGCGTCTATCAGTATCTGTGCAGCCTGGTCGAAGACCCGATCGAAGTGACACAGCAGGAGCTCAAGGAGCGCCTGACTCTGGAACTTGGCGGGGAAGGGATTGGCGCCTGCGAGCAGCTGCTGGAACGCTGCGGCGCGATCGAGCGGTTGGCCACCCAGGAGAATCGCGCGGCGGTGCGGCTGGACTCGCCGCTCCCGTCGCTCGTCGAACTGCTGCCCCGCGAGGCCTCCGCGCAGCGCCGCGTGCTGCGCGCGATCGAGGGGCTGGTCGGCGCACGCCGCGGCGAGCGTGTCTACTTTCCGCTGGCCGATCTGGTCGACGCAGCCGACATGCCGCGGGACGCCGTGAACCGCGCGCTCCGCACGCTGCGCAGGCTGCCCGGCTTCGACTATGTCCCTCCCTTTCGCGGCCGCGCGGTGCACGTGTGCAACCGGCAGCGTCCCTTCGCGAAGCTGGACATCGATTTCACCACGCTCGAACAGCGCAAGGCGCGCGAGTACGAGAAGCTGGAACGTGTCATCGGCTACGCCACGTCCGGCGGCTGCCGCCAGCTGGAGATCCTGCGGTATTTCGGCGATCCGCAGGCGCGGCACTGCGGTGTGTGTGATAACTGTGGTCCCGCGCCGCACCGTGCGCGGTCCGCGGCAGACGCCGCGGTGCCGGCCGGCAGCGACGAGTCGATGCTGCGCTGCGTGCGGATGGCGCTGAGCGGCGTCGCACGCACACAGGGGCGCGTCGGCAAGGGGCTGGTCGCCAAGATGCTCTGCGGCTCCCAGTCCCAGCAGCTCCGCAAGCTGCGTCTGGACCAGCTCAGCACCTTCGGTATCCTGTCGCACCTGTCCCAGTCGGATGCCGGCATGCTGCTCGATGCCCTGATCGCGGCCGGGCTGGTGGAGCAGAAGGAAGCACAGCGGTTCCGGCCGACGGTGCGGCTCACACCATACGGCCAGCAGGTGATGAAGGGGCAGCGGGCGCTGGAGGCACCGCTGGTGGTGCCGGGCCAGCTGCGGTGGAAGCTGCATCGGCCCGCGGCACCGCAGCCCGCGGCGTCACAGCCCGCGCCCCATGCGCAGAGCGGGACCAAGCCGGACGGGGACGCGGGCCGGGCCAGCGCGACGCCGCTGCCGGCGGCCGTCGGGCGACCGGACGCGGCCAGTACGGCCGATCCCGATCCGGCGACGCGTCCGGACTATTACTGGACCTGGCGCGTGATCGACGCCGGATGTTCGCTCGCCGAGTGCGCGCGGATTCGCGGGCTCGACCACGCCGCGCTGGTGCAGCATCTCTTGCGGGCGGCCGAAGCCGGCTATCGCGTCCGCGCCACCGACATCTTCACCCCCGGCGAACTCGACGAACTGACGCAGCGCGTACTTGCCAGCGACGGGCAGACGCGCGGCGCGGGAGGTCAGTCGGCAGCCGGCGTGACGGCCGACCAGGAGGCGCTGTTCCGGCGCTGTACGGGGGGCGGTTCAGGGGGCCGCTAACCGCGCGGGGTGCATCGCAATTTCGCCAGGGGTGCTATACAATTGGCGTACTCCTTGGCGGGCAGCGTTGAACGCGGGCAGCATTGAAGAACCCAGAGCAGGACGTTGGAAGGACGGTAATGGAGAATTCGTCACGCGACAGCCGCAAACCGGGCGGCGAATTGAAGGCGGCGATTCGCCGCCCCGGCCCCAACGTCTGGGTGCTGCTGGTCATCGTCGGCATCATGGCGATCGCCTTGATCTTCGCGCAGGGGCCGCGGCGGTCGACGATCCCGTATTCGTTCTTCCTGGAGCAGATCGAACAGAACAACGTCGTGTTCGTGCAGATCGGCAGCCAGGATGCCAACGGCGTGTTCCAGCAGCCGCCGCCGGAGTTCGACTGGATCGATCGGGAGGGCAAGCCGAAGCAGGGGGATCCGCAGAAGCAGTTGCAGAAGCACTTCCGGGTGGTCCTGCCGCAGGAAGGGGAGTCGCGCCAGCAGCTGATCGACCTGCTGCGGAGCAAGGGGATCAAGCTGGAGATCGAGCCGCCCAGCAACGCGCTGGTCATGTTTTACATGTTCGTGCTGCTGGTGCCGCTGGCGCTGTTTGCCTTCTTCTGGTTTTCGTATCGCCGGACGCGGGACCAGATGATGGGTGGCGGGTTCCTGATGGGGTTCAGCAAGAGCCCGGCGAAGCGCTACGAAGCCGTCTCGCAGCCAGTGACATTCAAGGACGTGGCCGGGCTGGAAGGTGTCAAAGCGGACCTGGAGGAGATTGTCGAGTATCTGCGGAATCCGGACCGGTTCCAGCGCCTCGGTGGCCGCGTCCCGAAAGGGGTGCTGCTCAACGGGCCGCCTGGCACCGGCAAGACGCTGCTGGCCCGCGCCGTGGCGGGCGAAGCCAGTGTCCCGTTCTATTCGGTGACCGGGTCCGAGTTCATACAGATGTTCGTCGGGGTCGGGGCCAGCCGCGTGCGGGACCTGTTCAAGACGGCGAAGGAGAACTCGCCGGCCATCATCTTCATCGACGAGATCGACGCGGTGGGGCGCCAGCGCGGTGCTGGCCTGGGGGGCGGACACGACGAACGCGAGCAGACGCTCAACCAGATCCTGAGCGAGATGGACGGCTTCGCCCAGAACGACTCGGTGATCGTGCTCGCCTCGACTAACCGGCCGGACGTGCTGGACCCCGCCCTGCTGCGCCCCGGCCGGTTCGACCGTCACATCACGGTCGATCGCCCCACACTCAAGGGTCGCCTGGAGATCTTCAAGGTCCACGTGCGGGATGTGCCGCTGGCGGACGATGTCGACTTGAGCCGGATGGCGGCCGCCACGGTCGGCCTGACCGGTGCGGACATCCGGAACATCGTCAACGAGGCGGCGCTGTGGGCGGCGCGGCAGGACACCAATCGGGTCACGATGGCCGACTTCGACTATGCCCGCGACAAGGTCCTGATGGGTGCCAAGCGCGAGGAGGTCCTGTCGGACAAGGAGAAGGAGAAAACCGCCTATCACGAGGCGGGGCACACGCTGGCCGCCTGGACATCGCCCGGCGCGCACCGCGTGCACAAGGTGACGATCATACCGCGCGGCCGCGCGCTCGGCGGAACCCACACCATTCCAACCGAGGACCGGTTGAGCGTTGCCGAGCATGAACTGCGCGATCACCTGGTCGTCATGCTGGGCGGGCGGGCTGCCGAGAAGCTGATCTACAACGAAACGACGGCCGGCGCCGAAAACGATCTGGAACGGGCCACCGGCATCGCCCGCCGCATGGTGACGCACTGGGGAATGAGCGAACGGCTGGGCCCGGTGAGCTACAAAATCTCTGACGAGGACCCGTTTCTGGGCCGGGAGATCCATCGGCAGCGGATGTTCAGCGAGCACACGATGGAGCTGATCGACGAGGAAGTGGCACGGATCCTGCACGGCGCGGCCCAAGACGCCGAAAAGCTGCTGGTGGATCACCGCGAGCAACTCGAGACGCTGACCCAGGCATTGCTGGCCTCGGAAGAGCTCTCTGAACGGGAAATTGAACAGCTGATCGGGCCGTCGGTCCATGGGTGAGCTGTGAGCAGCAAGAAGAAACAGCGCAAGATCCGCACGGAGTTCCGCAAACGCCACAACACGCGAGCACGCGACGGAGACATCACGCGGCAGTACGCCCGCGAGGATCTGGAGAAGCAGGAGCTGGCGCCGCAGATAGAACGGGTCAGCGGCAAGGGGGACCTGACGCGCAAACGCACGGTCCGCGGCGCTGTCGCGGCGGACCCGGACAGCGGTTTCGATGTGCAGCTCGATGTGGATCACACCCTCTGCCGGCCGGGACGCGTCCTGGTCGTGCACGGGCTGGTGAGCGTGGTCCAGGACGACACCGGCCAGCAGTTTCGCTGCGCCATGCGCCGGCTGCTCAAGTCGCTGAGTACCGATCAGCGGCACGTGGTGGCGGCGGGCGACCGCGTCTGGTTCCGGCCGACCGAGCAGGGGGAGGGGTTCATCGAACGCGTGGAACCGCGCCGCGGCATCCTGAGCCGCACCAGCCGCGGGCGGCAGCAGGTGATCGTGGCCAATGTCGACCAGCTGTTGATCGTCAGCAGCGCCGCCGAACCGATGCCCAAGCCGCACCTGATCGACCGCATGCTGGTTACCGCCGAGAAGGCACGCATCCACCCGGTGATCTGCCTCAACAAGATCGACCTGGTGGAGCCCGCCGACCTGCAACCGCTCATGGGCGTGTATGGCCAGATGGGCTACCAGGTCCTGGTGCTGTCGGCGACGACGGGGTTTGGCATCGACCGCCTGCAACGCGTGCTGGCCAACCAGCAGAGCGTGGTGGCGGGGCAGAGCGGCGTCGGCAAATCGTCGCTGCTCAACGCGATTCAGCCGGATCTGCAGCTCCGCGTGCGGACGGTCAGTGACGAGACGCAGAAGGGACGGCACACGACGACCACCGCGCAACTCATCCCGCTGCAGGTCGGCGGCTACGTCGTCGACACGCCGGGCATCCGGCAGTTCCAGCTGTGGGATGTGATTCCGGAAGAAGTGGCCGGCTACTTCCGCGACCTGCGGCCGTTTGTGAGTCACTGCCGCTTTCCCGACTGCACGCACACGCATGAAGAAGGGTGTGCCGTCAAGGACGCGACGGCCGACGGGAAGCTCGACGTACGACGCTACGAAAGTTACTGCCAGATGGTATTGGACGACCCATGACACGACCCATGACGCGCCGCGACCGGCTCATGGCGACACTGCGCGGCGAGCCGGTGGATCGGCCGCCAGTCAGCCTGTACGAGATCGGTGGCCTGCCAATGGACCCCACCGATCCCGATCCGTACAACGTCTATCACGACCCGAGCTGGCGCCCGCTGCTGGAGCTCGCCGAGGAGGAAACCGACCTGATTCGCATGCGGAGCGCCGTGCGCGCCCAGTCGCATGTGGCCTGGGACCAGGCGTCGCCGTCCGCCGCCCGGTCGGTGCGAGACGAGCTGATGCGGACCGAGTCGTGGGAACAGGACGGCTGCCGCCACACGCGCGTGACGGTGCAGATCGGTGGCCGCCAGCTCACCTGCCAGATGCGGCGCGAGAAGGACGTCGACACCCTCTGGACGGTCGAGCACCTGCTCAAGGACCGGGACGATCTGCTGGCCTATCTGCAGCTGCCCGACGAGTTCTTCGACCAGCCGATCGCGGTGGATCCGTTGGCTGCCGAGGAGCAGTCGGTGGGGGATCGCGGTATCGTGATGGTCGACACGGAGGATCCGCTCTGTGCGGCGGCCACGCTGTTCAGCATGCAGGACTACACGATTGTCGCCTTCACGGAACGCGCGCTGTTCCACCAGTTGCTGCAGAAGCTGGCCGGGCCGCTGCAGCGCCGGACCGAGCAGGTATCCCGGGCGTTTCCGGGGCGGCTGTGGCGCATCTATGGGCCCGAGTATGCGGCCGAACCGTACCTGCCGCCGCAGCTGTTCGAGGAGTATGTCGTGCGGTATGTGACTCCCATGGTGGAGGCGATCCACGCGCACGGCGGCTGGGTCCGCATTCACAGTCACGGTCGCACTCGCCATCTGCTGGACATGATCGTCGGCATGCAGGCGGATGCGATCGATCCGCTCGAGCCGCCGCCGCTGGGCGATGTTACCATGGACTATGTCCGGGAGCGTTACGGCCAGCAGCTGGTGCTGTTCGGAAACGTGGAAGTCGCCGACATCGAACGGATGGAGCCGGCCCAGTTCGACACGCTGGTGTGCCAGACACTCGAACAGGGAACCGCCGGCCAGGGACGCGGCTTCGTCCTGATGCCCACCGCTTGTCCGGTGGGCCGGAAGATCGAGCCTCGCACGCTGACCAACTACCAGACGCTGGTGCGGCGCGCTGTGAACTGGGGGGGCTGACCCGCGGGGCGGGTGGGCGGAGCAGTGCCCACGGACGATTGGGCGGTGGTACAATGGCCGTGGTACGATGGCCGCAGGCATGCTACGGACACTCGGGAGGCGAAATCCATGCAACGCGGCAGCCGCAAACCACTGCGTTTCACGCTTCGGGCGGGCTGGTCCACTCGGCTGGCCATCTGCATGGCCTGTGCCCTGCTGCCCCCGCGCGGGGCGGCGGCCGACACGGCTAGCGCCGTTCCGGCAGTTGCAGTTGACTCGGTGGAACAGGTGCAGGACATGCTGGCGCGGGCCGGCGCTCTGGCGGCACGGCTGACGACCCCCGAGAACACGCAGCGCCTGCAACCGCTTGCCGCACGCGTCGCCGAACTGACGCGGCGTGTGGGCAGGCAGGAGCCGGATGCCGCACCCCCACCCGCGGCGCTGTCGGAGATCGCGGCCGAAGCCCGGCGACTCGCCCGGCAGATTGCGTTCTGCAACCCGCGGCTGGATTCCGATTCGCGCGGTGATCCCGACGCGCCCGCAGATGCTCCCCGCTAGTCGGCCAGCCGTGTGTCGCCCGGTTCGAGTCTGGCGGCGGGGCGGACGGCGTTCCCTTCGCGGTTGGTCAGGCGGTCCCCGAGTTCGACCCGCGCGCGTTCGGCCCATTGCTGCAGGCGCGCCACCTCGTCCGGGTACTGGTCCGCCACGTTCGTCGATTCGCC
>Ga0123332_1004385_pt1 | contig 12427 bp, 6 predicted proteins | sample BioC12SIPDNA_4_FD_89958 | JGI IMG/M metagenome (GOLD analysis project Ga0123332, IMG submission 89958) | Anaerobic biogas reactor microbial communites from Washington, USA - Biogas_R2_A C12 SIP DNA | ecosystem: Engineered > Bioreactor > Anaerobic > Unclassified | place: Washington, USA...
CCAGCCGCTGACCTCGGCGTAGCGGAATCCGTAGTAGGTGAAGGAGGGCGTATAGACAAGCCACGGCTCGCGCCCGCATGTCAGGACGGTCATCGCCTTGGCGAAGGCGAGGTTGTCGCGCCAGAGGTTGCCATCCGCATCCAGCGCCTCGCCATGGCGCACTGTGATCACCGCTCCTGGATGGGCACCCTTGAGCGTCAGGCGCTCGACTCCCGCCACGTTCTCGCCGAAGTCCAGCAGGTAGGTTCCCGAGGGACGGCGTGTGATGGCCACGGGGCGCAGCTCGCGGATCACGCGGACCGGGGCGCCGTCGGTCCAGATGATCGGTGCCGGCCAATCCTTCTCCTGCACCCCGCCCACGCTCGACGCATGCGTCTTGAAGCCGGGCAGCTTCCAGGCGGTGTCGTCGAACATCGCATCGTACTCCTCGCCCAGATAGAAGTCGTTGTTCAACAGGGCCGGGTCGAGGTAGAACGAGCTCCAGCTCTTGTCGGTGCCGATGGTCTCGATTGTACCGTCAGCATATTCGATCCGCAGTTCGGCACGGAAGAGAGGATAGCGCCCCCAGCCGCACTCGTTGTCCGGCATGCCGACGTAGGAGATGGTGCCGCAGAACCAGCCATCGCCTACCAGCGCGGCGACAACATTCGCTCCCCGGGTCAGCAGTTTCGTGACGTCATAGGCCTGGTATTGCACGCGATCCTCATACTGCGTCCAGCCTGGCGCGAACCAATCCTCCGACGCCGGCTTGCCGTTTATGAAGGGCGTATATACCCCGAGCGCCGTCGCGTAGAGCCGCGCGCGCTTCAGGGGCTTGGTCAAGTCGAATTCCCGCGCCATCCGCGCCGCCGGGCGGTAGTTGCCCTGCCCGGATGGGGCATGGATCCATTTGCCGGCATTCCACTCTGTTCCGAGGAATCCGGTCTCGAACGCGGCCTCGCCACCCACGGCGGTCTCCCCCTCCCCGAGCCGCGCCTCCGCGCGCCATGTGTAGCGTGTAAAGGGCTGCAGCGGCTCGCCCTCGTAGGGAATCTGGATCGACTCGCCCGACTCCACCCATCCCGAATCCCACATGGTGCGGCCGCTCTCCCCCCTGACGACCACCCGGCGCGCACTCTGCATCGCCCGGGTGCCCGTCAGCTTGTAGGCGAACCGCGGCCGCGGCTCGTCCATGCCGAGAGGATCGGCCTTGTATTCCGTGGTGAGCTCCGCCAGCGCGGGCATAATTTCACCTTCCGCGGTTCCCCGCAAATTACGTAGGCTTGTCATTTGGTGTGACTATAACACGCATTAAGCGTAACGTTTAAGATTGAGTTAAGAGTGGGTGCGTACTTGCCCTAAAACAGCTCGTGCACGACTCATGCGGCCCCTGCGATTCGGATACGTGAGGCATTGACCGCCATCCCCTGCACACCGGGGATGGTGATGCAGGCGATGCCACCGGCACGCAAGCCCTCGATCTGGCGCCGGTGTCCGCCGGACGTGGTCACGAAGAGACTGTCGAGCTGCGGACCGCCAAAACAAAGGCACTGCGGTTTCTTGACTGGCAGCGGAATCTTATCGACCAAGGCACCATCGGCGTCGTAGCGCATGAGGGCACTGCCGCCCCAGCGCGCGATCCAGAGATGGCCAGTGGCGTCAACAGTCAGCCCCATCGGTGCCCCGGGGTCATCAAGTGCGCCACTCTCGCGGAAAGGCACCCGGTTGGTAAGCGAACCGTCGGACGGATCGTATTCCAAACGCCATGTCATCAGACGGGTGCTGTGGGCATCATTGAAGTAGAAGAAGCGGTTATCGGGGCTGAAACCCATGCCGGCAGGAATGGCAAACACATCGGCCACCAGATTCAAGCGGCCGTTAAGATCAAGGCAGAAGAGCCGTCCGGGATGGTTCATATCGGAACGTGTGGCGCAGAAGACGCGTCCGCAGGGAGCAGCCACGGCACCGGTGAACTCCGTCTTGCGAAAGTCCGCAATGCCCTGAATCACGGTCGAGACAATGCGGCCATCCTGCCAGACGACGATATTGGCCTGATCGCGGAACAGCAGCAGCGAGCCATCGGCCTGCACCGTGATCCCGCCGATCGGCCGGCCATCCTCCAGGCATTTCTCAACCTCTCCCGTCGCGGGATCTAAACTGTATAGGATCCCGCCCTCAAAGTCGCTCCAGTAGAGCCGCTGTTCAGCGGCATGCCAGAGGGGCGCCGTGCCTACAGGTATCGGCAGATCGGCAACCCATTCAATTTTATGCATACTCATTTGCACTCAATCTTTACGTCGGTTGAAAACCAATACGGGCATGGGGTGCCAGGGAGCCTCGGATAGCACTCCTGCACATCCGCCCACGCGTCGTGTGCCGTATCATACCCGATAACCATCCGGTTGACAGCAAAAAAACACGTATTCAGCTAATGCCTACGGCCCCAACCGCTGCCATCCTTCATGTCTTCGCACCCCGCTGCCGCAAATCCAATCTGGCCTTGCCTGTCAACGGCAGGCCTGCTAAACTCGCAGACATGGTAACCAGAGGCCGGTTAGCCGGCAATGGAGCACGGATGGTTCATAAGATTGTATGCTTTGGCGAGGAATACCTGCGCGAGAAGGCGCAGCCTGTGACAGCGATCACGCCCGAAATCCGCCAGCTTGTCGAGGATATGCTCGATACAATGCGGGCCGCACGCGGTGTGGGCTTGGCGGCGGAGCAGATCGGCCGCAGTGAATCCGTCTGCGTGATTGATATACCGGAATCCGCCGAAAAGCCGGAGTGCGTAGAATTCAATGCCGCCATCCCCATGCCGCTGATCATGCTCAACCCCGAGCTTTCCGATCCCCAGGGCAAGCAGCGCGACGAGGAGGGCTGCCTGAGCTTTCCCGACATCTCGGTCCCGCTGACCCGTGCCAACCAGATCACAGCGACCTATACAGATCTCGAGGGGACACGCCACACGATCAAGGCCCAGGGACTACTGGCCCGTGCCATCCAGCACGAGTGCGACCACCTTAACGGCGTGCTGCTGGTGGATAAGATGAGCACCATGCAGCGCATATCGGTGGCCGGACAGTTGCGCCGCCTGCGGCAGAAGAGCTAGCCGGGACGGCTTCGCCCTGCGCTGGCGCGCTTCTGCAGAAGCTTCTGCGGGTGCGTCCCCGGCACTCAACGACAGGCGACGACCGACGACGACAACGGGCTTGTCGGGGATGAGCAAAATATGACGTGCGAAGCACCCCAATCACAAATCACAAATCTAAAATTTCACAAATCCCTGAAGATATGCGCGATGCGCATGAGCGGGCTCTGGCGCATGCGGATGGCGCGCGCGGGGCAGACCTCGTGGCAGCAGCAGCAGCCGATGCAGCGCGAGCCCTCGAGCCTGGGCACCGGTGCGCCCTCCGGCAGTTGCAGTGCCTTCACCGGACACGCCCGCACGCAGCGTCCGCAGCGGATGCAGGCCGTATCGAAACGCGGGCGCACCCAGACCAGCGGCGACACCAGCTTGACCAGCCACCTGGGCAGCAGGCGCGTCGGCGAGGGTGGCGGCAGCTTGATCTTCGGCAACGCAAGCTCCTCGATCGTTGTGCCCACCAGTTGCAGCCGCTCATTGGCACCGGCCTTGAGATCATCCACCAGATAGGGCACGCGGCGCGGCGGAATGCGCAGCGCGCGGCAGAGCGCCAGATCCAGCGCCACGGGATCCATCGAGGCCGCCAGGAAGCCCAGATGCACCGGCGTGCCGGCGGATGGACCATCACCCTCCATGCCCACCACGCCGTCGGCAATCGTAAGCATCGGCGGCAACGTATCGAGCAGCGCCCGCAGGTATTTTCCGAAGATCCCCGGCTGGGGATACTCCTTGTGGCGTTGCGTCTTCTGGTAGCCCGGCAGCGTGCCGTAGAGATTCTTCACGGCGGCCGTCAGTGTGGTGAGATTGTGCGTCTTGACCTTCGGCAGATTGATGATCAACTGCGCATCGAGCACATCGGCCGCCACCTGGTAGGTGTAGGCGCCCCGGGTGACCGTGCGCGCGGTGCGCTGCTCGAAACTGAGCAGCGGCACCCCCATCTCGCGGCAGACGGACTCGATGCCGGTTCGCTCCCAGACCCGCGCCAGTTGCGCCGCGCTGGCGGGGCTGTCGCCGACCGCGACCGAGGCACCGCACCGCAGCAGGCGCTGCAGCACGGCTCGCAGCAGCACGGGATGCGTCGTGACCGCCTCGTCGGGAGTGCGGTCGGTCAGCAGGTTGGGCTTGACCAGCACGGTCGTGCCGGCCGGGACCAGCCGTTCCCACCCGCCCAGATCCTCCAGCAGCCGATCCAGCGCCGCCGGCAAGGCGGCGTCGTAGGCCTTGCAGGCGCGGAAGGCGACCAGAGCGGTCGTTGCGGGGGTCGGATCCATGGTGCGCCTAGCCCGCGGCGATGTTCACCAGACGTCCGGGAACCACGATGACCTTGCGCACCTGCCTGTCCTCGAGATGACGGATCACCTGCGGATCGGCCAGCGCGGCGCGCTCCATGTCTTCGCGCGAGGCGTCGGCCGGAAGCTCGATCCTGCCGCGCACCTTGCCGTTGATCTGCAGCACGACCTCGATCGTGTCGGCCTCCAGAGCCGCCTCGATGACGGCGGGCCAGCCGGCCTTCATCACACCGGCGGGGTTGCCAAGCTCCACCCAGAGCTCCTCGGCCACGTGCGGCGTGAAGGGGGCCAGCATCCGCACCATGTCGCTAAGCGTCTGGCGGAAGACGGCGCGGGCTTGGGGCGTCTCAAGCGCCTCGGCCTTCAGCGCGTCGAGCGCATTCATCAGCTCCATGATCTGGGCGATGGCGGTATTGAAGCGGAAACCGGACTCGATGGCGTCGGTGACGTTCCTGATGGTCTGGTGCAGCTTGCGGTAGAGGTCGCGCTCGGGGCGCGCCATCGCATGCAAGTCGGGTTGTACCGGGGTGTCGCGCAGCATGTCGCGGGACTCCCAGACGCGGCGCCAGAGGCGGCCCAGGAAGCGGTAGGGGCCCTGGATACCGGCATCCTGCCATTCGGCATCCATCTCCGGCGGCCCGATGAAGAGCGTGTAGAGGCGCAAGGTGTCGGCACCGTAGTCGGCGATAAGCTGGTCGGGGCTGACGACGTTGCCCTTGGACTTCGACATCTTGTAGAGCTTGCCGTCCTCGGCCTTCTTGCAGATCATGCCCTGCGTGAAGAGCGCCTCGAAGGGCTCGCTGAAGGGACAGCAGCCGGCATCGTGCAGCACCTTGACGATAAACCGCGAGTAGAGCAGATGCAGCACGGCGTGCTCCACGCCGCCGATATACTGGTCAACCGGCAGCCAGTGCGCGATGTCCCCGGTATCGAAGGGCTGCGTGGTGTCGCGGGGGTTGACGTAGCGCAGGAAGTACCAGCAGGAGCAGAGCCACTGCGCGAGCGTGTCCGTCTCGCGGCGGGCGGGCTTGCCGCACTTTGGACAGGTGGTGTTGACAAAGCCCTCGTGGCGCGCCAGCGGGTTGCCCTGCTCGCTCTGGAACTCGACATCGTCGGGCAGCAGCACCGGCAGTTGGTCTTCCGGAACCGGCACCGCGCCGCACGCGTCGCAGTGGACGATCGGGATCGGGCAGCCCCAGTAGCGCTGACGGCTTACCAGCCAGTCGCGGATGCGGAAGTTGACGGTGAAGTCGGCAAAGCCGCGCTCCTTGCCGTACGCGACGATCTCCGTCAGGGCCTCGCGGTTGGGACGGCCGTCAAACGGTGCCGAGGCGGTCATGGTGCCATCCTCGACATAGGCATCCTCCATGCTTTCGGCCACGAGCGAGCCTTCGGCGTTCTGGATGACGACCTTGACGGGGAGCTGGTAATGGCGGGCAAAGTCGAAGTCGCGCTGGTCGTGGGCCGGCACGGCCATGACCATGCCGGTGCCGTACTCCATCACGACGTAGTTGGTCACCCAGAGCGGCACCTTCTCGTTGTTATAGGGGTTGGTGACGTGGAAGCCGCTGAAGACTCCCTCCTTGAGGGCGTTCTCGGCGGCGCGCTCGGCGGCAGGGATCTTGAGCTGATGATCGATGAAGGCGCGCACCTCCTGCTCGTTGGGCGAGCCGGGCAGGAGCTTCTGCAGCAGCGGATGCTCGGGGGCCACGGCCATGAAGGTGACGCCGTAGATGGTGTCGGGACGCGTCGTGAAGACCGGGCACGGATCGCCGGTTTCACTTAGAGCGAAATCAACCCGTGCGCCCTCGGAGCGGCCGATCCAGTTGGCCTGCATCTGGCGCACCTTCTCGGGCCACTTGGGAATGGTCTCCAGGTCGTCGAGCAGGCGCTGGGCATAGGCGGTGATCTTGAAGAACCACTGTTCGAGATTGCGCTTCTCGACGGGGCGTCCGCAGCGGTCGCAGGTGCCCTCGGCGGTGACCTCCTCGTTGGCGAGGGTGGTGCAGAGCGGGCACCAGTTGACCGGCGCCGCCTTGCGGTAGGCCAGCCCCATCTCGTGCAGCTTGAGGAAGATCCACTGCGTCCAGCGATAGTACTCCGGGTGGCAGGTGGCGATTTCACGCGACCAGTCGTAGCCGACGCCCCACGAGCGGATCTGCTCCTTCATGTGGGCGATATTGCCGATGGTGTGGGTCTTGGGGTGTACACCGCGGGTCTTGGCGGCATTCTCGGCCGGCAGGCCGAAGGCATCCCAGCCCATGGGCGAGAGGACGTTGAAGCCGCGCATCAGCTTGTAGCGCGTCAGCACGTCGCCCATGATGTAGTTGCGGCCGTGGCCGACGTGCATCGAGCCCGACGGATAGGGAAACATCGTCAGGCAGTAGAACTTCTCGCGCGTGGTGTCGTGCGTGTCGCAGCGGAAGGTCTGCTCCTGTTCCCACCAGGCCTGCCACTTCCGCTCGATCTCATGAAACGGGTACTTCTCTTGCATAAGGGTTCTCTTCCTTCCACGCGTCAGGGGCGTGAAAACGTATAAAATACCATACTTGGGCGGCAGGGTTCAACTTTGTTGCGCCACTTTGTTGCGCCGCTTAAACGGCACACTTCATCAATCCGCTTGCTCCTTTGCTTCGACAAAGTCGACAAAGTGACCGACAAAGCTGGATCGAGGCACCACAGGGCGCGCGGACGCGTGTCCCTCCCGGCTACCGCCCCAATGTGGCGCGGACATACCTGTCTGCGCGCGCAGGCAGCGCATGAAACGTGCGGGCAAAGCGAGCGAAATGCGACGCCCTCCCCAGCGGTACATTCGCTTTCCATGCGCCTATTCCTGGCAGACAGGAATGTCTGCCGCACACTAAGCCGGCCTTACCGTTCGCCACTCATGCATGCTCCAGTACACCGCGGAGACCGCGGGCTCCAGGGCGCATGTGAAGCGAACGGAGAGGCCGGAACGCTGGAGACCGCCGCCTGTCCTACGTAGCCTTGGCGAAGTTGTATCCCCGGCGGGACCGTTCTCCACCCCATGCGCTCTCCAGTACACCGCGGAGACCGCGGGCTCCAGGGCGCATCGGAAGCGAACGGAGAGGCCGGAACGCTGGAGCCTAACACCGAGCAGCATCGATGGAATCGATAGAATCGAATGATTCGACAGATTCGTTTCGCTCGATTATCCCGATTCATTCGATTCATTCGACAACGATTATGGATACCTTGCCGGATTCATCGGATTCAACGACGTTGAATCGCGTTTAGCATTGCTCATGACGCCATTATCCGCTAACTTTGCTTCAGAGATTTTTGCACCCCACCTCGTGGCATGGGCGTTCCGCCCATGAAACACGGGCAAGATGCCCGTGCCACGTGTGCCCGACAAGGGGCTTTGCAAGTGCTTTCACATTAAGGAAACCCACATGATCCATCTCGTCGTCACCATCCAGGTCAAGCCCGACTGCCGCGAGGCATTCCTCGATCATTTCACCAGGCTGCGCCCCACGGTGCTGGCGGAGGAGGGCTGCGTGCAGTACCAGCTCTTCGCCGACCTGCCCGGCGGCACCAATCCGCCCGATCCCGACACCTTCACCCTGCTGGAGCAGTGGGAGAGCGAGGCGCACCTGAAGACCCATCTGGCGGCACCGCACATGAAAGCCTACTCGCAGGCCGTCGGCCCGCTGCGCGTTTCGACCACCCTGCGCATCCTGCGCGCGCTACCGTAGCGCGCGGCTCTTTGGAAAGAGGCAGCCGGGGCGATTCGCGTGTATTAGCATGCATTGGCGGATAACCTTGGCGCTCCTGGCGTCTTGGCGGTTCAATACCTGCGTGCGGCTCGCCGGTCACACCGCGTAGCGGCGTGACGGGACGGCTCGCCCTACCCTTCGAGTAGCTGTACCGTGAGCTTTCGCTGGCGCGGCTGTCCACGCTGACGGTACAGACGGTGGTCGGCGCACGAAAAGCCGGAACGCTGGAGCACGCCGTCCCCGGCGGTATCGTTCACCACCCATGCGCTCTCCAATACACCGCGGAGACCGCGGGCTCCATAGCGCATCTGAAGCGAACGGGAGACTGGAGCATTAGCTTGGCGCATAAGGCGACAAAGCGTAGGGACAAAGTGCGGGGACGAAGCGTAGCCGACAAAGCGTGGAGACAAGGTGTGGAGACAAGGTGTGGAGACAAGGCATGGAGACAAGGCATGGGGCAGGCAGCACTGTACGGGCGGCACGCATGCCGCCCCCGCCGCCATGGCGGCGGCAACTGCCTACTGCCTACTGCTACTGCCGCCGCCCCGCAGGGCGGCGGCCCCCCCCTGAACCCTGAACCCCACCCCCTGAACCCTTCAAGCGCCACCAACTATCCGTACACCAACCCTCTATCCGTACTTGTTTTAGAACGGGCGGCGGGGTATTCTCTATCTTTAATGCCTTGAGCGCGCAAAGGATCTTCCCCACATGGATGTTTTGAACCTCGACAACGACTCTGGTAACGGCCGCTTCTTCCGCAGGATCGACTGGATGGCCTTCTGGACGGCCACCCTGGCGGCCTTTGCCGTCTATTTCTTCACCCTCGGCCCCTCGGTGACACTCGAGGACTCGGGCGAACTGGCCGTGGCGGGCGACTATCTGGGCGTGCCGCATCCGCCCGGATATCCCATCTGGACGATGCTCGCCTGGCTCTTCGCACGGGTCTTCAGCTTCGTCACCTTCCGTGGCCAGCCGACACCCGCATGGAGCATTGCCCTGGCCTCGGCCGTCTTTGGCGCCCTTGCCGCCGGATGTACCGCGATGCTGATCACGCGGTCGGCCTCGGACATGCTCCGCGGCACGCGCACCAGGCTGCACAACATCCGGGACAGCCGCGAGGATCTGCTCTGCTGGGCCAGCGGTGTGGCGGGGAGCCTGGTCTTCGCCTTCAGCCCCGTCATGTGGTCGCAGTCCACCATCGTCGAGGTCTATGCGCTGGGTGCCTTCTTCCTGATGCTGGTCATGCTCCTGACCTACCGCTGGATGCGACGTCCCACCGACCGTCTGCTCTGGATGACGGCCTTCGTATTCGGGCTGGGTCTGACAAACTACCAGGTGCTGCTGCTGGCAGCGCTGCCGCTGGTGGTGGTGATCTTCCTGCGCAACATCCCGCTCTTCCGCGATTTCCTGATTACCGCCATACCCTTCATGCTGACGGCGCTGGCGCTCAAGCTAGGCGCCATGCACCCGCAGGCCGGCTTCGGCAAGTACGAGCCGCTGAAGGGAGTGATGAGCCTCCCCAACCATGCCCTCTGCGTTGCCGCAGTCGTGGTGGCACTCCTCACGCTGCTGCTGGCCGGCCTCTGGCCCCGGCTGCATGCCCGTCTCCGCGCTGGGGAGGAGCGAGCGCGGCAACTGGGTCTGGCGCTGGTGGGTGGCGGGTTCGCGCTCGCCTGCCTGCTGCTGCTGGCCGCCAACCTCTTCGCCCGCAAGGCACCGTTGACCAACGAGCTCTCGGCACCCCTGATCGCCCCCGGCACCTATGTGGTGGTGGCGCTGCTGGCACTGGCGGCCATCGGACTAGCGGTCATCGGCGCACGCTTCAACAACGGGCGCTGGGACGACCCCATGCGGTGGGGCACGCTCACCGCTATCGGCGTCGTCACACTTGTGATTCTAGTGGTTGTCGGCAGGGTGGGCACCGCCCCGTGGCAGCAGATGCAGCCCGGACTGACGGTGTTTGCCTGGGCGCCCTATCTGGCGCTGGTCATTTTTGCGCTCCTGCTCATGGCCGCCCTGAGCCTGACCACGCCCAACGGCATCTTCTTCACGGCGGCGGCAGTCGCGGTACAGGCCGCGCATTTCGGCCTGCTGCGCCAAGGCGCGATGCTGGGGCTCACCCACCCCACCACCTGGTGGTTCTGGGTGCCGGTGACGCTGAACTTCATCTTCCTGGGACTGGCGTGGATCGCGCTCCCCAACGGCTTCAGGGTGATCATGACCGTGCTGGCGGCCCAGATCGGCGTCTCCTTCTACATCTACATGCCGATCGTCTCCGACCTGCGCAATCCCCCGATGAACTGGGGCTACCCGCGCACCTGGGAGGGCTTCAAGCACGCCATCACCCGTGGTCAGTACGAGAAGATCGTGCCCACCAACCTCTTCGCGCCGCGCTTCCTGAAGCAGCTCGGCGGCTACTTCACCGACTTGCGCGTGCAGTTCACCCTGCTGCTGGCGCCGCTCGGCTTCCTGCCCTTCGCCGCCTGGCAGTTGAAGCGCCACGAGGGCGGGCGCAAGATCGACATGCCGCGCCTGACGGCAGCCATTGTCGCACTCGTGCTGGCCTGCCTGCTCTGGAGCATCGACTTCTGGATGCCGCCCAGCGCCATCTCCGACGCCTGGGCACTGCGCCTGCGCCTGGTAGCGCTCGTGCTCCTGATCGCCGGCGGCTGGCTGGCGATTACGGCCCGTGTGCATCCGTTGCACGCGGCCATGGCGCTGCTCGCCGGCACGATCCTCTTTGTCATCCTCGGCAACGTGGTGGCCATCGAGAAGGTCTTCGACGACTCGCGTATCGACAAGCTGCTCTTCGGCGGCATACTGCTGCTCGGCTCTGTCGGCGGCATACTGCTAATGCTGGGGCAGCTCGAGAAGGTCGCCCGCCGCGCCTATGAATCCGATGACACTTCCGAACGGCTAACGGTAGGCATGACGCTTCTGGGCGTCCTAGGCTTCGTCCTGGCCTTCCTTTTCAAAGTAGTCCAGGCGGTACTCATCTACCTGCAAGCGTTGATGGAAAAGATACCCGCCGCCACCATCTCCGATGAGTGGGGACGCGTCGTCATCACCTACGCCACGCCCAGCCTGTCGCTAATCGCGCTGGTTCTCACCGTGCTGATCCTCGCCGGCGTCTATTTCGCCTACCGCTACCTGCGCCAGCGTGAAGAGGCCAGATTCTCGCTCGACCACGTCTCGCAGCAGTGGATCATCGCCACCGTAATGGCCTTCCTCGTTATGAGCGTGCTCCTCATCGTCCTCGCCAATCCCAAGGGCGACCTGCAGGACTCCTTTATCCAGAAGGTCAAGTTCATCTCCTCGCACGGCCTCTTTGCCCTCTGGATCGGCTACGGACTTATCTTCGTTCTGGCCGCGCTCGACACACTGACGTCCTGGCTCGCGAACCGCGCCCAGAACGCTACAACCGCACACGACCTCAACGCAGTCAAACCCGCCCGCTCCACACAGCTCATCAGGCTGGCCAGGGGCGGCACGGTCGTTGTGGCGCTGGCCCTGCCGCTGATCCCCATCCACCAGAACTACACCAACGAGCGTCTGGTCTTTGAGTTCGGTGGCGCCGAGCAGAACGGACACGACTACGGCTGGCAGTTCGGCAACTACCAGCTTCGCGGCTGCGAGGCGATCAACGAGGAGCTCGAGGCCGACGAGGAGCCCCTCCCCAACCCCACCTATCCGCCGGAAATGGGCACCAATGCCGTCTTCTTCGGCGGCACGGATCCCGGACGTTTCGTGCCGACCTACATGATCTACTCGGCCCATGTGCGCGAGGATGTCTTCCTCATCACGCAGAATGCGCTGGCCGACAACACCTACATGAGCGTCATGCGCGATCTCTACGGCAACCAGATCTGGATTCCGACCCCTGAGGAGAGCGCCTCCGCCTTCCAGATCTACGTCGAGGAGGTGCAGAGCGGCAAGCGCCCCAAGAACGCCGACCTCGTCATCGAGAACGGCCGCGTGCAGGTCAGCGGCGCCCTCGGCGTCATGGAAATCAACGGCATCCTCTGCGAGATGATCTTCAAGTACAACAAGGCGCTTCACCCCTTCTACATCGAGGAGAGCTACGTCATCCCGTGGATGTACCCCTACCTGACCCCGCACGGCCTGATCATGAAGATCAACAACGAGCACACCCCGCTCACGACGCGCAACGTGCAGGACGACCTCGACTTCTGGGACTGGTACGTGCGGCGCCTCACACGCGACGAACGCTACCGCCGCGACATCGTGGCACTCAAGTCCTTCTCCAAGCTGCGCAG
>Ga0123332_1004389_pt1 | contig 12420 bp, 12 predicted proteins | sample BioC12SIPDNA_4_FD_89958 | JGI IMG/M metagenome (GOLD analysis project Ga0123332, IMG submission 89958) | Anaerobic biogas reactor microbial communites from Washington, USA - Biogas_R2_A C12 SIP DNA | ecosystem: Engineered > Bioreactor > Anaerobic > Unclassified | place: Washington, USA...
CGCGGCAGGCGGGGCGGGCGCCGCAGGCGCAGGCGTCGCCGGCTCGGAGGTCTTGGGCGCAGGTGCGGCCGGCTCGGACGCGGCAGGCCGCGGCTGGGCAGGTGCGGCCGCAGTCGCGTCGGACGCCGGCTTGGGCGCCTCGGTCTCGGCCGCAGCGGCAGTCTTGCGGGGCGCGCGGGCGGCAGTCTTGCGCACGCGCTTGGTGGCGGTGCCGCCGTCGTCGGGGGTGTTGTCGGACAAGTGCGAGATCCTCGCTAGCTGCGAGCGCCCTGGAACGGGCGGGAAGGAAAGAAACGGGAAGCGTTGCAGACGGGGTGCGGCGCGATGGTCCACGCCGGATGCGCCAAACCTAACACCGGGCGCGGGCCACGGCAAGCGGCCCCGCGGCGCCGTTCAGGGGCCGCGGAGGGTCCGCTCGGCCCCGCCGGACGGCCTGCCCGCCTACAGGGCCTTTTCGATCACCTGCGCCAGCTGGGACTTGCCCACGGCGCCGATCTGGGTGGCCTGGACCTGGCCGTCCTTGAACAGCAGCAGCATCGGGATCGAGCGCACGTGGTAGCGCATCGCGGTGGCGCGGTTCTCGTCGACGTTGACCTTGGCGATCTTCACCCGCCCGGCGTACTCGTCGGCCAGCTCGTCCAGGGCAGGCGCGATCATCTTGCACGGCCCGCACCACGGCGCCCAGAAGTCGACCAGCACCGGCTCGGCGGACTGCAGCACGGTGGCATCGAAATCGGCGTCGGTGGCGTGGATGACGTGTTCGCTCACGGAAGGGCTCCTGGAAGGGATGGGGGCGGCCGGTCGGGCGGCCGCGGGATGGATGGTAAACTTGGGCGATTCGCGGCCCAACTCAAGGGCCACCCGTCCGGGAGCCCCGGGGCGCCCCACGCGTCCCTGGCTGGTCCGCGAGCCCCCGGGAGCGCGCCTTCGCGGCGCCGTCCCGATTCCAAGGCAGTCTGCGATGCGGGCGCCGCCCACGCAAGCTCCAGAGCGCGTCATGCAGCCCGAAGCACTTCCCAGCCCGTTTGGGTCGCCGCGAAGCGGCGCCAGGTCCCGCAGCGCGGCGACCCAAGCGGACCGGGAGCTGCTTCCAGGCACGTGGCGGCAGCGGGAGCCGCACCCAAGATCCCATCCATGAGCGACAAGCCACTTACCGACGTCACCTTCTCCAGCTTCGAACTGCACCCGGCCCTGCTGGCCGGCCTGGAGGCGGCAGGATTCACCCGCTGCACCCCCATCCAGGCGCTGACCCTGCCGATCACCCTGGCCGGGCGCGACGTCGCCGGCCAGGCCCAGACCGGCACCGGCAAGACCCTGGCCTTCCTCGTCACCGTCATCAACCGCCTGCTGACCAGGCCGGCGCTGGCCGAGCGCAAGCCGGAGGATCCGCGCGCGCTGATCCTGGCCCCGACCCGCGAACTGGCGATCCAGATCCACAAGGACGCGGTGAAGTTCGCCTCCGACCTGGGCCTGAAGTTCGCCCTCGTCTACGGCGGCGTGGACTACGACAAGCAGCGCGCCCAGCTGCAGGCCGGCGCCGACGTCATCATCGCCACCCCCGGCCGCCTGATCGACTACGTCAAGCAGCACAAGGTGGTGAGCCTGCACGCGTGCGAGGTGTGCGTGCTCGACGAGGCCGACCGCATGTTCGACCTCGGCTTCATCAAGGACATCCGCTTCCTGCTGCGGCGCATGCCGATCCGCACCGAGCGCCAGACCCTGCTGTTCAGCGCCACCCTGAGCCACCGTGTGCTCGAGCTGGCCTACGAGCACATGAACGAGCCTGAGAAGGTGGTGGTGGAGGCCGAGACGGTCACCGCCGCGCGCGTGCGCCAGAAGCTGTATTACCCGGCCGACGAGGAGAAGCTGCCGCTGCTGCTGGGCCTGCTCTCGCGCAGCGAGGGCGCCCGCACCATGGTGTTCGTCAACACCAAGGTGTACGTGGAGCGGGTGGCGCGCGCACTGGAGAAGGCCGGCTACCGGGTCGGCGTGCTCTCGGGCGACGTGCCGCAGAAGAAGCGCGAGTCGCTGCTGCGCAAGTTCCAGGCCGGGCAGCTCGAGATCCTGGTCGCCACCGACGTGGCCGCGCGCGGCCTGCACATCGAGGGCGTCAGCCACGTCTACAACTACGACCTGCCGTTCGACGCCGAGGACTACGTGCACCGCATCGGCCGCACCGCGCGCCTGGGCGCCGAGGGCGACGCGATCAGCTTCGCCTGCGAGCGCTACGCGATCGGCCTGCCCGACATCGAGGCCTACATCGGGCAGAAGATCCCGTCCGAGCCGGTCACGCCGGACCTGCTGGTGCCGGTCCCGCGCCAGCCGCGCGCGGCGGTGCCCGCCGGCGACGACGACGGCGACAGCATCGGCGAGATCTACCGCGAGGTGCGCGAGGCGCGCGCGGCCGAGGACGCCAAGCGTGGCGGTGGCCGCGGCCCGCGCGGCGCCGGCAGCCGCGGCCAGCGCCCGGACGGCGACGGCGAGCGGCCGCGCAAGCGGCGCACGCGCAAGCCCAGGCCCGATGCCGTACCCGCGGCGGCGGCCGCCGCCGATGCGCCGCCATCCAGCGACGCCGCCACGCCCGCGGCGCCGGCGCCCGTGATCGACGCCGCCGGCGCGGTGGCCGCGGCGATGCCCGACGAGTCGCGCCCGCCGCGCAAGCGCCGCCGCCGCCGCCGCGGAAAGCGCATCGACGGGGCCGAGGCCGCGGCCCATGGCAGTGGCCAGACGCGCGAAGGCAAGCCCGCGCCGGAACGCGAGCGCGCGCGCCAGAAGCCGGCGCCGCAGCGGCCGGCCGAGGCGCCGGCCGGCCGCGCGCCTTCGCTGCTCTCGCGCATCGGCGCACGCCTGCGCAAGCTGGTGACGCGCGCGCCGCAGGGCCAGCACTAGCGGGGAACGCGTGCCGGCGCGGGCATCGCCGGCACCGCCGTCCGCCGCGGAAACTCGGCACCGCGCCCCGGTCCGGCGAAGGCCAGTTCTGCGATACTCCCGGCCATGGCCGTCCTGCGCTTCGACCACGTCAGCAAGCAGTACCCGGGTGGGCGAGCGGCGCTGTCCGAAGTCAGCTTCGAGGTAGCGGCCGGCGAGATGCTGTTCCTTACCGGGCATTCGGGCGCCGGCAAGAGCACCCTGCTCAAGCTGATCCACCTGGCCGAGCGCCCGAGTCGCGGCACGGTGCTGTTCAACGACCGCAACCTGCTCAAGGTGCGCGGCCGGCGCGTGGCCCTGCACCGGCGCGAGGTCGGCGTGGTGTTCCAGGACCACTGCCTGCTCACCGACCGCAGCGTGTTCGACAACGTCGCCCTGCCGCTGGTGCTGCGCGGCCTGCGCCGCGGCGAGATCGGCCGGCGGGTGCGGGGCGTGCTCGAGCGCCTGGGCCTGGGCGACCGCGAGCGCGCGCTGCCGGCGCAGCTCTCGGCCGGCGAGCAGCAGCGCGTGGGCATTGCCCGCGCGCTGGTGGGCGAGCCGCGCCTGCTGGTGGCCGACGAGCCGACCGGCAACCTCGACCCGACCCTGGCCGCGGAGATCATGTCGCTGTTCGCATCGCTCCCCGAGCGCGGCACCAGCGTGCTGGTGGCCAGCCACGACCTGGGGCTGGTCCGGCGCATGCGCAAGCGGGTGCTGGTGCTCGACCAGGGCCGCCTGGTCGACGATATCGCGCCGGAGGAACTGGCCGATGGCTGACCCGCGCGCCGCCGCGCCGCTGCGCCCGCCGTCGCCGGTGCGCACCTGGTTCGACCACCACGGCTACAGCCTGGTGGCCAGCCTGGGGCGCGTGTTCGAACGGCCGTGGGCGGCGCTGCTGACGATGGCGGTGATGGCGCTGTCGCTGGCGTTGCCGCTCGGATTGGCGCTGGTGCTCGGCAACCTCGAGCGCCTGGCCGGCAACGTCGAGCGTTCGCGCGAGATCACCGTGTTCCTGCGGCAGGACGTCGAGGATGCCCGCGCCGTGGCGCTGGCCGGCGAGCTGGAGGCCAACGCGGCCGTGGCCGCGGTGCGCCACGTGACGCCGGCGCAGGGGCTGGAGTCGCTGCGCGTGGATCCGTCGCTGGCCGGCGTGATCGACGCGGTCGGCGACGACAACCCGCTGCCGCACGCGCTGGTGGTGGCGCCCGCGGGGGACGAACTGGCCCTGGCCGGCTGGCTGCGCGAGCTGCCCGAGGCCGACCTGGTGCAGCACGACGCGCAATGGCGCCAGCGCTTGGACACCTGGCTGCGGTTCGGCACCCGCGTGGCCTGGGTGCTGGCAGCGCTGTTCGGCCTCGGCGTGCTGCTGGTGGTCGGCAACACGGTGCGCCTGGACATCCAGTCGCGGCGCGGCGAGATCGGCGTGCTGCAGCTGCTCGGCGCCACCGACGGCTTCATCCGCCGGCCCTTCCTCTACCTGGGGGCGTGGTACGGTCTGGGCGCCGGCGGGCTCGCGGCGGCGCTGCTGGCGGTGGCCGGCGCGGCGCTGGCCGGCCCGCTCGCGGAACTGGCCGCCAGCTACGGCAGCCGCTTCGCGCTCACCGGCATCGACCTGCAGTGGACGCTCTCGGTCCTGGCCGGGGCGACCGCGCTGGGCTGGCTTGGCGCCGGCCTGGTGACCGGGCACTTCCTGCGCCAGACGCGCCCATCCGGGACCTGACCAGCATGATCTCGCACGACCTGCGCCATCTGGACACCGACAACCCCTGCGTGCTGGTGGTCGACGGCTCCAAGCTGGTGCGCAAGCTGATCCACGCGGTGCTGCAGAAGGAGCTGCCCGGCGTGCGCGTGGCCGAGGCCGGCAGCGTGGCCGAGGCCAACGCGGCGCTCGCCGCCGGTCCGGTGGACCTGGTGACCACCGCGCTGGTGCTGCCCGACGGCGACGGCCTGCAGGTGGCGCGCGCGGTGCGCGAGGCCGGCGGCCAGCGCTACGTGCCGGTGATCGTGATCTCCGGCGACGTGCAGTCGCACCTGGAGGACCGCCGCTTCACCGAGGACGTCACCGACTACTTCGACAAGGGCCTGGGCCACAACGCGCTGGCCGCGTTCATCCGCGGCTACGTGCAGCCCGAGCCGATCCCCGACGCGCACGTGCTCTACATCGAGGACAGCCGCACGGTGGCGGTGGCGATCCGGCGCATGCTCGAGTCGCACCAGATGCGCGTCACCCACGTCACCAACGCCGAGGACGCGATCGCCTACCTCGAGGCCTACGTGGGCACCGAGGCCGCGCCGGGCGCGGACCTGGTGCTGACCGACCTCTACCTCAAGGGCGAGCTCGACGGCCGCGACGTGCTCGACCGGATCCGCAACGCCATGGGCTACGGCAAGCGCCGGCTGCCGGTGCTGGTGATGACCGGCGACGACAACCGCGACAACCAGGCCGCGCTGCTGCGCGAGGGCGCCAACGACCTGGTGCTCAAGCCGATCGAGGAGCGCCTGCTCGCGACCAAGGCGCTGTTCCAGCTGCGGCTCTCGCGGCTGCCGGACCACACCCTGCAGCAGGCATGAGCGACGGCCTGCGCCTGGAGCCTTCGTGGAAGGCGCGCGTGGGCGGGTGGTTCGCGCGCGAGGACATGCGCGCGCTGTCGGCGTTCCTGCGCGAGCGCAAGGCCGCGGGCGTGCGGGTCTATCCGCCGGGGCGCCAGATCTTCGCCGCGTTCGACGCCACCCCGTTCGACGCGGTGAAGGTGGTGGTCCTGGGCCAGGATCCCTACCACGGACCCGGCCAGGCGCACGGCCTGTGCTTTTCGGTGGCGCCGGGCGTGCCGGTGCCGCCGTCGCTGCAGAACATGTACAAGGAGCTCGAGCGCGACCTCGGCATCGCGCCGCCCGACCACGGCTGGCTGCTGCCGTGGGCGCGCCGCGGCGTGCTGCTGCTCAACGCGGTGCTCACCGTCGAGGACGGCCGTCCCGGCGCGCACCAGGGCCGCGGCTGGGAAGGCTTCACCGACCACGTGGTGGAGGTGCTCAATCGCGAGCGCGAGGGCCTGGTGTTCATGCTCTGGGGCAGCTACGCGCAGAAGAAGGGCGCGATCGTGGACACGCGCCGGCACTGCGTGCTGCGCACCACCCATCCCTCGCCGCTGTCGGCGCACCGCGGGTTCCTGGGCTGCGGGCACTTCTCCAAGGCCAACCGTTACCTCGCCTCGCGTGGGCTGGCGCCAATCGACTGGTCGCTGCCGCGCAGGGCGGAACTCGACGCGTGGGACGCGGAGGCGGGCGCGGGTCGCGGCTGAAGCCGCTCCTACAGCGGGACCGCTTGTAGGAGCGGCTTCAGCCGCGACCCCGATGACGACCGGTGGCACGAACGGGACGCCCGGGCCCGTTCGCGCGCCATCGTCCCGGCATCGGATCGGCGGCCGCCTTCCGTTCGGGCCGAACCGGAAACCCCGGAGGACACTCCTTGCCTCAGAACCAGATCCGCACCCCCGCCACGACGCGCGTCTCCCGCGCATGTCCGCCTACGGTCTCGCGTGCCCGCGCCGTGGCCCCGAACGCGCGCTCGTGCACCACGCCGACATAGGGCGCGAAGCGGCGGGTCACCTCGTAGCGCAGGCGCAGGCCCGCCTCGGCCGTCGACAGGCCGCGGCCGGTGCCGCGGGCCGGGTCGTTACGCGCGTCGAGTTCCAGTTCCAGCGAAGGCTGCAGCACCAGGCGGTTGGTGAAGCGCAGGTCGTACTCGGCTTCCAGCTCCGCGGACAGGCCGCCCGCGCCCAGGTAGGCGGTGGCCGAGACCTCGAACATGTACGGGGCGAGGCCCCGCACGCCGAGCGCGGCGCGCGTGCGCGGCTCGCCGGGACGGATGTCGTGGCGCATGCCGGCGAACACGTCCCACCAGCGCGCGACGGCGCGCGAGGCCTGCAGCTCGACGTGCGATGCGGTGGTGCGTCCGCCGGCGCGTTCGCCGCCGCCGCGCAGCCACAGGCGGTGGATGTCGCCACCGGTCGAAGCACTGGCGTCCCACGCGGCGCCGTGCTGGCCGTCGTCCTCCCAGCCCTCCAGGCGGTGCAGGGTCACCCGCGTGTAGCGCGCGGGCGCATGCACCATGCCCGCGTGCGCGAGCACGGGGAAGGCGGCCGCGCGGTCGGCGCCGGTGACCGGCGGGACCGGCTCGCGCGGCATCGCCGGCGCGGGCGCGCAGTGGCCCATCGCGGCGTGCTCCGGCGTGCAGCCGGCCGGTGCGGGTGCGGGCGTGCAATGCCCCATCGCCGCGTGCCCGGGGCTGCAGGGCGCCGGGGGCGTCGGCGTCGCGGGCGGCGTGCAGTGCCCCATTGCAGCATGATCAGGGCTGCAGGCAGGCGACGCCGGCGGATCCACTCGCGTGGGCGTGCAGTGGCCCATCGCGGCGTGCTCAGGCGAACACGTGGTGGCCGTGCGTGGGTCCGCGGCGGGCGGCGGCGTCGCGTCGTGCGGCGGGTGCTGCGGCGGCGCGGCATGGACGGAATGCCGGGCGGTGGCCTGCCCGGCGACGCCCAGCAGCAGCGTGACGGCGATGGCATGGGCGAAGCGCTTCATGCGCGTTCCTCCACGCGCACCTCGCGCATCATGCCCGCCTCCATGTGGTAGAGCAGGTGGCAGTGGTAGGCCCAGCGGCCGAGCGCGTCGGCGCGCACGCGGTAGCTGCGGCGCGTGCCCGGCGGCATGTCCACGGTGTGCTTGCGCACCATGAAGGCGCCGTTCGCGTCCTCCAGGTCGCTCCACAGGCCGTGCAGGTGGATCGGGTGCTGCATCATCGTGTCGTTGACCAGCACGATTCGCATGCGCTCGCCGTAGTTGAGCCGCAGCGGCTCGGCGCTGGCGAAGGGAATGCCGTCGAACGACCAGGCGAACTTCTCCATGTGCCCGGTCAGGTGCAGCTCCACCGTGCGGCCGGGCTCGCGGCCGTCGGGGTCGTCGAACAGGCTGCGCAGGTCGGCGTAGGCGAGCACGCGGCGGCCGTTGCCGCGCAGGCCGATGCCCGGGTCGTCCAGGCGCGGCGCGGGGGCCATGGTCTGCATGTCGACCAGCGGATTGCCGGCTTCGCTGGCCGGGTGCGATTGCATGCCGTGGCCGGCGTGCGCGCCGTGCCCCGCGCCATGCGACATGGCCGCGCCGCAGGCGCCTTCGGCCATGTGTGCGCCGCATGCGCCCTCGGCCGGCGCACCGTGGCCGCCGTGTCCCATGTCCTGCATCGTCAGCAGCGGGCGCGGATCGACCGCGGGCACCGGCGCCTCCAGCCCTGCGCGCACGGCGAGCGTGCCGCGCGCGTGGCCGGTGCGCCCCAGGTCCTGGGCGAAGATGGTGTAGGCGTCCTGGCCGGACGGCTGGACGATCACGTCGTAGGTCTCGGCGGTGGCGATGCGCAGTTCGTCGACGCTGACCGGGTGCACGTACTGGCCGTCGGCGGCCACCACGGTCATCTTCAGCCCCGGGATGCGCAGGTCGAAGTGGGTCATCGCCGAGGCGTTGATCAGGCGCAGCAGCACCTTCTCGCCCGGGCGGAACTGGCCGGTCCAGTTGCCCGCCGGCGACCGGCCGTTCACCAGGTAGGTGTAGGTGTGGCCGTTGACGTCGGACAGGTCGCTCGGCGTCATCCGCATCCGGCCCCAGGCCGCGCGGTCGGCGAGCGTGGCGCGCAGTCCGTGCTCGCGCGCGTCGCGCAGGAAGTCGCCGACGGTGGGCTTGTACCAGTTGTCGTGGTGCGGCGCCTTCTTCAGGCGCCGGAACAGCGCGGCCGGGTCGAGGTCGGTCCAGTCCGAGAGCAGCACCACGTGCTCGCGGTCCCAGTGGTAGGGCGGCGGTTCGCGCGGGTCGACGACGATCGCGCCGTACAGGCCCGCCTGCTCCTGGAACAGCGAATGGCTGTGGTACCAGTAGGTGCCGGCCTGGCGCAGCGTGAAGCGGTACAGGTACGACTCGCCCGGCAGGATGCCGTCGAAGCTCATGCCCGGCACGCCGTCCATGTTGGCCGGCAACAGGATGCCGTGCCAGTGGATCGAGGTCGGCACGTCGCGCAGGCGGTTGCGTACGCGCAGGGTCACCGTGTCGCCCTCGCGCCAGCGCAGCACCGGTGCGGGCAGGCGGCCGTTGACGGTGATCGCCGGGCGCGGCCGTCCGGTGATGTCGACGATCGAGGCGCCGATGTCGAGCTGGAATTCGCGCCCGGACAGGACGCCGGGCGATGCGGCTTCACCGGCGTCGCGCGCGTGTGCAGGCAGGCGCGCGGTGCCCGCGGCGAGGGCGGCGGTGCCCAGGCACAGGCCCTGGACGAAGCGGCGGCGGCCGGACGACGGCGGCGCCGACGGCAATTGCAGCGGGTGGTGCATGGCGGACTCCGCGGCGCGCGTGCGCGCCGGCTGGCAGGGAGGTCGGCGCGCGGATGCCGCGCGCGATCAGGTGGCCCGCAGGCGCCGCTCAGCCGATGGGAGGACGCAGGGGCGGCCCGGCGTGCACCGGACCACGCTGCGACTGGCCGGTCGCCGCGGGGAGCGGGGCCTGCACGGTCGCGGGCAATGCAGGCGGAGCCGGGAGCATGGCCACGCCGTGCTGCAGGCACAGCTCCAGACAGCGCTCGAGGCAGTCCCCGTCCGGTGCGGCCGGCGCCTCGCGCTCCAGCATGGCCGCGTCGTGGCAGCCGTGCCCGGCCTGCGCCTCCACGGACGCCGGCCGCGGCGCGTCGACCGCCACGCGCGCCAGCGCCAGGTGCGTGCCGGCGACCGCCGGGCCGAGCGTGTCGACCAGCAGGCACAGGCACAGCAGCAGGCGCAGGAAGGAGGCGGTCACCGGCGGCGGGGGGCAGGGCGTACGGCGAGGATAGCGCGACGCGCCGCGACCGTCCCGGCCGCGGCGGCCCGGTTCAGCCGATGCCCAGCGGCCGTTCCTTGCGTTCGGCCAGCCGCTTCTCGAGGTAGTGGATGTTCTGGCCGCCGGCCTGGAAGCCGCCGTCGGCCATGATCCGCTGGTGCAGCGGGATGTTGGTGCGGATGCCGTCGATCACCATCTCCGACAGCGCCACCCGCATGCGCGCGATCGCCTGCTCGCGGTCGGCGCCGTGCACGATCAGCTTGCCGATCATCGAATCGTAGTTCGGCGGCACCGTGTAGCCCTCGTAGATGTGCGAGTCCACGCGCACGCCCGGGCCGCCCGGGGCGTGGAAGTGCTGGATCAGGCCCGGCGAGGGCAGGAAGGTCTCCGGGTCCTCGGCGTTGATGCGGCACTCGATCGCGTGCCCGCGCAGGACCACGTCCTCCTGCCGGATCGACAGCTTCTGCCCGGACGCGATCCGGAGCTGCTCGCGGATCAGGTCGATGCCGGTGACCATCTCGGTGACCGGGTGCTCGACCTGGATGCGGGTGTTCATCTCGATGAAGTAGAAGCGCCCGTTCTCGTACAGGAACTCGAACGTGCCCGCACCGCGGTAGCCGATGCGCAGGCAGGCCTCGACGCACACCCGGCCGATCTCCTCGCGCTGCTCGGGCGTGATGCCCGGCGCCGGCGCTTCCTCCACCACCTTCTGGTGGCGGCGCTGCATCGAGCAGTCGCGCTCGCCCAGGTGGATGGCGTTGCCCTGGCCGTCGGCGAGCACCTGGATCTCCACGTGGCGCGGGTTCTCCAGGAACTTCTCCATGTAGACCATGTCGTTTCCGAACGCGGCCTTGGCTTCCTGCTTGGTGGTGGCGATCGCGTTCGCCAGCGCCGCCTCGGTGTGGACCACGCGCATGCCGCGCCCGCCGCCGCCGCCGGCGGCCTTGACGATCACCGGGTAGCCGATCTCGCGCGCCAACTTGGCGTTGGTGGCGGCGTCGTCACCCAGCGGTCCGTCGGAGCCGGGCACGCACGGCACGCCGGCCTCCTTCATGGCCCGGATCGCCTCCACCTTGTCGCCCATCAGGCGGATGGTGTCGGCCTTGGGGCCGATGAAGATGAAGCCGGACTGCTCCACGCGCTCGGCGAAGTCGGCGCTTTCGGCCAGGAACCCGTAGCCCGGGTGGATGGCCTGGGCATCGGTGACCTCGGCCGCGGCGATGATCGCCGGCATGTCCAGGTAGCTGCGGTTGGAGGGCGCCGGGCCGATGCACACCGACTCGTCGGCCATGGCCACGTGCTTGAGGTTGCGGTCCACCGTGGAGTGCACGGCGACGGTGCGGATGCCCAGGGCGTGGCACGCGCGCAGGATGCGCAGCGCGATTTCGCCGCGGTTGGCGATGACGACTTTATCCAGCATCGCCCGGCCTCAGCCGATCACGAACAGCGGCTGGTCGAATTCAACCGGCTGCCCGTTCTCGCACAGGATCGCGACCACGGTGCCCGCCTGGTCGGCCTCGATGGGGTTGAACATCTTCATCGCCTCGACGATGCCCAGGGTGTCGCCCACGTTGACCGCCTGGCCGATGGTCACGAACGGCGGCTTGTCCGGCGCCGGCGCCGAGTAGTAGGTGCCGACCATCGGCGAGGCCACCACGTGGCCCGGGGGCAGTTCGGGGCCGGCGGGCTCGGCCGCCTCGGCCGGCGCGCGGCCGCCCGTGGCCGCCTGCACCGGGGACTGCATGGGCATCACCTGCTCCGGACGCTGGGCCGCGACCGGGACCGGCGCCGCGGCCGGGGCCGCGCTGGCGGAAGGCGTGCGCGAGAGCCGCACGGATTCCTCGCCCTCCTTGATCTCGATCTCGGACAGGTTGGACTCCTCGAGCAGGTCGATGAGCTTCTTGATCTTGCGAAGGTCCATGGTGGCCTCGTGCTGTGTTCGCTGGAAAGAAAATGGGTTCAGGCGCCGGTGGCGCCAAGCCGGTCGAGCGCCGCGGTGAGCGCCAGCTCGTAGCTGGCCGGGCCGAAGCCGCAGACGACGCCCACGGCCAGGTCGCTGAAATAGCTGGTGCGGCGGAAGGGTTCGCGCGCGTGCGGATTGGACAGGTGCACCTCAATGAAAGGGATCGCGACCGCCGCCAGCGCATCCCGGAGCGCCACCGAAGTATGGGTGAAAGCGGCCGGGTTGATGAGGATGAAGTCCGTGCCGTCCCGCGCCGCCGCCTGGACGCGCTCGACCAGCGCGTGCTCGGCGTTGGCCTGGAAGCTCTCCAGCGCGTGACCGGCCGCGGCCGCCCGCTGCTGCAGGCTGGCGTCGATCTGCGCCAGCGTCATGCGCCCGTAGATCTCCGGCTCGCGCTCGCCGAGCAGGTTGAGGTTGGGGCCGTGCAGGAGCAGGAGTCTTGCCATGGGGACCGCATCAAAAATCAGTCGCGCAGTCTGGGGCAAAGCGGATATTGCTGTCCAGTTCGCCGATATTCACGGATTTTAAGCGGTTGTTTGAGTTTCGCCGGCGGCGCGCTCAGTGGCGCGCCCAGCCGTCGATCTCGCCGTGCTCGAACGGACCGATGCGCTGCTTCAGCACCACCCCGTCCGCGGACACGAGCACGGAGTAGGGGAGGACGCCGCGCGGATTGCCCAGGCGCACGCCGGCGTCGGCGCGCCCCG
>Ga0123332_1004390_pt1 | contig 12407 bp, 10 predicted proteins | sample BioC12SIPDNA_4_FD_89958 | JGI IMG/M metagenome (GOLD analysis project Ga0123332, IMG submission 89958) | Anaerobic biogas reactor microbial communites from Washington, USA - Biogas_R2_A C12 SIP DNA | ecosystem: Engineered > Bioreactor > Anaerobic > Unclassified | place: Washington, USA...
CCGGTCCCCCTGGACCTGCTCCGCCGGCTCAGGGAGCTCCTGCCGGGAGCGGCGACGCACACGCCATACGGCATGACCGAGGCGCTGCCGGTCGCCACCCTCGACCCCCTGACCCTGGACGCGGCCGACCCCGCGGACCGCGACCGGGGCGTCTGCGTCGGCGCACCGCTGACCGGGGTCACCGTGCGCGTCGCGGCCCTGCGGCCGGATGGGAGCACGGCGGACGACCTGACGAGCGACGCCGGCGTGACCGGCGAGATCGTCGTGCGCGCGCCACACGTGAAGGACCGCTACGACCGGCTGTGGGCCACCCAGCGCGCCAGCGCCCGCCCGGCCGGCTGGCACCGCACCGGCGACGTCGGGCACCTGGACGACCGCGGCCGGCTGTGGGTCGAGGGGCGGCTGGCGCACGTCCTCACCACCCCCGACGGCCCCCTTCCCCCGTATGCCGTGGAACAGGCCATCGAGTCCGTCCCCGGCGTGCGTCGGGCGGCGCTGGTCGGGGTCGGCCCCGTCGGGACGCAGCAGGTCGTGGCAGTTGTCGTGCCGCAGGGCGCGCGGCCGGACCGGCACCTGGCTCGTCAGGACACCTCCGTGCCCCCGGACATCGCGCGGCAGGTGCGGGCCGCGGCCGGGGTCCCCGTGGCCGCCGTTCTGCGCCGCGACTGGCTGCCCGTGGACATCCGGCACGCCGCCAAGGTCGACCGCACCGAGCTGGCCCGCTGGGCGACGACCCTGCTGCACGGCCGGGACGCGGCGCGGGAGGCCTACCAGCACCACCCGAAGGCGCCGAGCCGGCGGAGCCGCTGATGCGCGTCCTCGTCACCGGGGCCAGCGGGATGCTGGGCCGCGCCGTCGCCGACACCCTCGCCGCCCGCGGGGACACGGTGACCGTGCTGCAGCGAAGGCCCTCCGGCGTCCCCTACCGCGAGGTGCTCGGGGACGTCGCCGACCCCGCCGCGGTGTCCGAGGCCGTGGCCGGGCAGGACGCCGTGGTCCACCTGGCCGCGAAGGTCGACGTCGTCGGGCCGTGGGAGGACTACCGCCGCACCAACATCGACGGCACCCGGACCCTGGTCGAAGCCGCGCGCGCCGGGAGCGTGACCCGCTTCGTGCAGGTGTCCTCCCCGTCCGTGGCGCACGCGGGCAGCTCGCTGGCCGGGGTCGGTGCCGGTCCGGCCGACCCGGAGCGCGCCCGCGGCAACTACGCCCGCAGCAAGGCCGCCGCCGAGCTGATCGCGCTGGGCACCGACGGGGACGAGCTCACAGTGACCGCGGTCCGCCCGCACCTGGTGTGGGGCCCGGGCGACACCCAGCTGATCGGCCGGATCCTGGAGCGCGCCCGGTCCGGGCGGCTCCCGGTGCTCGGCCGGGGCACCAGCCTGGTCGACACCACCTATGTCACCAACGCCGCCGACGCCATCGTGGCGGCCCTGGACCGCGCCGACGTCGCGCGCGGCCAGGCGCTCGTCGTGACCAACGGGGAGCCCCGACCCATCGGAGAGCTGATCGCCGACATCTGCCGGGCGGGCGGTGCCCCGCCCCCGCGGCTGCGGATCCCCGCGCGGCTGGCCTGGGCCGCCGGCGCGGCCGTCGAGGGGGCGATGGCGGTCTCCGCGTCGGTGCCCGGTCTGCCGGAGATCACCGAGCCGCCGCTGACCCGTTTCCTGGCCGAGCAGCTGTCGACCGCCCACTGGTTCGACCAGCGGCACACCCGCGAGGTGCTGGACTGGACGCCGGCGGTCAGCCTGGACGAGGGTCTCCGAATCCTGGCTGCGGCACACTCCGCGGACGGTTAGCGTTGTCCCTGACGTAGGGCGTCGTCCGCGACGCCGTCGGCAGACAGGTCCGTGGTGCGGTGACAGGCGCCCCGGACACGGTGACAGGCGCCGCAGGGCGCGAGGAGCAGGGGTCGAGGGAGCATGAGCAGGGCATCACGGGCGCGCCGGGTGGCCGCCGCGGCGGCCTACGGCGGCGGAGGCATGGCCGCCGCGGGTCTGGCGGGGCTGGCGCTGTTGCGTGCCGAGGTGCTCATCGCCAAGCGAATCATCGGCGAGGGCGCGGGGACGCCCCCGCCAGCGGACGGCACCTACGGCGCGGGCTTCGGGGAGGCCCGCCGGATCCTCATGCTCGGCGACAGCACCGCCGCCGGAGTCGGGGCCAGCCGGAGCGAGGAGACGATCGGGGCGATCGTGGCCACCGGCGTCGCCGCGCTGACCGGTCACCCGGTCGAGCTCCGCAACGCCGCGCGCAGCGGCGCCACCTCGCCCCAGCTGCTCGGGCAGCTCGAGCACGGGCTGCGCGACATGCCCGACCCGGAGGTCGCGATCATCATGATCGGCGCCAACGACGTCAAGGACCGGCTGGACCGGGCCGCGTCGGTCCGTGCGCTGAGCGAGACCGTCACCCGACTGGTGTCCCAGGGGACCGAGGTGGTGGTCGGCACCTGCCCGGACCTGGGCACCGTCCGTCCCATCCCCCAGCCCCTCCGCGCCCTGGTCCAGCGGTGGAGCCGCGACCTGGCAGCCGCCCAGACCGTCGCCGTGGTCGAGGCCGGCGGCCGCACGGTGTCCACCGGCGACCTGCTGGGCCCGACCTTCCGGGAGTCCCCGACCCAGATGTTCAGCGAGGACGGCCTGCACCCGTCGTCGGCTGGCTACGCCCGGGCGGCCGCGGCCCTGCTGCCCAGCGTCGTCGACGCCCTCGGGCTGCACACCCTCGACACCGGGCGCGGGCCGGACGTGCGCCGCGGCGAGCACGTCGAGCCGCTCCCCGAGGCCGCCCAGCGGGCCGTGCTCGACCCCGGCAGCGAGGTCAGCGCGGTCGACGTGGACGGGCGCTCCCGCGGCGAGCGGGGGCGATGGGCCCAGCTGCTGCGCCGCCACCGGCATCCCGCACCCGAGCAGCCTGGGGACGAGGCCGACTCCGAAGCGAGCAACTCCGACCCTGCCGAATCTGACGCTGCCGACCCCGGCACGAGCGAGCCCGCCGAGATCGGCGCGGAGCACCCGGGCGGATGACCGAGGGCACCAGCCCGACCGAGGGCGAGCTCGCGGACCTGGCCCGGGGTGTCGCGGCCGCCTACCGGCTCGGCACCGACGCCCGCATCGACGGCCCGGCCGAGCGGGGACAGCTCGGGCAGGTCTGGCCCCTGACCACCTCGACCGGTCGCTACGCCGTGAAGGTGCCGTTCACCCCACCGCAGCCCGAGGATGTGGCGGAGGACGCGGCATACCAGGACACCCTCCTGGCGGCCGGGGTGAGCCTGCCCGCGGTCGTCCGCACCCCGGAGGGGCAGGTGCTCGCCGCGGTGGGCGACACCGTGGTGCGGGTCTACGAGTGGGTCGACATCGCACCGCGCGACCGGTGGCTCGACCCTGCGGCGGTGGGCCGGGCCGTCGCCGCCATCCACGCCGTCGATGTGCCGTGTGACGGCCCCGTGGACGCGTGGTTCACCGAGCCCGTCGGCGGGGCCGCCTGGCACCGGCTCGCGGAGCGCGCCACGTCGGCAGGGGCGCCATTCGCCGCCGATCTGGAGCGTCTCGTCCCCGAGTTCACGGCGCTCGAGGAGCTGCTCCGCCCACCGGTCCGGGCCCGACGCTGCCACCGCGACCTGTGGGCCGACAACCTCCGCGGGACACCGTCGGGCGGGCTGGTCGTGCTCGACTGGGAGAACGCCGGCCCGGCCGACCCGGCGCAGGAGCTGCCCATGCTCATGCTCGAGTTCGGCGTCGGCGACCCGGGGAGGATGCGGGAGCTGTATGCCGCCTACCTCACCTCCGGCGGCACCTCCCGCATCACCGGGGCGGCCGACTGCACCATGCTGATCGCGACGCTCGGGCACATCGTCGAGGAGGGGGTGCGGCGCTGGCTGCGCGCCACCACCGCGGAGGACCGCGAGCACAACGCCGCCTGGGTGGCCGAGGGCGTCGGCGACCCGGTCACCCGCGAGGTCGTCGCGATGATCACCACGGTGGCCGCCGAGGTCAACGCGTGAGCCAGAAGGCACTGCTCGGCCATCCGTGGAGGCCCTGGGAGCCGGCGCAGGTCGCACCTCTGCTCGAGTCCACCGGTCGTCCGTGGTTGGTCGCCGGTGGCTTCGCCATCGACCTGTTCGTGGGTCGTCGGACCCGGGAGCACACCGATCTCGACGTCTTCCTGCTGCGTCGGGACCAGCAGGCGGTCCACGAGGCGCTTCCTGGCTGGGAGGTCTACGCCGCGGACCCGCCCGGCCACCTGCGACCGTGGACTGCCGGGGAAACCCTTCCGCTCGGTGTCCACGACATCTGGTGCCGGCCCTCGGCCGAGGAGCCGTGGCGGGTCCAGTTCATGCTCGACGAGGCCGACGGCGACACCTGGATCTCTCGCCGCAACCCGCAGGTGAGGCGTCCGCTCGGTGAGCTCCGGCACACTGCCCCCGGCGGGATCCCCTTCCTCGCGCCCGAGGTGCAGCTGTTCTACAAGGCGCGGGGTCGGCGACCCAAGGACGAGCAGGACCTGGACGTCGCCCGCCCCCACCTCTCCGGACCACAGCGGGACTGGCTGCGGCACGCCATACTCACCACGAACCCCACCCACCCGTGGCTGGCGCGGCTGGCTTCCTGACTGCGCGGGGACCGGCGGTCTTCGTTCCGGGCGGTGCTCCTAGACTCGGTGGGACCGAACTACCAGGAGGAAACATGCCCGAGGCCGTCATCGTCGCCGCCGCCCGCACCCCGATCGGGCGCGCCTTCAAGGGGTCGCTGGCCAGCGTGCGCCCCGACGACCTGGCCGCTGGGGCTATTCGCGCCGCGCTCGACCAGGTGCCCGCGCTGGACCCGACCACCATCGACGACCTCTACCTGGGGTGCGCCGAGCCGTGGGGCGAGCACGGCAACAACATGGCCCGCGTGGTCGCGGTGCTCCTCGGCTACGACACGCTCCCCGGCTCCACCATCAACCGGTTCTGCGCCTCCTCGGTGCAGACCACCCGCATGGCGCTGCACGCCATCCGCGCCGGTGAGGGCGACATCTTCATCAGCGCCGGTGTCGAGGCCGTGTCGCGCTACGCCGACTTCTCCGGCGCCGGGGCCAGCAAGGAGGAGTGGCAGAACCCGAAGTTCGCCGACGCCATCGCCCGCAGCGCGAGGATCGCCGAGTCCAACGAGACCTGGACGGACCCGCGCGCGGAGGGGCTGCTGCCGGACATCTACCTCGCGATGGGGCAGACCGCCGAGAACGTCGCCACCTCCCGCGGTGTCTCCCGGGAGCGCCAGGACGAGTGGGGCGTCACCAGCCAGAACCGCGCCGAGGCGGCCATCGCGGCTGGTGTCTTCGAACGCGAGATCGCCCCGGTGACCCTCGCCGACGGCACCGTCGTGAGCACCGACGACGGCCCCCGCCCCGGCGTGACCCTGGAGAAGGTCTCCCAGCTGCAGCCGGTCTTCCGCGAGGACGGCACGATCACCGCGGGCAACTGCTGCGCGCTCAACGACGGCGCCGCGGCTCTGGTGATCATGAGCGACACCAAGGCCAAGGAGCTGGGGCTGACCCCGCTGGCGCGCGTGGTGTCCACCGGCGTCTCCGCGCTGTCGCCCGAGGTCATGGGTCTGGGTCCGGTCGAGGCGTCGAAGCAGGCGCTGGCCCGGGCCGGCATGTCGATCGGCGATATGGACCTCTATGAGATCAACGAGGCCTTCGCCGCCCAGGTGCTGCCCAGCGCCGACGACCTGGGCATGGACTTCGACAAGCTCAACGTGCACGGCGGCGCGATCGCCCTGGGCCACCCGTTCGGCTCCACCGGCGCCCGCATCAGCACCACGCTGATCAACGCGCTGCAGACCCGGGACGGCCAGTTCGGACTGGAGACGATGTGCGTGGGCGGCGGCCAGGGCATGGCCGTCATCCTGGAGCGCCTCAGCTGAGCTTCCCCTGGGACCTCAACTGAGGTCCCCCTGACGCGACGAGCGCCGGTGCCCCGCGTGGGCGCCGGCGCTTCGTCGTGTCTGCAGCAGGCCGTGCCCGCGCTCTCCCCCGCCCTCGGAAGGGGCTGTCCCCCGGAAGTCGTCATCATCCCCCGGAAGCTTTCCGGGGGATGATGACGGTTTCCGGGGGAGATAGGTCGACGGGTCCTCACCGCGCGCCCGGTCACCCGTCACACCGCCACCCCGCGCGCCCGGTCGCCTGTGAGAGCGCAACACGGCGCGCTCGGTCGGGTGTGGGAGGGTCAGCCGATCGCGCGGCGCAGGGCGGTCAGCTCGTCGGCGAGCGGCACCGGGTCGAGCCCCGCCTCGCCGTGGTCATAGACCATTACGCGCAGCTGGTCCATCAGCACAGCCGGGCCGAGGTCGGGGACGGGGGCGCACGGCATACCGTCCGCGGTGGCGACGCGGTCGGCGAGGCGCTGCACCAGCTGGCGCACCTGCGGAGACACAGAGAGCGCGTGGTCCAGCGGCAGCTGCTGCCACCGGCGGACCACGCGCCCCAACTCTGTCCCGATCTCCTCGCGCGCCGCGCGCGGGTCGGGGTCACTCATGTGCGTCAGTCGCTCTGCAGGATCGCGAACAGACGCAGGAACTCGATGTAGAGCCACACCAGGCTGGCGATCAGCCCGTGGCCCATCAGCCAGGAGTACTTCTCCGGCGCGCCGGCCCGGATGCCGCGGTCGATCGAGTCGAAGTCGACAGCCAGGGAGTAGGAGGCGAGACCGACACCGAGCAGAGAGATCAGCCAGCCCCACTGGCTGCCGAACAGGCCCCAGCCGTCACCGAAGCCCATGAAGCTGGCGCCCAGGTTGACCAGCAGGAAGACCAGGTAGCCCATCGCCATCATGCCGAAGATGCGGCGCGACTTGCTGGTCACCTTGATGAAGCCGACCTTCCAGGCGATGAACATGCCCGCCGCGGTCGCCATCGTGGCCACGACAGCGGTGGTGACGACGCCGTCGTAGACGGCGTTGAAGGTCACGCTGACCGCGCCCAGGAACAGACCCTGCAGGATCGCGTGCACCAGGATCAGCGGCACGCTGACGGTCTTCTTGAAGGCGATCATGAAGCTCAGGCCCAGCGAGCCGAACATGCCGAGCATCCAGATCGGCGTGCCCAGCTCGGGCTGCGCGCCGACGACGTTCCAGGAGATGGCCGCCATCACGACCACGACGCCGAAGATCATCAGCGACTTCATCACCACGTCGTCGAGCGTCAGGCGCCCGGTCTGCGCCGGGCCGGCGGGGGCCTGGCGGTACATCTCCTCGAGTTGCTCGGGGCTCATGGACTCCGAGGCGCCGGGGTAGCCCATCGGCATCTGCGGCTGGCCCTGCGGTGCAGGCATCCCCTGCGGCGCCTGCGGGCTCGGCGAACCGTAGCCCTGCTGCGGCGCCTGGTTGAACCCGGCGTACTGCTGGGCTTCCTTGTCAATACGGTTGAAGACAGGATTGGTTGCCATCTCTGGCCCTCCTCAATTGGCGGCACGTGCGGTGTCGTCGTTTCGTCACAGTCTAGAGCGAACGGGTGCCCGCGCTTGTTCCCGACCCTGGTGAATTTCCCACAGCCAGACCCAAACGCCTTTCTCCCGCGGCGCCGGTCGGGCTATGATTGATCCTCCTCCGCACAATTGTGCGAACCGTGATCGGAGTCAAGATCGTGCGTCCCGTCCACGCACGCCTGGTGTGCGTCACGGCTGCGGCAGCCCTTGCCGTGGCCGGTGCCGCCGTGCCCGGGATCTCGTTCACCGAGGACGCCGCCGCCGACGGGGTGCCCCGAACGGACGTGGACGGACCCCAGGGCTATCCCCGTCAGAACATCCTGGTCGAGCCGCCCGTCGACACCAGCGACGCGGCCATCAAGCTCGGCTTGACGCCCTACCACGCGATCGCCCCCCTGCTCAACGACCTGCAGCGCAGCTCCCAGCGGGTCAGCGCCGAGGTCATCGGCCAGACGGTAACCGGCCGGGAGCTCTACCTGGTCACGCTCACCGCGCCAGAAACCCGCGGGGAGGCCAACCAGCAGGACATCATGCGCGAGCGCATCCTCACCCAGCCCGCGCAGGCCGCGAAGGACCGGGGGCTTGCCCGCACGTACAAGACCCCGATCTTCGTCAACGCCAACATCCACGGCAACGAGTGGGAGGGCACCGACGCGGCGCTGCGCCTGATCGAGGACTACGCGACCAGCGACGATCCCGAGGTCGTGGAGACCCTTGAGCGCAGCCGCATCTACCTCGTCGTCACGATGAACCCCGACGGCCGCCACAACAACACCCGGGCCAACGCGTCGGGCTTCGACCTGAACCGGGACTTCATCACGGCGACGCAGCCCGAGGTGGTCGCGGTCCGGGAGGCGCTCATCCGGACCCAGCCGATGGTGATGCTCGACCTGCACGGCTACGTCAACGGCACGCTGATCGAGCCCACCACCCCGCCGCACGGCGAGAACTACGAGTACGACCTGTTCATCACGCACGCCTACCCCAACGGCCTGGGCATGGAGCAGGCAGTGCTGGACCTCGGCTACACGCCGGAGGACGACGGCGTGAACCCGCCGCAGATCCCGTTCCGCGACTGGGACGAGGGCTGGGACGACTGGCCCCCGATCTTCACGCCGCAGTACGCCGCCTTCCACGGGGCGGTGTCGCACACCGTCGAGATCCCGCTGCGGGTCAACAACGCCAGCTACAACCTGCCCGCGGAGGAGCTGCAGCGCCGCTCGGCGATCAACACCGACGTCGCCCACGCGGCCGTGACCGCCTCGATCGACTACGCGCAGGAGCACCGCTCCGAGCTGCTCGCCGACCAGATCGAGATCTTCCGCCGCGGGGTCACCGGCGCGGACCCGGTCGAGGTGACCGACGACCTCTTCCCCGAGATCGGTCCCGAGGACGTCTACCTCACCGACTACCCCCGCGCCTACGTCATACCGGTCGACGAGGGACAGCGCTCGGCCCCGGCGGCCGCCCGCCTGGTCAACCATCTGATCGCCAACGGCGTCGAGGTGCGCACCACCCGCCAGCCGGTCACGGTCGACGGCACCACCTACCCGTCCGGCAGCTACGTCGTCGACCTGCACCAGGGCAAGCGCGGGCTGGCCAACACCATCCTCGGGCCGGGCACCGACATCAGCGACCGGGTCGATGCGATGTACGACATCTCCGGCTGGAGCCTGGGACTCCTCTGGGGAGCGGACGTCGTCGCCATCCCCGAGGACGGCAGTATGCCGAGAGCCGGCCGAGCCATCAACGCCGCCATCCCCACGGGTCAGGTGGAGGGAGACGGAGACTGGGCCCTCGTCCTCAACGACCCCGCCGACCTGGGCGCGCTGAACCACCTGACCCGGGCCGGTGTGCCCGTCGAGTGGCTCGGCGACGGCACGGTCCTGGTGCCCCAGGAGTCGTCCAGCGAGGCCCACTCGACCGCGGACGCCTTCGGCGTCCACCTCGAGCCGGCCACCCCGGGGGCGGCGGGCACCGCGGTCGAGGAGGTCGTCGTCGCGGCCTCCGCGCCGCAGAGCGAGCTGTGGGCGCTCAACGAGATGGGCTTCCAGGTGCGGCCGGTCTCCGCGGCCGTGCTCAACGACGGCTTCGACTTCGGTCAGGTCGACGCGCTCTACGTGTCCTCGGGCCTGCGGTGGGGTGACCTCGAGGCCGACGCGCAGAACGACCTGCGCAGCTTCCTGGCCAACGGTGGCGGATACGTCGGTCGCGGTGCCACCGGCGTGCGGCTCAACGACTCCCTCGACCTGCTCGACGTCACCCTCGAGCGCGGCCGCGGCGACGGCAACGGCGTGGTCAACGTCGTGAACAGCGGCACGGCCATCGGGACCGGTGCGCCGGACACCTCCTTCGTCTACAGCCCCGGCTGGTTCACCGACCTGGGCGCAGAGGTGGTCGTCGACCAGCGCTACGCCACCTCGGACCTCCTGGTGAGCGGCCACTGGGCGGCGAACCCGGACGGCTCGGGGGGGCAGGACGCCGCGGCCGGCGGGGCCGTGGTGGTCAGCGGCACCGACCGGCAGGGCAGCGCGGTGCTCTTCGGCAGCGAACCGCTGTTCCGGGCCCACCCCAAGGGGCAGTACTCCCTCGTCGGCCGCGCCCTCTTCTGGTCGACCCTCCAGGGCTGAGCGGTGGCCCGCTCACCGCAGCCCGGCGCGGACCTGACCGTCCCGGCCGGACCCGGCCTCCCACAGGGCATGGTCATCCCGGCCGGCGAGCTGCTGGAGCGCTTCTCCCGCGCCTCCGGCCCCGGGGGCCAGGGCGTGAACACCACGGACAGCCGAGTCGAGCTCGTCTACCGCCCGGCCTCCTCGATCGCCGTCGCCGAGCTGCCCGAGACCGTGCGCGACCGGCTGCTGCGCCGGCTCGCGCCGCACCTGGTGGCCGAGCAGCTGGTGGTCGTGGCCTCGGAGCACCGCGCCCAGCGTCAGAACCGGATCGCGGCCCGCGAGCGGCTCATCGAGCTCATCCGCACCGCGGCCGCGCCTCCTCCCCCGCCCCGCAGACCGACCAGACCGACCCGCGGGTCCCAGCGCCGGCGGCTGGAGGCCAAGCGGCAACGCGGAGAGACCAAGGCCGGCCGTCGCCGTGTCACCGGCGAGGACTGAGCTCGGTGCCCCCGACGGGATTCGAACCCGCACTGGGCCCATTTTAAGTGGGCTGCCTCTGCCGGTTGGGCTACGGGGGCACGGCCAGATTACCTGCGCCGCCGGGCCGGTCGTCGATGCCTCACAGGGAGGCCAGGACCTCGTCGAGCATCGCCTCGGTGAGCTTGCCGGTGAAGGTGTTCTGCTGGCTGACGTGGTAGCTGCCGACCAGGCGCACCGCCCGCCCACGCGGGGTCCTCAGCTCGGCCTCGGCGCCGTGCCCGAACCGGGGCTTGGGCCGGGGCACGGTCCAGCCCATCTCGCGCACGGTGCGCAGCGTGGCGTCCCACCCGATCAGGCCCAGCGCCAGGATCGAGCGCAGGGTCGGCTCCGCGAGCTCCAGCTCCCGATGCAGCCACGGCGCGCAGGTCGCCTTCTCCTGCGTCGTCGGCTTGTTCTGCGGGGGCGCGCAGCGGACCGCCGAGACGATCCGGAGGCCGCGCAGTTCCAGCCCGTCGCCGGCGTGGTCGCTGGTCGCCTGCGTGGCGAAGCCGGCGCGGTGCAGGGCGGCGTAGATCCAGTCCCCCGACCGGTCGCCGGTGAACATCCGGCCGGTCCGGTTCGCTCCGTTGGCGGCCGGCGCGAGGCCGACGACGAGCACCGGGGCTCCCGCCGGTCCGAAGCCCGCCGCGGGCCGGCCCCAGTAGGGCTGGTCGGCGAAGGAGGCACGCCGCCCCGTGGTGGCCACCGACTCGCGCCAGTCCACGAGCCTGGGGCACGCGCGGCACACGGTCACCAGGGCGTCGAGGTCGTCCACGGACCGCGCCGTGCGCGCCAACCGAGCCACCTGCGCAGGGGTCCGCGCCACGGGGGTGTCCCCGTCGGCAGGGTCGCCGGGCCACCCGGTCCCCGGCGGGACCGGGGAGGGGAACTCCTGGCCGGTGACCGGGTGCGGGTCGGTGCGGGGTGACTCGGGCATCGCCGTATGCCGTGTGGCTAGGCGGGTGCGACCTGCGACAGGGCGATCCCGTCCAGGATGTCGTGCTCGGAGGCCCGCACGGTGGTCAGGCCGGAGTCGTGCTGCACCCGCTGGATGATGCTGCGCCACACCAGGGCCCCGGCGCCGATGACGTCGACCCGGCCCTCGTGCATGTAGGGCAGCGCGGCCCGGTCGGCCCGGCTCATCTGGACCAGCTCGGTGCACGCGGCGATCGCCTGCTCGACGGGGATCTCGGCCCCGTGGATCCGGGCGCTGTCGTAGGAGTCCAGGCGCAGCGCGTGCGCTGTCACGGTCGTCACGGACCCGGCGACCCCGACGAGGGTCCCGACCCCGCTGAAATCGACGGCCTCTGCCGCGGTGTTCACCGCCATCGTGATGTCGCCCAGTGCGGGCCAGATCTCGGCCTCCGACGGCGGGTCGCTGCGCAGGTGCCGCTCGGTCATCCGGACGCAGCCGATGTCGACCGACGCGGACTGCTCGACCGCCCCGTCGCCGCGCACGAACTCGGTGGAGCCGCCCCCGATGTCGACGACCAGGTAGGGCGCCCGTCCACCGGTCAGCCCGGTCGTGGCCCCGGTGAACGAGAGCTGCGCCTCCTCCTGCCCGCTGACCACCTCGGGGCTGGTCCCGAAACTCGCGAAGACCTCGGTGACCCCGGCCACGAACTCGTCGGCGTTGGCGGCATCCCGGGAGGCGGACGTGGCCACGAAGCGCACCGACTCACACCCCGCCTCCTCGCACAGCGCCGCGTAGTCTGCCGCCGCCGCCAGGGTCCGGGCCATGGGCTCGGCCCCGATCCGGCCGGTGGCGTCGACCCCGTGGCCGAGCCGCACGATGCGCATCTCCCGGTGCACGTC
>Ga0123332_1004396_pt1 | contig 12396 bp, 9 predicted proteins | sample BioC12SIPDNA_4_FD_89958 | JGI IMG/M metagenome (GOLD analysis project Ga0123332, IMG submission 89958) | Anaerobic biogas reactor microbial communites from Washington, USA - Biogas_R2_A C12 SIP DNA | ecosystem: Engineered > Bioreactor > Anaerobic > Unclassified | place: Washington, USA...
CGACGCGATGCCCGCCGGAGGCAGGTTGGAGATCTCTGCTGTGCGGACGTGCGATCCTGACGGCGCCCGGGTCACCTTCCGCGACAGCGGGGTAGGCATCGCGGAGGAGACGCTGGGAAAGCTCTTCGAGCCATTCCACACGACGAAGGACCACGGGATGGGGTTGGGGCTCTATGTCTGCCACGGGATCGTAGCGGACCATCGCGGCCACATCGACGTGGAGAGCGTTCCGGGAGAGGGCACGACGTTCACGGTGTGGCTGCCAGAGACGCCGGGCAACCTGGCCTAGCGCGGCGGTCGAGCGAGAGGAGGGCCCGTGGGCTCACATCCGGCAAATCTGGCGGTGCGGTTCGTACTGGAGCTGGCAGCCTGGGCGGCGATGGGTTATTGGGGCTGGGTGCGGCATACCGGCGTGTGGCGCTTTGTGTGGGCGGTGGGGCTGCCGTTGGTGGCGATGGCAGCGTGGGGCACGCTCCGGGTGCCCGGCGACCCGGGCGACGCGCCTGTCGCGGTGCCGGGCCTGGTGCGACTGGCGCTCGAACTGGTGGAGTTCGCGGTGGCTGCGTGGTTGCTCGTCGATGCGGGACGGCGCCCGCTCGGGATCGCGTTTGCAGCGATCGTGGTCGTCCATTACGCCGTATCGTACGATCGGATTGGGTGGATGCTGGGGCTGAGAGAGTGATCGCGTCGGGGCGGGTACCCCTGCGCCGGTTTGCGTTGCGGCGTGCCCGAGCGTGCTCTAGACCGAGCCTTGGTTCACCGGTCGTAGCCCTGTGACACCCTAAGAGGGCGCGGAGGGCCTCTTGACGGAGCAGGAGCAGCTGGAGCAGGCGATTGTCGCACTGGAAGGGCAACGCTCGGCCCTGGGTGATGCCGTCGTCGATGCTGCCCTGGCGCCGATGCGCGAAAAGCTAGAGAGCCTGCGGGCGCGGGCCGCCTCGCAGCAGACACGCAGGCAGATCACGGTGCTGTTTGCCGACGTCGCCGGCTCTACCGCCATTGGGCAACAGCTGGGCGATCCCGAAGCGATCATCGACCTGATGGATAGCGCGCTCGAGCGCATGGCGCAACCGGTGCGCGACCATGGGGGCCACATCACGCGCTTCATGGGCGATGGCTTCAAGGCGGTCTTTGGCCTCTCCGTGGCGCACGAGGACGACGCCGAGCAGGCGGTGCGCGCTGGGCTGGATATCCTGGGCGTGGTGCGGGAGATCGCTGCCGACCTTGAGGGTCGCCAGGGCGTCCGTGGCTTCAATGCACGCATCGGCATCAACACCGGACTGGTGGCCACGGGCGGACTCTCCGAGGGTGAAGACACGGTGATGGGTCTCACGGTTAACCTTGGAGCTCGGATGGAGAGCGCGGCGGCGCCCGGCACCGTGCTTATCTCGCACGCGACCTACCGTCAGGTGCGGGGCATCTTCGAGGTTGAACCGTTAGGGCCAATCGTTGCCAAGGGCTTCCCCGATCCGGTGCGCGTCTATGTGGTGAAGCAGGCCAAGCCGCGCGCCTTCCGCATGGGCACACGGGGCATCGAGGGCATCGAGACGCGCATGGTGGGGCGCGATGCCGAGCTGATGATGCTTGAGAGCGCCTTCGCCGATGCGATCGAGACCGGTGAGCCACGCCTTGTGATGGTCGTGGGGGAGGCGGGTGTCGGGAAGAGCCGCTTGCTCTACGAGTTCGAGAACTGGATCGAGCTCCGCCCGGAGCATGCCATCTACTTTAAGGGTCGCGCCGCACCCTCGCTGCGCCATGTCCCCTACACCGTTTACCGCGACACGCTCGCCTATCGCTTCGAGATCCGGGAGAGCGACACCGCAGCTGTGGCGCTCGAGAAGTTCCGCGCGGGCACGGCGGGCGCCCTGTCGACGGAGCGGGCTGACCTCGTGGGCTATTTGGTTGGCTTTGACTTCGCGAGCAGTGAGGCGGTACAGAGGCTGATCGGGAGCCCTGACTTCGGCGACCTGGCTCGAAGCTACTTCACGGCCTACGTGCAGGCGCTGGCGCGGCAAGAGCCGATGGTCATGTTTCTCGAGGACTTGCACTGGGCCGACGACAGCTCGCTTGACCTGCTGGACCACCTGGCGACGACCATCTCAGAGGCGCGCTTGCTGATGGTAGGGCTGACCCGCCCGGAGCTGTTTGAGCGACGCGCGCACCTGGGAGAGGGTCGTGAAAGGGTTGCCCGGCTCGACCTGAAGTTACTCTCGCGGCGGGTCAGCCGGGCCCTCGTGGATGAGATTCTGCAGAAGGTGGATGTCATCCCCGAGGCGCTGCGCGATCTGATTGTGGACGGGGCCGAGGGCAACCCCTTCTATGTCGAAGAGCTCGCCAAGATGCTCATCGACGAGGGCGTCATTATCCCCGGGCCCGACGAGCAGAGCACGTGGCACGTGGATGAGGCACGCTTGCACGAGATCCGTGTCCCGCCGACGCTGACCGGTATCCTGCAAGCGCGCCTGGATAGCCTGCCGGTGCACGAACGGGAGTTGCTGCAGCAGGCAGCGGTGGTCGGTCGCCTGTTCTGGGACGCCGCGGTCTCCGAGCTGGCGGGGAAGGCGCGGGACCAGGTTCAGGAAGAGCTCGACAGCATCCGCGGCCGCGAGCTGATCTTCCGCCGGGAGCGGTCAGCGTTCGTGGGCACGACCGAGTATCTGTTCAAGCACGCGCTGCTTCGCGATGTCACGTACGAGACCGTGCTGCAGAAACTGCGGCGCGGCTACCACGCGCTCGTGGCACGGTGGTTGGAGGCGCACGCAGGGGAGCGGATCGGCGAGTATGCCGGCCTGATCGCAGAACACCTGGAGCACGCCGGTCAGGCGGTTGAGGCTGCCAGCTACTTGCAGCGGTCGGCGGCGCGAATGCTGGACACCGGTGCGCTGCGTGCATCGCTCGGGTTCGCCCAGCATGCGCTGGCCCTGCTCCCGGAGGACAGCCCACTCCGGGTGGCGCTGCTGGTCCAATCCGGCGAGGCGCTGCTGGGGCTCAGCGACTACGCTGAGGCTCGCCAGGTGCTGGAGACGGCGCTGTCCGCGGCTCAGGCCGCCGGTGATGAACGTGCCAGCGCGGCCGCGCTTGATCACCTTGGCGGCATTGCACGCGACCAGGGGGATTGGGAGCTGGCGGCGGGGTACCTGGAGCGCAGCCTGGCGCTGGCACAGGGTCTCGGCGACCGGTCCCGGACCGCCCATGTCTTGTGGAGCCTGGGCTGGGTGTACCTCGGGCAGGGCACGGCAGCCGAAGCGGAGACGTGTCTCACCGAGAGCCAGGGGCTTTACCAGGGGCTGGAAGATCGCCTCGGTCTGGCACAGGTCCTGAACGGCCTGGCCAGCGTCGGGCTCCTGCAAGGAGACTACGGGCGCTCCTGGACGCTCTACCAGGAGAGCCTGGCGCTCTTTCGGGAGTCGGGCGACCGGCTCAAGGAGGCGATCGCGCTGGCGAACCTCGGCGAAACATCCCGGCTGCGTGAGGACTATGACGCCGCGCGCGACTATTGCACCGCCGCGCTCGGCATCTTCAGCGAGATCGGGCAGAAGAGCAACATTGTCGTGACCAACCTCAACCTGGGGCACGTGGCCTGCGCACAGGCCGACTATGGCGCGGCAAGGGCCAGTTACCACGAGGCGCTGCGGATGGCCGCGGAGATCGGGACCACGCCCTATACCCTAGACAGCCTCGCCGGTATCGCGCTGCTGCTCGCGCGCACCGGGCAGCCGGAGCGAACGACTGAGCTGCTCGGGGTGGTCGCGGACCACCCGGCGCTTCTGGGCGACACTCGCCCAATTGTGGAGCAGGCGCTGGTCAGCGCACGGTCGCAGCTCGTGCCCGAGGTGGTGGAGGCGGGGCTGGCGCGCGGCAGGTCGCTGGTCCTGGACGACGTCGTCGCAGAGGTTCTGAGCGTCGAGGTGTGACGCTGGCAGCCGGCGCCCCCTCCCTAACCCTCCCCCGGGGACGGTTGGGGAGGGGGGCTCTGGCGGCAGCGTCACAGATCCCCCCTTTGTGTTCCCCTCGATCCGTTCCGACGCGCGTGGGGAGAGACTCTGCTTACGGCAACTCCCACCGCGTCCAGAGCAGGCTGCACGGCTCGCCCGGCGCGCGCTTCTGGTAGTAGACGGTGAAAAGCGTGCCGTCGGGCAGCTCCACGCTGGCGGGATAGCCCAGGTCGCCATCGGGGCCGTCATCGCGCAAGACATAGCCGGCGTCCCAGGTGGCGCCGTCGTCGCGGCTGAGCATCGCCCGTTCCCCGAAGGGGGCCAACCGGTAGCCGTAGACCGCGACAAGGACGCCCGAGCTGTGACGGATGACGTGCGGCGGCGAGCCGTGGAAGCCGAGGGGCTGCGCCGTGGTCCATGTGCGCCCGCCGTCGCTCGACGTCGTCTGCATCATGGAGAAGTGAGGCACTCCCACCTCTGCCAGGCGGGGGCCGTCGCCGTGGTCCTCCACGCGGATGAGGCCCAGCAGCCGGTTCCCGGGCAGGGCGACGACGTGGGGCTCGTGGTACTGCGCCGCCACGGTGCCGGGGTAGAGCGGCACCGTGCCCTGCAGGTGCCATGTATGCGCGCGATCATCGCTGCGCCAGGCCTGGATGAACTGGTCGCGCTGGTGCGTGAAGACCTTGCCCAGGTAGAGGAGGGCGCGCTCGCCGGGGAGGTAGATGGGGCCGTGCGGCGCCGTCACCGGTGCGTAGAACGGCTCGCTCCACGTGTCGCCGTTGTCGTCGCTGAGCCGAGCCCAGGAGCCGAGCCAGCGCCTAACGTTAGCGTCGCTGACGCGGCGGAAGCCGGCTTCGTAGCGGGCCACCGCCTCGGGATCGGGCAGGTCGCGGTAGGTGCGCGCGATGTCGTACCGGCGCGTGTCGGACGTGAACCAGGTGGCGAGCAACTGCGCGCCTCCAAGGAAGACGATGCCGGCGTCGCGGTCGTCGATGGGCAGGTCGTTGATCACCGTGGGGGTATCCCAGGTGCGACCCTCGTCGCTGCTGCGCAGGAGCACAGTGCGGCCGAAGGGGTCGACGTGGGCGTTGCGCAAGCCCGACGCGACGACGACGAGCTCCCCAGGGCTGCCGGGCGACCCGGTGTAGGCCACGCTGGGCCACCCGAAGTAACCGAAGAACTCACCCGGCAGCGCGCAGATGACGCCGTGCTCGGCCCGCACGGGCCGCGGGCGATCAAGAACGGTCGGACGGCTCATAGACACCTCCACGAGCATCGATAGGTCACAGTTACCAGCCATCAGCGATCAGTCTTCTGTGTTCTCTGAACTGAAAACTGCCAACTGATAACGGACAACTGGCCTTTAGAAATTCACCCCCAGCCCTTCGCTGTCCACCTTGAAGAGACGCCCCTCGCCGGGCGCCAGCGTGATGAGCTGGTCGCGCGGATCGGCGGGCCATAGCTCGCGGAAGCCGGGCTCGTTGGCCGTGGGATTGAAGACGAAGAGCCGCTGCTTGGCCGGGTCGACGTCGACCTTGAGCCGTACGCTGGCCCAGTCGACCGGGCTCCCGTTGACGACCCACAGGTGCAGCCGGTCAGCGTTGTCCTGGAAGACGCCGATGGTCACCGGATCGCCGGTGCAGTCGAGTAGCGGCGAGAGATGGCTGCTGTGCAGGGGTTGCGTGGCGGCCCAGAGCGGCCCGGTGCGGAAGACGCCGATGTTGCGCAGGGCGCGGATGACGGGCGCCATGGCGTGGACGTCGGCGTTGATGCGCTTGGCGATGGCCCAGGTCTCGGTGGTTGTGCCGTCGGGGTGGACCATGGCGTTGTCGTGGGCGTAGGTGAAGTATTGCAGGCCGCGCGCGCCGTAGGCCAGATCGTTCATCAGTTGGAAGCGCATGTGGCCCTCGGTGGGCGTGGGGTAGGGGCCGTGGCGCACGGCGCAGGTGAAGGCCCAGAAAGGCAGGCCGGTGCCGTTCGAGAGCACGCGCAGCAGCTCGAGACAGCTGAAGAAGTCGGGCTTGACGATGATCTTGGCGGCGGGGAAGACGTTGGGCTTGCCGGCGTTTGCCGCGAGCGCCTCGTGCGAGGCGATGGTGATGGGGTAGTGGTCGAAGCTGAGGAACTGAGGCTGGGTCAGCTCGATATAGCGGCGCCAGAAGGCCTCGGCGGTAGGTGCGCCCCAGCCCTCGATGGGCGGGAAGTGGTTGATGTAGCAGAGGTGGTTGGGGTCGCGCTCCAGGATGAAGTTGTGCACTTTCGCGAGCTTGGGCAGCTGGTCGAAGCGCGGCTCGTCGCGCAGGTGATAGGCGTAGAGCCCGGGATGGTCCTTGACGGCGTCCACAAGGGCCGCGATCTCGCCGAGGCGGCGGTCGTCGAAGCGGTCGCGGTCACCGACGTGCCAGGCGGCGTGGGCGAGCTGCAGGCGCACGCCGCTATCGGCGGCCACGTCGAGCGCGCGGATCACGGCATCAATGTCGCCGCGAACGCTGGAATGGCTCACGGTGAATCCGGCCTCGGCCATGCCGGCCATTATGTCGGGACGGATCAGGTCGTCGCCGGGGCCCGCCCAGCCGACAATGGGAAAGGTGGGTTCTTCAAGCACGTTGGCCATAGGTTACCTCCAGGGTCGTGTTGTTCACTCTGCCGGCGATTGTGACATCGCGGGGACGTTTGTCAAGGCAGTAGGAGCGCAGCATGCTGCGCCCCTACGCGGGGGCGAACTGGAAGTTTCGCCCTACGGGGCGCACCTCACGTACCCTTGCCTCGACCGGCTCGGGATGGTATCATGCCTTGTGTTGCCGACATGGGCGTTTATTGAAAGTTGGTTCGCACGACATCACGTTACGACACGACTCCTTGTTGGCCGTTCTCTAGACCTGCCCAGGTACCCGGCAGGAATACACAACGGAGTGTCGTCGTGGTGAAATCCGGTCTCGAAAAGCACAAGGTGCTGGTCGTCTTGCTGACCAGCGACATCGCGTTCATCCTCCTGCACATCCTCTATGTGTATACCGGGCTGCTCCCCAGCAGCCTCTACTCGCTTGCGCGCGACCGGGGCTACGCCGAGTTCTTTCAGTACACCAAGCAACTGTGGGTCGTCATCTTGCTGCTGCTGCTGGGCATCAAGCAGCGGCGCGGGCTCTATGGCATGTTCTCGTTGCTCTTCCTCTATTTTCTGGTCGATGACTATGGCGAGATCCACGAGAACCTTGGCCGGTTGCTGGCCGAGGTCCTGCGTTTTGGGCCCCGGCTGGGATTGCGCGCGGTCGATTTCGGCGAGCTGCTCGTCTCGGCGGTCTTCGGGCTGCTGTTCGCCATGGCAATCGCCCTTGTCTATCTCCTGAGCGATCGCACCACCCGCCGGGTTGCGCTGCATCTGATCGCGCTGGTGGCGGTGTTGGCGGGTTTCGGCGTGGGGCTGGACATGGTCGAGATCATCGTCGACCACGCCGGCGTATCCCGCTTGCTGGTCATCCTGGAGGAAGGCGGCGAACTGCTGGTGATGAGCGTGATCGTCTGGTTCGTGATGCACCTCGATCTCGACGGCGAGCGACCGCCCATGGACTGGCTTCCGATGGGAGGCGGGGGCCCGCGAGCCGAAGGACAGGATCCGCGGCCGGCGCGTCACGTTTCCGGCGCCGCCACGTCATGTAAACAGCGGAGCATTGAGTGAAGACTGACGCCTTGGCCCAGGCGGACCCGAGCCGGTGGACCGGACAGGACCTGGTGGAGGTCTACGAGCAACAGAGCCCGGGTCTGTATCGATACGCTGTCCGTCTATTGGGGGATGCGGTTCTGGCGGAGGACTGCGTGTCGGCGACGTTCACGCGGTTACTGGATGTGCTCCAGAGGGGAGGCGGGCCCCGTGGCAACGTCAGGGCCTACCTCTATACGGTGGCGCACAATTGGATCATGGATTTCTACCGGCGACGTGTTCCAGAGGTGACGCTGGAGGCCGGGAATCTGAGAGGTGCACCGGGTGATGATCCGGCGACGGTGGTCAGTCGCGAGCGGGAACGACAACAGGTGCGCGAGGCCCTGCTCAGCCTGACCGAGGACCAACGTCAGGTCATCATGCTGCGCTTCTACGAGGCGTGGTCTCATGAGGAGACCGCAGAGGCACTTGGGAAGAGTGTGGAGGCTACCCGGGCGCTGCAGCATCGCGCGCTCGAACGCCTGCGCAGCAAGCTCCTCCCAGTTCGAGGGTCTGGAGAAACACAATGACGGAAGACGATCTGCAAGAGCCCGTTGACGCGCGGCTGGTCGAGGCGCTCAACGTGCTCCGGGACACTCCGGAGCGGAGCCCGGATCTGGCTGAGCAGACCCGGACCAACTTCCTGGCGCAGCTCGAGTCCGTACGGCTCCCACGGAGGCGCTTTACGCCCTGGGAGAGGCTAAAGGAGGGCCTGACGGCTCTGCTTCGTAGCCCATTCAATAGCGATAAGGAGAACCCAACTATGGCTTCAGCGAAGACGCGCTTAACGTTGGCCATCGCCGCGGTGATGGTGGTTGTTACGATTGTCGTGTTTGGCGGTTCGGCGGTGACCGTGTTGGCGGCGCAATCCGCCATCCCTGGGGATGCGCTCTATCCGGTCAAGCGGACGATGGAGCGAACCCGGCTGTCCATGACGCGAGACGCCGCAGCACGGGCAGAAGTGGAACTGGATTTCGCGGAGCGCCGCCGCGAGGAGATCGAGACGCTCAACGCGGAGGGCCGCTTCCAGAACATCGAGGCTGCCGCAGACGCGTTCGAGGCCCACATCAGGAATGCGCTTGCCGAGGTGGACGCCCTTGCGGAGACCGATCCGGCGCTCGCATCGGAGATCATGGCTCGCATCACCCAGACCCTAGCGGGCTACCTGGACGTGCTCAGCGTGGTGCTCGACAACGTCCCGGAGCCGCTGCAGGCGGATCTGCAGCGCACCATCGGCACGCTCGGCGCGCTGGATGGGAACCAGAACGCCAACGACAACGCTGGCCTTGGCACCAACGACAACGTTGGCACCAACGACAACGTCGACGCCAACGATAACGTGGACGTGAATGACAACGTCGACATGAACGACAACGTCGGCACCAACGACAACGTGGACATGAACGACAACGTCGGCACCAACGACAACGTGGACATGAACGACAACGTCGACCTGAATGACAACGTCGACATGAACGACAACGTCGACATGAACGACAACGTCGACATGAACGACAACGTCGACACCAACGATAACGTGGACATGAATGACAACGTTGGCATCAATGACAACGTCGACATGAATGACAACGTCGACGCCAACGAGAACAGCAGCGTGAACACCAACGACAACGAGAACACCGCACCCTATGTCCCGCCGCCGCCCACGAACCCGCCGCCGCCCACGAACCCGCCACCGCCGTCCGACACGAACATCAACGACAACGACAACAACAGCCCGGGCGGGAGCGATAACACCAACTTCAACAGCAACGACAACGACGACTGAGCGCGCCGGTCACGGCCGGTCGCGACCATGACGAGGCACTACAGGATGCGGCCAAACCTGTAGTGCCTCGTTGGTGAGAGTGTCCACGGGAGGTCCAATCTGAGGAGCTTCTGGCAGCGCCTCGATCGATACGCAGGCTCGGCCCGGGACGAGGGTGGCCCGAGAATCCTTGTGACGGGCCTGTTGGTATTCGTCCTGTTCATGCTGGCCCTGGGCCTGGTGCAGTTTGCCACGCCACACATGCCGGGGAACGACGGCTTCTACCACATCAAGATGGCGTATCTGATGCGCACCGAGGGGCTGAAGCCGGCCTTTCCCTGGCTGCCCTTGACCATCCTCAATCCCCGGGAGTTCTACAACCACCACTTCCTGTTCCACGTGTTCCTGATCCCGTTCACCCTGGGCGATCTGGTGTTGGGCGCGAAGTGGGCCACGGTCGTTCTGGCCAGCCTGGCCTTCGTGGCTGTGTGGCGGCTCCTGGATGCGCAGCGTATCCCCTACCCGGTCCTGTGGGCGCTTGGGCTGCTGGCGGTCTCCGAAGCCTTCATCGCCAGGATGAGCATCGCGCGGGCCCAGTCGCTGTCGTTGGGCCTGTTGGCGCTGGGGCTGCACTGGCTCCTGACAGGCAGGACCAAGCGCCTGTTCGTGCTCGGGTTTGTCTACGTGTGGTCCTACAACGCCTTCCCGCTGCTGTTGGGGGTGGCGGGCGCCTACACGGCGGCGCGGTGGTTGGTCGAGCGGCGCCTGGATCTGCGGCCCCTGGTCTACAGCGGCCTGGGGATCGTCGCCGGCTCGATCCTGAACCCCTACTTCCCCTACAACCTGGTCTTCGTCTACCAGCACATCGTGCCCAAACTGTTCGATGCGACGACGGTCAGCGTCGGCAGCGAGTGGTATCCGTACACCACCGCCCAGTTGCTGAACAACGCCCCGCTGGCGCTCGTGCTCTTCTTGAGCGCGGTGCTGCCGATTGGGCTGTCGCGCCGGCGGATGGACGTGCGCACGGCGACCACGTTCCTGTTGGCCACGCTCTTCGGCTGGATGCTCTTTCGCTCCCGGCGGTTCATCGAGTACTTCCCGGCCTTTGCCCTGATCTTCGCGGCCTTTGCGTGGGCGCCGGTTCTCTCGGCGACACAGGCGCGGGCCCGCAAGGCGCGCCAGGCCGTGCAGCCGCCGTGGTGGCGTGCGATCTGGAGACACGCGGTGGCGGTGGCCCTCGTGGCGGTGTTGCTGCCCTGCGATTGGATGACCCTGCAGCGTTCGCGGGCCACGATGCAGACGGCGAAGCCATCGGAGCTCTACGCGGGCGCGGCGGGCTGGTTGGCGGCGAACACAGACGCCGGCGACCGGGTCTTCCAGACCGATTGGGATGACTTCACGCGCCTGTTCTTCCACAACACCCCCAACACCTACCTGGTTGGGCTCGACCCGACCTACATGCAGTCGTACGACGCCGACCTCTACGCGCTCTGGGTGAGCGTCACCCGCGGCGAGGTGGAGGCTCCGTCGCAGATCATCGCGGGTCACTTCGGCGCCCGTTACGTGATGAGCGACCTGCTGCACGAAGCGTTCATGCGCCAGGCCGAGCGCGACCCCCGTATGGTCGAGGTCTACCGCGACGACGACGCGGTGGTCTATGAGGTGACGGAGGGCTAGCACGCCGCTCCCTCGCGGCTCCGTTACACGCGCGCGTGCGGACTCGCCACTCGTCGCAATCCCTGGCTCGATGGGCATGGCCCCCCGTGCAGTGCCGGCACCAGGCCTCGCAGCCCGGGCGGGCGTACACGCTTGCCTGGCGGGCGCCCGGGACTACCATGGTCTGCAGACCCACGCGCTACGGCCTCGCTGTGGTATCGCATCGCATATCCACGGGTCCCTGACAAGCTCTCAGGAGGTGACAGATGCGACGAGCCGCAGGCGTATTGCTGGCGCTGATGGTCCTGCTGGGATGTACCGGGGAAGCGACGCAGACACCGGGCCCTACACGGTCTGCGCCCTCGGAGGCGGCGGCGTCTCCGACGGCAACGCAGACGGCGACCGTTGAACCGATCTCCGTGCCGACGGCGACCCCAACGCCGACGCCGGTCGTGGTCGTGCAGGCAAGCGCGACACCCACAGCGTCTCCCACACCGCAGCCGAGCGGGGGAATCCTCGAGATACGCATCGTGGACCCGCTGGGCGGCGATGCAGACTGTCTCGCCGAAGCCCCGTTTTTGGTGACGCAGGACGGGGAACGGTTCATGGTCGACGGCGGCGGCCCCCTTGACTGCACGTTCGTGAATTCCCAGCCGCCGCTGGGGACGCACCATCACGTCTATGACCTCGAGACTACGCTGATGGGCGAGGTGATCACCGGAATGGCGGACCAGCCCCAGGGCGCGCTGCACGCGGAGCTGTTCCTGCAGGGCGGGTTGACCCAGTTCTACACGGAAATCCCGGAGGAGATCGTCCAGATCTGCACCGAGGGCTCGCCGTGTACGTTCCCGCCGCAGTCCGATCCACTGATGCTCGTGATGCCCTTCGAGGAAGGGGCGACGGTCTACCTGACGAAGGGGGGCATGGTCAGCGAGCTGGGAGGCGACGTTGCGGCCTGGACGATCACGCTACATCCGGGGCGCTAGGGTTGCGGGCACTGCATGCGCTTGTGCCCGCAGACCCTAAGGGTGGGGTTCAGCCGCACGCGGAACGGGTGGGCTGGAACGTGCTGTTGGGCGGCTTCACGTGGTTATGATGCCGGCCATAGGTGAGCATATCGGGGTGTTATTCCGGCAGGTCTTTTTTCAGAAAGATGATCACGGCCAGGCCCAGCAACAATCCGCTCCAGATCAGGACACCGAACAGGCTTGGGCCAATTCCTAGCACTTCGAGCGGCACAACCCGTTGCGCGGCGCTGGAATCAGGCAGCGCGGTGGCCGGAATTCTTTCGTACAAGCGGGCCACCCCGGCACCGAGTGTGTAGGGCAGGTATCTGGCAA
>Ga0123332_1004398_pt1 | contig 12384 bp, 9 predicted proteins | sample BioC12SIPDNA_4_FD_89958 | JGI IMG/M metagenome (GOLD analysis project Ga0123332, IMG submission 89958) | Anaerobic biogas reactor microbial communites from Washington, USA - Biogas_R2_A C12 SIP DNA | ecosystem: Engineered > Bioreactor > Anaerobic > Unclassified | place: Washington, USA...
GCCTTCGACGCGACCGGCTGCGGCGAAAAAACTCCCGGCAACGACCACTTCACCAACGGCGTCCAGTGTTACCTGACCGGGGCCGGATCGAGCCGCTACTTCCTCATGGACGGCCTGCGGGTCATCGACTACCTGCTCACGCGAAACGACGTCGACGGCTCGCGCGGCGTCGCGATGACCGGCGTCTCCGGCGGCGGCGTGACCACGATGCTCTGCACCGTCCTCGACCAGCGGATCGCTTGCGCCGCTCCCGTCTGCTGCATCGCCCCGTTCGTCGAACACCCAGCCGGCGACCTCTACACCGCCTGCCCGGAAGACATGGCGCCGGGCAAACTCGCCGCCGGCATCGACGTCGACGACCTGATCTCAGCGGCCTGGCCAAGGCCGGTGATGATGGTGGCTGGGGAAAAAGACGAAGTGTTCCTCAAGGCGTGGTTCGAGGAGTCGCACCAAACGGTCTGGCGATTCTACAGCCGGCTGGGCGACGCGGACAAGGTCGCCTGCTTCATCGACCAAACCGGCCACACCTATTCCGTCGCGATGGCCGAGCGCTTCGTGGCATGGATGAACCGCTGGCTGCGCGACGAGCCGGATCGGCCGATCGCACCGACGCCGAAAGAGACGCTGCGCCTCGAGGACGAGGCGACGCTTGCCTGCCATCCGTCGCCCGAGGAAAACATGTTCACCATCAACCGCGCGCTGTCGAAACAACTGGCGAAGGAACGCCGCGAACGCCAACCAGCCAAGGCCGAACTCCAGGAGCAGGTGCGCCACGTCCTCGGCCTCGACGACCTGCCTCAAAGCAAGGCGACGGAACTCGGGTCCGAACCCGTCTGGTCCGCCCGCATGGAGCGAGTCATCATCGAATCCGATGCCGATCTGGCTGCGCCTATGCTGTGCCTGCGGCGGGTGCTCGGCGGCGAGGGCCGCCGCCCGGCTCTGCTCTACCTCGATGAGCGGGGCAAGTTCGAGCGGTTCCAGCATAACGGCCTGCTTGGCCAGGTCGGGCAGATCTTCGACGAGAGCGACCGCCGCGGCGTCCTGGTCGCCTCGATCGACGCGATCGGATGGGGCGAGACTCAGCCGGAACGGCCGGTCTACGATCTGGCCGGCTGGTGCTCCATCGGACGCCTGCACGCCTACCTGACTTCGTCGCTGCTTCAGCCGGTCCTGGGCATGCGGGTGCGCGACGTCCTGGCCGCGGTCGCCTACCTCCGCGCCCGGCCGGACGTCGACGCCGACCGAATCGTCCTGGGCGGATGGGGTCTCGGCGCCGTCGTCGCCCTGCATGCCGCCGTCCTCGACGACCGGATCGTCGGATTCCTCGGCACGAACATGCTCGCCTCGCTCGCGCTGCTGGCCGAAAACGATCCGCCGCACGACTGGCCGCCCGAGGCATACGTCCCCTGTGCCCTGCGCCACTACGACCTGCCGGACCTCCTCGCCGCCCTGGCCCCCAGACCAGCCGCCCTCGTCAACCCCCTCGACCACCGCCGCTGCGCCCTGACCTCCCAAGCCCTCGCCGCCATCCTCGGCCCGACCGCCGCCGCCAACCACCTCCAAATCCACCGCGCCGACCAACCCGACACCGCCTGCGAGCGAAACTGGCTCGAAAAGCACATGGGGCAGAAAGCCTGATAAGCTGTCCAGCCCAGAACTGAGTAGCATTCCTTTTATCAGGCCCATCCGCCTGAAGCGAAACCCAACCGTGCATCCGCCCTACGAAACCGGTACGGCCCCTCGGACCGCTGCGGACCGCTCTGAACTCCGATCCCGCCTCTGACGCGACGCCGCGAAGCGGATGATCGGGATCAGAGACAGGAACAGCAGGCAACTGCCCACGTAGACCCATCGCAATCCCACAAAACCGGCCAACGCGCCGCCCAGGGCCGCCGCCACGATGTAGCCGATGCTGCGGGCGGTCAGCGCCCAGCCGAAGATCACCCCGCGGACCCGATCCGGAGTGGACTTGGCAATCCAGATTTGAAACACCGGATCCAGACCGCCGGCGAAGAAGATCATCATAAACCGCGCCGCGAACAGCGTCGGCAATGCCGTGGCCAGCCCGTGAGGAATCATGCACAAAGCCGCCAGCAGGGCGGACAGCACAGCCACCCGCGGGGCGGAGAACTTGTCCGCCAGCCAGCCGAGGATCGGACCGGCCAGAACGCCCGCGATCGCGGTGAACCCCGACAGCGTCCCCGTCCACGTCGCCGCCTTATCCGTGGTCCCAAGGATGTCCTGGACCAGCAGGGGCAGAAACGGCATGTCGAACCGCCGGGCCATCGCCATGACCAGCGACAGGATCAGCAGCAGCCACGCCAGCCGGACCGGCCGAAGGTCGATGCCCAGAAACCGGCCGCGCCGGGAACGCGGTTTGTCCCGCGGCACGGGCTGGGGTCGGCGGAAGTCCTCCTTGACGCCTACCAGTACCAGCATGCCTGAGATGACAAAGATCACGCCGCATGAAAGGAACGCTGCGGGAAACCCGAAGGCGTCGACGATAATGCCGCCCACGAAACTCCCGAACAGCGTGCCGCCGAAGATCGAGGCGCTCAGCAGGCCGAGGGCCAGACCGCGGTTGTCTTTCGGCGTCAGGCTGGCCACCAGGGTCTGCGAGGCGCTGCTGGTGCCCGAGAATACCCCCATCAGACACCGCAAGAGAACCAGCACCGATACGCTCGGCGCGACGCTCATGAGCGAGATGATCACGGCATTGCAGAAGTGGGCCCGCAACAGCATCGCCTTGCGGCCGTACCGGTCCGCCACCAGGCCCCAGACCGGTGAGACGACCGCGAGACTGACATACCCGGCGATGGTGTAGACCGCCACCCACAACGCCACCTGCGACGTGTCCGTCACGCCCAGATGCTGCATGTAGTACGGGATGAACGGCATGGTGAAGTAGAAGCCGCTGAGCCCCAGGAACTGGGACAGCCAGACGATCAGCAGGTTCTTCTTCCAACTCGTCATGCCCCGCCTGCCGGATCATCCCAGAAGCTGTTGATCTTCTCGACGGTGTAATTCACCAGTTCCCGGCCGCCTTCCGGCCCGACCGGAGTGCTGGCGGGAGTCGCGCCGTAGCTGCCGCCCGCCACCGCCCGCGCCGAGGGAAGATACGTCCCTTCCCCAGCCAGTTGCACCACGAACGTCTGCGCCGCCTTGCTGCGGGCCATGATCTGAAGCCCGAAGTCCAGGTAAAACTCGAACGGATTCGTCGCGATCGCCGCCTCGCCAATGCGGATGACGTGAATCTCAGCGGGAACCGTAACCGAGGCCTGCTGGGCCTCGAACCGCTTCTGAACCGAGGACTGCCATCGCCACCGGCAGTAGGCCCGCGTGATCGGCACGTACCATCGCGGATCCTCGCGCAGCCGGGGATTCGCCGCCAACTCGTCGCGAAGATGTTCGTACTCCGCCCGATGCTGCTCTGCCTGGGCGGCGGCCTCGGCCAGGTCGGGCGCGGTGATATTCCGTCGCGAAAGGTTCACGGTCTCGCAGCTCCGCCGGAACCGCGGAGTCCAGTCGATCTCCTTTTCCGCCAGTGGAAGAACCGCGCTGACCGCCTCGGCGATCCGCACGCCCGTCTCCCGGCACGCCGTGCGCCCGCTCAACCGCACCATGCGCTCGTGGGCCTTCCAGTCGGCCTGGATGCTCTCCCGTCCGGGCGACTGATCGCCCGCCGGACCGCACTGCGCCAGCACGTGCACGTCCTCGCCCAGCCGGTCGCGAAGCTCCTCCCGCGCATCGTGCCAGAAATCGGCGGCGATCTTGAATTCGTGCTCCAGAATCTGCGACGGACACGCCACGTTCACCACCACACCGGTCAGCTTCCGCCCAGCGTCCCAGGTGAATAGCGCGCCGACGCCGGTATACGTCCCGCCCTCGGGATGGCTGAAATCCGGATCGTTCACGCCGCCGTACATCCGCGTCGTTCCGCTGTAAAACGAGACTCTCCGATTGTGCCCGATCGTCGCATATCCCAAGCCGAACCCGATCCCGCCCGGCGCCCGCGACTCCCAGGCCCGCCTCGCCGCCTCCGCGATCCGCCCAGCCGCCCAACGATTGTACCCGGCGGGGTCCATCGCATCGAGATCCACGCCGTAATACTCAGCCAGGTCCCGCGTCTCCGTCTCGCCTCGGAGGGCCGATCCGGGCCCGCCAAAACCCGTTCGGGCCACCGAGGTGTGGGTATGCGTGGCGCTGAGCACCACGCCTTCGGCGTCCAAACCCGGCGCGGTCCTCGCCAGTTCCTCCCGAACCGCCTTCTGGATCACCTCCGGCACGCTGACAAAGTCGCAGCTGATCAAAACCGACGACTGGCCATCCTCCGACTCCATCGCCAACGCGGTGGCCGTGATGGGACTGATCACCCCCTCCGAAACCCGGGCGTACAACTGCCCCCAAAGGCACACCGGCTCCGTCGGCGTCACGTCCACCGAAGCCCAACCGATCCGGAACAAACCTCCACCGGCCTTGATACCCATCGCTTTCAGTCCTTCTGTTACTGCAAATCCAACCGTATCCGAACCGCTCACGAATTCGCCGCGAGACTCACCTCTCCCACAGTTCATTCAGCACCTTGACCGTTTCTTCCACGATCACCCGGCCGCCCTCCGGCCCGATCTCGTTGTTGTACACGCTGCCGCCGTACCCTTTATTGGCCACCGCCCGCTCCGACGGCAGATAACTCCCCGTCCACCCGTCGTTGGCCGCCAGTTGAACGACAAACGTCTGTACCGCCGGACTGCGGGCCTTGATCCGGATGCCGAAATCCAGAAACAGCTCAAACCGGTTCGTCGCGAACGCCATGTCACCGACGCGAACCACGTGCAGCTCCATCACAATCTCCGGCGATTCCTTCTGACTCTCATACCGCTCAAGCACCCGCCGGCACGGCCGCATCAGCCGGTAGTTGTTCGCTCCCGCCTGGGCCTCAGCCTCCAGCTTGGCCAGGTCCGACCGCACCGTGGCCGCCTCCTCGTCGCTGACCATGCGCCGCGGAAGCCGGATATCCTTGATCGCGTGTCTGAACGGCACACTCGTCTCGATCGACGCCCTCGCCGCCGGCAGAACGTCGTCCACCGCATCCGCCACCCGCCGCCCGATCTCCTGCCGCATCGTCAGGCCGCGCAGCTTCAGCATCCGCTCCTCAGCCTGCTTGTACCACAACCGGTGCGGCGACTGATCGCCAGCCGATGAACACTGCGCGAGAATCTGTACGTGCTTCCCATGACGCCGGCGAATCTCCTCGCGTATCTCATGCCAGAAATCAGCCGAGATGCGCATGCCCATTTCCGTCTCCTGGGCGGGACAGGCCAGATTCACCACCACGCCCGTCAGGTTCCTCCCGCCGTCCCACGTGTAGAACAGGTCCACGTAATGATCCTCGTAGCCCTCGATGTGGCTGAATTCTGGGTCGTTGGTCTCGCCGTACATCCGGGTAAAACCGTTGACCACCGCGCCGCCCCGCCGATCCGAGGCCTCATCGAAGTACGTCGCCCGCCGATTGTGGCCCACCACCGCCGTCCCCAATCCCCAACTCACGCCCGCCGGCTGCCGGTTGCTCCACGCCTCGACCGCAGCCTCCGCGATGCCGTTTACAAACACGTCCATGCACTCCTCCGCCGTCATCACCCCCTCGGGCGCCGCGTCGCCGAACCGGCCGATCAGCGTGTTCGGAGCCGTGTGCGAGTGCGTCGCGTGCAAAACAATCCTGTCGACGTCGATCTCCGACGTCCGAGCGCGTACCGCCGCGCGGCACAGGGGCAGATAGTCATTCTCATCATACCACCGATGTCGGAACCCGCCGGTATCGCACGAGACGAAGATGATCGAGTCGCCCGCCGGTTCCCCAGCCGACATCGCCAGGGCCGTAACCGTCACCGGCCCGTCCACGCCCTCCGAAACCCGCATCCTGTGCTGCGCCCCGAGGACGACCGGACGGTCCGGCGTGACATTCCGGGTCGCCCAGCCGATTCGTAGTGAGGCGTTCTGCACTTCGTTCATGGGCCTCTACTCCTTTCCGTTTCGTCCGCACGCGCACGAAACTCGTCGCGCATAACCACCTATGCTAATCTATGCCGATCCGGAACCGGAGAAAAGACGAACATGTTGCCAAGAAGGGAACTTTCTTGCGGTCGTCCGCTGCGCTCGCCGATCCGCCGACGATGATCCAGCCTATCGCCTCGCCGACGCGATCCGCCCGCGACGATTCCGCCGGTACAGCGCTGCGGCCGGCATCACCAGCAGATACGCCGCTCCAGCCACCACGATGATCGTCGCCCCAGCCGGCAGATTCGGCGTGTAGCTCAGCGCCAACCCGCCCACCGTAAAAACAATGCTGAACAGCGTCGCCAGCGCCATCATGTGCCACAGCGTCCGCGAAAACTGACCCGCCACCGCCACCGGAAGCGTCAGCAAGGCGATCACCAGAATCACCCCGACCACCGTCACCAGCAGCACCACCGTCAATGCCGTCAGCACCAGCAGAAACAAATAGAAAAACTCCACATTCACCCCGCGCACCCGGGCGAACTCCTCGTCGAAACACACCGCCTGAAGCTGGTTGTAGAACAGCAATCCCGACAGCACCACCACCGCGTCGAGGCCCGCGATCAGGTACAGATCGCGCTTCGAGACCATCAGGATGTTGCCGAACAGATAGCTCATCAGGTCCTCGACGTAGCCCGGCGTCTTGGCCATGAACAGCACGCCCGCCGCCATGCCGATCGCCCACACCGCCCCGATCACCGTGTCCTCGCGCTCCTTGGCCTTCAGACTCACCAGCCCGATCACCAACGCCGCCAGCACCGCCGCCGCCAATGCCCCGTGAAGCGGCTGAAGCCACGCCAGGTCGTGCACCCGCTGAAGGTACAACGCCGCCCCCATCCCTCCCAGCACGCAGTGGGCGATCCCGCCCGCGATGTACGAAATCCGACGCACCACCACGTACGTGCCAACCACCCCGGCTGCGATGCTCGCCAGCACCGCGGTCAGCAGGGCGTACTGAAGGATGCTGTATTGGGCGGCGGCGGAAAAAAACTCCATCATGGCTGCGGCTCCTCGTCGACGTGGTCGTGGCGGACCGCGTGGTAGTGCCCGCCATACACCCGGTCCACCAACTCGCCCGTGAAATCACTCGTCGGATGCACGGATACGCGGCGGTTCACGCAGATAACGTTCTTGACGTAGTGCGACACGAACCCCAGATCGTGCGTCACCAGCACCACCGTCATGTGGCCGCTCAGATCCTGCAGCAGCTCGTTGAGCTCCCGCTCGACGACGACGTCCACGTTGGCCATCGGCTCATCCAGCAGCAGAATCTGCGGATCGGCCGCCAACGCCCGCGCGATCAACACCCGCTGACGCTGCCCGCCCGAGAGGGCCGAAAACGGGCGACTCCGCAAATCCGCCAGCTCCACCTCCTCCAACGCCCGAAGCGCCGACTCCCGGTCCGCACGGCTGTACCGGCCGATCCACGTCGACCGCCGCAGCCGCCCCATCAGCACCACCTCCAGCACCCGCACCGGAAAGTGCACGTCGTAGTGCTGGTGCTGCGGCACGTACCCGATCTTCCACTGCACGTGCTGCGGCGGCTCGCCGTACACCCGCACGCGCCCGCGATCCGGCCTCAACAGCCCCGCGATGATCTTCAGCAGCGTCGTCTTGCCCCCGCCGTTCGGCCCGACCATGCTCACGTACTCGCACCGCCCGATCGACAGGTTCACATCCTCCAGCACGGGCGTCCCGTCGTACGAGAACCAGACGTTCTCCAGCGTCACCGGCCAGATGCTCTCCTGGCTCATTGGCCCTCCGTTTCCTTCCCAGCCTGCCGCTGCATCGCCCGCCGGACCTCTTTGGCGGTCTGGTCCAAATTCTTCACGTACTCGTACGCCAGCGGATCGAGCACCACCAGCTCAGCCCCGATCGCCCGCGCCACCGCCTCGGCGCTCTTGCGCGAAAATTGCGGCTGAACGAAAATCGTCCGGATGTTCTCGCGCCCCGCCAGGTCGATCAGCCCGGTAAGCTGCTTGGCCGTCGGCTCCTTGCCGCCGACTTCGACCGTCACCTGCTCCAAGCCGTACGCCTCCGCGAAATGCCCGAACGCCGCATGAAAGACGAACATCTTCCCGCCCGCAAACGGCTTGAGCGCCTTGGCGATCTTCCGGTCCAGCGTCTCCAGTTCGACCTTGAGGGTCTGATGGTTCTTCCTGTACTCCTCGCGATGCGACGGATCGATCCCGCTCAACGTCGCCTCCACCTTCGCCGCCATCCGCTCCATATACCGCGGATTCATCCAGATGTGCGGATCGATCGACCCGTGATCGTGGTGATCCTCCTCGCCCTCCTCTTCATGCTCGTGATGGCCCTCGTCGTGCTCCTCATGATGGTCCGCCTCGTCGTGATCGTCAGCTTTCTGCGTGGTCGGCGCCGGACGAATCCCTTCGCTCAGCTCCACCACCATGATCGCCGGGTTCATCCGCCGGATCTTGGCCAGCAGCGAATCCTCGAACGGCAAGCCGATACTGAAATACACGTCCGCCTCAGCGATCCGCGTGATCTGACGGATCGTCGGCTCGAACGTGTGCGGCGACTGGCCCGCCGCCACCAGCGTCGCCGTCCGCACGTGCGACCCGCCGATCCGATCGACGACAAAAGCCTCCGGAAGAATCGTCACCGCCACCTCGACCGGCTCGGCTCGAACCATCCCGCCCATCGCAGCCGCCACAAGCCATGCCGTCAGACTTGCCAGTGTCGTTGTTCTCATTGCAGGCCTCCCGTCGCCATCCGTCACTTCCCAGCCGCCCTGGCCGATACCTTCTGATGCGCCCCCTTGGCCGGCCTGCCGCCGCAAACCAGATGCAGCTCGTGGCATTTGCCGCACTCCCGCAACTCGTGATTCCTCGCGAACGCCTCCCAATGCTGCTTCTGGTTCGGACTCAAAATCCCCGTCCCGTTGCACAGCGGGCACACGCTGTCCAACGCCGTCAGAATCGCCGAACGAATGAACTCCGAACGGTTGGGTATCCCCTTCAACGCCTCCAACAGCGACTCATCCGCCTTGAACGTGATGACTTCCTGTTTGGTTTTCTTCATTGCTACTGAACCTGTCACTCCATCGTCTCACGTTGCCCTTCCATATTATTACTTTGTAATACGTCCAGGTCAAGTCAGTATCCCGTTAGCTTTTCGTCCGTCGTCCCTGAATTCTCGCAGAATATTGGCCCGCATCGACTTGCGGTTTCCAGTGCAACCCCGCCCGATTGACGCTACAATCAAAAAAATAACGTATTCGGGAGCAACACGATGGGCGCAACCGAAATCGAACTGTTTCTGGACCGCCAGCGGATCAGTTGGGAGTACAACATCGAGCGGCGGATGGGCCATCCGCAACGCCACGGCAAAAACCCCGTCCTCCACGCTGAGCACCCCTGGGAATCCTCCTTCGTCACCCTCTACGGCTCGGTCCTCGCCAAAGACGGCGGCGGCTATGCCATGTGGTACATGGCCGGGGCCGGAGGCATGCGGGCCCACCAGATGATGTGCTACGCCGAAAGCGACGACGGGGTCACCTGGCGAAAGCCCATGCTCGACGTCGTCCCTTACGACGACTGCCCCAAAACCAACATCGTCCTCGGTCCCGAACCCAACATCCACGGGCCCTGCGTGCTGCGCAACCGCCACAACGACGATCCTTCCCAGAAGTACCTCGTCTTCTACGACTCGTACAGCAAGTACCGCCCGAACCGTCCCGAACTCGCCGAATGCGCCCGATGGTGCTTCACCGCCGCCAGCCCCGACGGCATCCACTGGTCGCCCAAAGAAGGCCGGCCCGCCGTCCCTGGCAAAAGCGACACCGGCCAGAGCGTCGTCTGGGACGCCAAACGCAAACGCTACATCGCCTACATGCGCGGCACGCGCAGCCAGCATCGTCCCTTCGACAGCGTCTACGGCGAAACCGTCCGCGTCCGCTACGTCCGAGCCTCCGTCTCGCCCGATTTCGTCAAATGGTCCGACCCGATCGAACTGCTCCGGGCCGACGAACGCGACGGCGACCCGCACCACCAGTTCCACCAGTTCAGCGTCACCCGTCGAGGAAACTGCTTCCTCGGACTGCTCTCGCTCTTCCACATCGAACACTACAGCCGCGTCCGAGACCGCGACGATGGGGCCATCCTGCTTGAAGAGGGCACCTGCGACACCCAACTCGCCTTCAGCCGAGACGGCATGAACTGGCAGCGACTCGGCGAATGCCAGCCGTTCCTGAGACTCGGCACCCCCGGCGAATGGGACTGCCGATGGCTCACCACCGCCAGCGAAATCGTCTTCAGCGACGACCGGATGCTCTTCTACTACGCCGGTTACGGCCATCCCATCGAAGAAACCCTCAACGGCGACGTCCGCCGAGCCATCGGCGTCGCCACCCTGCTCTGCGACCGTTTCCAGGCCCTCCGACCGCGACGCCTCCACCAGGACGGCGTCGTCGAAACCGTCCCCCTTTACCTGGCCGAAGGCGACCTCGAAGTCAACGTCGACGCTGCGCGAGGACGCCTGCGGGTCGAACTCTGCGACTTCAACGGCGATGCGATCGAAGGCTTCTCACGCGACGACTGTGACCTCATCGACACCGACGCGGTCCGCCAGGTCGTCCGATGGAACGGCCGAAAACTCTCCCAAGCCGTCGGCCGGAAACTGTTCCGCAAGGCCATACGGATTCGCTTCTACCTTCACCAGGCCTCGCTCTACGCCATGTACTTCCCAGCCCAACCCGCCGTCGAGGAATAGAAGGAGACCCTCCAATGCCGCGAAAACTGCTTCTGATCGGCGATTCAATCCGCCTCTCCTATCAGCCGCACGTGACCCGGATGCTCAACGGCGAACTGGAAGTGGTCGGCCCCCAGGCCAACTGCGAGGATACCGCCACGACCCTCGGCATCTTCGACGAACACGTCGCGTCGCACCAGCCGTGGATGATCCACTGGAACAACGGCCTGCACGACATCAAACGCCTGCGCGACCGCGACAACTGCCTCGTGCCTCTCGATCAGTACCGCCGCAACATCGAGGAATTGACCAAGAAGCTCCAAAACCTCGTCGGCCCGCGCCTGATCTGGGCCAGCACCACCCCCGTCATCGAAGACAAACACAACACCTCAAAGCAGTTCGACCGCTACAACCGCGACGTCCAGGCCTACAACCAGGCGGCCCGCGAAGCGGTGGGGCGGGCCGGACTCCTCGTCAACGACCTCCACGCGGTCATCGCCGCCGACCCCCAGCGATACATCGTCGCCGACGGAGTCCACCTCAACGATGAAGGCCAGCGCGCAGCCGCGCAGGCCGTCGTCGCCGTCGTCCGAACGCTCCTGACGCCAAGCTGAAAAACGCCTACCGAATCTCAAGCCGCAGACGAACCAGAACCTGCTCGTACCCAGCCGCATCGGGAACGTACCGGCCGAGCGTAACCCTTCCCTCCGCCGTTCCAGCCCCGCTGACCGCCCTGACCGCGTACTCGCCCGGCAACCGCGGCACGATCCACGCCGTCCCGTTCGGATCGGTCGCCGCGCCAAGTCCGCTGACCGGCTGGCCGTCCGCCGGTTCCAGAATCACCGTCGCTCCCGCCAACGCCGCACCGTCGTGGACCACCTCGATTAGCGCCTCCTGACACCGCCGCAACTCGCCCGCCGGCATCGGCGGAAACGTCTCACGCAACGCGTCAAACACCTTGTTCGTCACCGCTGTCGGCCGCGACGGGTCAAACCAGTTAAGCGTGCACCGGCTGGCCGAGACCTTGACCCGTTCCGCTTTGGCGTCCGGGCCCGACAGACTCGGCCAGGGTACTTCCACCTCGGCTGAGAAATTGCACGGCCACCGGTCGTCCCCCGCGCTGTACGGCGAAAGGTCCTGAAACAAATCTCCCCACGGCGTGCTCTTGCGCCAATCACTCGTAGTGCAGTATGACTGGAACGCGGGCACAAACACGAACAAGCCCGCCGCCCCGTAGTCCAGGTACCCCTGAATCTCGCTTCGCCAGAAGTCCGCCAGCGACTGCTCGCCCTGGGCCGCCACCGCACGGTCCCGGTTGTTGGCCAGATCGTGACCGCCCATGTTGTGCTCGCCGTTGACGATCGGCCGCCCGCCCGACGACTCCCGAAGCGTCGGTATGTTTCTCGACCCGTCATAGTGCGCGTTCACAAACTCCGGACCCGGATACGCCATCATCATGTGATTGCCGTGAAAGTCCGGAATCCGAAGCGGGTCCGACTCGCGAACCGTCCGAGCCATCTCTAACCCCAGTTCCATCAGCTCCTCGTTGTACTGATAGCTGAACGTCTCGTTCTCCACGCTGGTCAACCCGATGCACGGCCAGTTCCGGTGCTTCGC